>Ga0172376_10001947_pt1 | contig 25809 bp, 49 predicted proteins | sample Lak35m_FD_121114 | JGI IMG/M metagenome (GOLD analysis project Ga0172376, IMG submission 121114) | Freshwater microbial communities from Kabuno Bay, South-Kivu, Congo - kab_092012_35m | ecosystem: Environmental > Aquatic > Freshwater > Lake | place: Democratic Republic of the Congo: South-Kivu...
AAAACTTTTCACCATCTTTTTTCTGAAAATTTCTCCGTCCGATCGTGCTGTCGGGAGGCACCTCCCGGAAGAGCAGCATAGGCATTTGCTGCTGGGAGCAGAGCTCCGGGCGCCTCCGAGAAAGTCTCACTCTTTCCTCACTTCTTCCTGGGGTTGCCCCACAAAAAAGGCCGGGCAAATTCCCGGCCTGTGCTTGGCAGCTGCTGTCAATCAATCCGCCTCACCATATCTTAAGGGATTCGAACATGCGATGAACCTTATTCTCTTTAGCGCTTTGCACTTCATCTGACAGAATCAACTTACCCCAAAGGGAAGCATCAGCTTTAATTGCTTTTCTACAGTTATCATCATACGAAAGTTTGGGGTCGTATGTGCCCGTCTCTTTCATGAGTTCGATCGATTTGCCTAATACCCTCTCTTCGCAGATGGGACCTATTCCTTTCTCGATGGACTCGGGAGTTGTTAGCGGCATGGAACATTTACAGCAGACCCCCTCGTGGTACATGGACATTTTCTCTTCGAACTCTTCCAGACGCTCGAAGTTTTTCAGCACCCAGAGGAAAGTCTTGAATCCCACGTGCTCAAGAATGCCGCGGTATCGGGGACGGAATTCATTCCGAATCGTGTTCATGAACCCCATGAACTCGTAGCCGTAGTTCTTGTCGCCCAGGGCTTTACACTGAATCGTGAATTGCCCGGGAATGACCTTATAATTTTTCTTCACCTCCTTGACCTTGAAGGTGATATAATTACCGGTCTCCCGATTCTCCAGAGTGAAGACGGAGCGACCAGCGAAAATGAAGTTTCTGAATTGAGCAACCGTGAGAGGCTTGCGGGCGGTGGAGGATTTAACTAGTGACATTGGATAGATTTTTTAGTTTATGATTGATTGACAGAGCAAATATAGAAAATTCCACCGAAAGAAAAAAAATATTTTGCCACTTTTTTTCTTCATGAGGCGTCGAGAGGTGTCACACGCCGGAGGCGCCCGAGGAGAGAAGAATCGAGTTGAGGCCCTGATCTTCTTCCACGTGAGGTGCCTCCCAAAAAACCAGGATCAGACCAGAATTTATCCAGAGTAACCCAGTCTTACCTAGAGAGAATCCAGGATTAAATCGGAGGCGCCCGGGAAATCCCCAAGGGAAAACAGGTTAAAACGGGTTTTTAAGAGGTCAGGAGTGGAGGCGCCCCGATGAATTCCCAACCGAGTGATGCTTTTTCCTATGGACACAAAAAAACCCGAGATTACTCTCGGGTTGTCTTTGTGTTGGATGTGTGTGTTTAAGGACGCACGTGCAGTTTACAGTAAACAAAGTACTGTAAACTTTCAGCACACACTGAATCTGCTCTTTGAACGGCTAATTCCAGATCGTTTTCACACACCGCAGTAACGAATCCTCCTCCATTTAGAATGCCATCGCGGTGTAGCATAATGGATCTGGCGATGTTGATGATGTGGGGAATGTCAGATTTTGAGGGAATCCTGCGATACGAAGAATCGTGGAATTTTTCAAATGCCTTACCGGCTGCATCTTGGTACTTTTGAATGTCTGTCATATGAATTGTTGTTTGTTTAGGCAAATATAGAACTTTCTATCCGATTTAAGAAACTTTTTTCCACTTTTTTCTCGCACGTACGCGGGATCCCCGGGAGGACCCCGTTATGTCTCAATGAATACTGGGGTGTGATTCATCACGTGCAGATACTCAGCCACGGCACTCTCAAGATCTAATACGCTGCCTGACCAGGTGTAAAATATGCCAGCAAAGGGACTGGCGTAGGAAACGGTGATGAAGTGATAAATGGTTTGGCTCTTCCAGTTTTCTTTAAAGATAGCGTTATAGTGTGCGAACTCGTTCTCAATGTTGAGTTCAAATCGTCCATGGGAGGTTCCATCAGGGCAGGATGAGCGGTCGGTGGCCCACAGGTTATTGATTGCCCGCTTACACTGCAGGTTAATCTCCCTTCGGGCCTCATTGAAGTCATTGAAGAGAAATTCATTAACAACCAGAGGCTGGGAGGGAGACAAAGCCTTCCGGGACAGAAGAATCCGGAGAGCGGATTTGATTTCCATTTGAGAGTATCGAGCTAGATCTCTCATGGCTAAAACTGAATTAGGTCAAAGGCTATTACGCCGGTACCTTTGCCGTTGATGGTGATTTCGTAGTTGGGATCCATTCCCGAGTTAATGATGTCTTCCAGGAGAGCATCAATGGTTGGGAAGGTCTTGGTGTAGTAAGAGCAATTTAATCCGTACATAGTCTGTGTTGTTTGATGGAGCAAATATAGAAAATTCCATCTAAATAAAAAAACTTTTTACCATCTTTTTTCAGGAAGATGAAATCGGATAAAGCATGCATCCAGATTTGAGGTGCCTCCAGTGATTCACATGTGAATACTGATTTCAGATTTCTTCACGCACAAAAAACCCGAAGCTGTTGCCTCGGGTTTCTCATTTGGATATAGTAGCTATTATTGCTTAGGTATCCATGGTGCTTGAGTTTCAGAGAGTGTTCATGCGGAGGCTGAGCGCCACCAGGAGGAAGAGGAGGGTGAGAATGGTTGCCCAGAGAAAGTCGTCTCCGGGTTCAGGATCAGTGATTCTCATGAGTTACTTGGGTTGCAGCATCTTCATCAGGCTTTCCAGTCTGCAGCTTCTTCTTGAGCTGTGAGACTTCCATCGTCCGGAGGTCCAGCATCTCCCGGGAGGTGCGCAGTTCACTTTCCAGGGCGGTGTTGCGTGAGATGAGCTCTATGTTCATCTCCCTAGCCCAGGAGAGCATCTCACTCTGATCCTGAGCGTCTTTTCGAGCGAGGTGCCAGAGGAGCATGAAGATGGCTGCAGCGAAGGTGCAGAGGACAGCGATGACGGCGAAGAATTCTGTGTAGAGATCCATGGTGTTTCAGTTGTTGTTAGAGGTGTAGGCAGGCGGCTATCAGGAGGAAGATGAGGGTAAGAAGAACTGCCCAGAGGAAGTCATCCCCGTGTTTAGAATGGATGATTCTCATGAGTTACTTGTGTTGCGATTTCTCTTTTATTATTCTGTAGTTGTGGTCTTAGGTAAAAATCCCACCACGGTCTGCATGCGGGTGTGGATTTCTCCTAGCCGGGAATACATGCGATCGTGAAATGCCCTTTTACGCAGCTCGGTGAAGTCCTGGAAGTATAGATCTCCGAGTTCCACACGGGATTTGGCGGTCTTCACCTTGTCCTCCAGGGTGTTGCAGTCCCGATAGAATTGCTGGGCTTTTCTCATGAGGTAAATCATGCCTGTGAACCCTGCTCCCATAATGGCTCCCAGAGCCAGTGATCCCGTGAATACCCGGGAAGCTGGGATTTGGGATTCCCCGAAATTACCGAAGAGATTAAGCATGCCATAGGTGATGCCGGCGGAGAAGAGAGAAAGCGAAAGAAACACCAGTACGAGATGTGCTTTTTCGAAGAAGTCGTTTAGCTTTTCCATATCTTTTTGTTTGTTGAGACAAATATAGAACTTTCTATTCAGAGGAAAAAAATATTTCCAAATCTTTTTTCTGAATAATGAATCACGAATCGTCTCCAGTCGGAGGCGCCCGAGAGTTAAGCTCCCCGCAGCGATTATTCTTCCTGGGGTTGCCCCACAAAAAAACCCGAGGGTTACTCGGGTTCTAAAGGATTGCTGGACCTCTCCTTTATGATTTCATGGCTTGCAGGTTCTCTAACAGATCCATGAAGTTCTTGCCTGTGGCATAGGGTGTATTAAATCCCTTCTCTCTCCAGTAAACCTCCGCCTCCCCCGTGTGCCCGGATTTCGGGGTGATCCACCAAATAACCTCCCGTGAATCTGTACTGCAGATACTGAAGCTATCATAGAGAGGTCCGTTCACGGGACAGTTGTTCTTGAAGAACACATAGTGCTTCTCCTGGTCGATTCCCATGAGATCCACGAATTTCTGGGTCTGGCGGAAGAGCTTGTCTGATTTTGCCTTCAGAGAGGTTTCCTTGCAGAACCAATCATAGAAGGTGTAGCACCGGGATTCATTTCCATCCGAGTCAAGATAACGGCCTTGCTTGAATGCTTCGAGTTGTTGTTTAAGATTTGCTTTTGACATGGGTGTTTGTTTTAGTAAGGCAAATATAGAACTTTCTACCTAGATAAAAAAATATTTCACCATCTTTTTTATCGAAGTTCTCCGTTATATTCACCAACAGGATATCCGGCTTCCTTCAGCTTGTTGCGGGATTCCTCATCCCAGTTGCAGGGCAGTTCGGATTCCACCTTCAGCATGTACTCCTCGCTCTCCTCCACCGAGTCATTATACACCAGAGCGATGTCATAGTATACCCCGAAGTCGTGTGGACAGGAGATCACTTTGAAGTACGTGGAGCTCGGTGGTTCCCCGAGCTGACGGGTGATCTGGTCGATAAGGGTGTTGGCCTCGAGCCGACTCCATTTGGAATAGTTCTCCTCTCCTATCTGAACGCAGGACTCATCGTGGGGAACTGTGGTGGCTAATTCGAATTGGTCTCTCATGATTTCTTTTCTCTATGTGAGTTAATAAATTTGTCGGCTTCCTCCTCGTCCTTCACGGGGATTAGCATTCCTTGACCGAGTACGTACCATCCATCATACCTCTCTTCTTTTCGGAGTGGTCCCGAGGTATCAAAGGTTTCTCCATCTGTGAATCTGAGCATATCTGTTTGTTTTTTGTTGATGTAAATATAGAAAATTCCACCCAAAGAAAAAAATTAATTCACCGAAATAATTTCAATTCCCTCCCAGCGGATAAATGCAACCGAGCCATCTCCAAACTGCACATCAATCTTGTGTTCATCGACACCAAAGACCGTGACCTCCACCTCTTCACCCTCTGAGAATCTTTCCTCCACCGGTTCATCAAGCTCGGCATCCTCGCTTTCAAAAACTTCAACTATTGAATCCTGTTTGAAGCGAATGACCAAGTCATCGCCATCTTCAATGTGTGGGTTGTTCATGTTTATGTTGTTTGATTAGAGTGCAAATATAGAAAATTCCACCGGAATAAAAAAAATATTTTGAGAAAAATTTAGACCGTATGTGAACCGGATTGGAGGCGCCTCGACGCGGCTCTCCGCGTGCTCCAAATTTTTGCCCACAAAAAAGCCCCGGGATTTCCCGAGGCCTTTCTTTGGTTTCTGGCTTTTTAGCCGTAAATCTTAACCATGCGTTCCTCCATTTTCTGAAAAAATTCCAGGGCATGGGCCTTACAGGAACTGGAGAAGTAACCTGGTATCGGTCCACTCATATTCAGAACCTTAATGTCTTCCAAGTTATTCCAGCGTCCCTCTGATTTGGAATACTGGCTCAGGCACATTTTGTAATTGAATCCCAGAGGTGATCCGTTGGAGTTTTCATAGCGGATCTGGAATTTTTCCCCGTTCAGATTGTAAGTCCGGGTTTGTTTGGTGATCCCTTTGTTGGTGTCGTGGATGAATTCTGTTTCATCGATTGGTTTGATCTTTGGCATGTTTGTTTGTTTTAGAATGCAAATATAGAAAATTCCACCGAAATAAAAAAATATTTCAGTGGAAATTTTTAATCTTCCCAGGCTCCCAATCCACTGAGCATGCGGTGAACTTTGTTCTCCTTGGACTTCTCCACACACTCTGGAATGTATACCTTATTCCAGACCGAAGCATCCTGCTTCAGAATCTCCCTAACGTTTTCCTCGTAGGTTTTCTGCTGGTCATATCCAAATCCAAGAGCAGCGATGGCGATGCGTCCGGCCTTCTCCTTGCGATGGATCTCGAGTTTCCTTTTCTCCTCCACCGCCTCGGGAACTCCCAATGTTATGGCACGGTTCAGAAAAGGAATACTCACCAGAGAATCTATGACATAGACTTGGACCGCCGCCTGGTACCTGCGCCAGGCCTTGGGTCCGTCAGTGATTGCCTTGGCCATTGCCTCGGCATATTGAACCGCCTTGTCCCGGTCTCCTTGGGATTTATCCTTGAGGCTCTGGAGACGATCTATATCTTTTTGTTCTATTTCTTTATGATCTTTCTTAGCCATATATGTTTGTTTGATGAGGCAAATATAGAAAATTCCACCCAAAGAAAAAAATATTTCCACTAATTTTTTTCGTGAAATAGAAGCAGGAGAGCTGCCGTGGCGGGCGCCTCCACTGCTGTGCACTCTTCCTGCACTTCATCTTGGGGTTGCCCCACATCCAGCGGGACATATCGGGTTGGGAGGCGCCCTAGGTCGGCTCTCCTCCCGAGGTGGTGGATTAGCCCACAAAAAAAGCCAGACCGAAGTCTGGCTTTGAGTCGGAGCCGGTGAACCTTAATTAGGCTCGATGGCGTAGTAAACTCGTTTGGCACCTCTGCGGAAACGGAACACTTTCACTGTTTTACCGTCTTCGTTAACGTGGGTACGACCGGTGTCTTCCAAGGTAACTTCCTTGCCGGGCTTCAGCATCTGGCTTTGCTCGGGATCCAGCTTTTGACTGAAGAAGATGCGGAGTGGCTTTTTCAGCACGATGCTCACGTCTTCGGCCAGAGCCTTTTCGGCGGCCTTCGCCTGGATTTCTACTGCCGGTGCTGCCTTAACTGCTTTCTTTGAAGCGGGCTTGCTTGCTGCTGCCTGTGCGGCCAGTGCTTCGGCTTTTTTCTTTTCACGGTAGCGTTTGTCTGCTGCTGCCTTACGTGCTTTCTTTTCTTCTGGGCTTAATGTTGCTTTTGCCATGTTGTTTGTTATTAAATGATGAAGCAAATGTAGAAAAAACTCTCTAGAGAAAAAAACTTTTTTGTGGTTTTTTAGTGGTTATTTTTTTAGATGCGTTTCATATGGCTGTTTGTTTTTTAAGTGAATAATTGATTGATGGTGCAAATATAGAAAAGTCTACCTGAAGAAAAAAATATTTTTGTGGAAAAATTTTACTGAATTATTCTAATACGATCGCTATCTTTTTTCTCGTGGGCATTTTCCCGATCGGACGGATCTCGGGCGCCTCCTGAATGATGAATCGAAATCAGACCGTCATGTATCCAGTTTCGGAGGCACCTCAACGCAGCTCTCCGCATACTCCAAATTATTAGCCAACAAAAAAGGCCAAGATTTCTCTTGGCCTTTCTCGAGTTGTGTGTGATTCTTAGTTGAGACAAATCCCAGTACCACTCAGAAGGTCTGTAATTCCCGGGATGTCTTGGGTTGGCATGCCTTCCAAATTTTTGGCGAGATTTTCCAGGACTTCCTGTTCATTTCTTTTCTCGTCACAGAATTTTTGGAATACCTCGCTCAGTCTTTCGATGTCCTTCCGATCCTCTGAGGCAATTAGGATGGTTCCGAGTGCATTTCCGAAGAACCATTTGTTGCGGTTTCCTTCCGCTTGACCTTCCACAATTAGTACATGGGCAAGCATGTGTAGAGCTTTTCTAAGCTCATTGAAATCTCGTTTGTTGTTCATATCTGTTTGTTTTAGTAAGGCAAATATAGAACTTTCTACTCAGACAAAAAAATATTTCGGTAGTTTTTTCTAAATATACGCACACGTACGCGGGGTCCCCCATAGGATCCCCCTATAAAAGAAAGGCCCGGGATCACTCCCAGGCCAGTCAACAAACAAACAGATTCCTTTATTCAGTGATTTTAATCGGCGAAAACTTTCAAAGTGTCAAGCAATTTAACTCCTCCAACCAATCTCTTGTACCCTTTGGGCTTGTATAATAGATCCCAATCTTTCTTGTTTGTTTTGCCCTCTAGATAAGCAATTATAATTGCGTAGGACTTTCCTTCCCCCATCATACTAAAAACTATGCGTGAGGTCTCAGGAGAAATGAATGGGTCTGGATTTCTTAGATTCACACACCCCATGTCGAACTTATAAAAATTATCTCTCATGGATTTTTTGGATGTTACCACCTGTAGACCCATTAATCGCGCAACCAGTTGGATGTGTTTGGTTGTTGTGCGGGAATACTTACCTAATTCAATTAATTGTTTTCCATTAATCGTGGCAACATGAGTTTCATAGCTGATAACTTTGTTACCCTTTACAAATAGTGAATCCTTAATCTTGTATGTGTTCATGTTTGTTTTGTAGTTGGTGTAGTATCACATTTATTGTGTGATTTTAGATGCTAATAGTTTGTATTGTTCTTCATCCAAAAGGATGTAGCTTATTCCCCTTTGTTCCCAGTCGATGTCGCATTCTATTAAGTAGTTGCGGCAGGCCTGAGCGAAGTTCTCTTGGGTGAGTTCCTCGTCGATGTATTCTTCTGCCGTCTCACGGTCCTCTTCATCTTCCCAATCAAATTGGTACTTGTCAACCGATACCGGATTCTTTTTACCCCAGTCTCCGTAGGACTTGGTGTTGGCGATGCAATAGAAAATTACTTTCATGTCTGTTTATTTTGTAGAGTAATGAACTGATTGAACAACTCCATTTAGCTCCTTCGCCAGAGCCTGCGCTTCATCCTCCTTATCAAAGAGTCTGCTGTAGATGTTTATATTCCCAGTGACGTTATTGGTGTAGGCTACCGCCCAGAGATTGCTAATGGATACTATCATGATGTTTGTTTATTTATTGAGCAAATATAGAAAATTCTACCGAAAGAAAAAAATATTTTGAGTGATTAATCCCACCACCAAACGAGCTCCACTCCATAGTAACCATGTCCATGTTCCGATACCTCAATACGGATAGAATCTGACTTGATTGACTTCCCCTTTGGTTCCCAGTGCTTCTCATAGAAGCTCTGGATCCTTACCACGTCATCAGCTGAGACGTAGTCGTAATTGAGGATGATATACTCGCAGCCATGCAGGGTCTTCAGTGTGTGCATGATTCCTCCCGTGTTGGGATTGTTTGGTCCATAGTCTCTACGGGGAGCAAGCTCGTGCATACGTCCAATGGCTGCACCCACATCCGAAGAGTTAAAATCGTTCCAGCTACCACAGGCGGAGATGTATCCTTTGAGTCGGTTCTTGTCCAGTTCCAGCATACCTCCAAATCCCAGTTCCTTTTGGGCGGCATAGATTTTAGCTCCCAGCTCATAGTGGAGATCTGCGGTCTTGGCCTTCATCTTCCTGTGGTGAATCATGAACATTTCCCGCACAGAAACGAACAGCTCGTTGGCGTTCTCCTCCGTGATGGAATTGTATTCGAATTTATTGTTCGGCTTCTCGAAGCACTTGGAATCAACCTCTGGGAAAGAGTGGGCAAATTCCATAGAGACCATAATGCTCCAGATGACCTGGCGTTTGGCCGAAAATTCTAATTCATTGAATAACTCGGGAGTGAGTCTGGGATTGGCGCTCCCGTTGACGATGGGTTGAATGGCTGTTGTTTGCATGTTTGTTTGTTTTGTTGAAGCAAATATAGAAAAAACTACTTAAAGAAAAAATTATTCCGAGATTTTTCCCACTTCAAAGAATAAGATAGTGGATCCCCAATCATCCTCAAATTGTTGGACAATCTCTTCACTCATGTAATCATCTTCATCGCCAACATACTTTTTCTTGAGCTGTTCAAAAAGGTGGTCTTCATCATGTGCACTGTGGAGATATGAATAGGAATCCTCAGAGTCATCCGTATCAACAACAGTTACAATGTAGAGTTTATTACCGGTTCCTAAAATTAGATCTTTAGTTTGAATCTGTGTAGTTATCATGTCTGTTTGTTTTGTTGAAGCAAATATAGAAAAAACTACCGAGATAAAAAAATAAAAATGAGAATTTTTTCGGGGTGACGCACTTATTTTTGGAGGCGCCCCAATCCATCTCTCCTCCCGAGGTGGTGGGAGGACACAAAAAAGAGGCTCAGTTTTCTGAGCCTCTTCAACAAACAAACAGAACTTATTTTAACCCCTTAGCCATTGCCTCGATGTCGAGAATCTGCTGAAGGGTATCAGCCGTATTTTTGTCGTCTCTCACCTCGTTATAAACTGGGTGGAGAGTTGAGTATTCTCCCTTTTCATTCTGAGACACGCCCGAGCATTTCACTTCCAGGATTTTACCGAGCAGGTTCTGCTGGTTCTCAGTGATCCATTTCATGGTCTTCTCATTGATGCCGGTCGGTGCGGTTTTCAGTAAGCCATCTTCACTCACTGCTTCCACTGTGGATATCACATGAGAGTTTTTGCCTGTGCCATAACGGAAGCCTGTAATTCTCAGGTCGATAGTGATCTCCAGTTTGAGTTTCACCTGGTGGTTGGGTTTTCCATCCTTCCATTGACCGTTCATCGCCTTAAGGATTGTTCCCTCGTGTCCCTGGTTGATCAGAGACTGGAAGTGGTCCATGGCTTCTTGGTATGTTCGAACAATCACCAGGTCTACGATTGACACCCGGGTGCAGGGATTCTCTTCCAAATAGTACTCCAGGTTCTTCAAACGCTGGTGGTACTGGACGGTGGATTTGAATGCAAAGTATTCCTCCACGGTGATCATATCCCAAACGGTGTAGCGAATAGCGGACAGAGCATACTCTGGACTCATGCTGTATTCCTGGAAGAACTTCTCGCGCTCCTTGAGAACGTCTTCTCCCTTGTCCTCCTTTCCCAGTATGCTCACCAGCGAAGCGATGATGCCATTGGATTCATAGCGTGAGTAACCGTCCATGGTCAATTCTCCATTCAGAACGCAGTTGGGCAGAGAAGCTAGCTGATTCAGGAATGTGGCTCCCGTGAGGTATGTTGTTTCTCCTTGGCGACTCTCCAGTTCAACCTCTCCGTGACGGATGATAGCGTTACAGTAGCGTCCGTCCATTTTCAACTGAGAGAATGCTGGTCCAGCTGCGAGCAGTTTTGTTACCAGGTCTCGGGAGAAAGCCTTGGCTCCCATATAGGGTGTTTCTTCGATGAGGTCCGGGATCACCTTGTTGATATTGGTGGTTCCCATGCCGATGCGCAGGTCCTTGTCGATGATGCGTTTGATCACAGTGCCATCCGCTTCATCCAGGTCGCTCAGGAGTTCCGCCAGATGATTCAGAGCGTCGTGTCCCGTTACCACACGGTTTTTGAGAACTTCCAGGCCTTGGATTGCTTCATGAAGAGTCACCAGGCTCTGAGGTGCTGGAGTGTGTGTAGGGATCTGCTTGATGTAGAACTTAACCCTGCGGGAGTTAGCAAGCCATAGGACTCTGCGAAGGATTGGGTCGTCCGAATATTTGCGGAGGATCTCCATCTTCATGTTTGAACCTCCTTCGGCTGCGATTTCGTCTAAGATTTGTTTGATAGTTTCCATATTATTCCTCCTCATTTAAAGCTTCCCGAACTCCTTCCACCACGTCAATCTCTCCAATTTCCTCATTGTCGGAAGTGAAAGCAGTTTCCAATGCCTCTCTCATGATCCCATTAGTAATGGATCGAATGGTACTCGCTGTTGCGTTGTAAATTTCCACTGTGACTTTAATTGTTGCCATGTTTGTTTGTTTTTTGTTTAAGCAAATATAGAAAATTCTACCGAAATAAAAAAATATTTACCTTTTTATTTTCAGAATTTTTTTAGCGCACTCAAACTCACCACCACTGATGCTTTGATACCTGTCTTCAAGACAAAGGTTGTAGAGTTCATCATGGGTTTTAATTTCCAATGATTTGGCTTCCTTAATAAAGGCTTTGTACTCGGGTCTCATAGGTCTTAATTTAAGGTTGGATTGAAATTAGATTTAATTGAGTGTCCATGGACTTTTTCAACTCTTTGGAAAATTCCATATAACTCATCAAACAGGGAATTCTCATGGACCGAAATATAGATTGACCAAAGAAGGCACGAAAGAATGTGAATTTCCTCCACCTCTACCCCCGTGGGATTGTCCTTAGAGAATCTGAGCAGAGCGGAAATGTAGGCTAATCCCTCTTCAGCTTTTTCCCAGCCAGGTCCATAGGTTCTATCCATGTATTGCTCGAGCAAAACTTCATTATCCGAACTTTGAAGCTTGTTTATACTCGGAAGTAATCCATCCCAAAAAGGCTTATGCTTGGTCTCATATACCTTCATGGTCTCGGTGAAGAGAACGAAGTAGGGGTATTCATTATGGGCGAGGAATCGGGATAGGGTCCCATACATCTTTCCAATTTTACCAATTTTACCCGGCATTCCGGAAAGTTTACCAGCAACTTCGGCTGTTTTAATTTGAAAGAAGAATCCCTTAGTGGGAGCTCCTGGAAAAGGTTTTGAATTGCTCATATTCTGTTTGTTTGTTGAGGCAAATGTAGAAAATTCTCTCGAAAGAAAAAAATAAAATGTAGATTTTTCCATGAAAAAATATCTACAAATTACAGTAACGCTCATTCCCGGAGGCGCCCCAACCGTCTTCTCCTCCGAGGTGGTGGGGGGAGCAACAAAAAAGGCCAAGATCACTCTTGGCCTTTCTCGCGGTTGTGTGTGTGTGGGTTATTCCCAGATTTCTCCGTCTGTGGTAAACTCTATCGAGCCGTCGTTTTCGAGTTCTTCCTCGATTGATTCATCGGAGTAGCGGTATTCAATATCATTTTCAATACGCTCCAGAATACTGCTGCGGTGCACGTCAAATCTGGTGGTGGCCACTTCGATTGCGTCCTGAATCTCCTTGAGATCCTGAGGAGTTAGATCCTCCTGGTTGGTGATTTGAAACTCAATCTTGGAGTCGGGATAGCGGTGGTCATCATCATAGAATTCATAGTCTACCGAGTTGTGGAATTTCTCGGGAATGTCCAGGAAAGTCAAAAACATTTTGTCGTTGGTGACTTCCAAAGCATTATGAAAGCTGAGGTGACGGTAAGGGTGGTCGCAGTTGAAAGTGATTCCCTCCCGGTTGTTTTTGAAAACGAACTGCTCTTTATTCTCTGCGTAATAGTCTTCTCCAAAGAGTTCAACCATATCCACATGCTTGGGCTCCAATAGAGAGCAGTCGTCTATAGCCCAACGGGGAAAGTCGGATGCCCCGTGTCGGCCTTCTTCAAGCTGTTCGCGGTAGTTTTCAATTGCTTTTGCTTTAGCCTCTGGTGAGAGCTCTTCGAACTTGAAAAGTTCGGTGGTGATTGTTCTTGACATGTTTGTTTGTTTTTTGTTTGAGCAAATATAGAAAATTCTACCGAAAGAAAAAATTATTTCGAGGAATTTTTTATCTCTTCAATTTCTTCAATAACGGATTCAAGACTGCGGGTGGTTTTGTCCCAGATACTCTTCTCCATAATCTTCCGGCGTTTTTCCGTTTCTTCATCAAAGATCTTGAGAATATCCTTGTCGATTGTCCTATCGGAAAACTGCACATGATGAATGAATCTTCCGTTGATCAATTCAATAAAGGATCCTTCCTCGGTGTTTGAATCAATCTTTAGGTATATCTCTCTCAGCTTGATGTAGCGTGTTCCCGAAATAGGAGCAATTAAAAGATCGGACTCGGATGCGGAAATTATGGACTTCACCACCTCGATCATGGCTTTTTGTTTCTCGTTCAGAATGGGCTTGGGATCCAGCCTTTCTATAATATCGTCTTTGCTTTTAATCAGCCAGTTATAGATTCTGACCTTTACCGAGATAACGAATCGGTGATAAAGATTCTTTTTTTCTTCCATAACTTCTATTTGATTTGTTTCCACAAATGTAGAAAATACTATCTAAATAAAAAAATCTTTAACTAAACAAAAACGGAAAAAATTTAAGAGCCAATTTTTGGATGTCTCCATTGCGGGCGCCTCCTGTAAGCCTCACTCTTTCCTCACTTCATCTTGGGGTTGCCCCACAAAAAACCCAGACCTTTGGGATCTGGGTTTAAAAAGTGGGAATCGGAATTAACTTCCTTTCTTTGTTCCTTTGGCTATGCCGTAGTAATAGCTGGTTGGCTTCGGTTTTGGCTTTGGAGCCGTTTTTTTGTTGCTCATAGGTGATAGAATTTAGAGGTTAAAAAAATTGGATTACAACTGGTTCGCCGGTCTGTATTTTGGTTAGGAATTCTAAGACGTCCTGATTGTTTTCTCGTATCTGTTCATCATCAGGTTCATCAGGGTCTTGCGTGTTTCCTGTTAAAGCAAGCATTAACTGTTCTAGGAATTCTCTTCCCATTGCGGTTGACTCTGTGGATTGCATCTGAACCAGAATTTCTTCCTGTGGTTCTCCCAACATGTATCTGAATTTAGCCAATGCTATTTTCAGCTGTTCTGGAGAAAATTCTTTTTCCCTTCCATTGCCGGATACTCCGCCATCACATTCATATGATTCTAAAGCATCATAGAGGACGTGAGCCTTGTGTCTGTTCCAAGCGCCAATACGGATGTAAGCAAGTTCAGATTCATTACCCTGAACAAAATCGGATTTTTTAATTGCTGTGATGTCGTGTCCCATGTTTGTTTGTTTATGGAACAAAGATAGAAAATTCTATCTAAATAAAAAAATTTTCTCAGTAAATTTTTTATGCTCTTCTGACAGGATCCTGTCCTTTTCTGAAATAGAGAACATAATCAGAGGACTCACCCACTTTATTTTTGGCTTCTTCCTCTTTCTTGGTGTTTAAAACTATTCTTCCCATCTTGGTCATAACGATCCAAGTGATATCACCTGAAGATTCTGTGATGTATTGTTGGTATCCTTTAATGTTTTTCATGATGTATATATCCAAACAAAAAAGCCAATCCTTTCGGACAAATGTTAGTGTCCATAGAGCACACAGTATAAAGGCTCTTTGAAATATTCAGTGAGTGTTTCTAGTAATGCTATGGCTGGTGGAAATCTGCGGTATGGTTCTTTGGAGTTGTCCAATCTCATGGCGTATAGCACTCTTTCTGCTGGAACTAACACCAGCTTGTTTCCATAGAGATCCTCCTCAACCGGCTCTTCCTGTCCTGAGATGTTCATTTTAACATACAGGAATCCATTTAGCTCTGGACAGAATTTGGAGGAGTTGTCGCCGAGTTCATTTTTCACTGCAACAAATTCCATTTTAGGGGATGTGCATGCTTGCATTTCCTCGATCAGCTTACCCATCTCATTGTAGCAAACCTTACATAAATCAATGGAAGCGATTTCGGAAAAATAGTTCTCGCCTTCCATAATGGTAGCAGTGCCTATGTATAATTTAGTTTCATATCCCATGGAGCAAATATAGATAATTCCACTGGAATAAAAAAATATTTCGCATATTTTTTGAGAAAAAGTTATGAACATCCATTTTCGGAGGCGCCCCAAGTGTCTTCTCCTCCGAAGGTGGTGAAAGGATCCACAAAAAAGCCTCGAGAATCTCGAGGCCATGGAAAAAGAGAAACTATGGCGGGTTTCTATTCGAGAGTATGAAAGTTTGCTGCTTCTGCTGATGTGGTCACCCCGGAATACTGCCATTTTCCGTCCATTCGGATGTAAACATATTCTGCTCCGCAATTCTCTGCTCTTTTCATAAAAGAGGGAAGAGAGTAGTTTGTCTTGGGACCAACTCCCGTTTCTTGGCGGTCTCTTCCATAGAAATTGCAAATTCCCTCTGGAGGAGTATTGAAATCATGTGGCTCATCGCCGATCTCGGGTGCGAGAGAACTTAAGTCACCCAACTGCATGAGCTTTTCAATCTTCTCCTCATCCTGAAAGTGATTCTGTAGAATCTTTCCGTTATTCTCGGGATAGCCATCCCAGTGACAATAGATTGAAAGAATGCCTCCGCCTGGGAGAATTTTGCCGATTAAAGATCTTGTTGCCATGTTTCTGTTGTTTGATTAGAATGCAAATATAGAAAAATCTATCTAAAGAAAAAAAATAAATCCCGGAATTTTCATTCTAGAATCTGAGCGTCAACAGCTTCCTGCACTCTCTCGAGTAATGCGGGATCGTCAATATCATTGCCATTGTGATCCCGAAGAACCTCATCAATGACTTTGCCTTTACCGTTAATCCACTCCTTGTAAACGAGTTTTCTCCCATCCTCCTCCAAGAAGTAAGTAGATTCTTTAACGTTGGTGCTTTCTTGAGATGTGATTATCATGTCTTTAGTTGTTTGATTAGAATGCAAATATAGAAAAATCTACCGAAAGAAAAAAATAATTTGGGAAAAAATTTTTTAAGCACCCAGCTCATTAGGAGGCACCTCAACGCAGCATCCGCATGCATCAGGTTTTTAACCGCAACAAAAAAGCCGATCCATTGGACCGGCCCTCGTAAAAAGAAAAACTATGAAAATTAAATGAAAATCCTGGAATCCAGCGAGATACACCTCCATGCTGATTTTTCCAAGTCAAAGAAGCATGTTCCAGTTGGACCTGTTCCTCCGCGAGGGTGTTGGCCTTTAGGGACCATTTCGAGATTAGTGGTTCCTTCGGCTTCGCGTAAGGTTCCGTCCAATTTTTCGAAGGAGAATTTGACTTTGCCTTCGGAGAGGAGGTTCTTAAGTTCCCCGGGAGTGATTTGATTATTCATATTTGTTTGTTTTAGAGAACAAATATAGAAAAAACTGCCGAAATAAAAAAATATTTCAGGGATTTAATCTGAGTAATCCGGAGGTAAATCCTCGATGGAAAGCCTAAACTCATACATAAACCCCGGGTACGCCTGTTCGCAGTAGCGGAGGTACCCCGGAAATTTGGATTGGAAATCGTATCCGAGTTCCACCAGGTCTTCGACCTCTTCATACACCGTGTAATATGGGGGAAGTCCCTGGAGATATTTCAACAGGGATCCATCGGACTCGCATGCCCACGAAAGAAGCTCGTAAAATGGAACTTCAAGATAAGTCTGGTCCTCGAAATAAAGGGCAAAAAATCCCTCGTGTTCAAATCGTGTTTCGTATCTCTTAACCTTGGGAATAGAACTCATTCATCAATCGCTTCTTGTGTTTTTCCTCCTTGTGTCTCTTGAATTCAACCATTCTCGAACGGTATCGCCCATCATAAGCCCCGGAAGCAACCAAAGCTTCCCTGCGAGCCCCTGCTCTCATGCTTTCTAGTCTTTTTTGTGCTTCCTGCGCATTCATTTCTTTGTTTTTTAATCAGCATGCAAATATAATGATTCTTTTTGTAGCTAAAAAATAAAAAGTGGACGAATTACGCACGTACGTACGCGGGGTCCCTATGGGGATCCCCTAGTCTTCTCCCCAGTCTATCAGGGCTTCAAACACACCCGCAAGTATGTCTATAAACAATACTAATACGCCTCTGTATATCGCTATGCCTAGTATAATCAAAAGCGCAATGATAATAGCGATAATTCAAAAAAGATTCATGCCTTAAGCTTTTTTTGAATGCCTTTAAAAATTTGTTCAACCTCTTGTATACTGAGATTACCCTTCTTACCGTTAATGTCTACTGTGCAGGCAACAACGTTACCCTCGATATAACCTTTAGTTGAGTCCACACGGTCTATGCTCCTTGCGTTGCCTCCTGTGTCCTCAAAGAGTATCCCAGTGTAATAACATTTCTTCTGGGTGAGTAAAAACTTAACTGTTCTGAATGAGAGCTCGAATTCCAAACTTCTGCTGGTTGCGCTCTGTTTAAGTTGCATCATCTTTTGGGCAACTTCAATGTCTGTGATTTTTGTCATAAATATATCCAATGTATAACGTGGGCTATTCCCACGCTGGCGGCTATCATAATCATACGGTTCAGGAAGTAAAGCGTGATATCTTTCACAAAATCAGCTTCAGTTAGAACACTAACCCTTTCTTCGGATACTGTCCTTTTCTTCTCAATTTCAAGCTTGGAGTTTCCCTCGAGAACTCCTTTTAAGATAGCCAATCCCATAATATTCCAAAGAGTAAACTCTTTGAGATACGGAATCTGGTACAGTTGAGAGATGTCGACGATACCCCAACTGAGGACGAAAGCATTAAATATTCCCATCGTGAGAACAAGAAAGAGTAATCTGAAAAACACCATAGCTTTGTTTTGAGTAAATTTAACTATTATAGTGTCAAGAAAAAAATAAATCCAACAAAAAACCCCGAAGTGTTTCTCCGGGGCGGTTTGGTTAGGCGAGGCAAGTCCAAAAATGTTTGAAATGCTTGATTCTGTCTGGAAGTCCGATGGTGCCTCCGTTAACTCTTTTAGTTACTGCGGTCACCGTTGCATCGTCTGCTCCTTTGTCGCAGATTGCCCAAAGTCCATTCTTGTTAAAGAAGAAAGCTGCTGACACTAATGGGTATTTAGATGCAACTAAATCAGGATTGGTTATGATGTCATCATCAACCAATTTATCAAACTCAGAATAGTTAGACTTTCCTGTTAATTGGATGTATCCTCTACCTCTGAACTTCCAGCCGTCTTTAGAAGCTTCGTCTCCGTTACCCATTCTGCTTCCATATACTCTGGATGCAATTTTTTCAGGCTGTCTTGCATAAGATTCATTTAGATTCCCGGGGAAGTACTTAGGGAATATCTTCTTGAGACCTTCAGCTGAGTAATTGAGGTTTTCTGTGACCGCTTTGAATCCCCCGCTTTCGTGACCGCATTGTGCAAGAAAGTGAGCTAGTCTCAACTTGGAGGTGCATCCAAACTTTTCCGCGATCAAAGGAATCTCTGTTAGAAGAGAATCCGGGACATGGCCTTTTAGTTTTGTTAAGTCGATGTTCATAATTTAGATTTTTCTACTATATATCTCGTAATTCTTTCTACTACGTGCTGTTTGGAGGCGCCCCAACGCAGCACTAACAAATGCGTATTATCCCTAATTTGGTCCAACAAAAAAGCCAGACTTCGGTCTGGCTTTTCAAATTGTGGATGTGTTTTAATTAACTGAAGGGATCGAGATTTTTATTGGGAATAAGATCCCAGCTTTTTTTGGATCCTGCCATGTCGGCTATCATGATCTTTTTGGCTTTTTTCTTCAGGACTATCAGCGCTTCAAATGGGTCTGTCTCTAATAGCTTCTCAATCTCTTTGGCGTCTGCTCTTTCGATGTCCGCCTCATATAAAACTGAGTGTCTGTGACGATTCCAGTAAACCGTTTGATAAGCCATTTTCTTTGACTCATCGCTCTTAGGTTTAATGTCCTCGCCATGAACTAGTTGGTCGAATTCAGAGAACCCGGTGGTGGGTTCGTAAATGAAAGATTCTAATCCGTTTCCTGATGCTATGCCCCAATATTTTGCCATGATCTATATATGATTTATTTTTCGGGATGATTCAAATTGGCGATGAATCTTAGTGATGGCTGCGAGAGCTTGTTCATATAGATCCTCCCCTATGATTCTTCTTTTGAAAAAATCCCGGGTGATGTATTCTGGATCTTGTCTGTGGTAAATTCTCGTTATTATCTCTTCTCCGTAAGTGCTTAATATTTCTTGTACCATTGGATGATTTATTTTATGATATCTATCTCTGGGAAAATCCCAAGCCCCTTAGAAGGGACTTGAGATAACATTTTCCATATCGTGCTTGCCACAGAAGATAGCTCCAGCTTCTCTCTGGATAGATCTGCGATCTCCCTCCGAAACTATCACACCCGAATCGTGTGTGGAGTAGTGGGTGAGGCCATTAATCATATCCCAGATTGGCGTGCCCGTTTTGGCGTTCTTTTTCTGATCCGGGTTCATAAGCATTGGACTCATACCGTGACGCTCATAAGCAGCGGCTGTTTCCACTATGGAGTTCCAGCGGCCAATATCCTTACGCTCCAGACCGGATGTTGATGTGATGAGTTCCGCAGCAGCTTCAAGTTCCGCATATGAAGCCATGGTGTTCATAGCGGTTTTAATTCGGTCTTCAAAAGCAGTGGGCTTAAATCCTTTTTTTGCGAAGCGGTTGATTGTTTCGTAGAATTCTCCCAAGTAAGCACTGGATACGTGTTTCACCTGATGAGATTCTGAAAATGCCTCTCCGATAACACCATTGAGACAGATCAATCTGTTCATATAGGGAGAGATTTTAAATCCATCCTCGGTGTTATTAAAGAAGCTCATACCCCCTTGAAATGACTCATCTTTAAATCCGGCCATGTCCCATCCTGATTTAGGAGAGATTGTGTTGATGTAAACACCTCCACTAGTGGTAACTGAAAAGTCCCGGACGATGAGATTATGATCGGAAATCACTCCTTCTATGCTCTCAAAGAAAGCCTTGTTGGAGATAATTTCCTTTTCGTTCTTCAGAACAGCAACGATCTGACGATCAACCGTAGAAGCCACCAAACAGATGGTGTTAACACCTTGGATACCCATGGCTTCTTTCATCTTGTTGACGATTGAAGATGTGGCTTCCTCGCTAAAGAGTTTATCGACTCTCTTCTGGAATGTCACGGGAACACCCAGGATCCTGGCCAATTGTCCAAATGCTTTTTTGGAAATGGGCAGTCGGTTGCCGTCCACCTGGATAATGTTCTGGTTCACGATTTCCACCGATGACAGTGCAACTGTCTTACGGATGGGTTGACTTTTGATGGCTTGCTCCATTCTACGATTGTAGACTTCTTGAGAGATTGCTTGGATCATATTGTTTGTTTTTATTAGAGTAAATGTAAAAATTTTCTGCGAGATAAAAAAATATTTTATGAATTTGAGGGAGCAAACATTTTGCGTCCATTCTCCATGAAGAGGTCGTATGCTTCATGTCCCATATCTTCTCGGAGAGCCTTCTTCTTGTCGTTGAGCTCCTTGAGCATTTCCCATTGTTTGGCTCGGTTTGTTTCGTGTGAAAGATCCCAATTAAGATCTATGATCTCTCTAAGCTGGATTGATTGTGATTCTGTCATAACTGTTTGTTTTTTGTTTAAGCAAATGTAGAAAATTCTACTTGAATAAAAAAATATTTTCAGGAAAAAAAGGCCAGGGAGGACGAGCGAAGTCCTGCCCCAGCCACACACGTATGCCTTAATCTTCTTCCTCTTGGACCTTAATGGATCCGAAGGTTTTGTCCCAGTCTGTGTTTTCTTCCTGTAGACGAGTACGCTCTGCTTCCACCACGTCCCGGGCTGCTTCATCCAGGTCGTAACGCATTTCATCATATTGGACGTCTCCAGTTTCTTTAAGAGAGAAGAACAGTTTCTTTTGAACCTCACCCCTACGGTTCTTGGAGAATTCCAGATAGCGGTTGCCATCCTCATCGAAGCGAATCTCCATCATCCCGGTGGTGTTGTGCTTTAATTTATTGGAGCCAACGAAGTTACCTCCCTTGTTGACCTGTTGGATACACAGGAACGAAGTGTAAACCTTGGCTTCGTTGTTGGCTCCATTATGAAGACGCATGAGATCAACCAACCATTTTTCTGCTTCGCCTGTGCTCATTCCCAAGGCCGATTTGACTGTGTCCTGAACCTCCACGAAAGAGTCCATCAGCACCACGTCATAGCCAATCTTGAACATTTCCTCCAGCACGAGCTTGGGGTTTTCGTCCAGGTATTCTCCCATGAAAAGGATATCAAGTTTACCGAATTTCGGATAGCGTTTCACGTAACCATAAAGGTCAAAGCGGTCCATTTCCCCCGAGACGAACAAGACGTTCAGTCCCGAGATCTGCAGGTCGGATAGCACGTCCATCATGACTGTGGACTTACCAACCCCGGGATCTCCCACGACCATAAAGTTGGTGGCTCGGGTCAGACCTCCGTCTGTGGAGAAGAGTCGATCCACTCCCTTACCCGTCTTCATGGGAATGAAGATCTGCGGGTCGAAGTGGACGTCATCCATGCGGACGGTTTCCGGTTTGATAGTTAGTACTGTGGGGACGATCGGATTGCCGTTGTCGTCCAATCCCTTTTCTGCCCGGCGACGGGCAAAGGCTTCGCTGATTTTGCGTTTGGCCTCTTCGCTCAGTGGTTTTCCCATACGTGTGTTGTTTTTATTTGTTTGTTATTGATGAAGCAAATGTAGAAAATTCTACCGAAAGAAAAAAAATAATTGCGGAGATTTTTTTAATAAGCCCAGGCCAACTGGAAAGTTAGCTGCATGCCCCAAGGAAGCTTATAAGCAACAAAACCACCGGTTCCTTGATTGCTGACTTTTTCTCCACTGTATGCTGCCTGTACCAAAAGGCTTCGGGCAGTGTTCTTAATGGACTGCAGGGAGGGAACGCTCATTCCTCCGAGACTGTACCATTGGTGGTTGGTGTCGACCATGTGCTTATGAACCTTCTCAAAATTAAAGGAATCCATAATCCTGGAAATTTGAGATTCGAGCTCCAGCTCAGTGAATTTTTCGTGTGCCATTTTTCTGTTGTTTGATTGATGAAGCAAATGTAGAAAAATCTACAGGAATAAAAAAATAATTACGGAGATTATTTTTTCTTCTTTAGATCCGGTAAAAACTGTAGAAATTATCGAAGATGAAAGTTACCCCTCTGTCGGTGCGGACAATAAGGTTGACACCCTGCCACATGATAGAGACGATGTCTCCAAATCCAACCGGGACGCACATGGCGTACCAGTCATAGCGGTTCTTATAGATTCTGAAGTTAAATCCATTGGTGATTTCGGTGTGACCGAATTGGGCAAATTCTGAAAATGTCATGCTGTTTGAGATTTGTTTGAGCAAATGTAGAAAATTCCATCGAAAGAAAAAAACTTTTTCTGGAATTATTCCATTTCAAGTCTTTCATCAGTCACTTTTCCCATAAGTCCCCTTTTAGACGCCTTCAGACAATAATTAGCAGCCTGCCATGCTTCTCTCTCAGAGTATCCTGATCCAAGATAGAATTTGGAATGAGGACTGGGCAGAATGAAATAGAGTGGTACGTTCTTGCCCACCCAGCCAAAGGTCCATTTGGTTCTGAAAACTTTGAGAGTTGCCTTGGGAAAAGCCTTAAGAATTCTTTTGTTGTTGATTGCCATATTTTGAGTTTAGAATCTAAATATAGAAAATTCCATCGAAAGAAAAAAACTTTTTTTGAATTTTTTTCCTCGCACACGTACGCGATATTATTAATGACAGCCTCGAGACCAGACCGCAGACAGACCGCGTCTCATTGGAGGCGCCCCAGAGAAGACGTCATATGCTGTGTCGATTCCGTCTCCGATATATACAAGATGAAACACATCCGAACTTATCTCTCACATCTCTCTGAATCGATCTCAGTACAGGAAGCGGCTAGAGATATAGATGCAGTCCAAACTATACTGGATGGTAAAAGAGATTTAGGATTCATCACAATCACAACACAGAAGCTTATAGATCCTCGTGAATCTATATCAGCTCTGGGCTTGGCAATCAATAACGGATTAAATCTTATTCCTCTAAGAGGCAGAAAAGAAGGTGTGGCTTTCGTTATCTGGAAGGAAGACGCCGAGGCGGCTCAGAAGCTAGCTCAATTCGCAGAGAGCAAAGGCGGGTACCTCCGGGATGACACTCCAGAAGAAGCTCAATTTATTGGAAGAGCACTCAATTACAATGAAGACGAGATAGCCCAGTATGTGAATCGAAATTACGGAAAATAGGATTATGGCAGACTTTTTCAAATACATCTCAGAAATACTTGCTAAGTTTTCCCCAGCCCAAAGAATACTTGCTCTGCTCATGCTGCTTCTTACAATCACAGTTATCATCGTGACTCCAATCATAGTTAATGCTGTCACAACAACAGATGAAGAATGTGACACTAAAACGGGGCGCCTCGAAAAGAGAATCGCAGCACTCGAAACAGAAAACGACACTCTAATCACACAAATCAGAAGAAACAGAACAGAGTGTACCGATGCTATTGCTCGTAGAGAAGATGAATTCATGGCTTTATTGGATACTCTAAAGCGTGATATCGTTAAAGAATCATCCAAACCTCAGAGGGTTTATATGGAATCTGTCTCAAATTCAATGATGCTTCCTGATTCTCTAGGGAATTATCCTGTTGCTACAAGCTCGATTCACCTGCCGGAGGCGCCTCAACCAGACGTCACATCTATCATCAAGAAGATTGACAAGGTGAAAAAGTGTGTGAAACAGTAAATCCGTTTAACTTTTTAATCCCAAACATTAAACAAACCTAGGGGCTCTCCCCAATTATAGATGAATATAATCGGTTATAGATGCTTATAGATGAGTTATCGGAGGCGCCGCATCATCACCCGATTGGTTTAGCTACCGGTGGTGGAGGTGGTAGAGTTACCTCAAATCCTGGGCAGTTTCGATCAAATCCGAGTTGATCTATACCAGGATCAAGGATTGTCCAGGTAAGACCGAAAGGCGGTTCATTTGTGGGACCGGTCGCGGTTGCTATGGTTCCAAAGTCTCCGCCGATATTCCAGGTATTAGGTCCCGAGGGAGTTATCTGGAAATTATCTCCTAGACTTATATAGACTATTGTGGAACCAGACACTATTCTAGCAAAAGAGATTTCCACTATGTCTTGAGGATCACCATTCGTGAGATATCCCAGACATCCATAATTGTCGGTCCCAGTTCCACAGGATGTTATGATAGAAAGGATAGCTGGAAAATTTTCGGGTGAATATCCGGTTAAAACCCAGCCAGTTCCTAAAGGAGACTCCCCAGAGAGAGTGGCCAGCACTCCTGACTCGGGAAGATTGATGCTCCAAACACCTCCTGAGTAAGAGATATTAACATCAGGAAACCCGAATGCTTCATATAGGGTCTCACCTTCGGGAGAAAAGTTTATGTAAATCGTCGCGGGTTCTCCCTCAACATCAAGCTCCAGAGCCAATGTGAGTCCGTTGAAGCTTGGATAGCAAGGACAGGGTCCCTCTGTGGTTTCTATAATAAATTCAGCAGGAAGCTCGCCCATTGGCTCCCAGGTGGTTCCCACTGGAGGATTGGGATAGACTCCCGGAAGTACGGCCAGAAGTTGTTCATCCTCGGAAATCAAGTACCATTCCTCATTAAAAATGAAAATCCCAAGTTCCGTAGAGAAAGTTGGAGCATAGCCTAGTATGTTTCCTCCCAGGGATCCCGGGATGTATTCAATGAAGGGTGACAAAGTTATAAGGTTTTCGAATCCAGACTCATAGATGCTTTCCTTGAAGCCGATACAAATCGTAGAAACACATCCACACTCGCTCACAATCTCAGTTGGGAAATCAAAGGCATTAGTGGCCTCCCAGATTCCCACAGGTTCGCTTCCGCTGAGAGTCGTGATAACTTGGCTGAAGTCAATGCCCTCCGCCACAAAGACCCATTGTCCATATTCGAATCTCACCGTTAGATTGACCACATCTCCATCAAACTGAAGCTGGTATGTCCAAACATCATTTCCCTGATACTCCAGACAAAAGACCTGAGTCGCGGGCAGGTCCAGATAGTATCCGTCAAGAGGAGAAAGAAACGAGATTCCTATTTTCAGTCCATCCACTCTGATATCACAGGAAGGTGTGCCGGACAACATGTGTGTGTCCATGCGCATCCGTCCCAGACCCAGGCGCCTCCTTTGAAGGCAGAGATTTTATCTCCCACTTGGGGATTGACAGGCCAATTTATTTCTCCGTAGCTCATTTTCTCAGTCCTAATTTTTTAACAGCCTCAATCATGGCATTCAGATTCTCAATGGGCTTGAAATTCTTTTCCTCTTGGATTCTTGCTTCTTCTCTCAGCCTCTGAGTCGCTTCCTGAGCAACATCCTGGAAAGAAGCATCTGGATTATTTTCTTTGGAGACTTTAAATGCACTGAACAGCTTCAGACTGTTCTGCATTTTCTCTATGAATATCTTCTCTTGCATGCTTTTGTATTTTTACCATCTATATATCAGGAAGTTTCTCACACAAAAAAGACCTGGACGAATCCAGGTCTACAAACAAACAAAGCAAGCAACAGCTTTGATAAGATCAAAAAAAGAAACCAGACGCTCCTACCGAGGGGACTCCCGGAACTGGCTTCGAAGGATTAGAGTATTTCCTCAAATATTACATCAAGTATCCGGATGAAGCATCGGAGGAGAGGTCAAGTGAAATGTGAGTGATGTTTTAAATGTGTTTAGTTCCCCAGATAAAGTTTCTAAGTGCGCCTTTACAGCTATCTTGAC
>Ga0172376_10001948_pt1 | contig 25804 bp, 24 predicted proteins | sample Lak35m_FD_121114 | JGI IMG/M metagenome (GOLD analysis project Ga0172376, IMG submission 121114) | Freshwater microbial communities from Kabuno Bay, South-Kivu, Congo - kab_092012_35m | ecosystem: Environmental > Aquatic > Freshwater > Lake | place: Democratic Republic of the Congo: South-Kivu...
GCTTTGTTGTGCCTTCTTTCATGCCGATTACGATTCGCTCTGGCTTTATTCATCAAATCCTACTTCTTCCTTGATTACTTCTTGGAAAATATTATTAAAATTTAAGCCTGAGTAGTTACAATTTTTTAGAGATATTGCCTTAAGGTTCTTAATTTTCCAGTCTTGATGAAAGATCAAAGCCATCAATCCAAAAGCACAAATATTGCCCACAAACAAAACGTTGCAGAGTGAGATGGGATTTCTACCATCAATCAAGTTCTGTTTACCAATGGCTACGATTTTGCGAGTGACCGAGTTAGAAGATGCAAAAATCAAGACTGCAAGGGCAAGGTAAATTGAGCTAGGAATTCTTTCTAAGAATTTCTGAATATTGGTGATTTTCACTATGGCAGTTTACATATAAGAAATTAGAAACAAATCACTGTAAAAAGGATGGGCGGTGCTTCGCCCCGCCCATCCTTACTCAGACTACCAATTGCTGTACGTAGATTCCACATTGATTGGAGCATAAAAAGCTGTAGATTTTGGACAGGTTTTCGTTTTGGAATCGCAAGAACGTAGATACTCTTTTTGCCAACTATAGGGTATGGATAGTAAATCTCTAGCACCAGTCATTCCCTGTCCTACAAATAGAAGTAATGCGATGCAGTTAAGAACTATATGGATATTCCGCCAGCGATTTTGTTTGTCCTTGTATATATCTTGAGTAATAGCTACTGAAATAATCATCAATATTGAGGCAGCAATACCATAGTAATAATGGGAAAAGAACCATTCATTGTCCCTCCGAAATACTTCTGGCTGTGCTCCTAACACAATTAATCCAATCGATGTTAAAGCAGCAAAAATATTTCGCCCCATTTTGACCTTCGCCTTAAATAGAAATGTAAATGAGGCGATCGTTACTATAAAAATCGCAACTACAAAAAATGCACGCAAAGAATCCGTGGAAAAGACATTATTTTTGAGGAATTTAGAGAAAATTGGATAGGCTATACCCAATAGGGCTGCTCCTACTACGGAGATGCTCAACCAATTACCGATCGCTACATGTTCAGATCCCACAATTGGAGGGATTTTGCTTTTTTCACCTTCAATGACTTGCAGGCGGCGCTGACGAACTAGCCATGCACGATTTGTGACAATGCCAATTAAGGGAAACACTACAACAACCGCGATCGCAGGATGTACCAAAGCAAAAAAATCTTCTAGTTCCATTGTCTTAATCCACGAATTGATATAGCAATTTTCACATTAATTATCTGATTTGTAAAAAAGAATATTTTAGAAAATAAAGCCAAAAAGATAAGTGGCGACGCTTCGCGTCGCCACTTATCTTTTTGGCTTTTGCGTTTATAACAAGTTTAAGAAGCCTTGGCAATTAAGCGATCGCGTGGGTTTACATAATTTACGACATCAGGATGAGCATGTTTCCAAGAACGGGCATGTAAAAATGTGGGCAGTTCAATTTTGCTGGTGGGAACTATGTCTATAGTTTGAGATTGATGCTGATATTCCAGCGATTTTATTGCATTTTGCGAATTGTCTTCAATTTCATTTAAAACCTGTAAAGCTAGATGGAGATGTGCTTCCAGATACTTAATTCGATTTTGTAAGGCTTCAATGGTTGCTTCTTGGGTATTCATAACATGATCTCCACCAGTTAGCTGATATTGATTTTTTATCTAAATTTATGTAAAGAGAGTTTAGTCCTTATATCTAAATGTCATCATCCTACCAAAGCATGATAATCAATTCTTTGCATTCAAATGCAAATCAAGATATTTTTTGAAAGCTTTGCTCAGCAGAGCTTTCAAAAAATATCTTGGGTTACTTCGTAATTTTAATGTGATACCAATTCAGAAAAGTGCAACAACACTTATGTGAATTAAAACCAAACCCTGTAAAGATTTTGAAAGTATAAAATGGTGTAGCCATTTTGTGATTTGGTACGAGTTCAATGCAATGCTTTTCTTCAATATGGGGATTATTGACTTAAAAAACTTAATATTTCACCCAATATCCAATCCATTTCTTCTTTTTTCATCAAAATCGAATCAAAATTATGTTGCTTTTCTCCTCTCCAAATCGAATAATGCGTACTTTTTTGCCCATTATCAGCGACCGCCTCAACAATACCAATGCGCGTAATTTCTGAGTTATAGCCACGTTCGCGACCGACACGAACTCCCCACAAATACCATGCAATCTCAAAAGTTTGGCGATTTACTTCAATTAAAATATTGCCGATCAGCGCATAGCCAAATAGCAAAGCGCACATCAAAAACATTATGCCAACCACAAACGCTGCAAAACCCAAAGGGATTTGGGAGAGAAGTCCAAGGGTATTCAGGTAAGGCAAAATAAATTTATCTAAAGCCCAATAAATCAGAATTGCCAGCCCGCCAAAGAACAATGTAAGAGGTCGAAAACCAAGACTAGGAATTTTAAATGTGAGGCGATCGCTTGTTCTTTCGTAATGAATTCTTGTATCTAGAGGCTTGAGTTTTTGGGCTTTTTCGACTTCTCCTGATGCTTTTAACGAGGCAATGTAAGTATTCGTCAGTTGATAGCTAGTACTCTTACTTTCCAAAGCTGCCAATGCTATACGTGCGGAATTAAAGCGATCTTCGGTTGTAGGTTCGATCGCATTTGCTAACCAATCAGCAAATGCAGGTGAAATGTTAGTACAGGCTTGTACATCGATTTTCATTCGGTTTTGGGGCAGATCCGACGGTAGTCTTTGTGTAAGCAGAAATAGTAAGGTTGCGCCTAATCCATACAAATCTGATGCACAATTTGCCTGTCCGCGAAATTGTTCAGGAGCCATATAGCCATAAGTTCCCACAAAGGTACTCCCACCTGCGATCGTATTGCGGTAAACATCTTGGACTGCACCAAAATCCACGAGAGCGATCGCGCTATTGGGACGACGAATTAAATTTTGAGGCTTAATATCGCGATGCACAACGGGTGGTGATAGTTCGTGCAAGTAGCAAAGTATAGTCAAAATTTGTGTAGCAATTTCCTGTACATCATCTTCCGTCATTCGTTTGCCCTGCTGGACAATTTGTGCCAAGGACTCACCCTCGATTAATTCCTGCACGAGATAAAAGCGGCGATCGCTTTCTAAATCAATATGAAAATAATCAAGATATTTAGGAATTTGTGGATGATTGAGACTAGCTAAAACCTTTGCCTCTCTTTCAAATAATTCAATTGCTTTCCATTGGCTAGATTGCCTTAAAGACAATACTTTTATAGCTACGGATTGATTGCTAAGGCGATCGCTTGCTGCATAGGTAGTTGCCATACCACCACGACCTAATAAGGATTTAATCACGTAGCGATCGGCTAAAATCTCACCAATTTGATGCAATTCTTCCATCATTTTTCCTGAAATATGACTTACAGCGCTTTGCGCTTACTTAAAACCCAGAAATATTTTTGAAAGTGGCGCTTCGCATCACTTTCAAAAATATTTCTGTACTACTCAAAGCCTCAATAGGCTGTAAAGATTAGCCTCATAGTAATTAAAGTGTGTACTGCAAGGCTAACTCATTTGAAATAGTTCAATTAGATATCTACAATTTAAGATTTCTGGTGGCGTGGCTTTGTCTCGCCATCAGAAATCTGATTCCTTATTTTACGGCAAAGCCCTTAGGCAAATTTTGCAGTTTACTTTAATTGACTTTAGAGTTGTACAACGTAAATTAGAATTTAAATCTTTGGCATTTGTTTGTATATGACAATCTATTTCTATAGCCAAAATCAAGCCTACGCAGAGTTCTCTAACTTCGCACCCTTTGGCATTGAGCTAGATGGACAGTGGTGGCGCACGACTGAGCATTATTTTCAAGCACAAAAGTTTTTAGACAAAGCCTATCAAGAAAAAATTCGCTTAGCTCCTGATCCGAAAACTGCCGCTAATTTAGGGAGAAGTCGTTCAGTTCCACTTCGAGAAGATTGGGAAGAAGTTAAAGATGATGTGATGCGAAGGGCTGTTCTCAAGAAATTTCAAACCCATCGCCAACTCAAATCGCTTTTGATTTCCACAGGTGATCAGGAAATTGTGGAAAACGCCCTAGGCGATTATTACTGGGGTTGTGGAGCCGATGGCTCTGGCAAAAATATGTTAGGCAAAATTTTGCAAGAAGTCCGTGCTCAAATCTTAGAAAGCATTTAAAGCTGCTAGAATCCTGCCATGATTGATAACATCTGTAAATTTTTAGCAGAAAGCTTCTCCAAAGACTTCGCCAGTTGGATATTGGGAGAAGAGATCGCTTTAGCCAAAATCGAGCCATCCGAACTTTCAGTCGAGCCAATCCGTGCTGACTCAGTGATATTTCTCGAATCAACCAAGATAATCCTGCATATTGAATTTCAGACCGAGCCAAATAAAAATATTCCCTTCCGCATGGCAGATTATCGGCTTAGGCTATATCGTAGGTTCCCCGATAGACAGATTCATCAGGTCGTTATCTATCTCAGTGCCAGCCAATCACCATTAGTGCATGAAACAACATTTAGGGCTTGCAAATTAAGCCATGAATTTAGCGTAATTAGGCTATGGGAGCAGCCCACAGAAATATTTCAGCGATATCAAGGGCTATTTCCTTTTGCAACATTATCTCAAACCAGCAACCCCGAAGAAACGCTAAGACAAGTTGCCAAGCAAATCGAAGATATCCAAGATAAAGAAGTACAAAGTAACGTAGCTGCATCGACCGCTATAATATCAGGTATAGCCCTGAATAAAGAAATCATCCAAAGACTTTTGAGGAGCGAGATTATGAAAGAATCAGTAATTTATCAAGACATTTTACTCCAAGGCAAGGCTGAAGGCAAGGCTGAAGGTAAGGCTGAAGGTAAGGCTGAAGGCAAGGCTGAAACTGCTAATCAAATTGCCATAAATATGTTGCTTTCCAATATTTCTGTAGAATTAGTTGCTCAATTTACGGGGCTCACCCTCAAACAAGTCGAAAAGCTAAAAAAGGTATCCCAGAAATCTAAGATGCCTAAATCGTCTAAATCTAAGCGAACACCCAAAAATTAATTGTTACTATTCGCATAATGGAAAGTTATCGAAATCAACATCAGTTAAACCTGCAAATAGTTCATGCATTACAGCGCTTTGCGCTTACTTAAAACCCAGAGATATTTTTGAAAGTGGCGCGAAGCGCCACTTTCAAAAATATCTCTGTACTACTCAAAGCCTCAATAGGCTGTATTTGGGGAGGAGAAGCTATTAGGATAAACATGTCCCTGACTAATTGGCATATCTTAGAAACAGTTGAACCACCGACTTGGTTAATCAAAAAAGTCGGTAAGTATGCCGCGCAGTTACTTTATCAAAGAGGAATATTTGAGCCTGAGCAAGTAGCTGCATTTTTAGATACAGCAGCCTATCAACCGACGAGTGCTTTTGAGTTTCCTGAGATGGGGCAGGCGATCGCCAGAATTCAACAGGCCTATGAACAAGGTGAAACGATCGCTATTTGGGGAGACTTTGATGCAGATGGAATTACGGCAACATCGGTATTGTGGGAAGGGCTAGGACAGTTTTTTACACAAGGCGATCGCTTAGTTTTTTATATCCCTGATCGCCTTAAGGAATCCCACGGAATTTCGATTCGAGGTCTAGATGAACTGCGATCGCAATGTCTTGCTGAAGGAAAATCATTGAGCCTAATTATTACTTGTGATACAGGTAGCACTTGTTTGGCTGCAATAATCCATGCTCAGGAGTTAGGAATTGAGGTGATTGTTACTGATCACCACACTTTGCCCGATGCACGTCCACCTGTTACAGCCATTATCAATCCGCGTTACTTAACAAATCAGCACCCATTATTTAATTTGTCGGGTGTAGCAGTTGCCTATAAATTAATGGAAGCACTCTATGAAACTTTGCCTGAAGTTCCCCAACAACCCCTAGAGGATTTATTAGATTTAGTTGCGATCGGGCTAGTAGCCGATTTAGTGCAGTTGACAGGGGATTGCCGTTATCTCGCCCAGAAGGGAATAGAGATCTTGCGCCAAAAGAAACGCCTCGGTGTACGAATGCTCCTCGAACAATGTAAGCGCGTTGGCGATCGCCCGATTGATATCAGCTTTGGTATTGCACCAAGGATTAATGCAGTTAGCCGAATCTGGGGCGATGTGCGGAAATGTGTGGAATTGCTGACTACCCATGATGAGAATGTTTGCAAGTCTCTGATCGATCAAACGGAATTGGCAAATACACAGCGTAAAGCTTTACAGAAAAGATTATTCAAACAAGTTCAGGAGAAAATTAAACAGCTTGATTTATCCACAACAGGAATTATCATCCTTGCTGATCCGCAATGGTCAGTGGGAGTTTTAGGTTTAGTGGCTGGTCAAGTAGTTGCTGAATATGCCCGTCCGACAATTCTCTGTACGGTTGAGGATGGGATTGCCAAGGGCAGTGCGCGATCAATTGAGGGAATTAATCTTTATGATCTCCTCAAAGAGCAAGAGCATTTGTTACTGAGCTTTGGTGGGCATCCTTTGGCGGGTGGTTTGAGCTTTCGATTGGAAAACTTACAGATACTATCTGAGTCCATTGATCGGAAATTTTGGAGTCAATATGGACAACTGCAAAGTAAGACTATCAAGGTTGATCTAGAGGTAGCGATCGCTGATCTTACTAAAGATTTATTTAATGAATTTAAGTGCCTAGAACCCTTTGGTATGGGGAATCCTTATCCAAAATTATTAGTTCGCAACTGTATATTTTCAGAAGTATCTAATGCCAATATTCGTACTGCAAAGGGGCAGAAAGTTGAATATATTAAAACCGAATTTACGCTAAGCGATCGCCTTGGCAATCAAATTCATGGTGATTGGTGGGGACATTATAGCTATGAGTTGCCTGATACAGCTTGTGATGTCGTAATCGAACTAGTCGATAATGCCTTTCGCCGTAGTTATGATGTGCGTCTGCTGGATTTCCATGCTCAGAGTATGCCCTTAAGTGCGGAATTGTCCACTCTTGCCACAGAAATCAAAAATTCTCCTGTCAATCTCCAGATCATTGATTGGCATGGACGTGATGCCATCCACCTTGATCAATCTTTAGCAGCAACTATCTGCGATCGCTGTCCGCAAAGTTGGCAAGCCCTGAACAATATCATTGATCTCGCTCATCAAGCCAATCAATCTCTCGCTCTAGTTTATCCAGACCCTCAGCAAATAAATGGCGCGATCACATGGCAAACTCTTGTGGGAATAGCTAAATATCTAAGTCGCACAGGCAAGGAAATCAAGCGATCGCAGTTAATTACCAAATTGGGAATTGATGATCAAGATGTGTTGCAAATTGGGTTTGATGAGCTTCAACAATATGGCTATGCTGTCCAAGCGATCGCCAATTCCTCAGATGCTCTTGATGTAAATATTCGGATCATTTCAATTCCATCAACCGATGATGGAACTACACCAGCAAAGCAATTTATTCAAGCTGCGAATGAGTTAGCCTTTCAACAGCAGTTTTTTGATCATCAGTTAAAGAAGCTAGCAGCAGACATCGAGAACAAATAAACTTTTACAGGTTTATTCGATATAGCCATTTGCGCCGCGCGAAGCGCAGCGCAAATGGCGCAAAATAGTAAAAATCACTCTGCGATTTTTACTATTTTGCGCGTTCGTTGAATTCACGTTACACTAAACGTTGATAGCGCATTCCAGGGTATGGCACGATCGCTCCTACAAGTTCTAAATGAGTTAAAGCACCTAATACTTCGCCCGAGGGTGACTTTGTTTGTTCGACAATCCAATCTAGACCAACGGGATCGCCAAACCCGATTGCTTGGAGAATATTTTGTTGTAATAGGGGAAGTTCCGCAATAGCGATCGCAGGAGCAGGTTGATCTAGATTTGGCAACATGCCTAAAGCTTCCAATAGCTCATCTATGCCTAAAATCGCCTGTGCGCCTCTACCAAGTAGTTTCAAGCAACCCTTGGCTTCGCTCACTTCAAGGGAGTTTGGTAATGCGTAGACATCACGACCATATTCATTGGCTTGATAGGCGGTGATTAAGGCTCCCGATCGTTCAGGTGCTTCCATTACCAAAGTAACACGGCTCAATCCTGCAATAATTCGATTACGGGCAGGGAAATGTGTTTTATCGGGCGGAGTACCTTGGGGATATTCGCTCACGACTAGACCTGAAGCAGCGATTTGAGCGTAGAGAGACTTATGTTTGTAAGGATAAATGCGATCAACTCCCGTCCCCACTACTGCTACGGTTTGACCACCAACCTCCAAACAAGCTTTGTGTGCTTCGCCGTCGATACCTTCAGCCATGCCAGAGATAATCGTAAAACCACGATTTGCTAGAGCTGAGACTAATTTTTTTGTCCAGCGCTTACCATAGGGAGTTGCGTTGCGCGTTCCCACGATCGCCACTGTATTGCGTTCATTCCAATGGGTCAGATGTCCGTGATAATAGAGAATTGGTGGTGGGTCAGGGATTTCCCACAGTAACTGTGGATATTCGCGATCGCTGGGAGTCCAGAAATTGAGATTATGATGCTCATGCACCGCCAATAGTGACACTGGTTCGACTTCGCGCTGTGCTTGGCGAATGGTTTCTAAAGTTTGTCCGCCAATACCTTCTACTACTTGCAAATCACTCGGCAAAGCCTGCCAAGCTTCTGACATGGAGCCAAACGCTTGATATAGCCGCTTGATTAAAACAGGCCCAATGCCACGTATTTGCGACCATGCTAACCAATAGGCTCTTTCAGAATTAGGGCTAAGACTCATGAATTCTAAGGTGTTAAGTACTTGGACAAGTTCTCAAACCTACAAAGTTGCGCCTCGCAGGAGTACAGCTTTGTGGGTCTAGATTTAGAATTAGTTATGTACATCTACATTATTTCAATAAATGATTAATTCCATGCTCTAGACGAGCGCTAACACTAGCTACATCGCACTCACTATCGATTGTCAATAATTTCTGTTTATAGCCGTAATACTCCAACAGAGGCATAGTTAGTTCTAAGAATTGCTCAATCCGCTTCTGAATTACCTCAATCGTGTCATCAGAACCACCACGCGATCGCGATCGCTGCATCAATGTCTCTTCGGAAGCCTGTAAATAAATGGCATGGTCAAGGGGACAGCCCAACTCATCCAGCAAAAAATCTAACTCCTCTGCCTGAAAAGAAGTACGGGGATAGCCTTCTAAAATCCATCCCTGCTGAGCATCTTCCATGCCCAGACGCAAGCGCATCAGCGCAATCATTAGATGATCGGGAACAAACTCCCCAGCATCAACAAAGCTCTTTACTTCTAAACCTAATTCTGTTTCTGTCGCGATCTCTAATCGCAAAATTTCACTGGTTGAGATCACAGGAATGTTTAACAAAGCTTGGAGATGTGTAGCTTGAGTAGTTCTCCCTGATCCAGAAGCACCTAATAGAACAAGTCTTGCCATAGAGTTAAGCCATTACATTTTTAAAAAAGGCGATCGCATCTTTGAGAGAAGCGACAAAGGTATCAATTTCAGCTTTAGTATTGTAGAAATAGACGCTTGCTCTTGCAGTACCACTAATTCCTAAAAAACGATGTAATGGTTGCGTGCAGTGATGTCCTGAACGAATCGCAATGCCGTCTTGATCGAGCATAGCCGATAGGTCATTAGCATGAATCCCGTGGGCGATCGTGAAAGCAGCTAAACCTGCGCGATGGTGACGGGGACCATAAACTTTAATATCGGGAATATCATCGAGATAATCCATCAAGTAATTAATTAATTCCTGTTCGTAAGCGTGGATTTTATCCATACCGAACGCTGTTAAATAATCCACAGCCGCACCGAGGGCGATCGCCTCACCAATTGCAGGAGTTCCCGCCTCAAACTTGTGGGGTAAACTAGCATAGGTAGAATGGTCGAGAAAAACATCGGCAATCATTTCCCCACCACCCATAAATGGAGGCATCTCTAGCAATAAGTCCCGCTTACCATAGAGAAACCCAATGCCCGTTGGCGCACACATTTTATGCCCTGAAGCCACTAACCAATCGCAATCGAGAGCCTGTACATCAATTGGCATATGTGGCACACTCTGACAAGCATCCAGCAATACCTTTGCGCCTTGAGCATGAGCTAAGGGAATCATCTCTTCCACTGGATTTACACAGCCGAGAGTATTGGAAACATGGACAATTGAAACTAATTTGGTTTTAGGATTGAGCAAGGATTTGAACTGTTCTACACTCAATATCCCCTCCTCAGTTGGTTCTAAAAACTTAAGGACTGCCCCTGTCCGCTGAGCAATTAATTGCCAAGGCACGATATTGCTATGATGTTCCATAACCGAGAGAATCACTTCATCCCCCGATCGCAAGTTAGCCCAACCCCAAGTATAGGCAACTAGATTAATCGCTTCACTAGCATTACGGGTATAAATAATTTCTTGAGATGATTGAGCATTAACAAATTTGGCAACCTTTTCCCGCGCTCCTTCATAGGCATCAGTGGCTCTTGCGCTCAGAGTATGAGCGCCACGATGAACGTTAGCATTGTCATGCTCATAATAATATTTCCAAGCATTGATTACTGATGTCGGTTTCTGCGAACTCGCGGCATTGTCAAAGTAAATGAGGGGCTTGCCGTTGACCTCTTGATTCAAAATTTCAAAATCTGCTTTGACCCTTTCTGCTAAGGTTCTTTCGTAGGTTAATGTCATGAGGCTTAGATAGTTGCTGTCGTAACTGCTATCAGCATTTTAACAGTTCAAACTCCAAAAAAGCATGAAGCATTGCGATGCAATGCTTCATGCTTCTTATACCAAATCACAAAATGGCTACGCCATTTCGTGATTTTAAAACCCTTACAGGGTTTGCTTTTTAATTCACAGAAGTGTAGCCACACTTTTGTGAATTAGTATTAGGCGATCACCTACAAGCAACTTAACTAAAAGTACTAAAATCACGTCAATTCGACGAACGCGCAAAATGGTAAAAATCTCAGAGCGATTTTTACCATTTTGCGCCATTTGCGCCGCGCTTCGCGCGGCGTACAGGCTATATCGAATTCACGTTAAAATCAAACTAGATCGCCAAACTAAACGAAAGCTCCATGACCAATGCCAACCTGCCCCGCCGTGAAAGTTTAGTCAATCGCTTAATTTTTGGGCTGACCACAAGTATCTCATTACTAGCCACAGCTACCTTGATCTTGTTGCTGCATATCCAACAAGGCACATCCGAATTAGAAGCCTTCACCACATGGCTGGCAATCGTGATTTTCTCTGCGGGGCTAGGTTCAGGGCTATTTGTCGCCATTTCCATTATTCGCAGTATTCAACCACCACTATCGGAGCTAGCAGAAACAGCCGAAGAACTATCTACAGGCAACTTGTCCGCGCGATCGCAGTTAAATCGAGCCGATGAAATTGGCGAATTTGCCAAAGTCTTTAATCGGATGGCGGCATATCTAGAAACCAAAACTGCCACCTTAGAAGCTCGAGATATTCAATTTGCTCTACAATCCCTTGATCGCGTATTGGTAAATACCACCGATCAATACAAACTAATTAAAGCGAGTTTAGAGGAAATCTGTAAACTAACAGGCGCACAACTGGGAAGCATTTACCTTTGGGAAACTCCAACCTCTCGACCTGAAGGCTGTCTAGTCCTAGCGGCAGAATGGGGCTATAAAACCAGTCAAGTCATGACCGAAATTTCCCTAGGCGAAGGCATCATCGGTCAGTCAGGACAACTGCAAGAAGCAATTATTTGGGAAGGCGATCGCCTCAAGGGACAAACGCTAGTTTATCGGACTCCCGTTGGTGATTTACTGCCTCAGAGTCTTTCTGCCTATCCTTTGATGCTCAGAAGCAGCCTTGTGGGTGTTTTGTTTTTGGCTAGTCTGACACCTCTTTCTGATCGCGGACGGAATATTCTCGAATCGATAGGTCGTCGTCTTGCCACAGCAATTAGCAATGCCCAAAGTATTGAAACGATCGCCCGTCAACGCGAAGAACTAACTACAGTATTCGAGCAACTTGCGGATGGCGTATTACTCAGCGATCCTGCGGGACGCATTCTCAAAATTAACTCCGCAGGACGTAAAATCCTCAGTTTCAATGCGGTGAATGATGGTGTAGCGGCATCACCTGTAATTGCCAAATCGATGGAAGAAATCGTCAAACAATTTGACATCAGACATCAAGATGGCGAACCCGTCGATCTGGCAAATCTCGTTGTATTTCGCGCCATGTCCACAAGCGAAGTGGTGGAAGATCAAGTGGTGTTGCGTCCTCCTGAAGGCAATGAAATTATTCTCAGCACGAAGGCTGCTCCGCTGGTTGGCACGGAGTCAGAACTAATTGGCAGTGTCATGATTTTGCGAGATGTGACGGAGCAGCGCTATCGCGACAAGGTGATGCAGGAAACCAACAAGATCATGATTGAGCAGCAAAAACGCATGAGTATTTTGCAAAGGCTCACCAACTTGATTAATCAACAGTTACAAGATCTTGATGTTCTTTTAGAATCAGTCGTAGAGGCAACTTGCGACGCGATCATGTGGGCAGAGATTTGTGTGATTGCCCTTTTCAACCCCAAGGAGAATCAACTGACTTTATCAGCAGTAAAGGGTTTACCCGATGATTTGCCTCTGCAAGAATCCTTTGATTTGAATGCTCAAAATTTAATTGCACAGGTATTCAAAGAAGGAATTCCCATTGAAATCAAAGCAGGGGAATCACATATGATTGAAGATTTACCAGTTAAAAGTGCTTTGTGCGTGCCAATTGAATCTAGTCGCTCGGGTCGTTTAGGGGTGTTAGCGATCGGGCATTTTCATTTAGAGAGAGCTAGTTCTCGCGAAGATTTAAATCTTCTGGCCTCCTTTGGTGTCCAAGCGGCGATCGCGATCGGCAACGCCCAATTAATTAACCAAATCGAAGCTCAAAATGCCCAGTTACTAGAGGCAACCCAACTCAAGAGTCAGTTCCTTGCGAATATGAGTCACGAATTGCGAACACCTATGAATGCAATTATTGGCTTTTCACAAGTGTTATTACGTCAGCGTCGTGATGCACTCTCTACTAGCCAAGTTGACATGGTAGAACGCATTCTTCGCAATGGCAAAAATCTGCTGGACTTGATTAACGATATTCTCGATCTATCGAAAATTGAGGCAGGAAAAATGGAAGCTCATCCAGAAATCTTTAATCTTGATGAACTGATTCATCACACCTGCGAAAGCTTACAGCCACTAGCCAATATCAAATCTCTCAATTTTGTATTTGAAAATCAAATAGGTACTTGTGCCATTTATCATGACTCGATTCGGATTAAGCAAGTAATTACCAACTTAGTTTCTAACGCTATCAAATTTACTGATAGTGGCGAAGTTTGTGTGGAGCTAAAATATGCTTCGGAAACGTCAGAGTCACTGATAGAGAAGACTTTAACTGATGTTACTGCTCCAGCAAATAATTCATCTAGTGAAGAATTACCGAATTCTCCTTTTGCAACATCCAATATTCTGATCTCTGTCCATGATACGGGTATTGGGATTGAGCCTGAGTTTCAACGCACAATTTTTGAGCAATTCCGTCAAGTCGATCAATCTTCTACCCGTAAGCATGGGGGGACGGGTCTAGGTTTAGCGATTACAGAGCAGCTTGTTTTAATGATGGGCGGCACAATTTCTGTAGAAAGTGTAGTTAATCAAGGTTCCACTTTTACAATTGAGTTACCACCAAGATTAATCTAAGAGAGAAAAGCGACGCAAAGCGCCACTTTTCTCTCTTAGATTTAATGATGACGATTCATTATTGATTCATGATCAATTCATTATTGGTTCATTATGTGAAATGCTTATGCCACGATACTTTCATTGCTTTCTATCTATTTGGAAATGCGTAAGAAATCTCTCAAAAAGACTTATAATCGAAGTCATCCCAAGTTAAGAAATGGCTACGCCATTTCTTACAGCAATTACCGATCAAACAAACCACAAGAAAAATTTTGAAAGTGTTGCAGAGCAATACTTTCAAAATTTTTCTTGGTTTGGGTTTGAGCGTGAAGCGCTGTAACTTGGGAATAAGTCTTTTTGCTAGTTTTTAATTCACGAAAGTGTTGCAACACTTTCGTGAATTAAAAACCAAACCCTTACAGGGTTTGGAAAGCACAAAATGGCTACGCCATTTTGTGCTTTGGGATTAACTATTGAGATAACTAAGAGATTGTTACAAGCTTTTACAGCGAGTTTATTGCTGATTACTATTTCGGAATTAGGGGATAAAACTTTTTTTATCGCTGTGATCTTGTCGATGCGCTATGACCACCGTACCGTATTTTCATCAGTGCTAGCAGCATTAGCCTTGATGACAGTACTCTCAGTTTTGTTGGGGCAAGCCGTATCTTTATTGCCTAAGACTTACACTCGTTACGGGGCGATCGCCTTATTCTTGATTTTTGGCGTGAAGCTAATTATTGATGCGATCCGCATGTCACCTAATTCAACTGAGGAAGTTGTCAAGGAAGCTCAAGAAGCTGTTGAAGAGCAAGATCAGCAAATTGCAATTCCTCTATTCGGCAAGATGTTAGCGCGTTATCCCCAGATTGGCATTTGGATACAGGCTTTTGTGATGACTTTTTTGGCAGAATGGGGCGATCGCACACAAATTAGCACGATCGCTTTAGCGGCTGCCAATGATCCAGTTTTTGTGACCTTGGGTGCGATTTTAGGACATGGCATTTGTACGGTGATTGCCGTGATTGGTGGTCGTATGGTGGCTGGACGCATCTCTGAACGTGTAATTACAGGAATTGGTGGCGTTCTCTTTGTAATTTTTGGCGTAACAGCCTACTTTCAAGCTTAAAATTACATGAGTTCGATATTGCCATTTGCGGAGTGCTTCGCACTCCGTAAATGGCAAAAAATGGTAAGAATCGCTGAGCGATTCTTACCATTTTTTGATTTCGTCGAACTGACGTTAAAATTTCAAGCTTAAAAAAGCTGCACTTTGTGCAGCCTTTTTTATTGACCTTCTACCTTACTGCGATATTCACTCGCCGACATCGTTCCATCTAGTTCACTAGCATCTTCAAGATTCACCTTGAGTAGCCAAGATGCACCATAGGGATCGTTACCAATATTTTCTGGCTCATCTACTAAAGCTGTATTCGATTCTAAAACAGTGCCAGTTACAGGTGAATAGATATCTTCTACAGCTTTGACTGACTCAATTGTGCCAAAGGTTTGACCTTTTTCTATTTTTGTCCCCACTTCAGGAAGATCGAGAAACACAATATCACCTAGCTGATCGATCGCAAAAGCTGTAATTCCCACTATAGCGGTGTCATTCTCCAGCCGAATGTATTCGTGGGAGTTAGTGTATTTTAGGTCATCAGGATATTCAAACATCTGGCTATTTTTTCCTTTGTAGCTATCTTTTTGGCAATGAAGATAATTTTTAGCAGAACGGCGCGATCGCTATGAGTCTTTATAGCATTTATCAGTCTAGTGAAGTATAGGTTTGTTTCCCCGCCGAAGGCGGGGAAACAAACCTATGTACCTCGCTTGCTTGAAAAGCGCTATATATCAAATAAATAAACAAAAAAGGTAACACTTAGCGTTACCTTTTTTGTTTATTTATTTGGATCAGAAACCGCTTCAAGCTCATCTATTGGCTCACGCTTAGAAAATCCCCATAGAAATACTAGTCCAATACAGGTAAGCATCAACCATTCAGGCGGCACTAGACTGTCAGAAAATACTTTAATTAATAGCCGCAAACCCACAAGCAACACGATTAGATAACCTGCCGATTCAAGGTGCGTAAATTCTGCAAGCCATTTGATAAACAACCCTGCCAGAAATCTTAAGGCAATGATCCCCGCTACACCGCCAATAAGTACTAGCCAAGTCTCTTGGGCTACCGCCACCGCTGCCGCCACACTATCCAGTGAAAAAGCTAAGTCTGTCAAAGAAACCAGAGCCACAACTTGCCATAATTTATCAGCCATCCGCACTGGATGTTGAGTATCATGACCTTCTTGGGATTTTTCTAAGAAAAATTTCCCCGACAACCAAAGCAGATACATGGAACCAGCTAGCTCAAATTGCCAATATTTAATTACCCATGTCGCTGTAAGGATCAATAATACTCGTAATACAAATGCGCCGATCAACCCATAGCGTAGCGCCCATTCTTCTTGCTTAGGATCTGGCAAACTTCGCACGATCGCCGCTAAAGCGATCGCGTTATCTGCCGACAGAATCGCCTCTAGCAGAATTAGTACTCCTAAAATAGGAATAACTTCAGGTCGAAAGGAAAAATCATTCGTCTCTAAAAACTGCTCGAACATTCAGTACGATCCATCACACAACATTAACAAATACTACAAGTATACAAAATCATCAGACCATCAACGATAGCTGTAGCCAAATAAAAAACAAAGGAGAGTCGCGGCGCTTTGCGCCGCGACTCTCCTTTGGCTAAAGTAATGAAGGCGCAAAGCGCCTTCATTACTTTTATGGTTTGTTACATTTTGCGGTGTTGTATTGGAGGAGCGTATGATAACAATTAAAGAGGGATTGCTAAATAATGGTACTTTTCTTATGAAGTCAACAAACTTTACTCACACCGTGACTGCGATCGCTAGCACTCTTGTGGCTAGTGTCATGACCATTGGATTCACATCGAGCGTACAAGCTCAAAATGATGAACATCTTCAAGCTCTTTTAGAACATCGCACTTGTCAGCGCTGCGAACTGAGCGGGATTGCTGCAAATGGGGTTGATTTACGCGAATCATTCCTTGACGTTGCAGATTTACGAAAAAGTGCACTCTCTGGTGCAATTTTGGCCTTTAGTACTATGTACTATGCTGATTTTCGTGGCTCAGATCTTACCAATTCTGATTTGCGGAATACTTTTTTGATTCATGGCGATTTGATTCAAGCAAATTTGTCGGGGGCAAATGCTCGTAATAGTCGCTGGAAATATGCTGATTTAACCGAAGCTAATTTAGAAAATGCCAATTTAATTGATATTGAGTTGGTCTACGCTAAGCTCAATGGGGCAAATCTTACTAATGCGTCTCTACGGAATGCCAGTCTTTATGGTGCAGATTTGACAGGTGCAAATCTTAAGGGTGCAGATTTGTATCGGGCTGACCTTACCAATGCGAATGTGACTAATGTGGATTTGAGTAAAGCCAATCTCTGTCGTGCCACGATGCCAGATGGCAAGATCTCGATGCAAGGCTGTATGCAATTTTAATCAAAAGGAGTCGCATAGCGACTCTTTTTAAGACATATCGTGACCAATTGAGAAGAGCTTTATGGCGATCGCCCCATCATCGGATCAAACATCAAGTCAAGTGCGTTGGCTCCAAGTATGGGGTTTAGCCTCAGTTCAGGGAGCCATGTCTCTGACTTGGATTGCCTACGGTATTTATCTGCCGCAGTTTATCGAAAAGGTTTTTGGCTATCCCACCAGCCAAGCCCAACAATTAACCGCACTCATACTAGTGATCGAAAGTGCAATCGGCGTAATCGTCGAGCCATTATTTGGAGGTCTCTCCGATCGCTGGCAACGTTGGTATAGCTCCCGAATGCCTTTTATTGTTGCTGCGGCGATCGCCTCCACAGCTTTATTTATTGGATTGCCTTGTGTTGTGATCTTTGGTGGATCAAGCGAAATTACACGGGTACTGTTAATCAGCTTAGCCATTCTCTGGGCAATCGTCATGGCGACTTTTCGCAGTCCCGTTATGTGCTTGCTGGGAATCTTTGCAGGGGCGACTAAATTACCACTTGCAGGAAGTGTGTTAACCCTAGTCGGTGGTTTTGTTGGTTCGATCAGACCTTTAGCGACAAAATTTATTGTGGGGCTGGGCGCACCTGTGACTTTTACGATCGCCTCAATCGTCTTACTAGCAAGTGTGGCAAGCCTACGAAGTGCGATGCTCTACATTCCCAAAAATCTCAATCCCGAATTAGAGAAAAATGAACCATTGCCCATTCGAGAATGCTGGAGCAACTTAGCGATCGTCTTGCTTGTGGGAGCAGCGATCGGTTTAGGCATCCGCTTATTGATGGGGGATGTATTACCCCGAACAATCAGAGCTGACCTGACAAGTTTCACGGGCTTCTCCTTTGAGGTGTTAATGGGTTCGGCATTGATTGCCCAAGGATTGGTAGCTCTAGTTACAGGAAGAGTCTCGAAGTTAATTGATAACAAACGCTTCATGATCATTAGCTTGGGCGGAATTGCCGCAGGCTTAGGACTGCTGTCATTCGGCTATGGCTCGATCGCCGCCATCATCAGCATTCTCTTTATGCTCACCTGTCTCAGTGCCGTGAACAATGGCATGATTGCCTTTGCCCTCACTATGGTTCCCAAATCTCTTAGTGGTCTGACCGTTGGTACATTTTTTGGCGGTTTATCAGGGGCGATCGCGATTTTTGGTTATCTCGTTCCCAAACCTGCGGACATGATCTCGACACCAAATGTGATTGTATTAACAGCGATTACTTTCCTAATTGCAGGTGTAGGCATTGCCTTAGGAGAGCGCATTACTGGCAAGATCATTGCTGACTAGATGATTGGGCTTGCCGCGAGTCGCACCAATAATCCAATTTCCCAAAGCAGGAGCCATTTGACATAGGCTCACACCCACATTTGCTAGAGGTGGCTGCACAAAGCAATTATGCATGATCCGTCCCAGTTGCAAACGCGTTTGGAATTCTTTGCGCCATGAGATCGCATATTGTTGTTTAAAGGCGATCGCACTAATTTGATGTTCTAAAAACTGACTCACCAAAGGAACTGCAATTTCTGCCGATCGCAAAGCCATCGCCATCCCATCCCCGCACAGCGGCGTGATCATGCCTGCAGTATCGCCAATCATACAAATGTCGTTATAGAAATTCCCTTTAAGAGCAAAACTAATCTGACTTAAACCTTGTAGTGATGGCGAAACTCGTTGCATATGCCGAAAGCGATCGGCTAAGACAGGATTTTTAGCTAAGGATTCAGGAATATCTAACTCTGGATACGTTTCCTCTTTCATCACCCGTTCATGAGCAATCCAACAAACATTAATTTCCCCTGTTTCGATTTGTGATAGACCACAATAGCCATGAGGAAAACTATGCAGTTCGATCACATCCGCAATATCCACACCTGTAAAATGTCCTTTATAAGCAATCCAAGGCGATCGCTTTTGCATAAATGAACGATTCAGAGAGCGATCGAGGGAAGAACGTTTACCAAATGCTCCTAATATCAGTCTTCCTGAGAATTCCCCTTTGGTCGTATTAACGATAAACCCTTCTGCGAGATTGCCTGTCACACCTGTAACTTTGGTATTGTCAATGCAAGTTACGTTTACCGCTTGCGCTCGTTGAAATAGCATCAAATCTAGTTGATAGCGGCTCAAGCCCATTGCTGTGCTAGGAAGCTTGCTCCGAAATGATGCGCCGCTAGAGGTGGTTAAGTAAGCCCGATGAATCATTTGTGCGCCGACTTTACGCACCTGCTCCATTATTCCTAGATGCTCAAATGATTCAATTACTTCAACGGATAGAAACTCACCACAGAGTTTATGCATTGGATAATGGCTCTGCTCTAGCAACAGGACGCGATAGCCCAGCTTTGCTAGTTGGATAGCAGCACTACAGCCCGATAGCCCTGCACCGATCGCGATCGCATCGTAGTTCATATTTTGCCTTAACGGAGTTTCTCTATGTATTAACAGCAATTCTCATTATAAAAATAGGTTTTTTGAAAGCCCGCCGTTGGCAGGCTTTCAAAAAACCTATTTTTGTGTTTCCAGCGCCTAAGGCGCTGAAAACACAAAAATAGATTTAATAATGAGAATTGCTGATGTATTAATGTTACAGAGATCAAAACCCATTTTGGTGTTTTTAGCGCCTTAGGTGCTAAGGAGCAAAAATTTAATAAAACCCAAAAATATTTCGGCGGGCGTAGTCCGCCGAAATATTTTTGGATTTATAAGATCATTTTTCCCTTGGAGTTCCCTAAAAGGCTGTATGATTATTGTACGATTAAACCACTCTTTTTTTGGAGAAAATCTAATGCTTGATCATATGACCTTTCGTGTGAGCGATATAGCTTCTACTAAAGCATTTTACAGCGCTACCTTGGCGACCTTGGGCTACAGCCTTAGTCTTGAGGGTAGTTACGACGGAATGAATATCCTAGGTTTTGCCCATCCAGATGCCACAGAGCCTGATGGCGAAAAGGTTGATGTATGGTTTGTGGACGGTTCCTCGCCCTATGGAGGTGCTTCTGCTACGACTAGCTGCCATCTTTGCTGGAGAGCAGAGAGCCGTGCACAAGTTGATGCGTTTTATCACGCTGCTATTGCGGCTGGGGGCAAAGATTATGGCGCACCAGGTTTGCGACCCCATTACCATCCACATTATTACGGTGCATTCGTCATTGACCTAGAGGGCAACAACATTGAAGCAGTGTGCCATCTGCCAGAATAAGTTTTGCCAATTAGCATTGGCAATGTTTAAAAACCATGTAGCATCTGAATGTGAATCTTCGTCGTCAGGTTCGAGGGTGATCTGAGTCCACTCAATACGACCGTTATACCAAACTGAAACGCTCGTCAAAGAAAGTAATGGGTCAAGAAAAACGAGGTAACATTAGCAACAAAACTTGGACAGAAGTAGTAGCCGACTATGCAGGCAAAGACTTAGGCGAACGAAAGCATTGGTATAGCTCAGTAGCAGATGCCTATAATCTTGTCAGACCTCGATATCCTCAGACAGTGATTGATCGTGTAATTGAGCTTGCTCAGTTACCTCCAAAAGCTAAAATCCTCGAACTAGGTTGTGGTCCCGCGATCGCTACGGTTCCCTTTGCTCAGCTTGGCTTTGAAATGTTGAGTTTAGAACCAAATCTAGAGGCTTCCGAATTAGCCAAGCAAAACTGTATAGACTATCCCCATGTCGAAATTCAGAACCTTGCCTTTGAAGAATGGGAATTAGAACATAATTGCTTTGATGCAATTCTAGCAGCGACATCTTGGCATTGGATTGATCCTGCGATCGCCTATGCAAAATCAGCATCAGCCTTGAAACCGAGAGGTTCTCTGATTCTGTTATGGAACACTCCACCGCAACTAAATGAAGAAACCTATCAAATAGTTGATGCAATTTATGAAACCCTAGCGCCTTCGATTCCTCTATATGCCAGACATGAAGGCAGGAAAAATCATCAAGCAGATTTTCTGAAGTTCAGTGAACTGATCACTGGTTCAGGGTATTTTAAGAATGTCAAATATGAATCTTCAATCCATCAAGTTGTCTATAGCCTTGATGATTATCTTTTACTGCTAAGTACACTTTCGCCATATATTTCTCTAGCCGAAAACAGCAGAAATCATCTATTTACAAACTTGCGAGAAGCTCTTCATCAACATCAAGGTGATCGCCTAAACCTCTCTTTCATCTCGGCTTTTCACATTGCCCATAAAGTTTAAGGCTCAATATATGCTTCGGGGAGGTCAAATATCATAAGATCCCCAAAAGATATTCGTAGCTGTTGCCTTGCTATATTTTATAATCTAACCCAAAATTTATACCAATATGGCTACACTTCTGTGAATTAAAACCCAAACGCTGTAAGGTTTTTAAAATCACAAAATGGCTACTTCATTTTGTGATTTGGTATTAATTGTTTTTTTAATGGATGATATTGGTTGGTAGCGATATTAGCGATTTTCTGGGCAATCGCATTGCAAATCATTGAATGGGAGGTAATATACCAAGAGTAAAAACTTTTTACTATTCAGATAACCAATCTTAAAATCAGACAACTATAAATTGCCATGGATTCCATAATTATTGATAAAATCCGAGGAGCTTTATTTGGGCAAGCAATAGGAGATGCATTAGGATTTGGTACTGAATTTGTGTCAAAAAAAGATATAAGCTTTATCTATCCTGAAGGATTGACGGACTATTCTCAAATAAGATTCTTTTCTAGAATAAAAAATAGATTTGAACAAATTGAAGATAGGCGATGGCAAGCAGGAGATTGGACTGATGACACAGATTTAATGCTTTGTATTTTTGATAGCCTACTTACTCATCAGCAATTAGATTTAATAGATATTTCCACTCGTTTTTATGATTGGTCGAAGATAGATGGATTTGGCATAGGGGGAACTATGTACAGAGTCTTAAACGATCCAGATTTCCTGAAAAATCGGCACTGGTCATCTAAAACGTGATCGACGTATTTCCGCCTTTTTTATCGGCTTGAAATGGACGTTTCAGCACCTATCCCTCATTAGCTGACCAGTGCCGAAAAATCCTCATGATGTTGCTCAAAGTTTTTGGGAGTCCAGCGGTAGACAATCTGCTGCGAATGGGGCAGTAATGAGAACATGTATATTAGGAATTTGGCAATATAAAGATCCGCAGCAAGTTAAGCTAAATGCTGAGAAGGTTTGTAAGCTAACTCATGCAGATCCTCGTTGCATTGCTTCATGTATAGCTGTATGTCTTACGATTAGCCAATTAATTCAAGGTGTAGAAGATATTAAAGGATTAATTGATATCGTTGCAAATGAAGTAAAATCGTTTCATCCAGAACTAGAAGAATACTTTGACAAAGTAAAAGAGCCTTCATTAGAAATATTTGATTTAGACGAAGGATTAAATTCAGGAGAACAGGTCAGATTAGGCTATACCTTAAAGACTTTGGGCGCTGCATTTTGGGCGCTATTACATGCCCAAACATTTAGAGAAGGTATTCTGGCTGTTATTCATGAAGGAGGGGATGCTGACACTAATGCTGCTGTAGCAGGAGCATTATTAGGAGCAAAACTTGGCTATAGCAATATTGAATCATCATGGATAAATGGATTGGTGTATAAAGATCAACTTTGGCGCAGGGTGGAAAAACTAGTTCAACTATATAGTTTGTAAAAATTTAGATACATCTTTATTGAGCAGCTTTAGACCCATAACAAAAAGTAGTGGATTTCGTAGAGCGATCGCGGACAGCCTTAAATATTGCTAGCGATATGGTCAAGGCAAAATATGGATTTCCCTGTGGATTAGCCCTTAGGACAGTTATTCCAAAGCACAAAATGGCATAGCCATTTTGTGCCTTCAAAACCTTGACAGGGTTTGTTTTTTAATTCAACGTCAGTTCGACGAAAGTGAAAAATGGTAAGAATCGCTAAGCGATTCTTACCATTTTTCGCCATTTGCGCCGCGCTTCTCGCGGCGCAAATGGCTATATCGAATTCACGTTAATTCACAGAAGTGTGGCGATACTTCTGTGAATTGGTATTACAGGAGATCGAGGCAAAAGCGGCGAAATTCTCTGAGATCAGGCAACCCAAAGTGAAAGTTATTAAATTTAACAATTAGGTTGCATTATGCACGCTATCTGATAAGATATAATTCCTTATAAATTTGGAGAGATGGCTGAGTGGACGAAAGCGGCAGATTGCTAATCTGTTGTACGGCAGGTAACTCCGTACCGAGGGTTCGAATCCCTCTCTCTCCGTTCACAAGACTGTCATAGAGCGATATGGTTGATAACCCTTCCAAGGATGTAGTAGGCGAAGCTCCAGAAGTTGATCCTAGTAAATTTACTGCGTCAGATGTCGCAGCAATTGCAGATCGATTAGAGCGCGATGACTACACCAATGCTTTTGAGAGTTTGAATGATTGGCATATTTTGCGATCGCTCGCTTTTAAAGGTTCAGAATTAGCCGAGCCATACCGTCATTTATTAGATCTTGAAGCATTTGATGAATGCTAAATTCCCCAAATAAAAAGTGCCGCTAAGCGGCGCTTTTTATTTGGGATCATAAAAAAGTGCGCTTAACGCACTTTTAATTATTTATGGCTGGGGACTAGGACTTGGTGTTGTCGGCAACCCGTTTGTAAACTTTTCGGTAGCATTTTTGCTTTCGTAGATGCAATCAACAGTAGGAGCTTTTTCCAGATCACCTGTAAAGCCAAAGGTATTCATCCTGTCTTTGCATTGGCGAATATCAGCTTCTTTAATTACATTTTTTTGTAACAGCAAATTCCAGTTGTTGGGCAGAACTACGCACCCAGGCACAGGTTCGGCTTGGCTGATGAACACATTAAAAGGATTGAGCGTGACATAGACGCGGCTACTCATCACCATCGCCGATGCACCATAGTTATTGCAAAAATCACGGCTAGGCGCAAGGTTGTCTAAACGAATCGCATCAACTGTACGCGGCGTAGGATTGAGCGTAGACAAGGCAATACCAACACCAATGCCGACCGCGAAAATTGCGCCTGCGATCGCCAGTTTAGTGGTTGTACCGTTTGACCTTGGTTCAGTAGGAGGTTGATTCAGAGTTGAAGAATATCTACGTCTTGCCATAGATGTGAGTTAGGGTTATTCCCTAGGGTAACCGAAAATGCTGAAAATTTGAGCAACTTGCTTAGCAAATCGCTCGAAAGTTAGAGAACGGCGACACCTGCACGATCAAGAATTTCAGGAATTAAGTGTTCAGCTTTAATAGCCATGATATGTACGCCTTGGCAGATTTGCCGCGCAGTTTGGATTTGTTCAGCAGCGATCGCTATTCCTTCCTGTAACGGGGATTTCGCTTTAGCAAGGCGATCAATTATATGCTCAGGAATCTGTACACCTGGGACAAATTTATTCAGAAACAAGGCATTTTTAGCGGATTTAATCAAAAATATGCCCGCCAAAATCGGTTTATCTGATTGATTCGCAATTTGATTCACAAACTTATCAAGGCGATCAAAGTCAGTAATCAATTGACTTTGAAAAAATTGCGCTCCCGCATTAACCTTACGCTCAAAGCGTTTTTGTAAACCCGACCAGCTTCGCGACTGCGGATCGACAGCTGCTCCTGCTAAAAAGTCAGTACCTCGATGGGGCAGAGCTTTCCCATTAGAATCCAGCCCCTGATTCAGTTTTTGGATTAATTGCAATAAGCGTACTGACTCATAGTCAAATACCGATCGCGCATCGGGAGAGTCACCTGCTTTCACAGGATCGCCTGTCAAAGCCAAAATATTTGTGATGCCCAAGGCTGCTGCCCCAAATAAATCTCCTTGTAAAGCAATCCGATTGCGATCGCGGCAGGCGATTTGACAAATAGTTTCCAGTCCAATTTGTTGCTGAATCAATACCGATGCAGCTACAGGACTCATGCTCATCACCGCCCGACTGGAATCGGTAATATTCACCGCATGAACGCGCCCTTTTAGCGATCGCGTTTGTTCGAGCATATGGGTGGGGTCACTGCCCTTGGGTGGCGACACCTCAGCCGTGATTAGAAATTCCTTATTGGCGATCGCCTTACGAAATTTGGTAAAGGGTGGCTCTGACTGCTCAAATACTGACTGGGGCGGCTCGATCATGCGAAACAAAACTGTTAAAAGAATTTTAAGATTGTCTGCATTTTAAACTATTGCGCTTACAGGTAGTGGATAGGTTAGGATAAGCGGCGCGAAGTACTGCCTAACCTCTTGATTACATGGAACAAAATTGCCTGTTTTCCGACTATTGGGACAGATGATAGTAGAGATGGGCGGCGCGAAGCGCCGCCTATCTCTACCACAATCAGGACTACCCAGACGGTAATACTTGGACTAAGCAACAATTTATATGAATTATCTTAGTACAGGACAAAAAGTTGCAAAAGTAGGCAGAAAGGGGTTTTATAAAAGATAACCACATCACAAATAAAACCCCCTATGAAAGAGATTAACCTATTTCGAGAAAAGTTGCATGAA
>Ga0172376_10001950_pt1 | contig 25795 bp, 22 predicted proteins | sample Lak35m_FD_121114 | JGI IMG/M metagenome (GOLD analysis project Ga0172376, IMG submission 121114) | Freshwater microbial communities from Kabuno Bay, South-Kivu, Congo - kab_092012_35m | ecosystem: Environmental > Aquatic > Freshwater > Lake | place: Democratic Republic of the Congo: South-Kivu...
GCTCAACCCATACGCCACCTCGAAAGGGTGGAACAGGGGTCAAGCTGTCAGGGAGTGGATCCGCAGACGGCCTGGCCCTCGCGGGTGAGCGGCTCCGCCGCTGGCGCTATCCCTCCCCGCCCTAAAGGGCAAGGTTCCTGGCGCGGTCCTGATGGGCTGAACCGGGGCTGTGCCGCCATCCCCGCCCCGATGCAGCCCCAGGCGCCCCGGCAGCGATCAGTCCAGCTCGCCCTCAGCCTCGCTCTGGCGCTCCCCCTCGCTGGCCTGCAGCTGCCGGTACAGCCCCGCCAGCCGTCGCTCCAGCTCGGCGGGATCCAGCCCGGGCAGCTCCAGGGGACCGAGGCGCTGCAGCGCCCGTTCCGGCGGGTCGGGGGGCAGGGGATCGGGGGGATGCAGGCGGGGCGCCGGGCGGGCCCGCAGGCCGACGGGCCACCAGGGCGGCAGGCCATCATCCGCGGGCGGTTCCGGGGCATTGCGGCGCAGGCGGGCCAGCAGGCTGTCGCGGTCGCGGCCCTGCCAGGCCAGCAGCAGCCAGGGATCCTCATCGAGGCGCTGGGCGAACACATACAACAGCGCCGCGATGTGCTTGCAGGGTGAGGCATCGTCCGGGCAGCTGCAGCGCACCTGCAGATCGCCCCAGCGGCGCGGGAACAACGGCACTCCCACCGCCTCGAACGGCTGTTCCAGATCGCGGGGCACCTCGCCATTGAGCAGCTGGGCGGTCCAGCCGAGCCGGGCGGCCATCGCCTGCTCCAATGCCTGCCATTGCGCCTCGCTGGGGGCGGCGCTGCCCACAGTCACCCGATAGGGCGTGGCCCGTGAGCCCTGCACCCGTGCCTCCAGCCGGCCCGCCTTCACCACCAGCTCCTGCACCCTGCCGCCACGGGCATAGCGGCGACCCCGCTCCATGCGTGGCCCCAGCCCATAACCCTCCAGCACCGCCGTGAACCGCTGCGACCACCATTGATTCGCCAGCGGTGCTCCCCGCCTGCCGCTGCGGGCCCCCGCGGCAGACCCAGCGGCAGACCCAGCCGCAGGCGGTCGCAGCGGATTCATCGCTGCCTCCGCGGATCCCGCAGCTGAATCAGCTGGCGCAGCTCGTCGGTGGACAGCTGGCTGAGGGCCTGCTCGCCGCTGCTCACCACCCGTTCGGCCAGCTCGCGCTTGCCGCGGATCAAGGCATCGATGCCCTCCTCCACCGTGCCGCCGCACACCAGCTTGTGCACATGCACCGTGCGCCGCTGGCCGAGGCGATGGGCCCGGTCGGTGGCCTGATCCTCCACCGCCGGATTCCACCAGCGGTCGTAATGGATCACATGCGAGGCGGCGGTGAGGTTGAGACCGGTGCCGCCGGCCTTGATCGAGAGCAGAAACACAGACGGCCCCTCGGGCTCCGTGAAGCGTGCCACCAGCTCCTCGCGGCGAGCGCGGCTGAGACCACCGTGCAGCCACAGCACCTCCTCGCCGCACTGGCGGCGCAGATGGCTGGCCAGCCGCTCGCCCCAGCTGGTGTACTGGGTGAAGATCAGCGCCCGCTCGCCGGCCTCGAGAATCGCCGCCAGCAGCTGCTCGCAGCGGCTGAGCTTGCCGGAGCGGCCCTCCAGCTCCGAGCCGTCGTCGAGGTAGTGGGCGGGGTGGTTGCACACCTGCTTGAGCCGCATCAGGCCCGCCAGCACCAGCCCCTGGCGGGCGATGCCCTCGCTCTGCTCGGCCTGCTCCAGCAGCTCATCGGCCACCGCCTGATACAACGTGGCCTGCTCCTGGCTGAGGCTGCACAGCTCGATCTGCTCGATCCGGCCCGGCAGCTCGGGCAGGATCGTGGGATCGCTCTTGAGGCGCCGCAGCAGAAAGGGTGCCGTGAGCCGCCGCAGCCGCTCGGCCGCCTCCGGGTCGTGATCGCGCTCGATCGGCAGGGCAAAGCGCTGGCGGAACTGGGACAGGCTGCCGAGCAATCCGGGGTTGAGCAGCTGCAGCAGCGCCCACAATTCCAGCAGGCGGTTCTCCACCGGCGTACCGGTGAGGGCGACGCGCCGCTCGGCCCGCAGCCCGGCGGCGGCGCGCGACACGGCGGTGTAAGGGTTCTTGAGCTGCTGGGCCTCGTCGAACACCAGCCGGCCCCACTCCAGCTTGGCCAGCGAGGCCGCATCACGGCTGAGCACGCCATAGCTGGCGATCAGCACGCCGCCGGGCCCGAGCGCCTTGAAGCTGCGGCGCAGGGCCGCAAGGGTGCGGGGCCGTTCCGGGCCGTGGTGCAGGGCCAGCTGCAGACCTGGCGCGAAGCGTTCCAGTTCCCGCCGCCAGTTGCCCAGCAACGACACCGGCGCCACCACCAGGGTGGGCAGCTCGAGCGGATCCGCCAGCAGGGAGGCGATCAGCTGGGCGGTCTTGCCCAGACCCATGTCGTCGGCCAGGCAGGCGCCCAGGCCCAGCTGGCCGAGGAACACCAGCCAGCCCAGGCCTCGCTGCTGATACGGCCGCAGCTCGCCCTCGAAATCCTCAGGGGTGGGCAGGGGTTCGGCGCGGCTGTGCAGGTCGCCGGCGAGCAGGGTGCCGAGCGGCCCCGGCGCCTCCACCCCCGCCAGCTCCAGTTCCGCCGGCAGCCCCAGCCGCTCCAGGCCGAGGCCGCCGCGCAGCAGCTCGGCGCCGCTGGCCTCTCCCGGCTGGCCCGCCAGGCGCAGCAACCCCGCCACGGCGGCGGCATCCACCAGGGTCCACTGCCCGCGCAGGCGCACCAAGGGGCGCTTCAGCGCCGCGGCCTGCTGCAATGCCTTCAGATCGGCGGGTGTCAGCGGCTGATCGCCCAGCACCGCCTGCCACTCGAACTGGAACAGCCGAGCCAGATCGAGGCCGCCGCCGGAACCGGCCGGCGCCGCCTTGCCGCCCTTGCCACGGGCGGCCGGGATCTGGGCGCGCAGCCCCAACCGCGACACCTGCCGCAGGCCGCTGGGCAGCAGCAGGGCGAAACCGGCCTCGGCCAGCAGGGCCGCCCGGTCGCTCACCAGGCTCACCAACCCCGCCTCCGCCAGCTCCAGCCCGGCCGGAGCGGCCTGTTCCAGCAGCGGCGCCAGCTCCGGCGCCAGGCGGGTGAGCAGGCCCAGCTGCTGCAGCACCGCCTCGAAGGCTGTGGCCGGGAACGGCGTGGCGCCGGCCCAGAACGCCGCCAACGGCAGCAGCAGGCTGGGATCGGCGGCGGGGCCGAGCAGCAGCTCGATGGTCCAGCGGCGGCGGCGGCCATCGGTCGGTTGATGGCAGCGCAGCGCCAGCCGCAGATCACCGCCGGGGGCCACCGCCTGACGCACCCAGGCGGCGATCGGCGCGGCGAGCGGATCCGGCGCGCTGGTCGGGGCGGTGGCCTGGGCGGTGGCAGAGGCTGCGGCCGGGGCGGTGGCGATCCTGGCGCGGCTGCCCGGGCGGGCTGCCCGAGCGGCGGGGCGGCCTGCAGCGGCCCTGGCCACGGCGCTCCCAGCTGCTGGCGGCGGCTGGTTCTCCCCAGCGCGATCCTTCCCAGCGCGATCGTCCCCAGCGCAATCGTCCCCGGCAGGGGGTTCCCCAGGGCGGTCCTCCCCGGCAGGGTCGTTCTCGACCAGGGCCGTCAGCCAGGCCTGCGCCGACGCGATCATCGGCCTGGTCGCTGGCCCGGGCGATGCCAGGGCCGCAGGGGCACGGCTCAACCGCTGCCGCACCAGCCGATCCACCGCTGCCGCCAGGGCTGCGGCCAGCTGGCGCTGGCTGGCGGGGTCCTCGGCATCCAGCAGGGCCTCCAGCCAGGGGCGATCCTCAGCGGCCGGCAGCGGCCACCAGCGGGCCGTCAGGTTGCCGTGCTGATCGGTCTCCAGCCCCGGCGCCACCCGCCCAGCAGCCACCAGCACCGCCGCCAGCCGCTCCACCCCCGGCGATCCCAACCGGTTCTTTGGGGCAGCCTCCAGCTCCTGCATCGGACGACGACCGCTCAGCGAGAGGGGCTGACCCGCACGGGTTGCCCATGGCGCAGCGTCAGCAGCTGCCCGGTGATCACGCGACTGCCGGGCGGCAGCCCGCTGAGCAGGGGATACCAGCCCCCCTGCAACGGGCCCAGCTGCACCGGGGTCTGCAAGGCGACCGGATCGGTGGCGGCCGCCCTCCCGGCCGGGGCGCGGCCACCCAGCTCACGGGCCGTGCCGAGCCGGAACACAAAGCTCTGCCCCCACTGGCGGCTCACCGCCGCGAACGGCACCGCCGGCAGCTGGCGCCGCTGCAACACCAGCCGCGCCGGCAGGCGCAGACCATTGCGCAACGCCGCACTGGCCTGGCGCACCTCTGCCTTCACCAGCAGGGTCTGGCTGCCGCTGTCCACCCCCGGATCGATCGAGACCAGCGGCATCCGGGCCAGGGGGCGGCCGCTGGCCGGATCGATCAGGGTCAACTCCAGGCCGGGCCGCAACTGGGCGGCATGGATCGCCGGCACCTCCATGCGCGCCAGCAGGCGATCGTTGCGGATGATGCCGGTGAACGGGCTGCCGGCCTGGATCAGGTCTCCCTGCTTGACGGACAGATCGGCCACGATGCCATCGATCGGCGCCCGCAGCACCCGCAGGGCCAGATCAGCGCTGCGCGCCTCCAGCTCGCGGCGGCTGGAGACATAGCGCTGCCGGTATTCATCGCGCTGAAACGGACTGGCGGCGCCCTGCTGCACCAGCCCCTCGAACCGCAGGAAGTTGAGGCGGTTGGTCTCCATCTCGGCCCGCAACCGGGCCACCTCGGCGCGGTCCTGGGCCTGGTCGAGCTCCAGCAGCAGGGCGCCGCGCCGCACCCGGTCCCCCTGGCGCACCAGCAGTCGCTCGATCCGGCCGCTCACCTGGGCGGCCAGTTTCACCTCCTGCAGCGCCTCCAGCGTGGCGATGCCCTCCACCGTCCGCTCAAAGCGACGCTCGCGCAGCGGCTGGCTGCTCACCCGGGGCAGGCGCTGCGGCGGCGTCGAGCCGGCGCCGCAACCGACCAACAGCAGGGCCAGGGCCGCGGCCAGGGCGGAGGGACGCAACCCACGCATGGACAAGGACGGCCAAGGGCGGCCAAGGGCGGTGGATTGATGATGGCATCGATCGCCACCGGGCTGCCGTCGCGGCCCCTACGCCGCGCCGTGAACGACCTGTTCCGCCAGCACCGCGAGCAGACCCTGCGGCGCATCGCCCCGCTGGCTGAGCGGCTGCGACCCACCCGCCTGGACGACTTCGTGGGCCAGGCGGCGATCCTCGGGCCCGGGCGCCTGCTGCGCCGCGCCATCGCCGCCGACCGGGTGGGCAACCTGATCCTGCACGGTCCGCCGGGCACAGGCAAGACCACCCTGGCGCGGATCATCGCCCACAGCACCCGCGCCCACTTCAGCAGCCTCAATGCCGTGCTGGCCGGCGTCAGGGAACTGCGGGCTGAGGTCGATGCCGCCGAGCGGCGGCTGGAGCAGCACGGGCTGCGCAGCATCCTGTTTCTCGATGAGGTGCATCGCTTCAACAGCGCCCAGCAGGATGCGCTGCTGCCCTGGGTGGAGAACGGCACACTCAGCCTGATCGGCGCCACCACCGAAAATCCGTTCTTTGAGGTGAACAAGGCGCTGTTGAGCCGGGCGCGGCTGTTCCGGCTGCAGCCGCTGGAGCGCGCCGATCTGGACAGGTTGCTGCAGCGCGCCCTGCGGGATCCGGAGCACGGCTATGGCCAGCGCCGCATCGCCCTCGACGCCGACGCCGCAGCCCACCTGCTCGATGTCGCCGGTGGCGATGCCCGCAGCCTGCTCAATGCCCTGGAGCTGGCGGTGGAGACCACGGAGCCGGCCGACGACGGCAGCATCCACATCGATCTGGCGATCGCCGAGGACTCGATCCAGCAGCGCGCCGTCCTCTACGACAAGCAGGGCGATGCCCATTTCGACACGATCAGCGCTTACATCAAATCGATCCGCGGCTCCGACCCGGATGCGGCCCTGTTCTGGCTGGCGCGGATGATCGAGGCGGGGGAGAACCCTGGCTTGATCCTGCGGCGGCTGCTGATCGCCGCCGGCGAGGACATCGGCCTGGCCGATCCCCAGGCGATCGTGGTGGTGGAGGCCTGTGCCGCCGCCTTCGAGCGCATCGGTCTGCCGGAGGGTCTCTATCCCCTGGCCCAGGCCACCCTGTATCTGGCCGCCAGCGACAAAAGCAACAGCTGCCTCGGTGTGTTTGAGGCGCTGCGCACGGTGCGAGCGGTGCGCACGGCCAGCCGCCCGCAGGTGCCCGCCCATCTGCGTGATGGCAACCGCGACGGCCAGGCCTGGGGCGATGGGGTCGGCTACCGCTATCCGCATGCCTGCGCCGAGCATTGGGTGGCGCAGCAGTACCTGCCGACCGAGCTGCAGGGGGAGGTGTTCTGGCAGCCCGGATCGCTGGGCTGGGAGGGCGGGCGGCGGCAGCGGCTGCGGCAGCGGCGGGCCGTCCAGCTGGCGGCGGCGGCGGAATCCGCCTGTGATCCGCCCGAACTGCTCAGCGCGGCGCCGCAGGATCCGGTGCTGGCCCGCTGGCTGCAGCGCCAGGCCGCCGCCGAGGGCGAACGGCTCGACCGGCTGCGCCAGCGGTTCTGGCGGGGGGCGAACATCAACCGGCTCGATCGGGTGCTGGTGCTGGAGGCGGCTTCGCTGCTGTGGGCCCTGGATCCGCTGGCGGCGGCGGCGGAGGGGGAGGTGGTGCTGACCCTGCGCGATCCGCAGCTGCTGCCGACGCTGCAGGCCCAGCTGCAGCTGCTGGAACCGCTGCGCCGACCGCGCCTGCTGACGGTGGATCCACGGCGGCCGGTCGGCCTGAGCGACCAGCTGGCGGTGCAGGAGCGGTTCGAATGGATCGCCTGCCGCCAACCCTTCAGCGCGGCCGATGCGGCGACCCGTGCCGAGGCGATCACCGAGCTGACCGCCCTGGCGGCAGCGACTGCCCGGGCCCGGATGCTGTTCAGCGATCCGCTGCTGGGTCCGGCCGGCAGCCTGCTCGCGGCCCTGACGGCATCCGCCGAGGCGCCGGTCGCAGCCGGGAGCAGCCCGGCCGAGAGGCCCACCACAGCGGCGGCCGTGCAGGCGCAGGTGCAGGCGCAGGAGGCGGCAGGGTCTGGGGCGCAGCCGCAGATGCCGGAGGAGGGGGCGGATTGCGGCACCGATCGCGGCCTCGATCGGGCGGCTGACGGCAGCGCGCAGCGAGCGGCGGCTGGCGCAACGAAGCGCACCGTGGCTCAACCCATGGATCCCGCGGTGGCTCAACCCATGGCTGAACCAGTGAATCCCGCAGTGGATCAACCAGTGAATCGCCCAAGGGGTGGTGCAATGGATTGCGCAACGGATCGCGCAATGGCTGGTGCAATGGCTGGTGCAATGGGTGGTGCAATGGGTGGTGCAATGGCTGGTGCGATCAGTGGCGCACGCAATCGGGCCGTGGTGGATGCCACGGCAGCGGAGTTGCAGCTGCTGCGCCGGGCTGTGGCGGTCGAGAACCGCTGGCTGGCGCAGCGCCGGGCGATCCACGCTGAGCTGGAGGCACTGCTGGGCCAGGCGGGCTGGCAGGTGGGCCGCGAGAGCTGGGATGAGAGGCTGCGGCTGACCCTGGGCGATGGGCTGCTGCAGCGCTGGTTCCATCCCCGCGCCGACTACCGGGCGCACCTGGGGCTCGATCCGCAGACGGCAGCGGATGGGGAGGCGCTGGAGGCGTTGTTTCGCCGCCATCGCGGCCTGGAGCTGCCCCAACCCCTGCGCCACAGCCTGCTGAAAGCCGAACGCCGGGCGCCGGAATCCGATGCACCATCACCGCCGCGATCCGGGCGTCGTCCGGGATAACTCTGGGGGCGGCCCGGGAGGTGGATTACCACAGACCACGCACCGGCGCAGAACTGGAGACGGGGGCGGGCAGGGCCCGGCGCGGTGCGGCCGCGGCGGGGGTCACCTGATTGGCCTGCAGCCTGGCCGGCAGGAACAGATACCAGGTCAGCAGCGAGATGCACTGGGAAGTGCCGACGACGCAGCGGCTCTCGCTACAGATGTTCTGGGTGCCGGCATAGGAATCGCAGGAATCGACCAGGCGAAAATCGGTGGGCAGAGCGCGCATGATGGCGATAGAAGAGATCACACCATCGGCGGCATCCTCGATGATCGCTCCCCGCAGAGCCCGGATCGCATGGATATTCATGGTCCAGTAGGGGAAGTAGCTGTTGGTGGCATTTTCGAGGAACTTGGTGCCGGCATCGGAGTAGAGAAAACGGGCGATGCCAAGCAGTCTTACGTTGTATGTTTTCTGCAGGCCAACCCTGACCTCCTCCTCGGTCCAGCCCGAGGCATTCAGTTCATCCTGCAGGCCGCGATCGATGACCTTGCCCGTGCGCAGGAATGTATCGATCGCCACCTGGCTGGTGGACCACACGGCAGCACCGCTGGCCCTGCGCAGCGGTAGAGCATGAACATCAGCAGCCGATGCAAGCGGGGAGGCCAGAACAACAACTGCTCCCATCAAGAGGCCGGCATGCCAACGCTGAACCACGAGCTGGAGAAGCAAAAGACCGCGATGCCAACTTAGTCAATGCCGGCGGCGGCGACCACAGCAGCGCTCTCCCACAGCACCTATGCTGACCCTTTACAGAACACCGCGATGAACCTGAAGGTCGGGGATCTCGCTCCTGATTTCAGCCTGCCTGATCAGAACGGCGCTCTGGTCAGCCTGGCCGCTCTGCGGGGCCAGAGGGTGGTGCTGTACTTCTACCCCAAGGACGACACCCCGGGCTGCACCAAGGAGGCCTGCAACTTCCGCGATCGCTGGGACAGGTTTGAGACCCATGACATCCGTGTGCTGGGCATCAGCAAGGATGGCGCCGCCAGTCACGGCAGGTTCATCGCCAAATATGAGCTTCCCTTCAGCCTGCTCACCGATGCCGAACCCTGCCCCGTGGCCACGGCCTACGCCAGCTATGGCCTCAAGAAGTTCATGGGTAAAGAATATATGGGCATGCTGCGCCACACGTTTGTGATCGACCCGGAGGGTCGGATCGAAATCATCTACACCAAGGTCAAGGCCGAGGTGATGGCGGATCAGCTGCTGGCGGATCTGGGGCTCGATCCGGCCTGAGCCGGCCCCGGGGCCAGGCCGGGCCGGCCCGCGGCCGATCACTCCCCACCGGGACCGGGGCCGGGGCCGGAACAGCGGCTCGGCGCTGGCGGCGGCGGGCGCAGCGCCACCAGGGCCCGCAGGGCCAGGTCCGGCTGCAGCTCGATCGCCGCGGCCTGATCGGCGGCCGCAGCGGCCAGGCAGAGCGGCAGCAGCAGGGCGCCATCGCCACCGCTGAGCACCAGCCGGGTGTCGCCCTCCGCTGCGCTCAGCTCGCGCAGGGCCTGCACCAGGGCGGCCGCCAGGCCGTGGGCCACCCCCGCAACCATCGCCGCCCCGGTGGCGGCGGGCCAGGCCGGGCCGGTGAGCAGTCCAGCCAGCGCGGCGGGCGCCGGTGGTTCAGGCAGGGCGGCGGTGCCTGCGGCCATCGCCCGCAGCTGCAGGCTCAGGCCCGCCATCAGCCGCCCGCCGGCGAAGCGGCCCCGGCGATCGATGCGGGTGAGGCTGAGCACGGTGCCGGCATCGGCCACCAGCACGGCCGCGTTCCGTTGCCGCCAGGCCAGCCAGCCGGCCAGGGCCCGATCCACCCCCAGCCCTTGCGGCAGGCCGCTGAGCGGCAGATCATGGCTGCTGACCCGGGTGGCGGGATCGAGCCTCAGGTCGGCAGCCAGAGGGCCGACGGCCGCCCAGGCTCGCGGTGGCGCCGCCTCCACCACGCTCCGGGCTCCCGCCTCGGGGCTGTGGTGCTGGATGTGCAGACCGGCTGGAAGGGCCTCCGCCCAGTGCCAGCGGCTGTTGCCCACCAGCAGCCAGCGCGGCGCTGCGCTCAGATGCCCTCGCCCATCAGACCGGGCAGATGGATGCCGCACTCCTGGCTGTGGCCACCGAACCGGGTGGCGCGACCGTTGATCTCGCCGGTGTCGGGGCCACTGGAATGCCAGTCACCGACCGTGGAATAGCCCTGCTCGAACAGGGGATGCTGGGGCAGGCCATGCTCCTGCATGTAGTAGTAGATGTCGCGTTTGGTCCAGGCCAGCAGCGGTCGCAGCGACCAGATGCCACGCACCCGATCCAGCGGTCGCATCGCGCGGCGATGATCGGTCTGGCTGCCGCGCACACCACTGGCCCAGCAGCGCACCCCCAGGGCGGCGAAGGCGCGATCCAGGGGCTCCACCTTGCGCAGCCTGTTGTAAAGCTGCAGATCCTCAGCCCGACCGCTCTCCCAGAGCCGGCCGTGCAGGGCTTCCATGCGCGCCGGACTGAGCGGCGACTGGACCACGTGCAGGTCGAAGCCGAGCAGCTGGTGCAACTGTTCGGCGTAGTGATAGGTCTCGGCAGGCATATAACCGGTATCAACCCAGAGCACCGGCAGCGCCGCCGCACCGGCTTCGCGGGCCAGCTGGCTGACCATGTGCAGCAGCACCGCCGACTGGATGCCGAAACTGGTGGTGAGCACCAGGGAATCGGCGAAGCACTGGCGGGCCCAGCGCAGGCGGCCGAGGGCATCGAGCGGCTCCAGCTGGGCGAGGGCCTCGGCGAGCGGCAGCGGCAGATCAACCGCCGCGGCCGGCGGCTCGCCGTCTGAGCGAACCGGGGCAGCTTGAGAGGATATGGTCAGCATCGAGCCATCATCACCCCTGGCGGATTCTCCTGGGTAGGGTGCCCCCATGCAAGCTGGCTCCCGCCCGAACTCCACCGCTGGCCCCGCCGGTTCCGCCCCTGGCCCCGGCGGCCCCGGCGCAGGCTCCGGCGGCGCCGGCATCGGCCCATCCAGTCCTGCCGCCGGCGCAACCAGCACCGCCACGGGTGCAACCGTCCCTGTCACGGACCCAGCCGCGGGCCCTGCCGACGCCGCCACAGGCGCAACCGGCATCGCCACGGGCCCGGAAGACCCGATCGTGATCGTCGGCGGTGGCTTCGGGGGGCTGTACACGGCCCTGGCCCTGGCCGAGCGACCGCCCCATCCACCGCTGCTGCTGATCGAGCCGCGCGAGCGGTTTCTGTTTCTGCCGCTGTTGTACGAACTGCTCAGCGGCGAACTGCGCCAATGGGAGGTGGCCCCCCGCTACGACCAGCTGCTGGCGGGCCGCGGCATCGCCTGGCTGCAGGATCGGGTCGAACGGATCGAGGCCCCAGCGCGGCGCCTGCACACCCGCGGCGGCCACACGCTCCGCTACCGGCGATTGGTGATCGCCAGCGGTGGTTCCAGCACCAGCTTCGGTGTACCCGGCGCCGATCGCCATTGCCTCGGCTTCCGCAGCCTCACCGATGTGGGGCGGCTGCAGGCCCTGGTGGCGGATCTGGCCCGGCGGCGGCGGCCGTTGCAGCGGCTGGCGGTGGTGGGGGCGGGCCCCACGGGTGTGGAGCTGGCCTGCAAGCTGGCCGATCTCTGCGCCGGCAGCGCCATCATCGAGTTGATCGAGCAGGGGCCGCGCCCGCTGCCCCAGGCGAGGGCATTCAACCGCGAGCAGGCCGAACTGGCCCTGCAGCGCCGCGATGTGCGGTTGCGCTGCCACACCACGGTGGTGGAGGTGGAGGCCGACCGGCTGCGGCTGCGCCACCGGCCCGCGCCCGACCCGGCCGGCCGCGCTGCCGCCAGCGCCAGTCCCTCCGCCGGCAATCCCTCTGCCTGCAGCCCCCCTGCCGGCGATCTCGCCGGCAGCGATGAACTGCTGACGGTGCAGGGGGTGATCTGGACCGCCGGCCTCTGTTTCCGCCCGCCCGCCCTGCAGCCCGAACCCAGCCGCGATCGGCTCGGACGGCTGCGCTGCGAGGCCAGCCTGCGCCTGCAGGGCGAGGATGCCATCTTCGTGGCGGGGGATCTGGCCGCGCTGGAGGCCGAGGAGGGTGTCCCTCTGCCCAGCAGCGCCCAGGTGGCCTTCCAGCAGGCGCCGCTGCTGGCGGAGAACCTGCGCCGTTCGCTGCGGGGAGAACCGCTGCAGGATTTCCACTGGCAGGATCTCGGCGAAATGCTGTCGCTCGGCAGGCAGGAGGCCAGCCTCAGCAGCTCCGGCCTCACCCTCGCCGGCCGTGCCGCCTTTCGCCTGCGGCAGCTCGCCTATCTCACCCGCATGCCGGGTCTGCCCCACACCGTGCGCGTAGCGACCGGCTGGCTGGCCGACTGGGGCCGGTGAGCCCCCCGGGCGCCGGCATGGTCACCGCGGCAAGCTGGCCCCGCCCCCGCGGCCTGCTTCTCGATGCGATGGGCACCCTGATCGGCCTGCGGGCCTCGGTGGGCCACACCTATGCCGCCGTGGCGGCGGAGTTCGGCATTCCGCTGGAGCCGGATGCCGTCGATCAGGCCTTCGCGGGTCTCTACCGCGCCGCACCAGCGCTGGCCTTTCCGGGGCTGCAGGGCGCAGCGCTCGACCAGGCCGAGCGTCACTGGTGGGCGCGGCTCATCGATGCCCTGCTGGCGGCCCTGGGACAGCCGCCGGGGCCCGCCGCGCTGCATCGCCGTCTGTTTGATCGCTACGGCGAGGCCGATCTCTGGCGGGTGCATGACGACGTGCCGGCCGCCCTGGAGCGCTGGCGGCGCCGCGGCCTGCGGCTGGCGGTGGTGAGCAACTTCGATCAGCGCCTCGATGGCCTGCTGGAGCAGCTGGGGCTGAGCCCGCTGCTCGACGCCGTGGTCATCTCCAGCCGGGCGGGGGCGGCCAAGCCCTCGGCGCTGCCCTTTCAGCAGGCCCTGGCGGCCCTGGATCTGGCCCCCGACCAGGCCTGGCACATCGGCGACAGCCCCGAGGATGCCGACGGCGCCCGGGCGGCGGGGCTTCCCTGTCTGCTGGTGCGACGCCGTTGAAACAGGCGGTGCTGGCGGGGCGTACGGCGGGGTTGCGCCCGGCCGAGCGGCGACGGCTGGAGCGCCTCTGCCATCGCCGCCATCCCCTGCAGGCGATCGCCGATCCCCTCACGCTGCAGCGGTTGGCGGATGAGGCCCGCGGCCTGGAGCTGCCCCTGAGCCTGGTGGTGGATGGCCGCGGACTGTGCCGGCTGCTGTGGGTGGGAGATCTGGAGAGTTCAGGGCGGCTGCTGGAGCGGCTCAGCGGTTCGGAGCGGCGGGCCCGCGAGGGGCTGCGGCTGTTCAGCTGCCGGGGCAGCGGCCGCCAGCCCCAGCTGCAACCGGGCCCCCAGGAGGCGCTGGTGGCCCTCGACCTGGCCCCCTGCCTGTGGCTGCGCTTTGCCCACGAAGCCGGTCGCGGCGGCCAGTGGCCGGCCCTGCTGCTCTGCCCCAGCGGGGCCGCCAGCCCCTGGCAGGCCGTCGCCGAGGGTGAACTGGCCGACCTGTGCGGCCGGGAGCCGGCGTCTCTGATCACCGTCGCGGACAGCGCCCCGCCGCGGCTGGAGCGGCTGGAGCGGGTGCTGCTGCTGTGCCTGAGCGGCCCCGATCCGGGCCGCAACCGCCGCGAGGTGGCCGAGCTGGAAGGACTGGTGCGCAGCGCCGGCGGCGCGCCGGTGGGGGTGGTGGAGCAGAGGCGGCGCCAGGAGCTGGCGGGCCAGCTGTGGGGGGAGGGCAAGCTGCGGCAGGCCGCCCTTGAGGCCCGCCGGCTGGGGGCGGATCTGGTGGTGACCGATCGGGAGCTGACGCCGGTGCAGGCCCGCAACCTGGAGCGGATCCTGGATCTGCCCGTGAGCGACCGCAGCGAGCTGATCCTCGACATCTTTGCCCAACGGGCCGCCAGCGGCGCCGGCCGCCTGCAGGTGGAGCTGGCCCAGCTGCGCTATCGCCTGCCGCGGCTGGTGGGTCGTGGCGGCGGCTTGTCGCGGCAGGGGGGCGGCATCGGCACCCGCGGGCCGGGCGAGACGCAGCTGGAGAAGGACCGGCGGGCGATCAGCCGGCGCATCGTGCGCCTGCAGCGCCAGGTGACCCAGCTGGGCGAGCACCGCAGCCGCCTGCGCCAGGGCCGCGGCGGCCTCCCCCGGCTGGCCCTGGTGGGTTACACCAATGCGGGCAAGAGCTCACTGCTCAATGCCCTGACCCGCGCCGGCGCCGATGCGGCGGTGCTGGCCGAGGACAAGCTGTTCGCCACCCTCGATCCCACCACCCGCCGCATCAGCCTGGCGGCGGCGGCGGAGGAGCCGGGCGCCTGGCCACCGCTGCTGATCACCGACACGGTGGGCTTCATCCGTGATCTGCCGCCCACGCTGGTGGAGGCCTTCCGCTCCACGATCGAGGAGGCCCTGGAGGCCGACGGCCTGCTGCTGGTGGTCGATCTGGCCGATCCGGCCTGGCCGGAGCAGCTGAGCAGCGTCAGGCGCCTGCTGCAGCAGCTGGGATCGGCGGCACCCGAGCTGGTGATCGGCAACCAGATCGATCGCTGCCCGGCCGCCGAACTGGAGCGGGCCCGGACCCTGGAGCCGGCGATGCTGTTCATCTCGGCCCGCGAGGGCCTGGGGCTGCAGCATCTGCGCAGCTGGCTGCGGCACTGGCCGGCGGCGGCCCAGCGCGGCGAAGCGGCGAGGCCTGTGCCAGCATCAGAGCCTTGAGTTCCCCCCGCCCATGGCGCTGCAGCTCGGCGACACCGTTCCCGATTTCACCCAGGATTCCCAGCTGGGTCCGATCAACCTCTACGACTACGCCGGCGACAGCTGGGTGGTGCTGTTCTCCCATCCTGCCGACTACACGCCGGTCTGCACCACCGAGCTGGGCGAAGTGTCGCGTCTGCGCAGCGAGTGGGAGAAGCGCAATGTCAAGACCATCGCCCTGAGCGTCGACAGCGCTGCCAGCCATACGGGCTGGATCTGCGACATCAATGAGACCCAGAACACCACGGTCGACTACCCGATCCTTGCCGATCAGGACAAGAAGGTCAGCGATCTCTACGGGATGATCCATCCCAACTCGCTCAATAATCTCACCGTGCGCTCGGTGTTCATCATCGATCCCAACAAGAAACTGCGCCTGCAGATCACCTATCCCGCCAGCACGGGTCGTAATTTCCAGGAGATCCTGCGGGTGATCGATTCACTGCAGCTCACCGACCATTACCAGGTGGCCACACCGGTCAACTGGCAGGACGGCGACGACTGCGTCGTGGTGCCCTCGATCCCCACCGAGGAGGCGCGCACGAAGTTCAGCAAGGGCATCACCGAGGTGCGGCCCTATCTGCGCCTCACCCCCCAGCCCAACCGCTGACAGCGCCGCTGCCGCCTCGCCAGCGAATCGCCCCGCCGAAATCGACCCTGAACCCATGAGCGGCACAACCAGCCCCTGGTGGCATTGGCAACGTCCGGGCGGCATCGCCGAGAGCTTCTGCGTGATCGGTGTGGGCCGCTTCGGCAGCGCCGTCTGCCATGAGCTGGTGCGGGGCGGGGCGGAGGTGCTGGCGATCGATCTGAGCCAGAAGGCGATCGATGAGCTGCTGCAGCAGGATCCATCGATCGAGGCCCGCATCGTCGACTGTACCGATGAGGAGGCCCTGCGGGCTGCCGGAGCGCTCGATGTGGGCACGGTGGTGGTGGCGATGAGCGACCCGATCGAGGTCAGCATCACCGCCACCCTGATCGTCAAGGACAGCGAGGGCAGCCAGGTGCGCCAGGTGATCTCACGGGCCACCAGCGATCTGCACGAGAAGATGCTGCGGCGGGTCGGCGCCGACCGGGTGGTGTTTCCCTCCAAGATGCAGGGTTCACGGCTGGGGTTGGAGCTGGTGCGCCCCAATCTGCTCGAACGGCTGCGGCTCGATGATCGCAACAGCATCGAGGAGATCAAGGTGCCGCCCAGCTTTGCCGGCCAGTCGCTGCGCGATCTCAACCTGCGCAAGAACTACAGCGTCAGCGTGCTGGCGGCCGGCCCCCAGAACCAGCTGACGGTGAATCCGCCCGCTTCCCAGATCCTCCAACCGGAGGAGGTGCTGGTGGTGATGGGCAGCAGCGAGGCGCTGGAATCGCTGCCCAGTTCGTGAGGCGAGCGCCGTGGCGGAGGCGATGCGTTGAAGGTGCTGGGTCTGATGAGCGGCACCAGCGCCGATGGCGTCGATGCGGTGCTGGCCGATTTTCGCGGCTCGCCCGCCCGGCCGCGCTGGCGGATCCTGGCCAGTGTTCAGCGGCCCTACCCGGCGGAGTTGCGGTCACGACTGATCGCGGCGGGCCAGGGGGCCGCCCTGCCGGCCGCGGCCTGGCTGGAGCTGGCGGAGGCCGTCACCGCGGTCCAGCTGGAGGCGGCCAGGCTGTGTGATCCGGGCCGGGCGGCGGCCCTGGTCGGTTGCCACGGCCAGACCGTCTGGCATCGGCCGCCGCAGCAGGGCTGCCTGGGGGTGAGCTGGCAACTGCTGCTGGGTCCGCAGCTGGCCCAGCAGCTGGGGCGGCCGTTGATCTACGACTTCCGCGCCGCCGATCTGGCCCTGGGCGGCCAGGGGGCACCGCTGGTGCCGGCCACCGATGCGGCGCTGCTGCGGATGGAAGGGGGCTGGCGGGCCCTGCTCAACCTGGGCGGCATCGCCAACCTGACCCTGCTGCCGCCGATGCGTGGACCGGAGCGGCGGCAGCCGGTGCGGGGCTGGGATTGCGGTCCCGCCAACACCCTGGTGGATCTGGCGGTTCAGCGCTACAGCGGCGGTGAGCGCAGCTTCGATGCGGAGGGTGGCTGGGCCGCTGGCGGACGGGTGGTGGAGGCCTTGATCGAACGCTGGCTGCAGGAGGACTACTTCCAGCAGCCCGCGCCCAAATCCACCGGCCGGGAGCTGTTCGGGCTGGCCGATCTGGAACGGCGGCTGGCGCAGCTGGGCGAGCTGCTGCCGGACCATGCGGCGGCGGATGCCCTGGCCACGCTCACGGCCTTCACGGCGGCGGTGGTGGCGCAGGATCTGCGCCGCGGCCCGCCGCCGCTGGAGTTGCTGGTGGCCGGCGGTGGTGCCCGCAACGCCACGCTGCTCCGAGAGCTGCGGCGGCGCTGCCGTGGCCTGCGGGTGAGGCCCCTGGCGGAACTGGGCATCGAGGCGGAGCAGCGCGAGGCCCTGGCGTTCGCACTGCTGGCCTGGTGGCACCAGCGGCGCCATCCCGGGTCCCTGCCTGCGGTCACCGGGGCGGCGCGGCCGGCCGTGCTGGGGGTGCGGGCCCGGGCCGCCTGAAAGCCCTCTCGCCAGGCCGCGTCTGCCCCGCCGATTCAGACCGCGCCAGGGCTCGATCCTGCGGCACCGCACCGCACGGCGCAGAGCGGCGCGGCAGGTCGGTGTTATCGGGTTGCTGGCGCTGGCGCGATGGGGGCGGCTGTGCGGCGGCGCGTCGGCGCTGGCACAGCAGCGCCGGCAGCGGCTGTGCGGCGGTGTGGTGGCAGCGGTGGGGGCGACGGCAGCGGCTGTGCGGTGGCCCAGCGGCGGCGTGGCAGCGTGGCGGCTGTAGGGCGGCGCAGCAGCGACGGCAGCGATGGCAGGGCGGCGCGGTGGCGCGGTGGCTGTGCGGCGGCGCTGGCCCAGCGGCGGCGTGGTGGGCGCAGCAGCGGCAGTGCGGCGGCTGTGCGGCGGCGTGGCAGCGTGACAGCTGTAGGGCGGCGCAGCAGCAGCGGCAGCGACGGCAGGGCGGCGCGGTAGCGCAGTGGGGGCGGCTGTGCGGTGGCGCGGGGGCGGCGTAGTGGCGTGGTGGCGTGGTGGCTGTGCGGCAGCAGCGGCAGCAGCGGCGGCGCGGCGGAGGTAGCTGTGCGGTGGTGGCGACGGCAGCGGTGGCGCGGTGGCGCGGTGGGGGCGGCTGTGCGCTGGCCCAGCGGCGGCGTGGTGGCGGGGAGCTGGCCGGGGCCGCCGGCTGCGGCATTGTGGGGCTGGGGCGAGGCTTCGCCCCATCCGTCCGCTGCGGCCCGCCGCGCCGCGGGCTTGTGGCTCCCTGCCGCGATCGCCCAACCCACCGGTTCAGGCGCGGCCGATCGGCAGCCGCTGCAGCGCTGGCGCGGCGGACCCCAGCCCCTGACTCCTCCGCACCCCCCCAGGCTCACGATGGGAAGCACCAATGCCACCGAGCTCTACGCACGCATCAGCGCCGACAGCGAGCTGACCCAGTCCCTGTTCCGCCAGGCGCTCCAGGATCCCTCCGGCGCCCTGCGCCGCATCGTCGAGATCGGTGCCGCCGAAGGGCTGCCGGTGACGGCCGAGGAGGTGCGGGATCTGCTGGCCAACAGCGAGGATGCCGGCGCGCGACAGTGGCTGATCAAGGCCCGCGGCGGTCTGTGAGCGCCGCGGCAGGCTGGAGTGGGCCGCGGCCGGGCGGAGTTGGGAGCCACCGCCCTGGGCCCAGCTGAAGAACAGCCAGTAGCTCACGATCGCCAGCCCGGCCGCCACCACCAGGGCGGTCACCTGCTCCAGACGCTTGATCATGGCTCCATGGCAAGGGGGCGGGCCACCGAGGCCGCAGCACAGATGCTGCAGTCAGTCTGCCCCAGGCAGGCGCCGCCGCCGGACGCTTCCGGCAGCCCTGGCTGCGGGAGCGGGCAGCCGGCGGCGGTCGGCGGGCCGGATTGTTGCCGCGCTCCCGCCCAGGCCGCCCCTGGGAGGGCCGCCGCCCCAGGGGCACCGCAACGGGTCGATCACAGCGGCAGGGCCGCTTCCAAGGGCCGGTTGCGCCAGTCGTGCGCGGACATGGGCACCAGGAGTGGGCCTCAGCAGCCGAGGCGCTGCCAGGAGCGGTTTGGCCCCTGCGCTGCGGCCGCAACCCTTGGAATCAGCCCTGATCACAGCGGATCCGCGGCGGCAGATCCGCGGCGGCGGCCGGCGGGAGTCGATGATGCGGGTGCATCCAAGGGGATCCTCCGCGTGCTGCGCCTGGAACGCATCAGCAAGATCTATCCCACCGGGGAGGTGCTGCGCGATGTCACCTGGGAGGTGCGCAGCGGCGATCGGATCGGGCTGGTGGGGGTGAATGGAGCCGGCAAGTCGACCCAGCTGCGCATCCTCGCCGGCCTGGAGGAGCCCAGTGCCGGCCAGGTGATCCGCGAGGGATCGCCGCGCATCGCCCACCTGCAGCAGGAATTCGACGTCGATCCCCGCCGCAGCCTGCGCGAGGAGCTGTTCCAGGCCTTCGGGGAAGCGGCCGAGGTGCTGCAGCGCCAGAGGCGGGTGGAGCAGGAGCTGGAGGGCGAGCGGGCCGCCAGCGATCCCGAGCACCTCCACGCCCTGATCCAGGAGCTGGGCAATCTGCAGAGCCGCTTCGAGGCCCTGCACGGCTATGAGCTCGACGCCCGCATCGATCGATTGCTGCCGACGTTGTCGTTCTCGCTCGAGGATGCCGAGAAGCCGGTGGGTTCCTACTCAGGAGGCTGGCAGATGCGCATCGCCCTGGGCAAGATCCTGCTGCAGGAACCGGATCTGCTGCTGCTCGATGAACCCACCAACCACCTCGATGTGGAAACGATCCAGTGGTTGGAGGACTATCTGATCAGCCAGCCGGCGGCGCTGGTGGTGATCAGCCATGACCGGGCCTTCCTCGATCGGGTCTGCACCCAGATCGTTGAGACCGAGCGAGGGGTCTCACGCAGCTATCTGGGCAACTACAGCCAGCATCTGGAACAGAAACAGCTCGAACAGCAGGCGCGCCTGTCGGCCTACGAACGCCAGCAGAAGGAACTGAGCAGCCAGCAGGCCTACATCGACCGTTTCCGCGCCAGCGCCACCCGCAGCACCCAGGCCAAGAGTCGCGAGAAGTTGCTGGAGAAGGTGGAGCGGATCGAGGCGCCGGACGAGATCATCTCCGGACCGCGGTTCCAGTTTCCGCCGGCGCCCCGCAGCGGCCGTCTGGTGGCACGGATCGACAAACTGACCCACTCCTACGGAGATCGCATCCTGTTTCTGGAGGCGCAGCTGGAGGTGGAACGGGGCGATCGCATCGCCTTTGTCGGTCCGAATGGAGCTGGCAAGAGCACCCTGCTGCGGCTGCTGCTCGGCCATGAGCCCGCCGATGAGGGCACGGCTCAGCTGGGGGATCACAACGTGGTGGCGGGCTACTTCGAGCAGAACCAGGCCGAGGCCCTGGATCTGGAGCGCAGCGTGATCGACACCCTGTTCGAGGCGGTGCCCGATTGGAGCCAGACCCAGGTGCGTTCGCTGCTCGGCAACTTCGGCTTCAGCAATGAGGAGGTGTTCAAGCAGGTGGGCCAGCTCTCCGGTGGCGAAAAGGCGCGGCTGGCCCTGGCGCGGATGTTGTTGCGGCCCTGCAATCTGCTGGTGCTGGATGAACCGACCAACCACCTCGATATCCCCGCCAAGCAGATGCTGGAGCAGGCGCTGAGCGACTACGACGGATCCGCCTTGCTGATCTCCCACGATCGCTACTTCATCAGCCGGGTGGCCAACCGGATCGTGGAGCTGCGCGATGGCGAACTGGTGCTCTATCGCGGTGATTACGCCTATTACCAGCAGAAGAAGCGAGAGGAGGCCGAGGCGCTGCGGCTGGCGGCGGAGGCCCACCAGCGCGAACAGCAGCGCCAGGCCAACCGGGCCAAGCAGCAGGCCCGGGCCCAGGCCCGCAAGCAGGAAACCCGACGGACCCAGGCCTCCTGAGGGGCCGCCATCACCCGGGGCTGCCCGGGTCCACCCGCAGGCCAGGGCCGCTTCAGAGTGCCGGTTGCGTTGCGCCAGTCGTGCGCGACACGGGCAGCATGCATGGGCCTCAGCACCCCAGGCGTTGTCAGCAAAGGGTTGATCTCTGAACTGCGGCCGCAGCCCGCGCACCGAGTTCGAATCAGCCCTGACCCGCAGGCACCACCGGCAAGAACCGCCCACCAGCAGCACCGCCCGTGCTGTTTCCAGGCTGCTGTTCCGGGCTGCTGTTCCGGGCAGACAGCAAGGCGAGCAGACAGCAAGGCGAGGCGTCGACAGCGCCCCCATCCCAGGGGAGCGCGGCAGCAACGCCCACCGGCGGGCAATCCGGTGCGGGCGGCAACTCCACACAACTTCATACACCCCTAGGCAACTCGACCTATTTCGCTGGTCTGTTCGCGAATGTGTCCATAGGCTGACGCCACACCCCTCGCCGCGGAGCTGCGATGACCCCGATCCACAGCATGCCCACCGCCGCCCTGGGCTCCATCCTGGAGTCCGGCGGCTTGCTCGGGCTGGACGCCTGGGATGACACCGCCCAGCAGCATGCCGACACGGTGGATGCTGCGGAGTCCTATTTCGAGTGCATCACCACCTGCTCTTTGGAGGACGGCGACTGCGTGACCCGTTGCGTCGAACTGCTGCGCGAACGGGTCTGAGGCCCGCTGGTCAGCCGTGGACGCGCCGCCGGCCCGCCGTAGCACCGGGCGCGTCCACAACCTTGATTCGCTGACGCAGAGCCAGCGCCTGTTGCAACGGCTACCCAGGATCCTGAAACACTTTGTAGCTTTGCAGCAGCCGTTCTGCCCAGTCCGCCATGACTGAACCCCTCGCCCTGAGCCTCGGTCAGAAATTCGAGCTCGAGCGCATGAACCGGGCCATCGATGCCACGGCGGATCCCCAGGCCCTGCGGGGTCTGGCCAAGCAGCTGCTGCAGGCGTGGCACAGCCAGAAAGCCGCCACCCAGTGGGTGATGCGCCAGCAGCTGGGCGGCCCGCCGAGCTTCGGCAGCGCCTCCGGCCTCGATCGCAGCAGCCTCGACAGCCTGCGTCCCCGGCCCAGCAGCGAAGGCCCCGACTTTCTCTGACGCCATCCAGCCGGCGCTGCCCCAGCGATCCCCCCGCCCCTCGAACCCGCCTGCGCCACCGGCCGGCCCGCAACGATCAGGCCCGGATTGGTCGGTGCGGAGTGGGTGATTCAGGGGGATTGAGGGGCCTGACGGCCGGTAATCCAGGGCTGATTCAAACTCGGCGAGTGGGCTGGGGCTGAAGCGCGGGGGGCAACCCGCTCCCGGCAGCGCCTGGGGTGCTGAGGTCCATTCTTGGTGCCCGTGTTGTGTGTGCGCGACTGGCGCAACCGGCACTTTGAAGCGGCCCTGGCCGGTAACCGGCCGTCAGCGCTGCATCAGCGTCTCCATGCCGATCGGCACCACGGCCAGCACCAGGTTGCGGCCCTCGCGGTTCACGGTCACGTCCAGGGTCCGCCCCACGCCGGCACCATCAATGGCCGCCACCACATCGGTGGGTGAGTTCACCGGCCGGCCGGCCACCGCCACGATCACATCCCCGCGACGCAGGCCGGCCCGTTCGGCCGGTCCCCCGGGCAGCACCGTGCGGATCAGGGCCCCGGGCCGTCGGCTGCCGCCGGCCTCTCCCTCCAGGGCATCGAGCGAGACACCGATCATCGGATGACTGACCCGGCCGCTGCTGATCAGCTGCTCGGCGATGCGGCGCACCCGGTTGATCGGGATCGCAAACCCCAGGCCCGCTCCGGGGCCGGATCGCACCAGCGTGTTGATCCCCACCACCTCCCCTTCGCTGTTGAGCAGCGGTCCGCCGGAGTTGCCGGGATTGATGGCGGCATCGGTCTGGATCAGCTCCAGCCGCTTGTCGGTGATGCCGAGCTTGCTGGCATTGCGGTTGAGGCTGCTGATGATCCCCAGGGTGACGGTGTTGTCGAGACCGAAGGGATTGCCGACGGCGATCGCCCAGTCGCCGACCTGCAGGGTGTCGGAGTTGCCCAGGGGCGCAACCGGCCAGGGACCGCTCCCCTGCAGTCGCACCACCGCCAGATCGGTGATCGGATCGAGGCCCACCACCCGTCCCTCCACCCGGCGACCGCTCTGGAAGCCCACCATCACCCGATCGCTCTCCTCCACCACGTGCGCATTGGTGAGCACCAGGCCATCGGCCTGGAAGACCACACCGCTGCCCTGGCCGCGCACGGTGCGCTGGGAGGGCCGGGAGGGCTGGGAGGGCTGCTGGTTGGGGATCGGGGGCAGCCCGAAGAACTGGCGGAAGCGCGGATCCTGGAGCATGGCACCGGGCAGGCCGCGCTGGCGCGGTGCCGCCACGGTGCGCTCGGTGTCGATGGTGACCACCGCCGGGCCGCTGCGGCGCACGGCGGCCGCCACGAACGACTGGCGCGTCAGCGGCGCGGCGGCGCCGCTCTGGGCCTGTGCCGGAGCCTGGCCCAGCGGCGAAAGGGGCGGCAGGATCGCCAGCAGCAGCCCCAGGCTGCCAGCCGCCGCGAGCCGGACACGGCTGCGGCGGTCATGGCTGCGGCGGTCATGGCCAGAGCGCTGATCGCGAGAGCTGTCACGGCTGCGGTGGTCGCGGATCGCCCTCGCAGGGGCAGGGGCAGGGACGCGAATGGATCCCATCGCGGGGTCGGCAAACAGAGTGCAGCAACCGTAGACAGAGCGGCCGGCCGGACAGCGAGGCGCGATCCGGCCGGCGATCCGCCCTATGCTTTGTAAATATTTCTGAACTTCCATGGACACAAGTCGGCTCTTGCTTGCCTTTCTGGCCTTCGGTGCCGCCACAACCACGCTCTGGGCCTGGATGCTGGCCAGCAACTCCCCGTCGCAGGGGCGATGATGGGCTGATCCGGTCCGGGGCGGCTGCCGCGTCGCCGGATCCCTCCGGCCCGCGGGCCCGCCTCCCTCCCCGGTCATGGCCTCGTTCCTCTCCGACCTGTTCCCCTTCCTCTACGCGGCCTGCTTCCTGCTGCTGCTCTGGCAGGCCTTCCGCGTCATGGGGCAGGGATTCCGGGCGGTGCCGCGCCCCGGTGACCGCGGCTCCGCCTCCGGCGGTTTCACGGCCGGCGGCTCCGCCGCAGACCGGGGCACAGCCGATCGCACCGGCCGGATCACGATTCACCCCGAACTGCTCGATGCCGATGGGCAGCTCACCCGCGAAGACCTGCTCACGGTGCGCTTCAGCGCCGACAACGAACCCTCCTCCCCGCCCGGCGACCCCGGCTGAGCCGCCGCCGTCCCGATCCCGGTCGCTGAATAGGCTCAAGGCTGTGAACGCGACCCGCGCGGGAGAGTGAAGGTGGACCAGCGAACCCGAATCGTGGCTGCGGTGCTGCATGGCCTCAAGCTGCCCCCCCGCTTCCGCATCCAGCTGGTCAAGAACGACCCCGTGCGGCTTGAGCTCAGCCTCACCCCCGCCTACGGCAAGGATCCGATCCTGGTGGGCATCGTCGAATCCCAGGATCTCGTCGCCCGCCGCGACCGCGAAGGCCGCATCCCCCGCGACCTGCAGGGCACCTGGGACTGGACCGTCCGCCACGGCAAGGTGAGCACCGGCGGCTGGAACCCCTATCTCAAGGAGGCGCTGCAGACCATGTTCGAAACCGGCCTGCCCGCCATCGTCTACGAGGAATGCACCGGCGAGGCCTACCACCCGGTCGACGGTGCCCGCCACGTGCGCTGATCGTGGCGGGTCCGGCCAGCTCTGCCCTGCCGATCGATCCGCAGCTGCCGCAGCTGGTGGCGGCGCTGCTGCCGCCGGGATCCGTGGTGGTGCTGCAGGCCCCGCCCGGAGCGGGCAAGACCACGCGCGTGCCGCTGGCGCTGCTGGAGGCGCTGGGCGATCAGGGCCGCATCCTGATGCTCGAACCCCGGCGCCTCGCCGCCCGCCATGCGGCGCAGCGGATCTGTCAGGAACGGGGTGAACCCCTGGGAGGGCTGATCGGCTATCGCGTGCGCCTCGAAAGCCGCATCTCCGCCTCCACCCGGCTCGAGTTGCTCACCGGAGGCCTGTTTCTGCGTCAGCTGCAGGACGACCCGGAACTGAGCGGCGTCGCCTGCGTGATTCTCGATGAGTTCCATGAGCGCAGCGCCGAGCTCGAGCTGGCGCTGGCCCTGCTGCGGCAGGCGCGTGAGCTGCTGCGCCCCGACCTGCGGCTGCTGATCATGTCCGCCACCCTCGATGCCGAGCCGCTGCAACGCCAGCTGCCCGGCTCGCGGCTGATCCGCAGCGAAGGGCGCAGCTGGCCGGTGGCGGTGCAGCATCTGCCGCCGCGGCCGCAGGAGCGGCTCGAGCAGCAGCTGGTCCGGGCCCTGGAGCTGCACTGGCTCGATACGCCCGATCAGCAGGGCACGGTGCTGGTGTTCCTGCCCGGCCGGCGGGAACTGCTGGCCTGCCAGCGGGCGATCAGCGCCTGCGCCTGGAGCGACGCCTGCGAGCTGACCCTGCTGCACGGCCAGCTGGACCTGGCGGAGCAGAGCCACGCGCTCAGGCCCGCCCGGCCCGGCCGCGGCAAGATCGTGCTGGCCACCGCCATCGCCGAGAGCTCGCTCACGATCGAGGCGGTGCGGCTCGTGATCGATGCGGGCCTGAGCCGGCGCAACCGCTTCGATCCGGGCAGCGGCCTGGATGGACTGGTCACCGTTGCCGCCAGCCAGGCCAGCGCCGAACAGCGCCGCGGTCGGGCCGGCCGGCTGGGGCCCGGCCGCTGTCTGCGCCTCTGGTCCGCCGCCGAGCAGCAGCGGCGCCCGGCCTTCGATCCACCGGAGCTGCTGGAAGTGGATCCGCTGCCGATTGCCCTGCAGCTGGCCCGCTGGGGTTCCACCGGCACGGATCTGCCCTGGCTGGACGCACCGCCGGCGGCCGGCCTGGCCGAGGCCCGCCGGCTGCTGCACCAGCTCGGCGCCCTCGATGACCAGGGCCGGATCACGGCCCATGGCCGAGCCCTCAGCGGCCTGGGCCTGCATCCACGCCTGGGGCACATGTTGCTGCGGGCCGAGCGATGCGGCTGGCTGGCGCTGGCCTCGGAACTGGCGGTGCTGCTGAGCGAACCCGACCCGCTCGATCGCCAGCCCTGGGGCTGCGATCTGCTGCCTCGCCTCGACTGGCTGCGGGATCCCGCCTCCGGGGAGCGCCGTCGTCAGCGGCTGCGCCTGCAGGAGCA
>Ga0172376_10001951_pt1 | contig 25791 bp, 48 predicted proteins | sample Lak35m_FD_121114 | JGI IMG/M metagenome (GOLD analysis project Ga0172376, IMG submission 121114) | Freshwater microbial communities from Kabuno Bay, South-Kivu, Congo - kab_092012_35m | ecosystem: Environmental > Aquatic > Freshwater > Lake | place: Democratic Republic of the Congo: South-Kivu...
AAAGGTCAAAAGTTTGAATCAAAGGATGAAACTTATTGCATCTCTCTTATAGAGTCTATAATGGATTCTGAAGATTTTTTGGGATGGCCATTTGGTGATAAGAAACCCAACAATTAAAGCACCATTAAGTAATTAATATGTTTCCAGTAAAAGTACCATACACAGTAACGGCAGATATATCAAAATACGATGGAGAAATTTTTAATAAATTTCCATCACAAAAATATATAGAATCAAAGTCTATTGAATTAGAAAAGATGTTCAATAGTCTCTGTGGTGTTGTTAGTGGTAAGGAAAATTTGATAACTGAAATGTCAAAGATTTGTGGTTTCAATGAGACCACTAACATTGTTGATGTGGCAATGCAATTGGAGGAGGACATTGCAATAATGCAGAATGGTGAAGTTGTTGCTATTTGTTTTTGTTTCCCAAGTGGATTTATACCCACATCAAAATTGGGTCTTTCACTTTTTGAGGTGCATCGTCCGGTTGCGGATGGTGACAAACTTAGAAGGGCGAGTGATGGGATTACAACAATCATGTCAAAAGAAAACGCAAAGTTTCAAAGATATGTGTGGACGTTGACAACCAATCGTGGACTATCACAACACCCATTATATGAAAGACCGGAACCCAAACAAATAGAAGATATTTGTTTCCGCACAGAAACACAGACAACTTTGGGTTTAGGTAATGGGGTGAGTCTATTCTTCGTGAAGGTTGAAATGACCCCTCTTGAGAATATTTGGGATGAGAATGAAAAGAGGATAAAAATAATTGATAGTGTCAATTCAATGTCAGAAAACGTTTTAGATTACAAGGGTCTTAGAAAAATTAAAAACATAATAAATAAAGATTTGATTTTATCAAATCACTAGCGGGGGACTAATATTTATTAAGATGTGGCTATTATTATATTTTAGAAGATTGTTAGTTAAAAAACCTAATAGAAAATTAAGTTGGTCGGTTGATGACTTTGAGTGGGGTATGAAATGGGCTAAAAGTCAACCCCACCCTTTTAATAAATGGAAAACACTTTGGGATTATTTGTATTCTCCGAGATGTGAAAGTGTTGATATTTTGAATGAAATAAATAAAAAAATTATATGAGCGATTTAAAATTAATTTACGAGGATTTTGTGCCACTAGCATCTGCTAGGGTTTACGAATTGGTGGATAATTTATTGAATTTTGAAAACACCAGTGATTATACTGAGATGGTTGAAAAATTTGGTGAGGGTCATGCAAATGCAATTGTTGAAACAATTAAAAGACACACAAGAGAGGAACACTATGAGCATATGATAAAAGTAAAATACGAAGAGTATTTGATTGGACATTTTAATTTAGAATGATAGTATTCCCAATCCCATCAGATTTTGGTGCATTTACAGGATATAAATTATCTTACTTATTGTTACAGATGTTACAATAGTTAACGACGACCACCTTGTCCTCTGTAGTTCTTTTCGCTTCTATCGTGTTTGTTGTAGGACTTTCTTCTTTTACCAGTGGACCTTTTACCAAAGGTAATTTTCATAGAAGAAGTTGATTTTGAACCTTTTGAGCTTTTTCCTGCCATGACTAATTTTTTAATAAATAGTTATTAAATTAGAATTATTCGTATATTTGAAAAGTATATAAACCGAACCTCATGGATATCATAAAACAAAGATTTAAATATGCTATTATAAGTGTTGCTAAGGATTATTGTGACATCACGAAAACCTATATAGATAACACCCCAAACGAGGTCGAACTTTTTGCTGAGAGTGTCAGAAAGATGGATAGAAAGTTTCCGTTCTATTCTGTATTAAAATCTACTGTGGATGTATACAATTACAATGGTGGTAGAAAAAGTAACTTCTATTATATAAATGACGAGTCAGGTAAACGTCTAAGATTGGATATGTTTTACGGGGAAGGAGACCACAATTTTTATACCACAAAAGATAAACACATAAAAAGACACTATGGTAGACCATTCTCAAGTGTATCAATAATAACCTTTGATAGAACAATAAAAATTGATGGTGACAAACTAATAGCAAAATCTTACAAAACGGTTAGACACAGAGGAATAAATAAAAAGTTTTTTAAAAGAAAATATGATTCTCATAGTTTAACGATTGATTTAAAGACAGGTAATTTTACAATTGGGGATGTTACACATAATGGAAGGAGTCTTAGTAAAAGATTTAGAAAAAATGGGTTCGCTGCGGTAGAAAACTTATTAATGATAAATGCGTTTACTAGATTGGGTAATAACGTAAGTAAAAAATTATCTATCTATAAAGAATTTATCATGGAGATGGATGATGATTTATTTACAAACACCATTTTACATTGCATAAATCAACCACCTTTAAAAAACTCAATGGATGAAAACTCGGGTCGACACGAGTTTTTAAGTAGTTTAATAAAATTCTTTGTAAATCGTAAACAAATTAAGGTACCTAACGAGTATAAAGATTTAATTAGATTTCATTATCCTGGTGAAAAGTATCTAAAGAAAAATGACAGAAAACTCATATTGTCAATATTAGATAGTTACGGAATCAAATCTAAATTATCCAATAAAATTCTACATGAAAACATTTATTTGGATATAAACGAATTCAAAAATTTCGCTTCTTTTTTTGGTAAAGATTATACAAAGTATATCTCAGGTTTAAACGAATCTGCTATTCAAATTTTTGTAAAACAAAAAGACAATGGTGTGATGGTTAGTCCAATACCAATAACTGATAGGAGAAATGTTGCGGTATATGGACTAAAAGGTGAAGAAAAAGAGAACATAATAAAAATCGTAAACTCAATTACATTATCAGATGCACATCAACAAGTTTTAAGGTCTGTTAGTGGTTTATATGGTTTGTTCAGAGACCACATTGATATGATTGAAAAATTAAGGGAGTACGACCCATTACACAAATTAAACTCAACAAACTACGATGAGTTTCATACGGAACATATTGAGTTATCAAAACTTGTTGCGTTAATTAAAAAGGGTTGGTCTACAGAATATGTTTATGATAATAGGGCGGTACGTAAAATTGAATCTCCCATAAAATACGATTACGATGGGGTAAACTACGAATTCAACCCAGTTATCTTAAAGAGAGATGAAGAGTATAGTGAAGAAGGGGCGTTTATGCACCATTGTGTTGCCTCGTACTCAAATAAGTCAACATCCATGATTGTTTCAATCAGAGTGAATGGTGGAAAAGATAGAGTAACTTGTGAATATGATAAGAAAACGGGCGAATCAATACAAGAAAGACATTTCTGTAATAGAATACCACCCGAATACTTTAACCAATCGCTTAACATGGTTAGAGAAAGAATCAGGTCACTTCGATTTTCAAGGTTACTTGAACACATTGATGTAAAAAGAGTCAGAGTTCAAATAAACGGAAAGGAAGTCTCATTACCACCACAACAAACAGACCCATTTTTTGGTTATCTTGACTAAAATTTTTAAGACTACACTAATCGACTTCGTTCATATATATTTTATGTATGAACGTTTTGATGTATCATCATCAAGTAAAAAAGGAAAAGAATGCCCCTTTAGAAAATGTGGCATCAATGACTTTATACGAGTACAATAATTTAATTCATTTTATTTCCGAATTTAAATTTCACTATAAAATATTTGGTGGTAAAAAAATGATATCAATATGGCATGGATTCACCATAAATTTAAAAAATGGTGACTTCCAAGTTTCATATCAATTAGTAAATGAAAACCCTGAGACCGCTAAACTACTAAAGAGTAAAAACAATAGAACCAATAACAAGTTTGATGCATTATTAAATTTGACCGAACTTGGATTCTATAAGGGAGAGAGAAGACATAACTATTGGGGGGTAAGATATAAAAGAGCATGCGATAAAATCATGGACATTATTTCTGATAAAATAATTCCACTCGTAGAGGGAGATTTTTATCAAAATAAAAACTATCAAGATAAACCAGTGTTAAATTCATTTTATGATTTAATAGTTGATTTTCATTTGGATAAGAAAAAAATTAAAGCACACGATTCGATATATTTTTCTATACGAAATGATTATCCAAAAACTAAATGGTTAAAACAAAATGATTATAAATTTCTACCGGCAGTGCTCGATATGTATGGAATTAAATCCAAGTATTTAATTGGTGAAATTAATAAAGAAAGTACCAAAGAAATTAATATTAGAACGTTAAGCTACATCTGTAAATTATTTGGTGAAGGATATGTTGATTACTTAAAACAATTTAATTGGAAGTATCATTCACAATTTTCAATGCCCAATAAAAGATATCACACCCTTTTAAACGATACGGAAAAAAGGTTTATGGTGAGTCTATTTAAAAATTGGGAAAAGGATGATTTGAAATCAGATTCAATAGTTAGTGGAATTAATGAGTTGTTATCGATGAGAGAATACTTAAATGGTAAGTTTGACGATTTGAAGTTCAAAGCAAAAGATGACCACACATTTGAAATGTTATATAAAAAATGGGAGGGGTTTAAGAATCACATAAAGAAGGGATATAGATTAAGGGTGGTACTAAATGATGATTTTGTTAGAAAGGTCGAAGAGGATATTTGTGTTGATGAAAAACTATTCAATGTAAGAATATTAAAAACAGAACAGGATTTTGTTATTGAGGGATACAATATGAAGAATTGTATGGGTAAACAATTCAACACCGCACAATTTTATATTTACATATCCATGTCCCATAAGGGTAAGACCATAAACCTACAATACAGAAGAGGAGCATTGTCCCAATCCTATGGAAAGGCAAATACCCCTGTAGACAAAATGTTTAACAATTCTATTGAAAAGTTAAACAAAAAAATGTCGGAACACCCAAATATTGAAATCAAAAAGGAGAAATTTGATTTTATTTGAGATATCACAAAAAATATTTGGTGATTTGATATTTTCTTTTTAGATTTGGGTCGGTATTTTGTTTTTATGAATTTTTTTATTATATTTTAATATGCAAGAAAAAGAATCCAAAACAAACACTCACTTCAGAATCAGTATTGTGAAGTCGGGAATAAGATTAGGGGCATGTTATTGTCTCTTTACATTAAACTTTCCAGGTGCTGCCGCACTATTCTGTATTGCAGAAATACTCGGTATCGCTGAAGAAATTTTTTAAAACCTTAAATATGAAATATATAAAAGACGTAAGATTTTATTTTGTAATTCTAGCAATTGGTTTTATATGGTTACTTAATGAAAATCAAAAAAACAAAACAGAAATTAAAAATTTAGACGACAAGGTTGTTAGAATAGAATTTGAAAAAGATAGTCTGGCCTCTGAACTTTTTGTCTCAAGTGTTGAAAAAGGTAGATATGAAATTGCCTTTGAAATTTTCATGAAAAGAAACCCTAAAGCCGCAGGACAATATGGAACAATCATCTCCGAAGAGACAGAATAATAGAACAAGGAAAACTACCACACCTAAAAAAAAGATGATACTCGTAAGCCCTGAAAATGAAAATGTACAAGACGTTGGTTCAGGTAATGATTGGATAACGATTAAAACATCCACAATTGTTAGAATGAATGAAACAATTTGGGTACAACATAACAATGGTCCAATACACTTGAGAGTTGACATAACGGCCGACTTCGGAACAATACCTAATGAGTATCATGAGATATTCTTAAACATGATGGGTTCAAGATATTTGGGTAAAGTAAATTTTGGTGATAACCCGTTCTCTCAATGTCGACCAGTCAAAATGAGAAAGTGGTGGCAGTTTTGGAAATCAAAATATTTTACTATATGATATTGTATTCTATACTCGGTTTCTTTGTTTTTTCAATGATACTTATTGGTTATGGTTTATCAACCGCACCTTTAATGGATGATGAAGGTAACTTACTAGATGACAAAGGAAACATCATAAATGAAAAAGGTGAAATTATTAAACCAATTGAAGAAATAAAAAAAGAATTGGAAGAAAAATACAAATCAAACAAATGAGCACGTTTTACTTTTTTTTGGTAATGTTTTTAGTGGTTGCCCTAATTTCTTATTTATGGGTCCGAGTAATTGATAATATGAAGAAAAATCATCCGAATTATAAAGGTGAGGACTTTTTAAATTGGGATAGAAAACATGATGATTGGGATGATAATAAAATAAATTCAGAAGGTAATTTTTAACCATGATAGAATTTTTTAAGAAGAATCAAAAAAATTTAACAATGGCAGGAGCGATAGCCCTGTTATTGTTGTGTTATTTTCAAAGAAGAGAAATTAACAGACTCAAGAAGGAAAACAAATCGGTTGAGATGATGAACATCGACGAAATTAAAACCGATTCATTGTCTAACGAATTTCTCGAAGGAAATGAAAATAAATAGTCCCTTTGTAAATGGTTTCGTAAAAGAAATAATTCCAAAGGTTTTCGCGGTATCAATCAAAGATAGATACCAAAGAGCCATGCTATTTTGTAGGTACCAAGAGTTTTACGAATCACCATATCTTCAAATAAGAGGTAAGTTTTTTTCTTGGGAACATTTCATGTCCTTGTATAAAGAAAAGAGAAAAGAAAAGTTATTTACATATCCTGAAGATTGGTCCGGTTTTAATATACCATCAAAGATTATTCGTGAAGGTTTGGATAGTTTTGATAAAGACAAGGGACCCTATGACAAGATAATGAGTAAGATATATTACTATTGTGAAAATTATCCTTTAAGATTTGAAAAACCAAGAAGTAGATGGTATCTGATTGCTGCCGATAATATGGATTCATCAACGATGAAACATGAGATTGCTCATGGTCTTTATTATACGAACAACGAATATAAAAAAGAAATGAATGCTTTAATTTCTAAAATGAAAGTAAATCAGTACAATAAGGTGAAGAAGTCGTTAATTCTTTTGGGATATCGTGACGATAAAAAAATAATTGACGATGAGATTCAAGCGTATTTTGCAACAGGATTAGATAAAAGTTTTGGTGGTAATGAGTTTAAGAAATTACAAAAAGATTTTATAAATGTATTCAACAGGTTCACAAAATGAAAGTAATATTTTTAGACCATGACGGGGTAATTTGCTTATCCACAGAATGGGGTGGTCGATTCAAGAAACAACAAAAAGCCGGTAGAAAACTATCACAATCAATAACCTCTTTACCTGTTGCGGCTCGATTTGACAACTTCAACAAGAAAGCAATTAAAGTTCTAAATGAAATTTTAGAAAAGACAGGTGCGGAGATTGTGGTTTCGTCAGATTGGAAAAGATGGGCAGATGCTGAGGAATTAGGTGAATACTACGAATCACAAGGTATCATTAAGAAACCAATTGCGGTAACAACTAATTTAGGTCAATGTAGTTGGTATATCGATGCGTATCGCGGTGGTTTCCCATGGAATCGTGAATGGGACTTGGAAATGACTCGTGTTATTGAAATTAAACAATACCTACATGACCACCCCGAAATTACCCATTGGGTATCCGTCGACGACCTTAATATGGGAAAGACAGGTATTCAATGGAACATGGAGTTTGAACACGATTGGGCGTTGGATAACTTTGTTTTGACCCCACTAGGAAGTCAAGGGATAAAACAGTCGGGTATCAAAGATAAAATTATTGGTTTTCTAATGGATTAAAACGGGGTTTTCAATATTTATATTAATATGAAAAGGTCCCTTCAGGAAGAATTAGAGAAAATACATTCGATTACTTATGGTAAAAAAGTAATTAATGAAGGTTTTATCGACAATATTCTTCAAAAAGTTGGGATAAAAAGTGGCGAGGACAAAAAATCCGATGACCCCAAGAAGGCAGATTTAGTCAGTACTGATGTTGAGGAATTCTTTAAAACAATAGAAGATGCTGCAAAATCGGGAGGTTTATCTCAACAATCATATGGTGGAATGACATATCAAAAGGCGGTTGAATCAATGCAAATTGGTTTAATACTTATTGGATATGATTTACCAGAACACGGTGTAGATGGTTTATTTGGACCTGAAACCGCAAAAGCCGTACAGAAATTCATTTCTGAAAAATTGGGCACGTCAGATAAAAAACAAGTCAATGAAGTGTCGTTATCGTCTCCTATTGGTACAACATCCGTTAATTCACCGTTTGGTGGTAGATGGGGAAGAATGCACCATGGGGTTGATTTAAAAGCAAGTTCGGGTACGCCAATCAAATCACCATTAGATGGTCAAGTTATTGATGCTGCCATGAGGTCTGATGCTTGTGGGGGTACAATATATATCCAACACGCAGATGGTTACAGAACGAGATATTGTCACAGTAAACAAGTTAATGTGAGTAAAGGACAAACCGTTAAGAAGGGTGATGTTCTTGGTTTAAGTGGCGGAGCTTCGGGTGATGCAGGTAGAGGAAGGAGTGATGGTGCACATTTACATTTTGAGGTTTACAAAGACGGAAAACCGGTGGACCCGATGCAACATTTAGGTTCAGAAGTTGGTGAGTTTGTTGCGGGTTCTATAGGTGGAGCATCAAAGGCTACACCTGAAATGTTAGAGAAATTACTTGAATTACTCAAAGAGAGAGGTGTTAAATCTGAAGAATTAAAAGTGTTTATCGATTCTGTTTTAACAGGTGGTAGTGCTGAATTAACAGATTTAGATTTAAATACAAATGAAGGTTTCCAAGCTTATGCCGAAATCTGTCAGAAATTTATAAGTGCAAATGGTCCTAACCCACTTGGAATCACAGGTGAGATGATGGCTAAAGGTGCTAAAGAAGCATTTATGAGATATCAACGTTATGTTCCACCTGAATTAGCACTGAGTCAATTAGTACTTGAAGGTGGTATTCGTAATGGAAAATTAGAAAGTAGACCAATTAGAACCAAAAACCCATTCAATGTTGGTAACACCGATTCAGGTGCTAATGTTGAACACAGTGAGGTTCAGTCAGGTATCAATACATACTACAATTTGGTTGCTAAAAATTACTTAGGTAAGGGTAAAACCGCTAAAGATTTAATTACCAACTTCGTAAATAAGAATGGTAATCGTTATGCGTCGTCACCTGATTATGAGAAACATTTAAATACTCTGGCGGCTCAGGCACATAGAATTGCTGCACCTGTAGTTATCAAGATTGGGTCACAAAATAAGACATCCGACCAAGTAACCGCTTAATTATTTTATTTGTAAATTTTTTTTCATATCTTAGGCAATATAAAACCGACAACTATGGCAAAAGACAATTGTATCATCTGCGGAAAAGAAACTCCTTACGAGTACGAAACACACATCGATTACAGAATTGGTTACATTGAAGGTGCGGGACAACTATGTTCGTCTTGTTATCTGAAGGGTTCTCCCGAGGGAAGAGAAAGCATTTGTGTACCAAAACATGTCATTTTGGAAACTCCAAACGATATGGAATTGGGTAGAAAAATTAGAAGCTACTCCAATTTTGGTATTTAAATTGTAATTCTATTCCAATTCATCTATTATCTACGTAATTATAATCAATTACGGGGTATTTATATTAAGTAAAACTATCGATAGATGGATAAAAATACAGAAAAATATTTAAGAAGTTTCATTAAAGAATCTCTTACCTCAGATGTTGGGGAGATGGCATATAAACGCGCGGAAGTTAGAGATGATGGTTCTAAGTTAAAAAAGTATAGACCATTTTTTAAGCAAGATAACAATACTCAGATTCCCGATTATTGGATTTGTAACCCCACAAAAGAACAGGGTAAGGATATTTTAATTGTACCTCTCGATTGTCAGGAATTATCTGAATTTGAATCTGCAAATGCCGATTGGTTAAAATCATTAGAAGAAACCCATTCATTAAAACCCCAACTTGCCTCCTGTACAAGAGGAAAATATCATAGACCAATAGAGAAGTACCTTGAAGGTGGGTATAAACCAACAGGTGAGAGATATCCCGCCAGCGAATGGAACAACAGAATTATTAAAGATATAGTTTTAGAACATTTTGAAAATGATGAGTTTAACAATGAACTTAACAAAAGAAGTATTCCGGGTGTTTCATCAAGAGATAGAAAGAACGTAAGTCAATATGGTTCATTTGAAAATGAACGTATAAAATATGAGACTCACAATAACAATGCATATGGTTCGGCATCAGATTTCTTGAAAGCCGCAATTTCTCGTATGAATGGAAAAGAAACCCCCGAGTATAAAACCTTCCATATGGCTCGCCAGTATAATCAGAATTATAACAATTGGAGAGCAGACAAAAAAATGGATAAAAGATATGAAGGTAAAACTGAAAAATATATGTTGGACGCCTTCGGTCTTGAACAATCTAATTTGGATGTTTTATTAAGAGCGGATTTAGAAATCAATGGTGAAAAGTTAGCTAATAGTTTTGTTTGGAATGTGAGATTCAAAACAATTTTTGCAAAAAAGTTACCAGATGATAGTAGATTAAAGGGTGGATTCCACGACGATAGACTATTCCAATCATCATCAACAGCTCAACTTGATGCTAATAAAGTATTCGATAATGATAATCCAATAATGAAAGACATCAATGTCGTAAACGCTTTAATTCAAGCAATTCAAGATTTGAAAGACCAAATTAAATCAACCAATCCAAAAGATATCTTGATGAAAGCATCGGTTAAACAATACCAAGTTAACCCGACGACACAGGCAATTCAAGAAAATCTAATAAAAAGAATAATTAAAAAATTAAATAATTAAAAAATGGCAATTCAAGTAACAGGATTCTTTCCAAACCCAAACAATGACAGCTACGTAAAAGACGCGGTAATTACCTTACAGGTTAAACAAATACCAATGGGTAAATTAGGTGTAGATTGTCTATTATGTGTGTCAAAAGAAGTTACCAATCCAGGTAATGTAACATCAACACAATTAGTACAGGTTTCAGCGTATGCTATAAATGATATCGATAGAACAGAACTAACTTTCGATGAGTCTATTACAGACCCATACGAACAATTGTTAGCTTCGGTTCAGGATTTCTTAATAGATAAATTCACAACTGAAAACCCAACACTTACATTTGGTGTTTACAATTCCTAATAGGATTAAATCATTGTAAAATCAAGAATCCCCAAGAAATTGGGGATTTTTTTTTAAAATATTTTGGAATATCACAAAATATTCCTATATTTGTGCCACAAACCGAATAACAATGGGAACAAATTATTATAGAGTACCTACTGTAGATGAAATGGAGTCACGTAAAAAAAGACTTCAAAGGGATATTGAAAAGATAACAATGTCACCTAGCGACATTGAACGCGGATTTCCTTTCATTGACTCAAATAAAGAATCATGGGACACAATGAGTCCTTGGGATTTTTTTACTGATGGTGCATCAATCCATTTAGGTAAACGAAGCGGTGGTTGGAAGTTTTGTTGGAATTTCCATAAAGACCGATATTATTCCAATAAAGAGGAATTGTTGTCATTCATCCGTTCAGGTAGGGTTGTTGATGAATATGGTGAAGAGTGGAATGTAGAAGAGTTTATCAAGATGTCACTTGAATGGGGAGAACCTGATGGGTGGGTGGTAAATGAAGACTATCGTAAAAAAGAACCTAAAGGTCATGGGGCATTTTGGTTGGACAATGAGAAATATGATGATTTAATAATCGATGGACTTCGAGTAAGTACATCAACAGATTTTTGTTAATATGATTAAGTTAGAAGCAGATAAGAAAGTATGGATTACATCCGATACCCATTACGGACATACGAACATATGTCGTGGTGTTACCAATTGGAGAATGCCCGATGGCTCAATCCCTGTTAATCAAACAAGGGATTTCGAAACCATGGACAAGATGAACGCCGCAATTGTAAACAACATCAACAATCTTGTTGGTCAAGATGATATATTAATTCACTTGGGTGATTGGTCATTTGGTGGATTCGAAAAGATTGAAGAGTTCAGAAATCGAATTGTTTGTCAAAACATTCATTTGTTGTTGGGCAACCACGACCACCATATTGATAGGAACAGAGAAAACTGCCAAAGTTTATTTACATCCGTTCAATGGTTCCAACAATTCGATTTTCAAGGAGATACCATCGAGTGTCTACACTATCCAATATCGTCTTGGAATGGTCTTAGAAAGGGTCGTATTCACTTACACGGACATTGTCACCTACCAAACCATGCAAAGATTAGTAATGGTCGTCGTATGGATGTAGGAATGGATGGTAATCCCGATTTTGAACCATACTTGTTGAGTGATGTAATTAAGTTACTCAATAAAAAACAAATCGGTTCTGAGATGGGTCCACTTGACCATCACATGGATGATATGAAAAATGTTGTTGGATAAGTTGAAAAATCAAAAATAATTCCTTATATTAAAAAAAAAAGAAAATATGAACATTAAACAAGCTCTAAAGAGAAAAAACAAATTGTTGGCATTAGTTGTCGAAGAATTTAACAAGGCTTCAACCTATAATAGTATTGAAGAGGGTAATCCGAGACCATATTCTGCCACGGAATCAATTAAAAAATGGCAACAATATTCAGAAGAATTGGTTGAATTGAAAACTAAAATTCATAAAGCCAATACTCCTGTGTTTGATAAAATTTTTACTCTTTCTGAATTGAAGAGTCAAATTAAATTTTTGAAAACGTTGGATTGTACTCAAGGAAGGGAAAGAAAACGTTGGTCTGAAGAGTCGGTACTCCGTCACGCTGAGATTAACACAGTTGAAAAGGATAACATGATTAAAGCTATTGAAGTAAGAATTGAAATGATTCAAGATGAACTTGACCATTTTAATTTCATTACCGAAATTTAAGATTTTGGATTGGGGGAGAAGGATAATTTTAATGATGAGTTTAACTATAAGTGGCTGCAAACCATTCAACATACACTTGATAAGTTGATAATGATATCGAATATCAAAACTCATGACTCAAAATATTCAAAATTGTAACAACCTGTCAAAGTTTAAAATTCCTTTTAATTCATTTTAAAGTTTGAATTCAAACCCAATCCTCTTTTATTCTAAATCTTATGATGGACAACATATTTGAAATCTTTATTGGAATAGTCTCTTGTTATGTACTTGGGGTAATAATCCATTTCGCAATACAATTTTTTTCTATTAGTAAGGAACCTGAAATGATAAGTTCATTAAACATCGATGAGGACAAGGAACCCGAAACGGAATTAGATTATAATCCAAAACTAATGAAAGAAAAGAAAAGTAATTTGGATAAACCAATTGTTAGGGTCATTAAAAGAAAACAAACTAAAAAACCAACTAATAAAAGGTCACCCAAGACAAAACTTAAATAGATTCAAATACCCCTCAGATGAGGGGTTTTTTATTGAATATTGATATTTATATATAAAAATAGGCATGGCTAAGATTATTAAACTATCACTCACCGACATCGAGAATATCGTTAAGAACACTATTAATGAAGCGGAATTCGATGATTTTGATACCAAGATACAACCCGAGGAATTACCCGACACTCAAAACTATGAGGACGAGGAAGAGATTAAAAGAACCATGGCAATCGGTAGAGGCGAAGACGGTAAGATTTACGTAACAGACGTAGAGACTGGTGACATTTTAGGAGTTAAATAATTACTGACGCTTTTTAGATTTAATGTCCTTTTGAATATTGGATTTAAGTTTAGATAAACCCTCAAGCATAATAACATTTGTTTGTGGGTTTTCTATTTCCTCACGAATTGGTGCGGGAGACATTGCACCTCTTGGATGTACTGAATCAGGAAACTCCATTTGTGAAAAACGTTCAAGTGATTCTCTTCTTAAAACTATCACACTACCTTTCTTAACTTCTGTCTTAACCTTATTTTCTAAATCCGCAATCTGATTCATAATTTCAATTTCCCTATCAACAATTGCGTTGGTGCATTCTCTTTGGTTACTTATAATTTGAGTGTTCAATTCAATTACCCTGGTGTTCAGTTCCTTGATTTGGGTGTTTTGTGACTCTACTCTTAGAACCAATTCATCACTACTTAATGTTAAAGACTCAACCATTTTTGGTCCGATTGAAATCAAAGTGATTGAAAATAACAACAACAATAGTGCAATTATTCTTTGACCTTGGGTGAATTTTGATAATATTTCAGATATATATTTGAACATTCTAGTAATAAATATCTTTAAAATAATATGGGCAAAAATAAAAAGGGAATTAATAATAAAGTCGTTACCCTCTACGAACCCGATGGATATGATGAATTCGATGTTTATGTCACATACACCATTTTCAATGAGGAAGAAATAATGGATGATTCTTTTGGGGATTCACCATACATCAGTCGAGAAGACATTGATATAAAACACTATGAATCAAATAGTGACGAGGAAATACCTGATTGGGTTAATGAGGATTTGGTTTATGATTCGTTGGTTGAAGAATTGGAAGACGAGGTGGATGATTGGGGAGATGAAGATGAGTTGAAAGATTTTGAAGACGATACAGACGAGAAAGACGACGATAATTGGTAAAATTTTTTAAATATTTTTGGTAATTTGAGGATTTATCGATATATTTGTCACTATAATGATATAATATGTCGAACAACAACTCAAATTCATCTGGAAGAATCGGACTTTTCGGTCTGATGTTTTTAATTTTTATGACCTTAAAACTAACAGGTTACATCAATTGGTCATGGTGGTGGGTAACGGCACCTCTTTGGGGTGGATTCGCCCTTATTTTTATAGTAATTCTTATTGTTGCACTTATTAAAGCTTTAGATTAATGAAGTATGTGAGTATCGACATTGAAACATCAGGTTTAAATCCTGATATGAACAATGTCCTATCTATCGGTGCTATTATCGAAGATACGGAAACAAAATTACCCTTTGAAGAAATCCCAAAATTCAATGCAATTGTTCTTCAACACACAATTCAAGGTTCGCCGAGAGCAATCACAATGAATAAAGAAATCATTGGTTTGATTGGTGATTATCTTGAGGGTGATGGTGAAACGAAGAAACGTTTGGAAGAAGAGAGTGGATACATCTTTTGTGATGAGGATAATGTCGTTCAGAAATTCTATGACTTTCTTTGGGCGAATGGTTACATGATGCACGTAGAACAACTAAGACACGTGAGAGTTATTGACGGTTTCACTTTCCCCGTCTTTAATGGTAACACCCCACCAATCACATTAAACGTTGCCGGTAAAAACTTTGGAACATTTGATAAATTGTTCTTGGAAGATTTACCATGGTGGAAAAAACTAATTAGAACTCGTCAGAGAGTTATTGACCCGTCAATCTTATTTGTTGATTGGTCAGAAGATAATGCACTTCCTTCACTTACTAAATGTAAAGAACGTGCAAATATTGAGGGAATTGTTACCCACAACGCACTTGAAGATGCATGGGACGTTGTTGAACTTCTAAGAAAAAATTACTAAACCTAAATGAGAGATTAATACCCCGAGTAGTTTTAGGTATAAGTTAATATAATTTTTATAGTTTTATATAAAAATATTTTAAATATTTTTTGGAATATTAAAAACTTGTGTATATCTTTGTGGTATGAAAACACTAGTAATTCACCCAAAAGACAAATCAACCGCCTTTTTGGACATCGTATACAATCCGATACCTAACAAGACCGTGATAACTGGCGGAGTTACTAAACACAAGATAAAAAAGTTAATTGAAGAACATGACCGAGTTATGATGATGGGTCATGGTTCACCTGGTGGTTTATTTTCGGTGGGTATGTTCAAAGATGCAAGTGGTTTTATAATCGACCAAACAATGGTCCCAACCCTTAAAAAGAAAAACAATTCTGTATTTATATGGTGTAATGCCGATAGGTTTGTTAACCATCACGAATTAAAAGGATTTTACTCAGGTATGTTTATATCGGAAGTTGGTGAAGCATACTATTGTGGTTTACCCGGTACAAAACAAGATGTGGTGGATGAATCTAACTTTGGATTTTGTAATATACTATCAGAGGTAATCAACGAACCACAAGAATCGGCATATAAACACGTAATGAGTAAGTACGGACAAATTGCTGAGAACAACCCCGTTGCTCTTTATAACCACAATCGATTATATTTATCAATCTAGAAATGGCACGATACGTTATTGTAAAAAAAATGGTTACTGACAAACTTCATGGGGATGGAGAACCCCATTACGTTCACGTAATCATGAACGATTCACAAGGAGAAGTGGAGGAGTTCGAAAATGAGGATGAAGTAAATAAAATGGTTGGTTTGTTAAATGCAAACACAGATTCAGGACACATTTATTATGTACGTAAAATAGTAAACTAATGAAAACATTTGAAGATTTAATTTTTGAGGACAAACCTTATGACATGGGGGTTTTTGCACGGATTCAATTTGAAAACGGGTACGGAGCTTCGGTAGTTAAAGGACCATACACATATGGTGGTAATAATGGTCTGTATGAATTGGCGGTATTAGATTCTGAGGGACATGTAACCTATGATACACCGATTACGAATGATGTAATTGGATATCTTAGTGTTCCCGAAGTAAACGAATACCTTATCAAGATTCAAGAACTATCTTAATGTCCGATAAAATAAGTCCCTACATTTATCCCGGGTTAAAATTAGAGATGTTGGATTTAACCAAACATCCATATTTGAAACCTTTAAAAGACAGGATGGAAGATTTACAAATAATAAAGATAATCCTCGAAAAATTCGGAATAACACATGAAGAGATGGTTTCAAAAAGACGAACAAGAGAATTGGTTGATGTTCGTTTGGTTATTGCTTATGTCTTGAGAAGAAAGCTTGGTTGTACGTATGTTCGTATTGGTCACATGTTAGGTAATAGGGACCACACAACTGCAATTCACAATGAGAGGAAGTTCATTGATGTTTATGAAACTGAAGTATCTTTCAGAACAAGAGCAAATATGATTTTTGACAAGCTCGGCATAGAACAATGGAAAAAGTAAAAAGATTTATTTTAGTTATATTTTTCTTGTATCAATCTCCGGTATTTGGGCAACTAAATCCGGGGATTGGTCCTCGATTGTTTAACCATTCTTTGGCATATGGACCAAGGAATTGCAATTCTTTTTATTCTATTGGTTATTCATTTAGTTCACACAACTCAATCCCGTCAATAGAATTTGGTTATTTTCCAATATCCGCAGGTATGTATATTGTTCAGAATGAGAGGTTTGTGTTGAATAGTAAACCCGCAGATTATTTTTATACCCTAAATTATGTATATCGTAACAAAAAAATAAATAAATTGTTACTAATAGGTGGAATTGGGCCATCAATTAACAAAGAATTTAAAGGTATGGTTGTTAAAATCGGTACGGACTTCAGAGTTACAGAACCATTTTACCTATCTTTACATTCATTTCAAGAATTGTATGGAGAATCTAAAAACCATTTCACTTTTGGTGCTAAACTTTATTTGTTTTAATTAAACTAAAAAACATGAAAAAGAATTGGATTGACAAAGCAATTGAAAATTCATTCACACAATTGGAGAAGAAGGGTAACTTTGAAAAACAAGTTATCACAATTGAAATGTTCAAAAAAAATAACATAAAAAACTTTTCGGATATTAAATCTATTCGTGATATTTTATTGAAGAGGCTTAATTTCGGTAAACGATAATATTCAATAGATTGAATTTAATTAATATGCACCCAATTAAGAAATCCGACTTGGGATTTCATGGGAATTTATTTGGTGGTAAACTCATGGCATGGATTGACGCTTCGGGTGCCGCGTATGCCATGGAGGTTTGTCACAATAGAAGAATGGTTACTATATGTATAGATAAGTGTGTATTTAAAAAACCCGCAAGAGAAGGGGCATTATTAAAAATTTATGGTGACGTATCAAAAATCGGAACCACATCAATTACTTTATATTTAGAAGCTCGCTCATTTAATGTTTATACCCATGATGAGGAGGTAATCTTATCTACCAACATAACATTTGTTCGTGTAGATGAAGACGGAAATTCAATCCCTATTAGTGATAAGGTCAGAGAAAGACTCATAGAAAAACTAAATTCTAAATAAATTCAAATTTTTTTTAGAATATTTTTGGATATTTGAGTTTTATTGCATAAGTTTGTTTTGAACTTAACATAACGAACTTAAACTATGTTTGACCAAAAACCCAACTTAGTCAATGTTAAGAATTGGGTAATAGTAACAGAAAAATCTGTCTACTACTTTACCTCATTTCAAGAAGCGGTTGAGAACAGCAAGTTTCTCAATGGTCATCTAATGACCAAAGAATTTTACGAGTTACATTATTTAAAAAGGAACCAGTAAAATCGGAACACAATTTGTTTAACGTTTAAATTATATTATATGTTTTATAAATTTGATAATAATTCGTTAGTTTGGAAGAAAGATTGGAGAAAAACGAAAATCGCGTTGTCGGTTGTTATTGTTTTAATGTTCGCATCGTTTCTTCTCGGGAGATTCCAAAGATTTTCTTCACTTGACCAATACGAAAAGGAATTACTGGTCATTAGTTTAGATGGTGAAAAGAATAAATTCAACAGAGACAGATTGGTGGATGAATTAAAAAGATTGAATGTAAAGTATCCACATATCGTCATGGCTCAATCTATAATTGAGACGGGTAATTTCAGTAGTCGTATTTTCAAAGAGAATCATAATCTCTTTGGTATGAAAAAAGCAACAATAAGAATTAATACCGCTTTGGGCAGTCAGTATGGGCACGCTTTATATGATAATTGGAGAGAATCATTATATGATTATGCTTTTTATCAATGTCGTTATCTGTCAGATATAAAGTCCGAAAGGGAATATTTTCAATATTTATCTAAGACCTATGCGGAATCGGGTGACGGATATATCAGTGCAATAAAACAAACAATAGAAAAAGAAAATTTAAAATCATTATTTTAATATGAGATTCAAAAGATTATTGGTACACCTGAGAAGATTCCATCGTTTTTTAAAGTTCGTAGAAGAAAAACGAATTGAATACATGATTAAATCAGGTAAAGCATCAGTTTAAGTTATCCCCACAATGGGGATTTTTTTTTATTAAAATTTTGGACATTCAAATTTTTTTCTTATATTTTGACTATGGGATGTGATATACATGTTTACTTAGAAAAGTACGTCGCCTTTAACGATGGAAGTAAATGGGTTAACGTTGATTATTGGCAACTGAATCCGCATTTTGGAAGTGATGGTTCGGAGAGGGAATATGAACACGCACCTTTCTATTTTGGAAGGAACTATGATTTGTTTTCCATCTTAGCCGAAGTCAGAGGTTCAATGGACCCAATTGATGACCCAAGGGGATTACCTGAAGACGTTACCGAAGCAACAAGGAAAGAGTATGAAAGGGGTGATATGATTCATACACCATCTTATTATACATTAAAAGAGTTGAAAGATTATCTTTATAAGAATTCTGATAACGAAGATATTGTTGACAATCTGAGTTTGTTTATTGAAAAAATGGGTGTCAGATTCAAAGAGGAATTTTGGATTGTATCCGATGATGAAAAAAGATACACAATAAAAGAGAATATGTTTAGAGTAATATTCTGGTTTGATAACTAATGATATATGATATACAATCAATTTCCACCCGAGTGGAAACTATGGATATGGACCAACATAGTAAATGGTTTCGATAGAGAATCTGTATTTAACATTTTACTAAATCACGGATTCAATTACACTTTAATCAAAAACGAATTAGATATTGAACCTGTCAAATCAATGATTTGGCAAAGACAATACACCCAACCTGATTTGTCAAAAAGTTCAGACAAATCTATTTATCCTTTGAATCTTAGGTTGTGTGATAATCCAAATGCTTATCGTTTTGATAGTAATCTAATTGAGATGTATCGTATACCCGACTTCCTCACTTATGATGAGTGTGATAGTTTAATGAACGACCCAGATGAATTTCTCACTCTTGTTGAAAATAGATTTGATATTGCAACAGGAGTTGAAAGAAAGGATAGTGATGTTGTTGAAATTATAAAATACAATGAGAGAGAAGGTGATATCATGAATGAATATGGTTCTTGGACCATTATTGTTTTTATGGATAACATTTTAGAAGGAGGGGAGTTAGAGTTTACCAAACTTGATATTAAATTTAAGTCAATCAAAGGAGAGGCAATTGTATGGAGAAACTTCTATCCTGATGGTGAACGTAATGAGAATTCTGAGTTTATCAATCTACCGGTTGGTGAAGGGACAAAGACAATAGTGATTAAAAATTATTCTCAAGAAGTAAAAGAAACACAGGAGATTAGTGTAGATATATAAAATAAATGAATGAAGTATTATATAGTAATTTTTATATTCCAAGTTTTATTTAACATATTCAAAGTATTAGAAATTAGATTCACATATGAAAACAGATTGAGACCTTTGTTACTTAATTCCATTTGGATAAATTTGGTTTCATTAGCTGCTGTTTACTATTCTTTGGATAGATTGTTTGTTGGTGACCTATGGGTCATTCCTTTTTATGTTATGGGTAGTGTCATTGGTAAATGGATGGCAATGACCAAGTATTAAATTTATACTATTTTACTTTTTAAATAATTTTTTGGATATCTGAAATATTATTGTTATTATTGTGTATGAATATTAAAACCGAACAACATGCAACAAGACAAAGACAACTTCGATTATCAAGGAAAGAGAAGAGACCAAGTGCAGTTTAGTGAAAGTGTTGCTTACTTTTCAATCATAGGTATAATACTAATAATTGTTATTGCACTAATCTTTAGTAAATGGATATGATTCTACACCCAACATTCTTTGACCATAGGGGTTGTTATGCTCCTATTGGATTAAGAGCAATGGATATGGAATGGACACAATGTTCTATTAGTGTGAATGAAAAACCTTTTACATTTAGAGGTCTTCATTATCAAACCAATCCACCACAAAGAAAATACATTAAAGTAGTTCAGGGAGAAATTGTTGACTTTGCTGTTGATTTAAAAACCAGTGATGTCGAATTTGAAAGAGTAACATCAGGTTATGCTGTTTATATCCCTGACGACAAGGCGCATGGGTTTCTTACACTAACACCCAACACCATTGTTGTTTATTTGGTTTATGGTGAATACAACCCTGAATCAGAACACTCATTGGTGTGGAGCGAAAACAAAGAGGTCTCCAAAATTGTTGGGGCGTTTGTTGGTGATAACGAAATTACAATTTCAGAAAAAGATTTAAAAGGGAAATAATATGTCATTAAATCAAACAAAAAACATTGATAATGATGCACTTCATGTGTTAGTTCGTAGATTAAAACGTTTAGATATTGAACTTGAAATGTTTGGTAATGCTCCGTGGATTTATCTTGATTCAGTAAATGGTGTAAAGGTTACTGACAAGTTACATTCAGAACATAAGTTTACCATTGCGTTTAGAAACAACGGAACCGAACTTACTGACATCAAAGAAATCTTTAAAGTAATAAGAAAGTGTAAAAATAAATCCGAATCAGGTAGTTTTGCTGATTTAGAAAGATATAAAAGAGGAAGAAGTAAATATTAACCGACAACTATAATGAATGAATTTAGATTTGAACATGAATTTTGGACCATTAGAAAACTAAAAGAGTATTGTGACGATGGTAAATTAGAAATTCTACCACACCAACGACCACTTAAATTGGGTAGAAACCACGTTAAAACATTCATTCAGTCTGTTTTGAATGGTGACATGACTGATGTCCCATTAAAATTTGCCGACATTGCATCATGTAAAAAGAAGTGTGAAGGAAGCGAAGACGAAGAGTTCTTTAATTTTTATTTAGAACAAGATAGAATTCACACAGTGGAAGATGGACAGCACAGAATCATTGCCATTCAAGAGGTGGATGAGTCACACTTTAAAGATGAATTAGAAGGTAAACTTGAGGAATTTATGAATACAAAGATTATTGTATTCATATACCACAACGCAACAAGAGAGGATTTAATTCGCAAGTTTGGAAAAACAAATGGGTCAAGAACTGTAACCACAGCCGAAACATTGTGGGGACAACACAACGAATTCAATACAGGCATAAAAGAAACGTTTGTAAACAACGAGAATTTTATTCGATTGTATGGAGTAAAGAAGAAGAGTGATGCGGTTGAGAGAATACTATACGGAAATATAATTAAAATGTTTAAGGTGTGTGGATTCTATGATGGAGTGGTTCAGGGAAGTGCAAACACCAGTTCCCCATCAATGCTAACCTTTGTGAGTTCAAACATCGATATGAACAGATTTTCAAATTGTACATCTTTGTTTGATAAATGGTATGCAATCATATGTACTAAAGACCAAAAGATTTGTTCAACCTTCGCCTATCAATCTAACTTGTTTTTTCTTTTACACATTCTTAAAAACAAAAAGATTGAATGGGATGTAAATAAAATAGATGAATACGTAACAAAGCTGAGTGATTCGAGGAGTTCAGCAGAAAAACGTTACGAATATATTTTAAGTGATATCAAATGAAAGAAGTAGAAATGCAGAACCACTTGGTTCAGATTTTAAAAAAGTATAATCTACGTAGGGGATTGGTGAATAAATTAGTTGTCAATCCACTTACATTTATTTTTAGGGATGATGCCGATGAAGAACTTCGATGGTCTTATTATAATTCTGTTTGCAAGGAGCTGAAGATTAAAAACAAAATCATCAGATTACATGGAATGGATAGTGAAAAGGCTGCAACAAAAAAGAACGATGGTCATATGATGGAAAGGTTCTTTGAAATGTTCGGTTGTGAGGTGGTTCCCGGTGTAAATAAAACAGATTTAATTAAGGATGGTAACGTGTTTGCATCTGTTAAGGGAGGAAAGAAAATCCAATGGGGCATGCATGTATTAAACAAACTACCCGAAAGATTCCAATTACTTTTCGGTAATTACATTTCGTCTTTTGAAAAAAATTCCGTATATTATACTATTAGAAGGGATATTGCAAATTCAATCATAAGTCACCTTGATAATAGGGATTCAAGATTTGATTTGTTAAACTATTTCTTCAGAAAAGATGAGGAGGTACCATATTTAATTGTCAAAGATTGTGATAGCGGAATATATTATCGAATAAAATACATTGACCTAATCAATGTTCTATGTGATAACATAAGCTTCTATACAACCAAAGACAAAGTAAAAATAGTATCTCGTATTCTTATTAAAAAGAAACCAATATCTCTGTTTGATATAGAGACAAGAAGTGATAAAGGAAATGCACTATTAATGCACGGCAAAAGCAAAGTAATAATAGATATTATTAATAATTTTAAAATTAATGTCGAAGAAACATATCAACAAAACTCCGATTAGATACGCGGGCGGAAAGACCCGAGCGATAAAACATATTATTCCCTATTTCCCAAAAGACGTAACAAAGGTTGTTTCACCATTCATGGGTGGAGGTTCAATTGAAGTTCACTTAACCAACTTAGGTATACAAGTTGAATCATATGATATTTTCAGACCACTTGTTAAGTTTTGGAATCAAATTATAAACAACAACAAAGGATTTGTAGAATTTTTAAGAACAATCGAACCAACCGAAGAAAATTATAAAATCATTAAGGAGAAGTTGGTTAGGTGGGATTATACCCAAGAAATGTTGAGTGGATGGAAGACTGATTTCTATAAAAGAGAACAACCATTGGAGTTAACGGATGTTGAGGTTGCATCGTATTATTATTTCAATCATAACACATCCTATGGTCCCGGATACTTGGGTTGGCCATCCTCTGTATACCTTAATCCAACTAAATGGAACAAGATGATTGATGACATATCCAAGTTCGATGGAACACTTTTACGTGTTGGTGAATCTGACTTTACAAATGTGATTGAAAACAATCCTAATGAGTATCTTTACTTGGACCCACCATATTTTATGGGAAAGGATTCTGACAACAAGATGCACTCGGCAATATACCCAATGAAGAACATACCAGTTCACCATGATGGTTTTGAACATGAGAAACTTAGAGACCTATTAAAGAGTCACAAGGGAAAGTTTATTATGTCTTATAACAACTGCGAAACAATTAGGGACTGGTATAAAGACTTTAGATTGGAGTTTCCGTCTTGGAACTATTCCATGGGTAATGGGGAAAAGAGAATTGGTGAAAACAGAAAACGTGAGGGACTTGTGAACTCAAAGGAATCTCACGAGATTTTAATCATCAAAGAGTAAACAATGAGTACTAATTTAAGAGAGTTATCTGATGAGAGATTGATGGCTCTTTTTTATTGTGAAACGGTTAGACCAATTAATAGTCAAGCGGTTTCTATTGGAAGGAAGTTGATTTTTGGTGAGGTTATTCGAAGGGGATTACTTACTTACGACGAGGTTATAGAGTACTTAAATCGTGAAAAAGAATGATATTTATATTAAATAGATATCATGAAAACCTCATTAACCATGGTTTTTCTTTTGTTAATTGGTCTAAATCTAAATGCTCAGACCATGGAAAAGGAATACTTAAATCATTTACAAGGCCCACCACATCCAAAACCCGGTGTTAAACAACCCTTCGAATTAAGATTCGTTCCAAGACCAAAAAAGATATGGGTACACGGAAATAAAGTTACTGTAACCTATGATAAAAAAGAATGGAACAGAGCGCAGGCCCTCAATCGTAAAAGAGTTGGGAGAATAAGTGTGAAAAATAAATCAAGACAATAGTGTTAAAGAAAGCATTAGTTATATATTCAATTGTCATCACTTTCATTTCATGTTTTCTCATCACAGAGTTAAGAGAAAAGACATATGATTTACAAGAAAAGGAAGAAGAGATATTACAATCAAGTGCAATCATTGATAGTTTAATGAGTGAACAGCACTATTTTATCGAATATTTGAATATCCGAAGAAATGATAACAATATCAGATAAGGCGAAAGGACACTTATTGGATTTACTGAGTTCAGGGGGGTTAACCACGGAGACCCATTTTTTAAGGGTTGGGGTTAAAGGTGGTGGGTGTAGTGGTCTGTCCTATGTCATGGACTTTGATGACCAGACCGAACCCACCGACGAAATCGTGGAACTTCCCGATGGTTTACGTGTCGTAATTGACAGAAAATCAATACTTTATCTATTTGGAACAGAATTAAACTATACTGATGGTTTAAATGGTAAGGGTTTCCAATGGGAAAACCCCAATGCAAGTAGAACTTGCGGGTGCGGAGAAAGTTTTTCTTTGTAATTTTTTGAAATATCCAAAATAATATCTAAATTTGGATATGAGTTCAATCACACCATTCGAAATGGCCAACAAACTTATTTTGAAACACTTCAAAAAAGAAAACTCTTGGAGTAGTTCAATTAATTTGTCATCATTAGAAGTGCGAGGACGAATTAAGAATTTGTATTATGACACTAAAAATTATGGTCAAGAATATGTTTTTTGGGTTCAGGTGCAAAAAGAGTTGGAGTATCTAAAATTTTAATATGAATACAATACAGAATAAAGTTAAGTCAAGTGAAGAGGTGAGGATTGTACGTGAACATGTCAGTGCTTATCTACACAAGAACATCAAACTAATTCCAATGAATATTTCATGGAATATGGATTCGTTAAATCACGTTATCAATATTGCCACAAGTATTATGTGTACAAAGTGGGGTGTTGGTTACAAGGGTGGTTCATTTGCTTCAGCTGTGGTTAGTAATAATCTAACCGGCACGTATGGAAATGCCGATTCCACCAATCGTGAGTGTATTCATTTTTATGTGGTAATGATTAACAATTTAGATTA
>Ga0172376_10001955_pt1 | contig 25761 bp, 19 predicted proteins | sample Lak35m_FD_121114 | JGI IMG/M metagenome (GOLD analysis project Ga0172376, IMG submission 121114) | Freshwater microbial communities from Kabuno Bay, South-Kivu, Congo - kab_092012_35m | ecosystem: Environmental > Aquatic > Freshwater > Lake | place: Democratic Republic of the Congo: South-Kivu...
CGCCGGCGGCACGGGCAACCCGTATTTCTCCACCGACACCGCCGCCGCCCTGCGCGCCAACGAAATGAACGCGCACGTCATCCTCAAGGCCACCAAGGTGGACGGCATCTACGACAGCGACCCGAAGAAGAACCCCGCCGCCAAGCGCTACACGCAGATCAGCTACCACGACGCGCTCGCGCAGCAGCTCAAGGTGCTCGACTCCGCCGCCTTCGCCCTCTGCATGGACAACGCCATGCCCATCATCGTCTTCGACCTCTTCAAGCCCCACAACATCAAGCGCGTGGTCATGGGCGAGAAAGTCGGCACGCTGGTGACGAATTAAGTCAGCCTCGGGTCGCGCTCGCTTGAGGCGGCCTAAAACTCCACGTCGCGGCACTTCAACTCCAAGGCGGCGATGATCCGCCGCACTTGAGCGGGCGGCAGATTCTCCGGTTGGTTGGTCAAAAACTTCACCAAGTAGGCGGTGTTCATGGCGGTGACCCCTCGTGTGTCGGAGGTGATTCGCTCGACATACCAACCTGGCAAGACCAGTAGCGGAGTGGTTGCCACAGTCTCCCCGGTGTGCTTGGTGAGGTAGTCCGCCACCCATTTCGCATTGCGGCGGACTTGCGGAAGCGCATCCCGGTCTTCGCCAGTCGGGAAGACCAACCGCTCGGAGTCATAGGCAACCTTGTGAGCCGCCTGTTTGCCCGCCACGAGTCGCCGGCGACGCGCCTTGGTTTCAATCACAAACACGCCCTGCGGCCCCACCGCGACATGGTCAACATTCCAATGGTCACCGCCGGGCAGGTCGTGGAAGGCCCGATAGCCTGCGGGGCCAACTTCCGCCAAAGCCTCCGCTACTGCCTGCTCGCCGCTCAGGCCCAAGCGACAGTTGCGGGCTTCTCGGGCCAGCAACCACGTTTTCCTGGTTTGGTGGACACAGAGAATTGCAAGAGCGCCCGCACCGGCCAATGGCAACGCCGACCAAGCCTTCAACTCGCCAGATGAAAGAAAGGCCGAAGCAACCACCATGAGTGGGGTGGCCAGACCTCCGAGCACCATGGCTCGAAGGAGAGCTTCTATGCCTTCGTCGCTGATGATTTCCAGCCGCAGGCTCAAGCTGTGCCCGGGCGGGCGCAGCAGCTTTTCCTCCTGTGGTGGTCTTTCTTCTGACTTGCGCCGTCGCTTCTCCCACCAGACAAGCACGAACAGCAGAAGGAGAGGGCTGAGAAACCCAAGCATTGTCAGGACAACTTGTTTGCTGGGCACGATTGAATTGAGGAACGACTCCCACATGAGATTTGCAGGATGGTGGGAAACGCCGAGCCATCTGTCCAGCGCTGGCGTGCCCGGCTTTGACTTGTGGCGGATTTGCGTTCACCTTCCGACCGTGCGCCTGCTAAACCGCCATCTCCGCCCCGCCGCCCGCTGGCTGGCGGTGGTCGCGCTGGTGTTTCACATTGCCTGGCTGCCGGTGCATCTGCTCACCGAGGCCCACTGCGACACCAGCCCGTCCCACGACCACGCGCAAGCGCACGCCGACCATCACGGCCACAGCCACGCCGCGTCCGACGCGCACGGCCACGAGGGCGATGCCGACCACCATTACTACGCGACCGACCACGAGTCCAAGTTCCTCTCCAAACGCCAGGCCGTCCTCTTCGCGCCCGCGCTCGTCGCGTGGCAGCAGGCGGTGCGGACGCCCACGGCGGTCATCGTCCGGCTCGCCGCGCCGCCGGCCGAGACTGCGCCGCCGCCCGCCGATTTCTCCCCTCCCTCCGGCCCGCGCGCTCCGCCGCTGGCCTGATTCCCTCCCGCGTTTCGCGCCGACCTTGGCGCGCCGACAGCCGTGGTGTGCCCGGCCACGGTTCATTGCCGGACGTTTCCTGACCGGGCGAATTTTGATTTCGCTGAACCATGAACACCGCTTTCGCGCGGCCCGCAGTGATGCTGGCCGCCGGGTTGGCCACCGCCCTGCTGGCCGGCTGCCGCCCGTCTGATTCCCATTCCCACGACCACCCGCACCAGGACCACGAGCACGCGGCCAGGACGGCGCAAATCACCGTCTGGTCCGGCCGCTACGAAGTCTTCGCCGAGCACAAGCCGCCCGCCGCCGGCCAGCCGACGACCTTCATCACGCACGTCACCGACCTGCGCACGCTGGAGCCGCGCCGCGAAGGGCCGGTGAAGTTCCTTCTGCGCCAGGGCGACGCCGCGCTGGAACATCCGCAGGCCGGGCCGGCCAAGCCCGGCATCTACCTGCCCAAGCTCACGTTCCCCAAGCCCGGCAAGTGGAGCCTCACGCTGCTCGTGCCCGACGACGGGACGAACGCCGTGATTGAACTGGGCGCGGTCGAAGTCTTCGCCGACGCCCACGCGGCGCAGCACGCGGAACTGCCGGAGCCGCCCGAGGGCGTCAGTTTCCTCAAGGAGCAGCAGTGGAAAATCCGTTCGCAGGCCGAACCCGCCGGGAAGCGCCGGCTCGTCGAGCGCGTGCGCGTGGCCGCAGCGGTGGCTGCGCGGCCCGGCGCGCTCGCGCACGTCACCACGCCGCAAGCCGGCAAGCTGCTCGCGCCGCCGGGCAAGGCGCTCCCCGCGCTCGGCGAGCGCGTCGCGGCGGACCAGACGCTCGCGTTGTTGCAGCCCGTCTTCGCCACCTCCACGGCGGCGGAGATTTCTTCGCGCCTCGCGGAGTCGGCGGCGCGGGCCGTCGAGTTCACCACGCGCGCGGCCGAAGCGGAGACAGAGGCCGCCCGCGCCAGGCTCGCCATCGAGCAGGCCGAGGTGACGCTCAAGCGCATCCAGACCCTCGTCGCCGCGAAGGCGCGGCCCGAGCGCGAGTTGCAGGAGGCCGAGTTCGCCGTGAAGGACGCCAAGGCCCGCCTCGCCGCCGCGCTCGCGCTGCAAGCCGCCTACCGCGAGGCCGTCGCCACGCTCCGCGCGAGCCGCGACCTCGGCCCCGGCGCGCTCCCGCCGGTCGAGCTTAAGTCGCCCATCGCGGGCGTCGTCGTCACGCCTTTCCCCGGCGCACCCGGCGCGCAGCTCGCGGCGGACTTCGCGGCCTTCACCGTGCTGGACGCCGACACCGTTCACCTCGAAGCGAAAGTCCCCGAGGTCGCCACGCGCCGGCTCGCCGCCGCGAAGCACACCACGCTCGAACTGCCCGGCGAACGCGGGCGCTTCCTGCCCGTCACCGGCGAGGGCGGCGGATGGCTGGTCTTCACCGGTCTCCAAGTGGACCCCATCACGCGCACCGTGCCGCTCGTGTATGAGTTCAAGAACCCCGGCGCCCAACTGCGCATCGGCGAGGCCGTCACGCTGCACATCGAGACAGAGCGCGTGGAGGACGCGGTGGCCGTGCCCGACTCCGCGCTCGTCGAGGAAGCCGGACGGTTCATCGTCTTCGTGCAACTCGGCGGCGAGACCTTCGACAAGCGCGACGTGACGCTCGGCATCCGCGACGGCAACTTGGTGCAGGTGCTCGCCGGCCTGAAGGCGGGCGAACGCATCGTCACGCGCGGCGCAATGGCCATCCGCCTCGCGTCCGTCTCCGCCTCCGTCCCCACCCACGGCCACGCTCACTGAACATGAGAAACCAAAGCCTGCATCGGATTACCTCGCGACGTCACCGGGCAATCGTAGCTCGACATTCCAATGTCGAGTTCCGCCGCGCCCGGCCTCACCGAAGACTCGACATCGGAATGTCGGGCTACCGGTCCACGCTCCCGTCCCGGAAGTTCGGATACGCGCTGGTTTGTAATGAGTGCAACCTGGCGATGCGGCCCTTCCCCCTCACCCCGGCCCTCTCCCTCGGGGAGAGGGGGAAAGTCAGGCAGTGCTCGAACATTCTCGGCGTTCCTGTCGGCCGAACGCGGACTGCGTTGCTCCCTCTCCCAGAGGGAGAGGGCCGGGGTGAGGGGGAAAGGCAGGCGACGACTCAATGCCCTGGAATTACAGGCGGAACGACTCCTCAGCCTCGGAGGTTCCCATGACTGATCGACTCATTCGCTGGTCGTTGGAAAACCGCGCGCTGGTCTTCGTGGCTTCCGCGCTCCTGCTCGTCTTCGGCGCGCTCACCGCCGCGCGGATGCCGGTGGATGTTTTCCCGGACCTCACCGCCCCGACCGTGACCGTCATGACCGAGGCGCACGGGATGGCCCCCGCCGAGGTCGAGCAGCAGGTCACGCTCCCCCTCGAGGCCGCGCTCAACGGTGCGGCGGACGTGCGGCGCATCCGCTCGCAAACCGCCGTGGGCCTGAGCGTCGTGTGGGTGGAGTTCAACTGGGGCACCGACGTGCGCGCCGCGCGGCAGGTCGTGACCGAGCGGCTTGCCACGGTGGAAAATTCCCTCCCGCCGGAAGTCTCCCGCCCGCAGCTCGCGCCCGCGTCCTCCATCATGGGCGAAATCATGTTCATCGGCCTCACCAGCGACCGCCATTCGCCGCTCGACCTCCACGCCTACGCGGAGACGCGCGTCCGCCGCCGGCTGCTGTCCGTGCCGGGCGTCTCGCACGTCGCGCCCATCGGCGGGGCGGAGAAGCAGTTTCAAGTCGTGCTGGACCCGGCGCGCTTGCTCGCGCACGGCGTCAGCCTGGAGCAGGTCTTGCGCGCGGTGGAGGCCGGCAACGAGAACGTCTCCGCCGGCGTGGTCAACGAGCGCGGCAGCGAATGGCTCGTCACCGGCGAGGGCCGCGTGAGTTCGGCGGACGACCTTCGCGCGCTCGTCGTCACCGCCACCAACGGCGTGCCCGTGACCATCGCCGAACTGGGCGACGCGCGCGTCGGCCCCGCGCCGGTGCGCGGCGAAGCGTCCTTGAAGGGCCAACCCGGCGTCATCCTCGCGCTGCAAAAGCAGCCGGCCGCAAACACGCTCGAACTCACGCGCCAGCTCGACCTCGCGCTCGACGCGCTGGCCGCCGAACTGCCCGCCGGCATGAAGCTGCACCGCGACCTGTTCCGGCAGGCGACCTTCATCCAGACCTCGGTGAGCAACGTCGAGCGCGCGCTGGTCGAGGGCATTGCGCTGGTGGTCGTGGTGGTGATGCTGTTCCTCGCGAACGTCCGGGCCACGCTAATTTCCGTCGTGGCGATTCCGTTGTCTCTCGTCGCCGCCGTGCTGACGCTCAAGGCCTTCGGCGCGACCATCAACACGATGACGCTCGGCGGGATGGCCATCGCCATCGGCGCGCTGGTGGACGACGCGGTGATTGACGTGGAGAACGTCTTCCGCCGGTTGCGTGAATGGAGCGGTAGCAGCCGACGTGAGGGGGCTCCAATCAAAGTTCACCAAACAGCACCCGTAGCCGTCCCGTCCGCAGACGCCGTTCTCCCTCACCCTGACCCTCTCCCGCTGGGAGAGGGAAATGCTCCCGCCGCGTCCGATGCAATCACCTCCTCGTTCCATCCTCCCGCACGCTCCGACTCAAGCCCAGCGCGGCCAACGTCGCTCCCTCTCCCAGCGGGAGAGGGCCGGGGTGAGGGAGAAAGCAACCGGCCAACCAAAGCATCCAGCACCTCCGCCGCCGCCCCCTCACCCCAGCCCTCTCCCCCGATGGGGGAGAGGGAGAAGAATGCGTCGGCGTCGCCAGTCCGTCCCACCGCCTTCCAAGTCGTCCTTGCCGCCAGCACGGAGATTCGCGGCTCCATCGTGTTCGCCACGCTCATCATCGCGCTGGCCTTCGTGCCGGTGTTCTTCCTCACGGGCGTCGAGGGCCGGCTGCTGCAACCGCTCGGGGTGGCCTACCTCGTCGCGTTGCTGGCGTCGCTGCTCGTCGCGGTCACGCTCACGCCCGCGCTGTGCCTCGCGCTGCTGCCGGCCAGCCGCGCCGTGCAGGCCGGACACGAAACGCGCCTCGCCGCGTGGCTCAAGGCCGCCTACGTCCGCGCGCTGGCCCCCGCGCTGCGGCATCCGTGGATGGTCACCCTGCCCGCCGTGCTGCTGTTGGCCGCCGCGATTGCGTCGCTCGCGCTCGCGGGTCGGGCCTTTCTCCCGGACTTCAACGAGGGCGCGCTCACCATCAACGCCGTCACGCTGCCTGGCACTTCGCTCGCCGAGTCGGACCAGCTCGCGCGCCTCGTCGAGGACACCATCCGCCAGCATCCCGAAGTGACCTCCACCGCGCGGCGCACCGGGCGCGGCGAACTGGACGAGCACGGGCAGGGCGTCGAGGCCACCGAGCTGGAAGTCACGCTCAAGCTGGGCGCGCGCAGCAAGGACGCGTTCCTCGCCGCGTTGCGCGCGGACCTCGCGCTCGTGCCGGGCATGAACATCACCATCGGCCAGCCGATTTCGCACCGCATTGACCATATGCTCTCCGGCACGCGCGCGAGCGTCGCCGTGAAGCTCTTCGGCCCCGACCTCGCCAAGCTGCGCGAACTCGGCGCGCGCGCCCGCGACGCGATGCAGGCCGTGCCCGGCGTGGTGGACCTGAACCTCGAACCGCAGATGGAAGTCCCGGTGTTGCGCGTGGTCTTCGACCGGCCCGCGCTCGCGCGTCACGGCCTGAGCATCCGCGAGGTCGCGCGCCACCTCGAAGCCGCCGTGACGGGCGTGACGGTGTCGCGCGTGCTGGCGGGGCCGACGGCGTATGACCTCGTGGTGAAGGTGGCGGCAAGCGAACGACCCGCCGCGCTTGATTCCCTCTCCCCCACCGGGGGAGAGGGCCAGGGTGAGGGGGCGGGCGCACGGACACAGAACGCGCCCGTTGCAGCCGCCGCCGTTTCCCCCTCACCCCAACCCTCTCCCCCGGTGGGGGCGAGGGAGAAGAGCGCATCGTCGGCACCGCGTCTCGAAGACTTCGCCACCATCCTCGTGGACACGCCCGCCGGGGCGCGGGTGCCGCTCGGTTCGCTGGCGCGCATCGTGAAGGACGCCGGCCCGAACGCCATCAGCCGCGAGGCCGTCGAGCGGAAAATTGTCATTTCGTGCAACACCGCCGGGCGCGATGTGACCGCCGTGGTCAGCGGCGCGCGGGCGCGGCTCGCGCCGTTGCTCGCCGCCGCACCCGGTTATCGCGTCGAGTTCGGCGGACAGTTCGAGGCGGCGGAAGAAGCCAACCGCGTGCTCGCGCTGGTCGGCTGCGCGGTCGTGGCGGGGATGCTTTTCCTGCTGCAACAGGCGTTCCGTTCCTGGCGCGACGCGTGGCTCATCATGCTGAATCTGCCGCTCGCCTTGATTGGCGGCTCGGCGGGCGTGTGGCTGTCGGGCGGCGTGTTGAGCGTCGCGTCGGTCATCGGCTTCATCACCGTCTTTGGCATCGCCACGCGCAACGGCATCATGCTCGTGTCGCACATCCGGCACTTGCAGGAGCACGAGGGCGTCGTGGACTTCGCGGCGGCCGTGGCGCGCGGCGCGCGCGAGCGGCTCGTGCCCATCCTGATGACCGCGCTGGCCGCCGGCCTCGCGCTGGTGCCGCTGGCCTTGAGCGGCGACCAGCCCGGCAACGAAATCCAGAAGCCGATGGCCATCGTCATCCTCGGCGGCCTGCTCACCTCGATGTTCCTGAACATGCTGGTCGTGCCCGCGCTTTACCTGCGCTTCGGCCGGCCGGCGCAAATGGAGACTCAGCCATGAAAACACATTCACGTCCGGTGGCGGTGGCTTGCGACAGCCTGTCGCGAGTTCGGTTCCCCTCTCCCCCATCGGGGGAGAGGGACAGGGTGAGGGGGCAGGCGGGTGGAAGCCGGGCGCGTCCGTTTCAAACGTTGCCGCTGCCCCCTCACCCCAGCCCTCTCCCCCGGTGGGGGAGAGGGAGGAGAACAGTTCGCCGGCACATGCTGCTCGCCGCGCTGCTGCTCGCGGTTTGTGGCGTGACGGCCACGGCGGCTTCGCTCACCAACCTCACCCTCGCCGCCGCGCTCGAACTGGCCGAGCAGCATCATCCGCAGCTCGCTGAGGCACGCGCGCTGGTCGAGGCCGCCGGCGGGCGCGTGCAGCAGGCCGGCACCCGGCCCAATCCCGAGGTGGTGGTGCGGGCCGAGCAGATTCCCTTCAAGGACACCCCGGCGCGGGACCGGCAGTATGTCGTGGGGTTCGCCCAGACGGTTCCGCTTGGCTCCAAGGTCGCGAAGGCCCGGCAGGCGGAGCTGCTGGAGCAGGAAACCCGCGCGCGGCAGCTCGAAGTCGTCCGGCGCGCCGTGCGCAAACGGGTTCACACCGCCTTCGCAACGGCGCTCTATCAGGAGCAGGCGGCCGGCATCCAGACCCGGATTGCCGAGGACTTCACCCGGACGATTGCGCTCATCAAGGCGCGGCTGGCGGCCGGGGACGCCGTGCCGGAGGAACTGGCCCGCGCGGAAATGGAGCTGGCCCGCGCCGAGGTGGAAGTGCGGCGCAGCCGGTCGTTGCGGGAACAGGCTGGCCGCGCACTGGTCGCCGCCCTGGGTGCGCCGGAGCTGCGGTTCCAGTCGCTGGCCGGAAGTCTGGAAGCGGCCTTTGAAGTGCCGACGTTGGAATCCTTGAACGCGAGGCTGGCCGAGCATCCCGAGCTGCTGGAGGCGCAGGCCGCGCAAAAGGTGAACGCGGCCCGGCTCGAACTGGCCCTGGTGGAACGGATTCCCGAGGTGACGGCGGAAGTGCTTTACCGCCGGCTGGAGGCCACCCGGCAGAACACCTTGGACATTGGGTTTCGGATTCCGCTGCCCGTGTTCAACACCGGGCAGGGTCGGGTGCGGGAGGCGCGGGCGGAGGCCGTTGCCGCCGAGGCCCGCAGCCGGTTCAAGCAGTCCGAACTGCAAACGCAGCTTCACACCGCCCACGCCGAGCTGACCACGGCCCTGGCGAACCGACGGGCCTTGCAGGACGACATCCTCCCGCGCGCCACGACCGTGCTGAAGGCCGTCGAGGTTCGGCACGCCGCCGGCGACCTGCCCCTCAACGACCTGCTGTCCGCCCGCCGCGAATGGGCGGCGGTGCAACTGGCCCATCTGGAGTCGCTGCGCGACGTGATGCGGGCGTGGGCGGAGCTGGCGGGCTATCTGGCGAAGCCGGCGGAGAATGTCGCGCTGAGGCCGTGACGCGCGGCGGGCGGGGGGCTACGCTCGCGCCATGAACTCGGTGGCGCTTGAACTGACGATCATCTTCTTCCTGCTGCTGGCCAACGGCGTGTTCTCGATGACCGAGCTGGCGGTCGTCTCCGCGCGCAAGGCCCGCCTGCGCCAGCGCGCCGAGCAGGGCGACGCCAACGCGCGCGTCGCGCTCGAACTGGCCGAGTCGCCCAACACGTTCCTCTCGACGGTGCAGGTGGGCATCACGCTGGTGGGCGTGCTGGCGGCGGCGTTCAGCGGCGCGACGCTGACGGAGAAGCTCGCCGGGCCGCTCAAGGAAATCGCCTGGCTCGCGGCCTATGCGGACAAGGTGGCCTTCGCCGTCGTGGTCACGGTGCTGACCTATTTCACCCTCGTCATCGGCGAACTGGTGCCCAAGCGCCTCGGCCTCGGCAATCCCGAGGGCATCGCGTGCGCGTTGGCCGGGCCGATGCGCTGGCTGTCCAACCTGGTGTCCCCGCTCATCACGCTCCTGAGCTGGTCCACGGACGCGCTGCTGGCGGTGTTCCGCATCAAGCCCGCGCCCGAAGCCGGCGTCACCGAGGAGGAGGTGCGCCTGCTCGTGAAGGAAGGCACCCGCGCCGGCGTGTTCTTCAAGCACGAGTCCGAGATGGTGGACAGCGTGCTCGCGCTGGACCGCCTGCCGGTGCGCGACCTGATGACGCCGCGCGCGAAGATCATCTGGATCAACGTCAACGACCCGCACGAATCCGTCTGGCACAAGATCGTCGTCAGCGGGCACACGACCTTTCCGGTGTATGAGGGCCACCGCGACCATGTGCTCGGCGTGGTGTCCGTGAAGGCGATTTACGCGAACCTCGCCGCCGGCGCGCCGGCCAACGTGCGCGACCTGATGGTCCCCCCGCTCATCGTGCCGGCCACGCAGTCCGCCAGCGGACTGCTGGAGAAGTTCAAGCAATGCGGCAAGCACGTCGCGCTGGTGGCGGACGAGTTCGGCGGCATCATCGGGCTGGTGTCGCTGCACGACATCATGGAGGCGATCATCGGCGAGCTGCCCACGCCGGACGAGCGCGCCCGCCCGCGCGCGGTGCGGCGCGAGGACGGCTCGTGGCTGGTGGACGGGATGATCGCGGCGGAGGACTTCGAGCGCGCGCTGCCGGATTTCAAGCTGCACGCCGCGCCGGAGCGGGACTACCAGACCTTCGGCGGCTTCATCCTGAAACACCTCGGCCGCGTGCCCGAGGAAGGCGCGGTCTTCCAGCTTCACGGCTACCACGTCGAGGTCATAGACATGGACGGGCACCGGGTGGACAAGGTGCTGCTGATGCCGGTGAAGAACGTGGCGGGTTCCGGTGCCTGACGGCGTCGGGGCGCGGCATGACTGCCGCGCGCCGCTGGCTTATACCAGTTACCAGTGGAGTCTGGTGGAATGCAGGCGTCGGCAACGAGGTTTCTCCCTCTCCCTTCCTCGGCGGAGGGGAGAGGGCCGGGGTGAGGGGTGGCGTGCGATGGCGTGGGTGGCCGCACCCCTCATCCGGCCTGCGGCCACCTTCTCCCCTCGCTCCGCGAAGGGAGAAGGAACCTTTGCCCACCGAACCCGGTGTTACCGACCTTCACACGGAGTTGGTATTATTTCTCCTTCGCGAACTGCGCGTAGCGCTCGGCGATCTTCGCGGCCTTCTCGTCGCCTTTGTGGAAGATGACGCGGTAGCGCAGCTTCAGCTTCTCACCCGGCTTCAGCGTGTGCGCGGCGTCGGGCAGGTTCTTGTCGAGGCTCTTGCTCCCGAAGGCGTTCGCGGTGAACAGGCCGTAGTCGCGCACATGCCAGGGCGTGGGGTGGCGGAAGCTCGTCGGGTGGTCCATGAAGGCGACGCCGAGGTGCTCGCCCTTCACCGGGCCGTGGTAGTCCACCCACTTGGCGCGCTTGGCCCAGGTGTCCTTGTCGGTGATGCCCTCGCTGTTGATGATCTTGCCGCCCTGCTTGGAGGTCAGGGCCATCGAGGTCGGCAGGCGCACGCTGAAGCCGGCGTCCTTCATGTCGGCGAAGACGAGCGGCTCCTTCGAGCTGTTGTGGAACTCGATCTCCACGTCCACCGTGCGCGAGTCGGCGTCGGCGCGGAAGGTGAAGCGCCGCGTGTCCTCCATGATTTTCCGGCCGCCCTCGAAGGCGACGTAGTCGTTCGCGACCGCGATCACGGCCTTGTCCGCGGTGGCGGAAAGCTCCCTGAACTCGCGGTGCTTCGTGACGCCGAGGTGAGTGAGCTTGGCCTTGTAGGCGTCGGGCTTGGCCTTCAGCCCCTCGAACGAGGACGCATCGTGCCAGAACTCCAGCCCGCCGATGTTCTGGTGGCCGAAGTAGAACGAGCGGTGGTGCGGATGGTCGTGCTGCTCGCCCTCCACCTTGTCCATCGGATAGCGGCGGGTCATCTCCTTGCCGGTGGGGCCGACGATGGGCCAGAGGATGGGTTTGTTCTCGGAGAGCGTGACGTATTCGGTGAACGGCTTGCCGTCGTATTTGACCACGACACCGGCGGCGGATTTCTCCGTGGTGAAACCCTTCTTCTCGGCGGCGCGGCCGGAAGCCGCGCCGAAGGCGAACGCGGTGGTGGCAAGGGCGAACTGGCGGCGGGAGACGGAAGGTTTGGTGTGCATGGCTGGATTGTGACGGCGTTGGACGGCGGACGGGAGGAAAAAGTTCGGGGAACTAAACCACTAACCGGCACTGACCGGCACTAATGGAAAGCAAAGCAGGGTGCGCCATTGTCTTATCAGTGCAGGTTAGTGCAGGTCAGTGGTTCCAACCGCTCATCGTTCACACGAACTTGCCGGGGTTCAAAATGCCGCGCGGGTCGAGGGCGCGCTTGAGCGAGCGGTGCAGGGCGCGCACGTCCTCGTTCGCGGCCAGCGGCCACCAGGGTTTCTTCGCGAGGCCGATGCCATGTTCCCCCGTGATCACGCCGCCCCACGCGAGGATTTGCCGGAAGAGGTCGTCCAGCGCGGCGTCGGCGCGGGCGCGGTTGCCGGGCTGGGCGTAGTCCACCATCACGTTGACGTGGATGTTGCCGTCGCCCGCGTGGCCGAAGCACGCGACCGGCAGGCCGTGCTGCTTCTGCAGCCGCGCGGCGAATTTGAACAGATCCTCCAGCCGTCCGCGCGGGACGGTGATGTCTTCGTTGAGCTTGGTCAGCCCGGTGTCGCGCAGCGCGTAGCTGAAGTCGCGGCGCAACCCCCAGAGCGACTCGACGGCGGCGGCTCCGAAGGCGCGGTTGATGAAGACGGGGCGCTGCGCGGCAACCAGCTTCTCCACGTCCTTCAGCTCCGCTCGGACGGAGCGTTCCTGTCCGTCCAGCTCGACGAAGAGCATCGCGCGGCAGCCGGCGAGCTGCTCGCTCCTGGTGCGCTGGTGGGCGGCGGCGAGCGTGAACTCGTCGGCGATTTCCAGCGCGCAGGGGAGAAACCCAGCCTTGAAGATGGCGGCGAGCGAGCGGGCTGCGCCGCGCGCGGTGTCGAAGCCGACACCCAGCAGCGCGCGGTAGGGCGGGAGCGGCAGGAGCTTCAGCGTCGCTTCCGTCACGACGCCGAGCAGACCCTCCGAGCCGACGAACACGCGGTGCAGGTCGAAGCCGGTCTTGTTCTTGTGGCAGCGGCTGCCGAGGCGCACGAGCCGGCCATCGGCGAGCGCGACCTGCAGGCCGAGGACGTAGTCGCGCGTGACGCCGTATTTCAGGCAGCGCGGGCCGCCGGCGTTCGTGGCGATGTTGCCGCCGAGCGAGCAGTCGGCGCGGCTGGCGGGGTCGGGCGGGTAGTAGAGGCCGCGCCGCTCGGCGGCGGCCTGCAGCTTGGCGGTGAGCACGCCCGGCTCGACGACGGCCACGAAGTCGCGCGCGTTGACTTCCTTGATGCGGTTCATCCGCGCGACCGAGAGCGCGATGCCGCCGCGCACGGGCACACAACCGCCGACGTAGCCATAGCCCGCGCCGCGCGGCGTGACGGGAACACGAAGCCCGTGTGCGATGCGCAGCACGGCAGCGACGGCTTCGGGAGACTTCGGCAGCGCGACAATGTCCGGCGGGTGCGCGGCAAACCACTTGTCGCCCGCGTGGGCTTGAAGCGTGGCCGCGTCCACGCGGAGTTCGTCGGCGGCGAGGACGCGGCGGAGTTTGGGCAGGACGGTTCGGAGGCGGTCGTTCACGCGGGGAGGATTAAGATTAGGATTAGGATTAAGAGCAAGAGGGACGCAGAATCAGCTTCCTACTCCTACCCTTAATCCTGCTCCGCTTCACTCGCTCGTCCCGCCATCGCGGATAAGCTCCAGCGCGGTCTCGGCGTCCACGTCGGGCACCTGCACCTTGATGCCGCCGGCGGCGAGCGCGTAACCCTCGATGCTCGGGGCGCTCAACTCGTCGGTGACGAAGGCCCGGAGGCCAGCCGCCTCCAGCCGCGAGCGCACGAGTTGCGCCTCGGCGGAGTTGAAGGCGGTGAAGACGGTGACGAGTTGCATGGCTCAGGCGGCGGGCGGCGCGGCCTGGCCTTGGCCGTGGTTGTGGCCGTTGCCGGGGGTTGCGCGCGGGTCGGCGAATACCATCGTGCCGGTCGCGCTTTGCAGCAGGCTGATGACCTGCACCTCGATCTGCTGGCCGATGAACTTGTGCGCGTTGTTCACGACGACGAGCGTGCCGTCGCTGAGATAACCGACGCCCTGCCCCTTGTCCTTGCCCTCGCGGACGACTTTGAGCACGAAGGTTTCGCCCGGCAGAATCACCGGCTTCAACGCGGCGGCCAGTTCGTTGAGGTTGACGTATTTGACTGACTGCAGCTCGGCGACTTTGCCGAGATTGTGGTCGTTGGTGTAGAGCACGGCTCCGAGGGACTTGGCGAGCCGGAGGAGCTTGGCGTCGGTTTCCTTTTCCTCGGCCACCTCGGCCTCGTGGATTTTGACCTCGTTCGACTTGTTGCGCTGGAGGCGGGCCAGCATGTCCAAGCCGCGCCGGCCCCGCGCGCGGCGCAGCGGGTCGGCGGAATCGGCGACAAGCTGCAGTTCCTTGAGCACGAAGCGCGGCACGACCACGACGCCCTCCAGGAAGCGCGCGTCAATCAGGTCGGTGATGCGCCCGTCAATGATGACGCTGGTGTCGAGCAGCAGGAGGTTGTCGGGCTTGTTCTCGCGGGAGAAACGCACGTAGGGGATGATGAGCGAGAAGTCCTCCTTGTTGCTGCGCATCGCCATGATCATGCCGATGTAGCCGAAGCCGATGAACAGGCCCATGCGGATGAGGCTGCGCGTGACCTCGTCCTCTTTGTCCAGGCCGATGAACAGGCCGGAATTGTCAAACATCCAGCCGACGGCGAAGCCGAGCAGCAGGCCGAACGTGGCCGCTGAAAACGCGCGGAGGGAGAAGCCCTTGAGCATCTCGTCCACCGCGATGAGCACGCCGCCGAAGCCGAAGCCAATCAGCGTCCACAGCCGGCCCGCCTCCAGCCACTCGGGCCGCACCTGGCTCACGGCGAAGCCGCCGAGCGTGCACAGGAGCAGGAAGAGGATGCGGACGGCCCAGAGGGACATGGTTCAGGGGGAGGGAGCGGGATTAAGATTAGGAGTAGGAGTAAGAGTCGGAACAGCAGCCGCCGGACGGCGCAGTTTCCTGCTCCTACTCCTACTCTTACTCTTAATCCTGCTCATCCTCGTTCATTGTAAATTCGACTTCTGCCGCGGCGTCAGGAGCGGAACCGTGGGGGAAGTGTTCGTCGGCTTGGGCGGCTTGGGTTTGTAGAACAGGCCGTGGGCGTTGAGGTTGCTCATCAGCGTCGCGCCGTTGTTGGCGAGGCGGCGGCCGTCGCCGAGGAACTCGTTCAGGTTGGTCATCACCAGGTGCGCGTCCACGGTGAGCGCGTTGACGTTCGACATCGCGCCGTTGACCTGGCCGCTGATGGCCGGGAGGTCGGCGGCGAGCTGCTTGAAGTTGCGGGCCAGCGCGTCGTCCTTGAAGAGCGCGCCCGCCAGGCCCCGGCCGGAATGCACGTCGCCGAGCAGGTTCGTCACCTGCGCGGAGGCCGTCTCCAAGTTGCGCAGCGCGGCCTGGATGGTTGGGCGGTTGGTTCCCACGGTGTCCTGAAGGTCGGCACCGACCCTATTGAGCTGTTCCGAGAACCGCAACACATTGCTGACCGCGAGCTGGATCGGCGGGGCGTTGGTGGCCAGCAGCAAGTCCACGCGGTCGAGCGTGCCGATGGCCTTCTTCTCCAGCGCGACCGCCTGGTCCGTCACCGCGAGCGCCCGCTCGGTCACGGCCCGCGTCTGCGCCGCCACCGAACGGAAGTCGGCGACCATCGCGGCGAGGTTCGTCAGCGTGGCCTCGGAGAGCACCGTGCGGTTCACGCGCTCGACGGCGAGGTCCACCTTCGCGGCGGCCTGGTCGAGCCGCTTGATGAGGCCCAGCGCGTCGCGGGCGGCGTCCTGGATGTTGAACGGCGCGCGGCACTCGCGCTCGGCGGAACCGTCCTTGGGCAGCGGCGGCTGCGCGTTCTGCGTGGGGGTGATGGCGACGAACTGGTCGCCGAGGAAGCCCTGCGCCTCGATGTTGAAGGCCGCGTCGCCGGGGATTTCGTGCTTCGAGTAGATGCGCAGGAAGATGATCACCGACTTGCTGTCCGGCGCGAGCTGGACATGGCTGACGTTGCCGACGGTGACGCCGGCCAGCAGCACGGCGGCCTTTTCCTTGATGCCGCCGACGTTGGTGGTCTTGAGGCGCACGGTGTAGCTCGGCTTGAGCAGGGAAAGGCCCTTCGAGAAGTTCAGGACGAGCACGGCCAGCAGCACGAGGCCGATGGCGACGAACCCGCCGACTTTCCATTCAATGCGTGACTGGCTCATGGGGAAAAATGTGGTGCGTGGTGCGTGGTGCGTGATCGGAAAGGAGCGTGTGCGGCACGCACCACGCACCACGCACCACGCACCACGCGGGTTGTCGGCTCAAGATCGAACGGAAAACTCATGGCGACCTTCCTCAGAACGCGTGCTCCTTCTCGTCCGAAATCCCCCGCACGAAGCGGCTCACCACCGGGTCGGTCACCGCCATCATCTCCTGCGGCGTGCCGGTCGTGTAGATGCGGCCCTGGTGCAGCATCGCCACGCGGCGGCCCACCGTCTGCATGCTGCGCATGTCGTGCGTGATGACGACGGTCGTGACCTTGAGCCGGTCGCACACGCGGACGATGAGCTTGTCAATGCTGTCGGATACCACGGGATCGAGACCGGTGGTCGGCTCGTCGTAGAAGACCACTTCCGGCCGGTAGATGATGGCGCGGGCGAGGCCCACGCGCTTGCGCATCCCGCCGGACAGCTCGGCGGGCTTCTTCTTCTGCGTGCCGGGCAGCTCGACCATTTCCAGCGCCTCGGCCACGCGCCGGGCGATTTCCTCGCGGGTGTGGTTGCGTTCACGGTTCAGCACGAACGCAATGTTCTCCTCGACCGTGAGCGAGTCAAAGAGCGCCGCGCTTTGGAAGAGCATCCCGAACTTGCGCCGCACGCCGAGCAATTCGCGCTCGTTCAACTGCGAAATGTCCTGCCCGTCCACCAGCACCTGGCCGGAATCCGGGTGCGTGAGGCCGACCATGTGTTTCAGCAGCACGCTTTTGCCGCCGCCACTGCGCCCGATGATGATGAGCGCCTCGCCCTTCTCGATGGTAAGATCCACGCCGTCCAGCACCTGCTGGTCGCGGAAGCGTTTGCGAAGCTGGCGGACCTCAATCATGGCGCAAGGTAGGGCGGGCACCCCGTCTGCTGTAGCGCAGGCTTGCAGCCTGCTGTTTCGCAGGTTTTCAACCTGCGGGAGCTGCTTGCACTTCCAGATTCGGCTGTCCCCTGCACAGCCCGCCGGCTGCAAGCCGGCGAAACAGCAGGCTGCAAGCCTGCGCTACGCTTTCGCCATCGTTCACGGTTGGCGTTCAGCTTCATATCAGCAGCAACAGCCGCGTGAGCAGCAGCGTGAGGAAGAAGTTCGACATCAGGATGGCGATGGACGCATAGACCACCGCCTCCGTGGTCGCGTGGCCGACACCCTCCGCGCCCTGTCCGCAGTGGATGCCCTTGTAGCAGCCCGTGGTCGCGATGATGCCGCCGAAGATGAACGACTTGATGAAGCCCATCAGCACGTCGCGGTGGTCGGTGAAGCGCTGCATGTTGACGAGGGAATAGCCGGGGTCAATTTGCAGCAGGTGGACGCCTACCAGATACGCCGCCGTGATGCCCACCGTAATGCTCTCCGCCGTCAGCAACGGCACGGCGATCATCGTCGCCACCACGCGCGGCACCACGAGGTAGTCAATCGGATGCGTCGCCAGCGTGCGCAGCGCGTCAATCTGCTCCGTCACCTTCATGGTGCCCAACTCCGCCGCCATCGAGGCGCCCACGCGGCCCGCGACCATCAGCGCTGTCAGCACCGGCCCCAGCTCGCCGCACATCGAGACGCTCACCACCGCGAGCGTGGCGGTGTCCATTTTGACCTTGTGGAACTGGAAGTAAGTCTGCGCGCACAGCACCATGCCGGTGAACGCCCCCGTCACCAGCACCACGGTCTGCGACTTCACGCCAATGAAGTAGAGCTGGTTCATCACGTCCCGCCCCGAGAGCCGCTGCGTTGAAAGTGAACGCACGACCTCGGCCACCATCAGGCTGAAACGCCCGAGGCCCGTGAGCACGCTCTGAATTACTTTTGCCGGAAGGTCGGTCATGCTGCGCGAGTGTGGGTAACAGACGGCACCGGGACTGGCGAGCCTTCCCTGCATCGCAAAAACCAATCGGGCGCAACTTGACACCCGCACCATCCGAATGAGTAGGCCCGCTCCCTCTCCTCCATCGGATGGAGGAGAGGGCCGGGGAGAGGAGGGGCGTTACCGCTGTAGGATCAAGACCCCCTCTCCCCAGCCCTCTCCCCGCTTCTGCGTCGCAGGGAGAGGGGGTTTATCGGCCGTGGTGCGTGTGCCAATTTGCGCCGCCGGGTCAGTTCACGGTGGCGTTGCCGACGCGCTGGCGTTACAAAGGCCGCACTGCCATGAAAGCGTCCGCCCTGCTCCGCCCGCTGGCCCTGCTGTTGACCATTGTCCTCCCGACGCGCGCGGCGGACCTGCCCGAGCCGGTCGCCGTGGAGGGCCAGCCGCTGGCGGCGAATGTGCAGCGCGTGGTCGAGGCGCTGGAGTTTCTGGGCGCGCCCTTGACGCGGGACAAACAGGCCGCGCTCGCCGCCGCAGGCAAGGCCCGCGATGCCGTGCTGCTCCAGCAATCGCTCGACTCCCAAGTCCTCCTCGTCGTGAACATCAACCCCGAGGCGCGCGTGAAGGTGGCGCGCGGCCCGGCGGCGGCGCGCTTGCAGCAGGCCGGCTGGACGCCCGTGCTCGTGAAGGTGGTCAACGAGAGCGGCGGCACGCAGCGGCTCCGCGTGCGCAGTCCGCAGGCGGGGCCGGTCTATGCGGGCGTGGCGAAGTTGAGCATGGAGCGGCAGAAGCAGGAGCGGCTGCGCGAGAACGAAAACACCAAGGGCGTCACCGACCGCTTCCTCGAAGCCGAGCTGTTCACGAGCCGGCCGATGGCCGAGAACCTGAGCGGTCTGCGCGTGGAATACGCGGTGGCGCTGCTCTACTCAGCCGAAGCCGGCAAGCGCGAGGCGACGATTGGCTTCGACATCGGGCAGGGCACGGAGGACTTGGGCTTCCGCAGTGAACTGCCGGTGTTATTCGATGTGCGCCCGGCGATTCCCGTGAAGCTCTCCGTCCGCGATCACGACGGGACGCCGACCACCGGGCGCTTCCTGTTCCTCGACCAGCACGGGCATGTCTTCCCGCCGCAGACCAAGCGCGTCGCGCCCGACCTCTTTTTCCAGAAGCACATCTACCGCGCCGACGGCGACACCGTGCTCCTGCCGCCGGGCGAGTTCACGATGTTCTACGGGCGCGGGCCGGAGTATCGGTGGCAGCAGCAACGGGTGAGTTTTCCCCCACCCTCTGCCGACCCGGCCATCGAGGGAGTCCCCATTCTCGATGTGCAGCTCGCCCGCTGGGTGAATCCGCGCGCCCACGGCCTCTTCTCCGGCGACCACCACATCCACGCCTCCGGCTGCGCGCACTACAACCAGCCGAGAGTCGGCTTTTCGCCCGCCGACATGTTCCGGCAGGTGAAGGGCGAGGCGCTCAACGTCGGCTGCGTGCTCACCTGGGGGCCGGGCTTCGACCATCAGCAGCAGTTTTTCTCGCCGGACGCCGACGCCCTCAGCGAGCCGCTCACGGTCTTGAAATACGACATCGAGGTCAGCGGCTTCGGCTCGCAGGCGCTCGGGCACGTCTGCCTGCTGAACTTGAAGCAGCAAATCTATCCGGGCGCAGACGGCTCGAAGAACTGGCCCACCTGGACCGTGCCCGTGCTGCGCTGGGCGAAACAGCAGGGCGGCGTGACCGGCTACGCGCATTCCGGCAGCGGCCTGCAAATCGAGCCGGCCGCCGCTGCGAGGCGGATGTTCACCGCGCTCGACTCAAACAAAGACGGCAGGCTCGACGCGGGTGAGGTGGCGAACGGTTTGTTGCCCGAGCCATTCGCCACGGCGGACGCGAACCGCGACGGCGCGTTGAGCGAAGCCGAGTTGACCGCCAGCCACGACCGCGTTTCCGACGTGCTGCCGAACCTCGCCATTCCCGAACTGAACAGCGTCGGTGCGCAGGAGATTTTCGTCACCACCGCGCTGGGCCTGTGCGACTTCATCAGCGCGATGGACACGGCGCGGTTGCGCGAGTGGAACTGCTGGTATCACCTGCTCAACTGCGGCTTCCCGCTCAAGGTCAGCGGCGAGACGGACTTCCCGTGCATGAGCGGCACGCGCGTCGGGCAGGGCCGCGTGTATGTGCAGCTCGGCAAGTCGGACCGCGTGGATTTCCGCGCGTGGTGCGAGGGCCTGCGCGCGGGCCGCAGCTACGTGAGCGACGGCTACGCGCACGCGCTGACCTTCACGGTGAATGGCAAATCGCCGGGCGACGAGCTGCGGCTGGCCCAGCCCGGCTCTGTGACCGTGCGCGCGAAGGTGGCCTTCAGCGCCGAGACGCCGCTGGAAGTCTATTACGGCGGCGCGATGCCCGTGGGTGGGCCGCGTCTGCTCGGCGACACCGTGGTGCTGCACGAGACGAAGGGGCCGGGCGTCTTCGGCGGCGGACGGCGCAAGGTCGAACTGGTCGTCAACGGCCGCGCCATCGCGGAAAAGGAAATTCCCGCCGATGGCCGCGAGCATGAAGTCGAGTTCAAGGTCGGCCTCGACCGCAGCAGTTGGGTCGCGCTGCGGCAGTTCCCGCAGTTGCACACGAACCCGGTCAACGTGCTGGTCGCTGGCCAGCCCATCCGCGCGTCGCGGGCCAGTGCGCGCTGGGCCATCGAGTGCATCGAGCAGCTCTGGCGCGTGCGGGGCCGGAGCATCGCCGTCGGCGACCGTGACGAGGCGCGCCGCACCTACGACCGCGTCATCGAGCAATACCGGCGCATCGCGGGCGAAGCGCCGGAGGGCAGTTGAACCGCGTGCTGCGTCCGCGAGGTTTTGGACTGCGCCAGTCCTCTGGCGCTTTGTCAGGGCGGGTTGTTCCAAGTCCGTCGCCAAAGCGGCAGAGGACTGCCGCAGTCCAAGACGCTGGCGCGACCAATCAAGCCCAACCAGTTTGGGCCGCGATTGACGCCGTGGCAATTGCTTCGCTACGTTGCCCGCGCTCAAGACAACCCGATTTCCGCATGAAACAACTGCTCCTGACTTTGGCCCTCGGCCTTGCCCTCTCCGCCTCCGCCGCGGACAAGGACGGCTGGATTTCCCTCTTCGATGGCAAGTCGCTTGCCGGCTGGAAGGCCAACGAGAACCCCGACACCTTCAAGGTCGAGAACGGCGAGTTGATCGTGAAGGGGCCGCGCGCGCACCTGTTCTACGTGGGCGACGTGAACGGCGGGAAGTTCAAGAACTTCGAGCTGAAGCTGGACATCAGCACCCGGCCCAAGGCGAACTCCGGCGTGTATTTCCACACCGAGTTTCAGAAGGACGGCTGGCCCGCCAAGGGCTACGAGGTGCAGGTCAACAACACCCACGGCGACCCGAAGAAGACCGCCGGCCTCTACAACGTGAAGGACAACCTGGAAGCGCCCGCGAAGGACGGCGAGTGGTTCACCATGACCATCAAGGTCGTCGGCAAGCACGTCACCACCAGCGTCAACGGCAAGGTGATCGCGGACTACACCGAGGAGGAAAATCCCCCGCGCAAGGCCAATCCCGGACGGCTCATCGGCAGCGGCACCTTCGCGTTGCAGGGCCACGACCCCGGCAGCGAGGTCCACTACAAGAACATCGCCGTGAAGCTGCTGCCATGAGGCGGGATCGCGGGGGCATTTACCTCACTTTCTTGCAAACGGCGCACTACCAGAGCGCGGACATCCACTTCCGCTGCCGAATGCCGGGACGGCCGGTTCAGGTTCCACAGTCCTCCGATGACTGACAGAAAGAAGGGGACAGAAAAATAACCGTTCTTTCTGCCCGCTTCTTTCTGTCAGCCCACCTTTCCTCCCCGGTGATTGATGCGCCCGGGATTGCGCCCCGTTTGTGTTCCCGCTTGCCGGCGTCCCGCCCGTCGGCTCACGATGCGCGTCACATGAACACCCGACGTTTTCTCCTGTGCGCCGCCGCGTCGCTGGCCGCGCTCACCCTGCCCGCCGCTGACGCGCCGAAGCTGCCGGTCGGCTTCAAGCTGCTTTACGAGCAGGATTTCTCCAAACCCGGCGCGTTGAAGGACTTTGTCTTCACCGACCCGGCCGCGTGGCGGCTGGCGAAGGAGAAGGACCGGCCCGCGCTCGAACTGCACAAGCAGAGCGCCTACAAGCCCGAGCACCGCTCGCCGCTGAACATCGCGCTCATCGCGGACAAGGTCTTCGGCGACTTCGTGCTGGAGGTCGAGCTGCTCTCGACGAAGAAGCCCTACGGCCACCAGGACATGTGCCTCTTCTTCGGCTTCACCGGGCCGGCGCAGTATTACTACAACCACATCGCCGTCGCCGCCGACCCGAACGCGCACAACGTGTTCATCGTGAACAACGCGCCCCGGAAGAACTTCGCGAAGGAGACGACCAAGGGCATCACCTGGGGCGAGCGTGAGTGGCACAAGATCCGCGCCGAGCGCGACACCAAGGCGGGCACTTACAAGGTGTTCTTCGACGACTTCTCCAAGCCGCTCATGCTTGCGGAGGACAAGACGTTTCTGAAAGGCCACATCGGCTTCGGCTCGTTCGACGACGTGGGCATGGTGACGAGCATCAAGATTTGGGGGCCGAGTGCCGAGACGAAGCGGGCGGAGTTTTTCAAGCAGGCCGAGTAGCGGTTGCCGCAACGCTGGGGTTTGGATCGCCCGGAGCGCTTTGCCATCAGCCGCCCGGAGCGCAGGTGTCCAACCTGCGCGATGATGTCCGTCCACAACGCGCAGGATGGACTCCTGCGCTCCGGTTCAGGGTTCAAGGCGGAACGCGGCCGTCAGGTCGTCGCCGGGCGGGATTCCTCCAGCAGCCAGTCGTTCTGCCCATCGGCGTGGCAATGGCAGTGGGCGGCGAAGAACCCGCCGCGATGCGCCCAAAACCACGGCCAGATGCTCTCGCGATCCGTCGCCGGCACGGCGAGGCGGTCCAGCGACGCGCGGGGGAAGAACTGAAAGCTGCCCTCCGCGTGCGGGGGCGGGACGGCGGTGAGGCGCGGCCTCACCTCGAAGAGGAACATGAGCCAGTGAGCGTTGCCCTGATAGCCGTGCTCGCTGATGAGGCCGGTGAGGTGGAGGTCGCGCGGCGCGAGGTCGAGGTCCATCTCCTCGTGCGCCTCGCGGCAGGCGCAGGCGTAGGGCGATTCGCCAATGCCCGTCTTTAGCTTGCCGCCGGGAGGACTCCAAAGGCCGCGATTCGGCTCCTGCGCGCGCTGGAGCAGGAGGACTTCATCCGCCGCGTTGAAGCAGTAGAGGAGCGTGGAGATTTTGTGCGGGAGGGACATGGAGAAATGCGGAATGGGGAGTGCGGAATGCGGAATAGGGACGGTGCCCTCGCTCACGGTTGGCACCCGCGCGCGTGGCATATCCTTGACGTCGTAGTGCTCCCGCCATCAGCCGGACGCCGCTGCAATCCGTGGGGGAAGCGGCACTGATGGTTGCCGAAGTTCAGTCTTTCATTCCGCATTCCACACTCCACGTTCCGCATTGGTCAGAGCCTCCTCACGTCGGCTGCTACCGGCTCACTTGCCGAGGCAGAACAGCTTCGTGCCGGTGCGGACGTAGAGGTTGCCCTGCGAGATGGCGACGCTGGAGCGGAGGCGCGTGCCGTCGCCCTCGTCTTTGAAGTTGGTAGCGTGCAGCAGCTTGAACTCGGTGCCTCCGGACTTCACCACGGACACGTCGCCGTCGAAGTTCATCATGAAGATCTTGCCGTCGGCGGCGGTGGGCGAGCATTGGAAGACGGACTTGCCGCCGAGGTCGCCACTCCAGACCACCTTGCCATCGGCCGGGTTCACGCAGAGCAGCTTCTTCTTCGTGCCGTTGAGGACGTAGAACTTGCCGTCGTAGAAGAGCGGCGTGGGCACGTCCGTGGTGACGTCCTTCTCGTTGGGCGAGGGCGCGGCGGCGGCGGCGTCCTCGGTGTTCTGCACATGGCTCTGCCAGGCGAGCGACTGGTTGCTCAGGTTGCCGGTGCCGCCGGCCTTCACGGCATACACGGGCGCGCCTTTCGGGCCGCACGCGAGGATGACGCCCGCGCCGATGGTCGGCGAGGGGACGAGCCGCCAGTGCCCGATCTGCGTCGGGTTCCAGGTGCCCCAGCGCCAGAGTTCCTTGCCGGTGTCCGGCTCGTGGCCGGTGATGCAGTCGCCGCCCACGATGATGAACTCCTTGCGCCCGTTGTGCGTGAAGGGGACGGGCGTGCTGAAGGCTTCGAGCGACTCGGACTTGGCGTTGGACGGGCGGACTTGCCGCCACTGGTCCTTGCCGGTTGCGGGGTCAAGGGAGAGGACGAAGGACTCGTTGCCGGTGGGTTTGCCGCGCCCGCTCACGGCGGTGTCGCGCTGCAACACCTGCATCACGAGCCGGCCCTCGTGAAGCAGTGGGCTGGTGGAGAACGTCCAGAGAAAGGCGAACGGCCCGATGTTCCGGTCCCACAGTTTCTTGCCCGCGAAGTCGAAGGCCGCGAGGTCGCCCGTGCCGAAGAAGAACACGACGAGCTTCCCGTCCGTGACGGGCGAAGGTGAGCAGGAGTTGCTGCCTTGGCCGTCGGAGACGAAGTCGCCGATTTCGGAGCGCCAGAGTTCCTTGCCGGACTTGCGGTCGAGGCAGAGGGCGTATTGCTTGCCGGCGTTCTTGTCGGCGGCGGTGACGAAGACCTTGTCGCCCCAGATGACGGGCGTGGCGGCGGACGCGCCGGGCAGCGCCACGGCCCACTTCACGTTCTCGGTCTTGCCGAACTTCTCGGGGAGGCCCTTCTCAGGGCTGGATCCGTTGTGGAGCGGGCCGCGCCAGTTGGACCAGTTTTCGGCGCGGGCGAGGAGCGCGGCGGAGAGGGAAAGTGCGGCGGTGAGCAGGAGGCGATTCATAGCGTGCGGCGGATCATGTCGGGCGTTGGACGGAAGGCAAGGCGGTTCAATTGAAGGCAGCCGAGGCCGCGCCGTCCGTTCTCCGTGACTTCCTCCGAACCCGCCCGCTCCGCGCATTGGAAGTGGCTCGTCTGCGGTCTCCTGCTGTTCGCCTCGATGCTGCTCTACATGGACCGGCAGACGCTGCCGAACGTGGCGACGCGCGTGACGACCGAGTTCCAGCTCAAGCAGGTGCAATACGGCAACGTGGAGATGTGGTTCGGCTACGCGTTCGCGGTCGGCGCGTTCCTGTGGGGCTGCGTGGCGGACAAGTGGAGCGTGCGCTGGCTTTATCCCACCCTCGTGCTCGCGTGGTCGGCGATGGGTTTCCTCACCGGGCTGGTGAAGGACTACGAGGGGCTGCTCATCTGCCGCACGCTGCTGGGTTTTTTCGAGGCGGGCCACTGGCCGTGCGCGCTCAAGACCACGCAGCGGCTGCTTTCGCGTGACGAGCGCACGCTGGGCAACAGCGTGCTGCAAAGCGGCGCGAGCATCGGGGCGATCATCACGCCGCTGGTGATGACCTTCATGGTCGCCGGCCGCACGGAGCCGGGCGTGTGGCGGCAGCCGTTCCTCGTGATCGGGGCCATCGGCGTGGTCTGGGTGCTAGCGTGGTTCGTCCTGCTGAAGGAAAGGGATTTTGCGGAAAGCCCAACCAACGCGAACGCGGAACGCGGAACGCGGAGCGCGGAACCGGCACCAGCCTCGGCCGCCGATGTGAACTTCGTCGCCGTCTTCACCGACCGGCGGTTCTGGGCGCTGGTCGTCGTCGTCGCGACCATCAACGTGTGCTGGCAGATCGTGCGCGCGTGGCTGCCCAAATTCCTCATCGAGGGCAAGGGCTACCCGGAGGCCGAGGCGCTCAAGTTCAACTCGCTTTACTACATCGCCACGGACATCGGCTGCCTCGCGGCGGGCGCGGCGGCGTTGTGGCTGGTGAAGCGCGGCTGGGAGGTCCACCGCTCGCGCGCGACGGTCTTCGGCGTGTGCGCGCTGCTCACCTCGCTGACGGCGCTGGCGGCGACGCTGCCGCGCGGCTGGGCGCTGCTCAGTGTGCTGCTCGTGGTGGCGGCGGCCTCGCTGGGCTTGTTCCCGTGCTATTACTCGTTCAGCC
>Ga0172376_10001958_pt1 | contig 25696 bp, 25 predicted proteins | sample Lak35m_FD_121114 | JGI IMG/M metagenome (GOLD analysis project Ga0172376, IMG submission 121114) | Freshwater microbial communities from Kabuno Bay, South-Kivu, Congo - kab_092012_35m | ecosystem: Environmental > Aquatic > Freshwater > Lake | place: Democratic Republic of the Congo: South-Kivu...
CTCGTCCGCGCGCAGGCCGAGGCCGCGCGCGATGCGCGCCACCAGCGCAGGCTCCAGCGGCCCGCTGCGGCGCAGCGGTGGTGCGGCGAAGGCCAGACGCGTGCCGTCGCGGCGGATGCGCACGAGACCGACGCCGCACTCCTGGACGATGAGGTCGTCGCCTCGGGGCCGGCCACCGGCCAGCAGCCAGGCCTGGCAACTGCCCAGCGTGGGGTGCCCGGCAAAGGGCAACTCGCCGCCGGGGGTGAAGATGCGGACACGGTAGTCGGCACCCTCGGCCCGCGCGGACGGGGTGGGCGGCAGCAGGAAGGTCGTCTCCGACAGGTTCGTCCAGCGCGCGAAGGCCGCCAGCGTGGCGTCGTCCAGGCCCTCGGCGTCGTGCACGACGGCCAGCGGGTTGCCTTTCAGTGGCACCTGGGTGAAGACATCGAGCTGGTGGAAGCGGTGGCGGGTGGGCATGGGCAAGCTGGCCAGGCTGGAAGGGCGGCATCGTAGTGCCATTCCCGGCGGGCCGGATGAAGGTGCGCCCGGGCCCCCAGCCCATGCAAAGACGCATGCCTGCCATGCCTGCAGGCCTGTTTACTCATCAGGACGGCGCAGGGATCATGCCAAGTTGAAGCCTGGACAGGAGAGCCGCCAGGAACCCCCTTGCAGACCGTCGCCCCCCGCCCACCGCCGCGGACGCCCAAGCTCCGGCCCGCCGCCACTTCATCCGCCTCGTCGGCGGCGGCGCCGTGCTGGCCGCCAGCGGCGCCCTGGCAGGCTGCAGCGCCGCGATGCCTGCCGCCGCGCTGCAGCCCTGGGCGGACGCCCCCGCCAGACCGACGCGCGCCGCTTCATGCTCGCGCACGCACTGCTCGCGCCCAACCCGCACAACCGCCAGCCCTGGATCGCCGACCTGCGTGAGCCGGGCCGCCTCCACCTCGTCTGCGACGGCGAGCCGCAGGGCTGGACGCTGCCCGAGAGCGCCTTCGCCGCCGGCTTCGACCGCGAGACCTGGCCGCTGGCGCCGCTGATCAAAGGCCCGAGCCCGACAGCGCCGGTGCGCTTTCGGCTGCGCACCGACGCCATGCTGGCGCGCCAGGCCGCCGTCGAGACCGGCCTGGGCGTGGCGCCCTACCTCGCCGACGTCGCCGCCACCCAGCCCGGGCTGCGCCGCATCCTGGCCGACCGCTTCGGCCAGGTTCAGGAGGTCTGGCTGTGCGCCCACGACGAACTGCGCCGCTCGGCGTCGATGCGCTTCGTCTGGGACCGTCTGGAGCAGGCGCTGCGGGCGGGGCTGCAGGGCTGAAGGCCTGACCGGGCGGCACTGGGCTTAACATCGTTCGGGCCGGGCCCGGACCCGGGCAGCGTGCTTGCCCGTCCGGTCCAGCCGCCAGGCCCCGCCACCAAGGACTGCCATGCCACGACAACTCGACTTCTACTTCTTCATCGGCAGCACCTACACCTATCTGGCCGTCCATCGGGCCTCCGAACTGGCGCGGACGGCGGGTGTGAACCTGAGATGGCGCCCGTTCAGCCTGCGCACGATCCTGCGGGAGCAGGACAACAGCCCCTTCCTGGGCAAGCCCGGCAAGACACGGTACAAGTGGCGAGACATCGAACGGCGTGCCGCCCGCGCAGGCATACCGTTCTCGGGGCCGGCACCCTACCCCACCGACCCCGAATCGCGCGCCGGCCACATGGCCGCGCTCGCCGAGGCCGAGGGCTGGTGCGAGCCGTTCGTGAGGGAAGCGTTTCGCACCTGGTTCCTCGACAAGCTCGATCCCGGCCACCCTGAAGTCCTCGCAGGCATCGTCGCCCGCCTCGGCCAGCCCGCGGACACGCTGCAGCGGGCGGCATCCGCCGAAGTGGCCGCGCGCTACGTCGCCAACACGGACACGGCCCGTGCGCTTGGCATCTTCGGCTCTCCCAGCTTCGTCCACGACGACGGCGAACTCTTCTGGGGCGACGATCGCCTCGAGGAGGCCCTCGAATGGGCCGGCTCGCAGCCGTGAAGGCCGGCCGGTCGTGAGACCGGGAGGGTGTCAACAGGCTGCCTTTCCTGGCGCCCACACCCAGGTGCAGCCGCCCGGCGCCAAGCTGGACGCGCTGAAACTCGCCCCGCCCACAAATGCCGGCAGCGCGAGCTTCACGCCTGCGCCCACGCAAGCGCCTTGCGATCCTGGCACCACCCGGACCTTCGACCCGGTGAGGATGCGTGGCGTGGATGGAAAATGTGTGAAGACCTCGTCAAGGCGCGACTCAACGCCGTCCCGGCCAAGAAGCAGCTTCAGAAGCCGGTGCGTCGAGCACCCGGAGAGCAGCGATGAATGCAAACGTCGAACAGACCCTGGTGTCGAAGATCCGAGCGCTGTCGCCGCAGCAGGTCGGCGTAGGCAAGCGGCGCCTGGCCAAGCATGACGGCGACAGCGGGCTGCGTCGGCGCCTGCGGGCCATCGAGAAGCTGGGCGTGGCCGACAAGCGCCAGGTGCTTCAGCTGCTGGATGCGTTCATCGAGCGCGGGCAGTTGGAGCGCAAGGTGGAGAGCCGCGCTTGAGCACAGGCATGAGCACGGAAAACGATGGCACCCCGCAGCTGGAGTTCACATGGGACCCGGCCAAGGCAGCGTCGAACGTCACTAAGCACGGGGTGACGTTTGCTCAAGCGGCGACGGTGTTGCTCGATGCGCTGGCCTTGACGGTCTTCGATGCCGGGCACAGCGAGTTCGAGGAACGATGGTTCACGCTGGGGATGTCCAGCGAGGGGCGGCTGCTGGCGGTGTCGCACACCTACACGGCCACGGGACCGGACACCGCCAGGGTGCGGATCATTTCAGCGCGCGAGGCCACCCGCAACGAGCGCCGGCAGTACGAGAACGAGCCGCGATGAGCAAGCGCAACAGCAGCCCGATCAGCAGTTGAAGGAAGAAGGTGACCACCATGGGAACGCAAGCCAGTCCGCACGACGACATGCCCGCCGAGATCGACTTCTCCAAAGGAACACGAGGGAAGTTCTTCAAGCCAGGTGCAGCGCTCAATCTGCCGGTGTACCTCGAGGCCGAGGTGCAGGCCTATCTCTCAGTGCGCGCCAAGGCTCGAGGCGTCGAGGTCGGGCAGCTCGTCAACGAGCTGCTCAAGAAGGACATCGAGCTGATCGAGGCGGCGCGGTAGGCCACGCGGGGCTTGGGGGGCACATCTGGTGAGCGAAGGGCTGCGAGTAGCGGCCCTTCGTTTCCCAAGCTTGACCGCGCTACAAGAGCCTGGCCGACATCGAGAGAGGCTTCCGCACGCTCAAGAGCGACATTGAGATCGGGCCGATCTACCACCGCCTGCCGCGGCGCATCCGCGCCCATGCGCTGGTGTGCTTCCTGGCGCTGATCCAGCACCGGGTTCTGCGCATGCGCCTGAAGCAGGAGTACAGGACGGAATCCCCCGTGCGGCTGCTGGAGCAGCTCAGACGCGTCCATCAACAGAGTGCCTCAACCCCGGGCGGCCACGTTGTTCACGGTGTCACCAAGCTCGCCGCCGAACAGAAGGACCTCTTCGCCGCCATCGGCGTGCCCAATCCCAAGCCACAGGAACTGGCAGAACCCGCCTCGACTGCCGCCCGGGCCTTCGACCCGGTGCGGATTCGTGGCGTGGATGGAAAATGTGTGAAGACCTCGTCAAGGCGCGACTCAACGCCGTCCCGGCCAAGAAGCAGTTTCAGAAGCCGGTGCGTCGAGCACCCGGAGAGCAGCGATGAATGCAAACGTCGAACAGACCCTGATGTCGAAGATCCGAGCGCTGTCGCCCCAGCAGATGGCCGAGGTGGAGGACTTCGTCGAGTTCCTGACCGCCAAGGCCAGGAAGCGCGGCGCGTTCGATCGCCTGATGGCCATCGCGCCGGCCCTCGAAGCGGCCGGCGCCACCCCAGTGGGCGAGGCCGAGATCGCTGCCGAGATCGATGCGGCGCGGGCGGAACGCCGCGCGCGTCAGGCAGCCTCCATCAGCAAGGGATCCGGGGCGGATCGTTCTTGACACCAACGTGGTGCTGTCGGCGCTGCTGTGGCGCGGGACCCCCATCATTTGTTGACCGCCATCGGCCAGAGATCGAGCATCCAGCTCTACACCAGCGCGGCGCTGCTGGATGAGCTGACCGACGTGGTGACAAGGCCGTCGATCACGGGGCGGCTCGCCCTGATCGGCCGATCAGCACGTGAGGTACCGGCGGACTACAACGAGGCCATCGAACTGGTCCAGCCAGCCAGCGTGCCGCGCGTGGTGGCTGGCGATGTCGATGACGATCAGGTCATTGCCGCCGCCGTCGCAGCACGCGCCGATCTGATCGTCTCTGGGGATCGCAAGCATCTGCTGCCGCTGGGCAGTTACCAGGATATCGACATCGTCGACGCGGCTGAGGCGGTCAGGCGCATCGCAGTGGATGCGTGAAGCCTTGGTCAGCCGTACGAAGTTGCGTCAGTCGCTGCAATCCTGGCCCGCTGGGGGGCTGGTTCGATTCGCTCGAACGCTGGTGGAGGACGACCGTACCGTCGCTGGCGAAGGTCAATCATCCGGGACCTGACAGGTAGGCGCAGCGGGTGATCGGCACCCTCAACCCGCGCCCACCCCAAGCCCCTGCCTCTCCAGCGCCCGCCCCAGCACCCCGCCCAGCAGTCGCACGCCCTCGTCGATGCGCACCGCGTCCACCGTGACGAAGCTCAGGCGCAGCGTATCAGCGCGGGCCTGCGCGCTGTAGAAAGCGGCGCCGGGCACGTAGGCCACGCCAGCGGCCACGGCCTCGGGCAGCAGCGCGGTGGCGTCCAGGCCCGCGGGCAGGGCGAGCCAGAAGAACATGCCGCCCGCCGGCCGCACCCAGCGGCAGCCCGCGGGCAGCCACCGGTGCAGCGCCGCGTCCATCGCGTCGCGCTGCGCGCGGTAGCGGCTGCGGATCGTCGGCACGTGCTGCCGCAGGAAACCCTCGCGCACGACCTCGTGCACCACGCGCTGGTTGAAACTGGGCGTGTGCAGGTCGGCGGCCTGCTTGGCCTGCAGCAGCTTGGGGTACAGCGCCGCCGGGGCGACGACATAGCCCAGGCGCAGCCCGGGGGCCAGCACCTTCGAGAACGAGCCCAGGTAGACCGCCTGGTCCCCGGCGGCCGCGGCCAGCGGCGGCGGCGGCGCATCGTCGTACCAGAGGTCGCCGTAGGGGTTGTCCTCCACCAGCGGCAGGCCGGCCGCCGCGGCGGCCTCGGCCAGCGCCAGCCGCCGGCCCGGCGGGATGCAGCGGCCGCTGGGGTTCTGGAAGTTCGGCAGCAGGTAGGCGAAGCGCGCGCCCGCGGCCGCGCGCAGCGCCTGCGGCAGCGGGCCCTCGTCGTCGCCCTCCAGCGCCAGGAACTGCGCCTCGTAAGGCGCGAAGGCCTGCAGCGCGCCCAGGTAGGTGGGCTGCTCGACGGCGACCGCGCTGCCGGGGTCGATGAGCACCTTGCCCACCAGGTCCAGCCCCTGCTGCGAGCCGGTGGTGACGAGCACCTGCGCGGCCTGCACCCGCAGGCCCTGGCCGGCGAGCTCCTGCGCCACCCACTCGCGCAAGGGGCCGTAGCCCTCGCTCGCGGCGTACTGCAGCGCCTCGCGCGGGGCGTCGCGCAGCACCCGGGCCGTGGCCTGCGCCATCGCCTCCACCGGGAAGGTCTCGGCCGCGGGCAGGCCACCGGCCAGCGAGATGATGCCCGGGCGCTCGGTCAGCTTGAGGATCTCGCGGATCGTCGAGGGGTTCAGGCGCTGGGCGCGTTGCGCCATCTGCCAGGTCATGAGCAGGCTCCAGTCAAGAGGGGGAATCGGGTCACGGCCGGCGCGCCGTGAAAGTGGGCGCCACGCGCGAGCCGCGCTCGTGCCACGGTTCGATCAGGTCGTGTCGTGTGCGCGTGGACATGCGTTCGAGCCGCACGCGATGAGGGGCACCTGGCCTCATGTCAGCGCGCCCGCGGCTGCCCCACCGGCATGCGCCGACCGAGGAAGACCACCGCCAGCACCGCCAGGGCGAAGCCCACGGTCACGGGCTCCAGCGGCTCGCCCAGCACCGGCACCGCGAACAGCAGCGCCAGGAAGGGCTGCAGCAGTTGCACCTGGCTCACCCGCACCAGCCCGCCCAGGGCCAGGCCCCGGTACCAGGCGAAGAAACCCAGCCACATCGAGAACAGCGACACATACAGCAGGCCGCCCCAGGCCGCGGCGCCGACCGGGCCCGACGGCCACCACCACAGCGCCAGCGGCAGCGTCAGGGGCAAGGTGCCGACGACCACCCAGCAGATCACCTGCTGCGCCGGCAGCACCGCCGCCACACGCGCCCCGCCGACGTAGCCGAAGGCGGTGCTGAGCACCGCCAGCAGCAGCCAGCCGTCGGCGGCGACAAGACGGCCGCCACCGGCCTGCAGCGCGAAGGCGAGCACCAGGGCACAGCCGCCGGCCGCGCACAGCCAGAAGCCGCGCGACGGCCGCTGCCCGAAGGACAGCGCGCCGACGATGGCGGTGCCCAGCGGGATCACGCCCGAGACCACCGCGGCGTGCGTGGACTCCACCTTGCGCAGCGCGATCGCGATGCACAGCGGAAAGCCCACCACGGTGCCGAGCGCGCAGATCGCCAGCGGCTTGAGGTGCTCGCGCGCTGGCCGTGCCGCGCCAACCAGGCGCAGATAGACCACGCTCAGCAGCCCGGCCAGCGCGGCGCGCGCGGCGGTCACGAACTCGGGGCTGAGCTGCGGGTGCGAGGCGTCGCCCACCGCCAGCCGCGTCATCGGGAAGGTCATCGCGAAGATCGCCACGCCCAGCAGGCCCAGCAGCAGGCCGCGCCGGACATCGCGGGCCGCAGGCGCGGCACTCGTCGGCACACTCGCGGCGCCGACCGCGGGCGCATCTCGCGCCGGCCGCCCGTCCGCCGGCGCGCTTGCGTCGGGCTCCCGGCCCGGCTTCACGCCGCTCACAGCGCCGCCATCCAGCCCGCGGTGGCCACCAGCACCCCCGCCAGCACACGGTTGAAGACGAGCAGGCGACGCCCCTGCGCCAGCCAGTGGCGCAGGGCCGAGCCGATCAGCGCGTAGGTGAGGTTGCTTGCCACGGCGTAGGTCATCATCAGCGGCAGCACGATGACCACGCGCGGGCCGATGGGCTCGGCCACGGTGATCCAGCCGGCGCTGATCATCAGCGCGTTCATCCAGGCCTTGATGTTGAGGAACTGGAGCAGCACACCCTGACCGAAGCCGACGTCCAGACGCTGCCCGTGCGCATGCGCCAGGCGGTCGGTGCGCGCGAGCTTCCACGCCAGCCACAGCATGTACGCCAACCCGAGCGCCTTGATCAGCCCGCGCAGCACAGGCGCGGCCTGCACCAGTGTGCCCAGACCGGCGGTGCAAGCCAGCAGCAGCAAGCCCCAGCCGAACGGTACCGCCAGGATGAAGCGCATCGCGTGGCGCAGCCCGCCGTTGGCCGCCAGCGCTGTCGACAGCATCGTGTTGGGCCCGGGCGTGAAGGCCATGGCCGTGGAGAACAAGATCAGCGCGAGGAATTCCTGGGCGCTCACGGCAGGGTGCTCCGGTCGCCGCCCCAGCTGGCACCCAACGGCGCCCCCGCGCCGGTGCGCTCGATGATCAGGCCGTAGTGCTCGGGCCGGCGGTGGCGCGCGAAGTCGAAGATATGTCGCTGGTAGGTGGCGCAGCGGTCGAGGTCGCAGCGCGCCACGACGATCTCGTCGCCCAGGGTGCTGGCCTGCGCAACGATCTCGCCCGAGGGCGCGACGATGCAGCTCTGGCCGATCTGGTCGACGCCCTCCTCCAGCCCGGCCTTGGCCACGCCCACGGCCCAGGTGCCGTTCTGATAGGCACCGGCCTGCATGGACAGGTGGTTGTGGAAGTTGTTCAGGTCGTCGGTCTCGGGCGTGTTCGGGTTGTGCACAGGGGTGTTGTAGCCCAGCATCACCAGCTCCACCCCCTGCAGGCCCAGCACGCGCCAGGCCTCGGGCCAGCGCCGGTCGTTGCAGATCAGCATGCCCAGCCGCCCGCCCAGCGCCTGCCACACCGGGAAGCCCAGGTCACCGACCTCGAAGTAGCGCTTCTCCAGGTTCTGGAACGGGTGCTCGGGGCGGTGACGGTCGGTGCCGGGCAGGTGGATCTTGCGGTACTTGCCGATGATGCGGCCCTGGCGGTCGACGAGGATGGCGGTGTTGAAGCGGCGCTTGCGCCCGGTCGAAAAATCGAGTTCGCAATAGCCAAGGTGGAAGCCCACGCCCAGACGGCGCGCAGCCTCGAACAGCGGCACGGTGTCGGGGCCGGGCATCTCGCGCTCGAACCAGGCGTCGAGCTCGGCCTCGTCCTCGATCCACCAGTGCGGAAAGAAGGCCGTCAGCGCGGCCTCCGGGTACACGACGAGGTCGGCCCCCATCTGGCACGCCTGCTCCATCAGCACGACCATGCGACCGACGGCGTCGCGTCGGGTGTGGCTGCGCGCGATCGGGCCGAGCTGCGCGGCGGCGACGATGAGGGTCCTGGACATGGGCAGAGGTCTCCGTTCGGCTGGCGAGGGATCGGATGGTGCTCAGCGTAGCGCTTGCAGCGGTGCCGTCGGAACAGCCCTCGTTTCACCGTCGCCCGCGTTCGGCCAGCGCGATGCCACCCAGCACCAGGGCCAGCGCCAACGCATGGAACCAGGCGAAGTGCTCGCCCAGCATCGTCACGCTGAAGGCCGACGCGAACACGGGCACCAGGTTGATGAACACCCCGGCGCGCGAGGGCCCGATCAGTTGGACACCGCGCATGAACATCAGCTGCGCGAGGAAGGACGGGAAGACGATGACGAAGGCGACCACCGCCCACCCCGTGGGCGAGGCCGGCAACTGCGCGGCGCCGGAAAGCGCCTCCCACCCGGCAAAGGGCAGGCTGGCCAGCGCCGCCGCGCCGGCCATCGCCCCGAACATCGCCATGCCCGGCACGTCGGGACGACGCCGCAGCGCGACGGTGTAGGTGGCATAGACGGCGCAGGCCACCAGCATCAGCAGGTCGCCGGTGTTGAACTGCAGCGCCATCAGCCCGGCCAGATCGCCCCGAGTGGTGACCACCGCGACACCGGACAGCGTCACCGCGATGCCCGCGATCTGCAGCGCGCCGACGGGCGTGCCGTGAAAGGCCAGGCTGCCCAGCAGGACGAGCACCGGCACCGAACCCTGCAAGACCCCCAGGTTGATGCCGCTGGTGCGGTGCGCCGCCACGTAGTACAGCACGTTGAACAAGGTGAAGCCCAGGACGCCCATCCCGCCGAGGTAGGGCAGATGGCGGCGCAGCACCGGCCACTGGGAGACCACCGCCTGACGGGCGAACACTGCCACCAGCAGCACCACGCCCGTCCAGCGCAGCAGCGTCAGCAGCATCGGCGACACCTCGCCCACGGCCATCCGCCCCGCCACGGCGTTGCCGCCCCAGCTCATCGCGCACAACGTGAGCACGACGTAGGCGTTGCCGTAGAGGGGGGTCAACAAGGCACGCATCGGAGGCTCAGGGAAAAGAGGAACTCACGCCCTGTCCCCCACGGCGTCTGTGCTCAAGCTGTCGAACCGCCCACGCAGGGCCTGGACCGACCCGTCCGGCCAGGCATCGACGGACGCAGACGGCAAGGGTGCCTTGCGAACACCGTGCGAGGAAAGGGGCATGAAAGGCGCTCGGGCGATCAGTCGGCCAATCAGTCGGCCAGATAGCGCTGCGCCAGGCGCGTCCAGTAGGCTGCGCCGGTGGTCAGGATGTCGTCGTTGAAGTCGTACTTCGGGTTGTGCAGCATCGCCCCCTCCTCGCCATTGCCCAGGCGGAGGAAGCAGCCGGGGCGGTGCTGCAGGAAATAGGCGAAATCCTCGCTGCCGGTCACCGGTGGGTAGGGGGCGATCACGCGCTCGGGGCCGACGAGTTCCTCGGCGACGGTGCGGGCGAAATCGGTCTCGGCCTCGGTGTTGACCACCACCGGGTAGCCGCGCTCGTAGTCGACGGTGGCGTGCCCGCCGTAGCCCGCGGCGTGCGCGGTGACGAGTGCGCGGATGCGCTGCTCGAGCAGTTCGCGCACGCCAGGATCGAAGGACCGCACCGACAGCGCCATCGTCGCCTCGTCGGGGATCACGTTGGCGGCCGAGCCGGCATGCAGCGAACCCACGGTGACGATGGCCGTCTGGCGCGGGTCGACGTTGCGCGAGACCACGCTCTGCAGCGCCACCACCAGGCTGCCGGCGATCAGCACCGGGTCCACCGTCTGGTGCGGCCGCGCCGCGTGGCCACCGCGGCCGTGCACCGTGATGCGCACCGTGTCCGATGCCGACATGAAGGCGCCGTGGCCGAAGCCGAAGTGCCCCGCCGCCAGCCCGGGCGTGTTGTGCAGGCCGAAGATCGCATCGCAGGGGAAGCGCTCGAACAGCCCGTCGGCGATCATGCGCTGCGCGCCGCTGCCCGCGCCCGCCTCCTCGGCCGGCTGGAACACCAGGTGTACGGTGCCGCGGAACTGCCGCGTGCGCGCCAGCTCCTGCGCCGCGCCCAGCAGCATCGCGGTGTGCCCGTCGTGGCCGCAGGCGTGCATCACGCCGTCGTGCACGCTCTGCCAGGGGCGGCCCGTGGTCTCCTGGATGGGCAGCGCGTCCATGTCAGCGCGCAGCGCGATGCGACGCGATCCGCCCGGTTGGTGCAGCGTGCCCACGACGCCGTGCCCGCCTACGCCGCGCGTGACCTGCCAGCCCCACTCGTTCAGGCGGCTCGCGACGAGGTCCGCGGTGGCTGCCTCCTGGAAGGACAGCTCCGGGTGACGATGCAGGTGGCGGCGCGTGCGGGCGAGCAAGCCTGCGGCCGGCGCCAGGTCGTCCAGCCGGCACAGGCAACGAAGACGGTCGTTCATCGTGGGCGGGCTCCAATGTCACGACCACTTTACCAAGCCGAAGCAGGCGGCGAGGACGCACCCCCCGGGGCCGCGAAATCCTGCCGACCGAGCGCGCCGCGGGCCCATGGCTCGCGTACGATGCCGGCCTTGCTCCAGAGGATGGAACTGCTGGACGGCAGGCTGCCCGGCTCGGGCGCCGTACCGGCGGGCGAGGAACGGTCATGGCGTGTGCACTCGCGTCGACAGCGGTAGCGGATCGGGAGTTGGGGATGCGGGCGCCGTGCGACGGCGCGGCGCCGGGCTGCCTGCCCTTGGCCCGCCGAACCCTGCTGGCCGGGCTGGCGGCTGCCCCGCTGGCCGGGTTGGCGACCACGGCCCGTCATCCCATCCTCGTGCTGAACTCGATGGATGCCGACGTCAGCATCATCGACCCGGCGGACTACACCGAGACGCGACGCCTGCCCACGGGCAAGGAGCCGCACCACCTGTACATGACCCCGGACGAGCGTTCGGTGATCGTGGCCAACGCGGTCAGCAACTCGCTGACCTTCGTCGACCCGGCCACCGCGCAGGTCCAGCGCACGCTGCCACGCATCCTGGACCCCTACCACCTGTGCTTCTCGCCGGACATGCGCTGGTTCGTCACCGCGGCCAACCGCCTGGACCACGTGGACTTCTACCGCTGGTCGCCGGAAGCACCGAACCCACTGCACCTGGTGCGTCGCCTCCCGGCGGCCAAGACACCGAGCCACCTGGCCGTCGACCGCCAAAGCCAGGTGGTGTATGTCTCGCTGCAGGACAGCAACGAGGTGATGGCCGTCGACCTGGCCACGCAGACGCCGCGCTGGACGGTGCGTGTCGGCCGCCTGCCGGCGGACCTGTTCCTCACGGCCCAGGACCGCATCCTGCTCGTGGGCCTGACCGGAGACCGCTTCGTCGAAGCCTGGAACGTCGCAGTGAATCCGCCAGCGCTGGTCAGCCGCATCGCCACCGGCGAAGGGGCCCACGCCTTTCGTGCGCGAGGCGACGGCCGGCAGGTGTTCGTCAGCAACCGCGTGGCCGACACGATCAGCGTGCTGGACCTGCCGAGCCTGCAGGTGGTCGACCAGTTGCCCGCACCGGGCGGCCCGGACTGCATGGAGATGCTGTCGGACGGCCGCACCCTGCTCGTGACCTCGCGCTGGGCGCGGCGCTTGACCTGCATCGATGTGCCGTCCCGCCAGGTCACGCGCCAGGTGAAGGTCGGCCGCTCGCCGCACGGCGTCTGGACGCTCGATCATGCGCCGCGTCGGTGATCTGGCCCCCAAGGGCCGGGCGCTGCCCGTCCCGGCCCCCCAAGGGGGCGCAAGAAAACTTGGGGCGGCCGCGCGTTTGACAGTCCTCTGCGCCGCGATGCTCGCGCTCGTGCCGACCGGCCGGGCGCAGGCCAGCGCGCCGCCGTGCGAGCGCGCCGTCTACCTCACCTTCGACACCGGCCACATGGGCGTGGCCGATCTCGTGGCCGACGTCCTGCGGCGGCATGAGGTGCGCGCCACCTTCTTCCTGGCCAACGAGCGCACGCGTGCCGGCGGGGCCAGCCTGGACGACCGGTGGACCCCATGGTGGCGCGCGCGCGCGGCCGAAGGCCACGCCTTCGGCTCGCACACCTGGGACCACGACGTCTGGCGCGCCGACCTGCCCGAGGGCCGGTTGCGTGTGCGGCCGACGCAGGGGCCGCACGCTGGACGAGACCGGGTGCTGGACCCCGCCGGCTACTGCAGCGCACTGGCGCAGCCGGCCCGGCGCTTCGAGCAGATGACCGGTCAGCCCATGGGCGCCGTGTTCCGGGCGCCGGCCGGCAAGGTGTCGGCCGGGCTGCGCGCGGCCGCCGAAGGCTGTGGCTGGACCCATGTCGGCTGGACTGCGGCTGGCTTTCTCGGTGACGAACTGCCCAGCGACCGCCATCCGAATGCGCAGCTGCTGGCGCGCGCGCTGCGCGACATCCGCCCCGGCGATGTGCTTCTCGCCCACCTCGGCATCTGGTCGCGCCAGGATCCATGGGCGCCGGCCGTGCTCGAGCCGCTGATCGTCGGGCTCAAGCAGCGCGGCCTGTGCTTCGCGACGCTGCGCGAGCATCCGCAGTACGGCGCCGCGGCTCGCAGGGCGGCCCCGTGAGCGTGATCGACACGCTGGTCGACGGCTTCGACGCCGCGCAGCAGGCCATGTTCGAGGCGATCGTGCGGCCGCTGATGTTCGCCAGCGGCCTGGGCCACCTGCTGGAGGACGGCTACCGCGCCTCGGCCTGGCTGCTGGTCGGACTGCTGCAACTGGGCCTGATGGTGGCGGTGATCGGCACGCTGCAACGGCGCCGGCCGGTCGAGCCCGTCACCGACCGCGCGGCGGTGCGCGTGGACGTGATCTACACACTGATCCACCGGCTCGGGCTGTTCCGCGTGGCGATGTTCTTCCTGGCGCAGCCGCTGTGGGACGGGCTGCTGGGCTGGCTGAGGCTGCACGGGCTGGCGGCCTGGTCGGTGGACAGCCTGTGGCCCGGCGTGACCGACATCGCCTGGGTCAGCTTCCTGATCTACCTGGTGGTGCTCGACCTCGTGGACTACGGCGTCCACCGGGCACAGCACGGCTGGGGCTGGTGGTGGCAGCTGCACGCGCTGCACCACAGCCAGCGCCAGATGACGATGTGGAGCGACTCGCGCAACCACCTGCTCGACGATGTGCTGCGCGACAGCGTCTTCGTCTTCGTGGGCCTGCTGATCGGCATCGCGCCGACCCAGTTCCTGCTGGCCGTGGCCCTGACCCAATGCGTCGAGAGCCTGTCCCACGCCAATGTCCGCACCGATTTCGGGTCCGTGGTGTCGCGCCTCGTGGTCAGCCCGCAGTTCCACCGGCGCCACCACGCCATCGGCATCGGCCATGAGAGCGCCGGCCCCGGCAGCCTGGGCGGGTGCAACTACGGCGTGCTGTTCCCGTGGTGGGACCACTTGCTGCGCAGCGCCGTGCGTGACGGACGCTACGAGCCCACCGGGGTGCGTGACCAGTTGCCCGAGCATGGCGCCCGCGACTACGGAAGCGGCTTCTGGGCGCAGCAGGCGCTGGGCCTGCGACGGCTGGGTGGATCGGTGCGCATCGGGCTCACCGCCGGCCCGACCGTGGCGGGCCGGCGCATCGACCGCTGAACGCCCCGGAGGTCGACGCACGTCCCGCCGCTTGGGCCGCGACACAGCCGGATGGCGCGGACGCACCGCGGCGCGCCGTGTGCGAACCGCCGAGAGAAGACGCAAGGAAACGCAAGGAAACGCAAGGGGACGCAAGGGGATGCCAGGCAACGCCGCCCCCCGCCCAGCGACGCCCTTTCAGCCCGAGGCGCAGCGACGGTCCTGTTCCGGCTGTCGGGCACCTTCCTCCAGCAGGCGGCGCGCCAGTTGCAGCGCCTGCCCGGCATCGAGCGCGATGCCGTCGACCGCGGCATCGATGGCCAGCGCCTCGTCCGTGAGCACGCCGGGGCCGCCGACGATCACCGGGGTGGAGCGGTTGGCCGCAGTGGCGCGCACCGCGGCGATGGTGGCCTGCAGCATCGGCAGGTCGCGCGCAGCGCCGAAGGACAGCGCGATGACGTCGAAGCACTGCCGCTCGAGCAACTGCACCAGGGACTGCAGCGTCTTGTCGGGTGCCGTCCAGACGTCCCAGCCGTCGGCGTGGAAGAACTCGGTGACGATGGTCAGACCCAGCGTGTGCTGGCAGCGCGGCACGGCACACAGCAGCACGCTCGGCGCACCGGGCAAGAGGCTGTCGGGCGCCTGCAGTTGCAAGGCGCCGCGCATCTGCGCCACGACGTCGTGCAGCACCTGGGAGGCCATCGTCACCTGGGTGAAATCGCAGTCGTCCTGCTGCCACAGCACACCCAGCCGGCGCGCCACACGCGGGATCAACTCGTCCAGCAGGGCGCGCACAGGCACACCCTCCTGCCGCAAGGCCTGGCACAGGCGCACCGCGGCGTCGACCTCATGGCGCAACGCCAGGCGCAGCAACTCGGCCACCGGCCCCTGTCCTTGCCCCTGTCCTTGCGCGACACCGGCGCCACTGTCGCGATCGAAGGCCGCGAACCGGGCATCCGCCCCATCCCCAGGGCCTGGCTGCGATGCCAGCGAGTTTTCTTCGGGACCCATGCGTCCAGACCACTTCCTGCGCTCGAGCACCGCGCCGGCCGCAAGCCAGGCCCGACCGACACGACACCCCGCTGCAACGCACGATGCGCGCAGCGATCAAGACAAGGCCGGGCACCGTCCCTCCGTCCGCTGCCCGCCGCTCCAGTGCCGCGACGATAACCACAGTCGGATGTCAATGCAAGCAGACGTCCCTATTTGTCGCAAGAAGTAGACAGGTTGCGGTGAGAGATGCCTGGCAGCGCCCGTCAGATCCCCGGATGCGGCATCGCCTGGGCCGGCGGGCGCCAGCCGGGCAGTGCCGCGATCCGGCGCGTCCAACGGTCGATCGCCGGAAACTCGCTGGCACGATCGATGCCCGTGGCCTCGTCGTAGTACAGGTAGCCCGCCAATGACAGGTCGGCGATCGTGGGACGGTCGCCGAGCAGGAAATCCCGGCTGCCCAGCCGCGCCTCGACCACGCCCCAGGCGCCGCGCGCGCGGGTGCGCAGGAACTCGGTGACCGGCGTGTCGCCCGTCTTCTGGATGCCGTACTGGAAGCGCAGCGTGGCGTAGTAGCTGGTGAACTTGTGGTTGTCGAACAGGATCCAGCGCCAGATCTCGCGTTGCTCGGCGGCGTCGCGGGCGCCGAAGCGGCCGGTCGTCGCGGCCAGGTAGTCGAGGATGACGCCGGACTGGCTCAGGCGCTCGCCCCGGTGCTCGAGCACCGGGGCTTCGCCCATGTCGTTGACCTCGGCTCGCCAGGCAGCGGTGCGGGTCACGCCGGTGCCGAAGGCCACGGGCACCGGCGCCCAGTCGGCACCGCACAGGTCCAGCATCATCGCCACCTTGAAGGCGTTGCCGCTCTCGCGGAAGCAGTGCAGTCGGTATTCGGGTGTCGCGCTCATCTCGGTCGTCTCCTTGCAGTCAGGCATCGTCAGTCGCCTGCTCGCCGCCCGCGGGCCGAACAGGGTTCGCGGAAATGTGTCACCGCCGCGGCGCGCAGGGCGGCCGTGCTTCGGCCGTCAAGCCACAACGCCGGCGGCGTCCAGGTGCTTGCGGATGATCGGCGCCAGCAGCCCGCCACCGGCGTTCATGGCGAGGTTGCCTCCGTCCATCGGGATGCAGGCCCCGGTGATCCAGTCGGCGGCGTCGGAGGCCAGCAGCACGCTCAGGCCGCGTATGTCGTCAGGCCTTCCGAAGCGCCCGCGCGGGATGCCGCGCAGGAAGGTGTCGGCCAGGAAGGGATCGGCCTGCATGCGCGGGCCCAGCCCGTTGTCACCCACCACCTGGGCTGGCAGGATGCAGTTCACCCGCACGCCCCGGCCGGCCCATTCGGTGCTGAGTTCCTTGGTCATGTGGATCACCGCCGCCATCGCCATGCCGTAGACCGTCTGTTCGCGCCCGAGCGAGCGGTCCCCGGCGATCGAGCCGATGCTGACGATGCTGCCGCGGCCCTGCGCCAGCATCCGCCGCCCGGCGTGCTGGCAGGTGTAGAAGCGGCTGATCACCAGGTTGTGGAAGTTGTAGCCGACGTCTTCCAGCGACATCGTCTCGGCCGGCGCCATGCGCGCATTGCCCGCGACGTTGCCGAGGAAATCCAGCCGTCCGAAGGTGCGGTCGACCGCCTCGAACACACGGTCGATATGCGCGAAATCGGTCACGTCACCGGCAATGGGCAGCACGCGCCGGCCCAGCGCACGCGCCTGATCGGCGGTGGCCGCATTGCCGGCCTCGTTCAGGTCGAGCAGCACGAGGTCGGCGCCGGCCTCGGCCAGCGCCAGCGCCATCGCCCGTCCCAGGCCCTGCGCCGTGCCGGTGACCATGGCCACGCGGCCCGACAGATCGAACATGTTCATCGCCAAACCCCTCGCAGCCCGCCGGGCCACCCGCTGTCATGACAGGCCGGACCCGAGGGCCGGCCCCACACCGATCAACCAGGGCCCAGCGCCTGGACGGTCCATCCGCCCTGGCCGCATGCCCGCCCTGCACGCCCTGCACACCCGGGCCTGGGCGGCGCCCCCTCTGCCGGTCACGCAGCCCCTCACGTCGGATCGACCTTGACGTGGAAGGAATAACTGCGCAGCGCCGCAGGCGAACGCGCGTCGGTCACCTCGAAAGGCTGCCCCTGACCGTCCCGGTAGACGATGCGCGAGCACAGGATGGCCGCGCCGGGCGCACAACCGAGCTGCGCCACATCCTCTTCGTCGGCCGTGTCGGCCCAGACCTTCATACGCACATCGGCGATGCGGACGCCCAGGCGAGTCTGCAACACGCGAAACACCACCGCATCGTCGAAATCCTCCAGCCGCAGCCGCTCGCCGACCGCAGGCAGGAAGTGGAAGGTGGTGCGCGCCAGACGCTGACCGTCGCGTCTGAGCACCCCCCGCAGACAGGCCACCGGCTGCTGCGGCGCGAGCCCGAGGATGACCGCCGGCTCGGGCGCGACCTCGGGCTTCCAGCTCACCATCAGCATCTGCGCATCGGTGGCGCCCTGGATCAGGTCGCTCAGCGAATCGGCCCGCGTGTCGCCCACGGCGCGGGACTGCGGCGCCAGCACGACGGCCGGGCGCGCGCGCTGCGTGCGCACGTAGCCCTCGAACTGCAGCAGCTGCAGGGCGTGGCGCACGGTGATGCGGCTGACGTCGAAGCGCGCACCGATGGCCCCCTCGCTGGGCAGGGCGTCCCCGACGGCCCAGCGGCCCTGGTCGATGGCCTGGCGCAGCACCTCGGTCAGGCTGCGGTACAGCGGCCGGCCGCCGCGGCGAGGCAAGGTGGCCGGCAGGGCCTGGAGGGCGGCGCCGTCGGCCTCGGCAGGCGCGCTGCCCGCCCCGGCAGGTGGTGCCCGGCGGGGGCGTCGCGCACGCGCCGTCTGGCTGGCCGGGTCCGCGTCGCCGGGGCCGGACGTGACGGTCTGAGGCTGGAACATCGTGCCGTCAGTGTAGGCCAGTCATGACAATGAATGCATCATCCGATCGGGAGCGATGCTCGGGCAATACCGTCAGTCCACAGCCTTGTTTCGCAAAACGAAACACCGGGAATACCCCGACTTCGTGACCGCCCCGACTTCATATCATGACAACTGCCGCACCCAAGGACTGCAGGCCCGTTCATGGGTCGCGACGGCTGCGGCACCCCGCTGGACCCGACACAGGAGACAACCCGATGATCAGGACGATATTCAGGAACGTGGTGGTCGGCGCCGTCGCCGGCCTGGCGATGGCCGGCGCCGTGCTGGCGCAGGACAAGATCACGCTGCGCTTCTCGGTCGGCGCCAACGACAGCGCCACCGACGGCATGGCGCTGGGCATCAAGGCCATGCGCGACTACATCGAGTTCCGCTCGAACGGCCGCATCCAGGTGCGCCTGTTCTTCAACACCATGGGCGGCTCGCTGCAGGTGACCGAGCAGGTCAAGAACGGCTCGCTGGACTTCGGGCTGACCGACGACTCGGTGCTCGGCTCGTTCTACAAGCCGATGCAGGCCTTCCAGATCCCCTACCTGTTCCCGTCGTCGGCGGTGGCGTGGGAGTTCATGAACTCCAAGGCCATGCGCGAGATGACCGAGGACATGCGCAAGGCCACCGGCATCCGCACGCTGGCGCTGTCGGAGAACGGTTTCCGCAACCTGACAAACAACGTGCGCGAGGTCAAGGGCCCGGAAGACATGAAGGGCCTGAAGATGCGCACGATGCAGAGCCAGGTCTACGTGAACTTCATGCAGGCTCTGGGGGCTTCGGCCACGCCGATCGCCTGGCCGGAACTGGTGCCGGCGCTGAAGTCCAACGTCGTCGACGGCCAGGAGAATGCCTCGACCACGGTGCTGGATGGCCGGCTCTATGAGGTGCAGAAGTTCATGAGCGTGAACGAGCACATCTACGGCATGCACCTGATCATCTTCAACGATGCCAAGTTCCGCTCGCTGTCGGCCGACCACCAGAAGATCATCCAGGAAGGCGCACGGCTGCACGCCGCGGTGGCCAACTCGCGCAAGGCCTTCGACGCCATGGGCGCGGTCAACAAGATCCGCGACACGGGCACCAAGGTCCACGTGACCTCTCCGTCGGAGAAGGAGCGCTTCCGCCAGGTCACCCAGAAGCCCGTGATCGATTTCATCGCCACGCAGGCCGGGCGCGAAGTCGTCGACAAGGTGCTGGCCGCTGCAGAAGAGGCTCGCCGCGCGGTCTACGGCGAGTGACATCGCCGCCGAGGTCGGGACGAGGCTCTGCAGTTTCCGGCTCATGCGCAGTTCCAAGGGCCGGGCCGCGCGCATCCCGGCCCTGCGGAGTCGCGCGGCGTCCACACCGGAAAAGCAGTCGCAACGTGATTGGAAAGTTCTCCGATGAATGCTCTGCGTGACCTGATGCGGCCGCTCGTGCGTCTGGTCGACCAAGCTGCGGGATGGCTGCTGCTGTCGATCTGCATGCTGAACCTGGTCGCGGTGGTGATGCGCTACGGCTTTCGCGACTCGATCCCGTGGAGCGAGGAGGCCATCCGCTACATGGCCATCTGGATGACCTTCCTGGCCGTCGCGGCGGTCAGCTGGCTCGATGAGCACATGGACATGAACCTGTTCGGCAGCATCGCGAGCGCCCGCTTCCAGGCTTGGCACAAGGCTTCGTTGCAGGCGCTGAGTGCGGGCTTCGGGACGTTGGTCTGCTGGCAGGGGGTGGTCTACGTCAAGCTCAACGGCATGCAGACGGCGCCGGCCACCGGCCTGCCGATGTACCTTTTCTATTCGGCGGTTGCCGTGGGCGGCCTGCTGCTGACACTGGTGGCGCTCGTCAAGCTCGTGGACGCCTTCGTCCCGCCGCCGCGGGACGCCGAGGGCAAACCCGTACTCTAGCCGCCGATCCATCGGCACCCACCCGTCCTCCCCGTCATGACCGTCGTCTCGATCGCCCTGGCCCTGCTGCTGCTGTCCGGCCTGCCCATCGCCTTCGCCTTCGGCCTCTCGGCAGCCGTCGCCCTGTGGCACGAAGACCTGCCGATGTTGAACATGGCGACCAAGATGTTTGCCGGCCTGGACAGCTTCGTGCTGCTGGCCGCGCCCTTCTACATCGCCGCGGGCGTGCTGATGTCGCGCGGCGGCATCGCCTCTCGCCTGATCCGTTTCTCCACACTGCTGGTGGGCAAGGTCCGCGGCGGCACGGCCTACGCAGTGGTGGTGTGCTCGATGATGTTTTCGAGCATCTCGGGCACCGCCATCGCCGACATCTCCGCGCTCGGGCACATCTTCATCAAGGCGATGGCGCGGGAGGGCTACAGCCGCGCTTTCGCCGCCGCCCTCGTGGCGGCGGGCTCGATCATCGGACCCATCATCCCGCCGTCGGTCATCATGGTCCTCTACGCCGCGGTGGCCAATCTGTCGGTGCTCAAGCTCTTTCTCGCCGGCATCGTGCCTGGCCTGCTGCTGGGGTTGGCCTGCGGTCTGGTGGTGTTCGTCAAGGGACTGCGCGGGCAGTTGCCGCCAACCAGCCTGGAAATACCGCTTCAGGAGCGTCGCAGCACGCGCAACCAGGGCCTGTTGGTGTTGACGCTGCCCGGCTTCATCATCTACGGCACCACCTCGGGAATGTTCACGCCGACGGAAGCCGGCGGGATCGGCGCGGCGTATGCGCTCTTCCTCGCGGTGTTCGTCTTCCGCGAGCTCGGTCTGCAGCAGGTGCTGGAATGCTTCCGCGCCGCGGCACGGCTGACGGCAGGGCTCTTCCTGCTCATCGCGGCGGTCGAGGTCGTCAACTACGTGCTGATCATCGGCGGGATCGAGGACGGGGTCGGCGACTTGCTGAAGGTCTTCGAGGGTCAGCCGGTACTTTTCATGTTGGCGTGTGTCGTGGCCTTCCTCGTCATCGGGTTGGCCCTGGAGGCCGGGCCGGCGCTGCTGCTCCTGGCCCCGGTCCTTCTGCCCCTGGCCCGACAGATGGGCATCGACGACATGCACTTCTCGATGGTGATGATCGTCTCCTGCACGATGGGCCTGATCTCGCCGCCTGTGGGTATCGTGCTGTTCGTCGCCTGCCGGATCGGTGAGATCACCTTGACCGTGCTGTGGCGTGAACTGCGCTGGCTGTTCCTGGCCCAGATCGGCGTGATCGTGCTGATCGTGCTCGTGCCGCCGCTGAGCACCGGCCTGCCGAGCCTGATCGGGCGCTGAAGCGATGGGGTCCTGGCGCCATGCCGTGCGTGCACGCCAGGACTCCCATCACCATGGATCCCCTTGGAGTTGCCCGCATGACCACCCCCCTGTTCGACGCCCTGCGTGAGCGCCTGGGCCCCGGGCGCTTCCTCGAAGGCGAGGCCATCCCCGATCGCTTCTGCGCCGACAGCGCGCGCCAGGCGCCGGTGCGGCCACGTGCGGTGGCGCTGCCGACCAGCGTCGACGAGGTCAGCGCCGTGCTGTCGCTGTGTCACGCGCACGGTCAGGCGGTGGTCACCCAGGGCGGGCGCACCGGGCTGTGCGCCGCCGCCCACCCGGGCGAGGGCGAGATCGTGCTGTCGACCGAGAAGCTCGCCGGCGTCGAGGAGGTCGACCTTGACAGCGGCACGCTCACCGCCCTGGCCGGCACGACGCTGCAGACCGTGCAGCAGGCCGCCGAGGACGCCGGGCTGATGTGCGGCATCGACCTGGGCGCGCGCGGCAGTTGCACCGTTGGCGGCAACGTCGCCACCAACGCCGGCGGCAACCAGGTCATCCGCTACGGCATGACGCGGCGCAACGTGCTGGGGCTGGAGGTCGTGCTGGCCGACGGGCGCGTCGTGCGCTCGCTCAACAAGATGCTGAAGAACAACACCGGCTACGACTGGACGCAGATGTTCATCGGCTCGGAGGGCACGCTCGGGGTGATCACGCGTGTGGTGATGCAGTTGCACGCGCGGCCGCAGCAGGTGCAGACCGCGCTGCTGGCCGTGGCCGACACGCGGCAGGGCCTGGCGGTGCTGCGCGCCCTCGAGCGCGCGCTGCCGGCAGGCCTGCTGGTGTTCGAGGCGCTGTGGCGCGAGATGGTCGACGTCGCCACCGGGCGCGTGGGCCTTTCCTGCCCCATCGAGCAGCCGCAGGACCTGCTCATCCTGATGGAGGCCCCGATGGGCGAGGGCGGCAAGGCGGCCTTCGAGGCGGTGCTGGGCGAGATGTTCGAGCAGGGCCTGCTGGTCGATGCGGCCGTGGCCGAGTCGGGCGCGCAGCGCGCGCGCTTCTGGGCGCTGCGCGAGAGCGTCTACGAGTACGAGCGCGTCTTCGGCTTCGTCCACGGTTACGACATCTCGGTGCCGCTGGACCGCATGGCCGAGGCCATCGCCCTGCTGCGCGCGGCCGGCCCGGAGCTGCCGGCCGGGATCCGGCTGGTCAGCTTCGGCCACATGGCCGACTCCAACATCCACCTGCTGGCGGTGGCCGACCGGCCAGGCGACGCCGACGACGCGCACCACTGCGACGAGGTCGTCTACCGCTGCACGCACGCCGTGGGCGGCTCGATCTCGGCCGAGCACGGCATCGGCCGCCTCAAGCGCCCCTATCTCGGCCTGTCGCGCACGCCCAGCGAGCTCGAGTTGATGGGGCAGATGAAGCAGATGCTGGACCCGCGCGGCATCCTCAACCCGGGGCGGGTGCTGTGACCGCGCGTCGCGGCAGGGTGCGCCGTGTCGACCGCCGCACAGACCGACGCACAGACCGACGCGCAAACCCACGCACAGGCCGCCACATCGACCGTCGCGTCGTCCGCAGGACCGGCCCCCGCACCGTCGGCCGTCTGGCGACCCGCACACCCACCGACAGCCACCGCCTCGTCGCCCATCTTCTGCCGTGCAGGAGCCCGCATGAGCACTGACCCCTCCACCCCCCATGTCGCCGGCCCCAGGGCCCTGCCCGCAGGCCTGAGCGGCGAGCACCTGCTGGCCCTGTACGAGCGCATGCTGCTGCTGCGGCGCTTCGAGCAGGCCGCACAGACCGCCTGCCGCAAGGGCGAGACCCCCGGCTTCCTGCACCTGTACATCGGCGAGGAAGCCACGGGCGTGGGCATCTGCGACCACCTGCGACCGAGCGACTGGATCACCAGCACGCACCGCGGCCACGGCCACGCCCTGGCCAAGGGCATGGACCCGGACACCCTGATGGCCGAGCTCTACGGCCGCGCCGACGGCTGCTGCGGCGGACGCGGCGGCACCATGCACCTGTACGACCGCTCGGTCGGCCTGTTCGGCACCAACGGCCTGGTGGGCGCGGGCATCCCGCAGGCCGTGGGCGCGGGGATGGCGGCGCGGCGCCTGGGCGGGGACGGCATGGCGGTGGCCTTCTTCGGCGACGGCGCGAGCAACCACGCCGCCTTCCACGAAGGCATCAATCTGGCGGGTGCGCTGTCGGCACCGGTGGTCTTCGTCTGCGAGAACAACCTCTACGCCACGGCCACGCCGCTGGCCAGCGTCACGCGCAACCCCGAGATCGCCAGCCGCGCGGCGGCCTACGGCATCCCCGGCGTGGCCGTGGACGGCAACGACATCGTGGCCGTGTGGTGCGCGATGCAGCAGGCCACGGACCGCGCACGGCGCGGCGAGGGCCCGACGCTGATCGAATCCAAGACCTACCGCACCGTGGCCCACCACGAGGGCGACCCGGTGGCCGGGATCTACCGCACGCAGGAGGAGGTCAACGCCTGGCTGGATCGCGACCCGCTGCTGCGCGCGCGCCAGGAGTGGATCGAGCCGCTGGGCCTGGCCGACGCCGCGGCCCTGGAGGCGATGGAAGCGCGCGTGCGCGCGATCGTCGACCAGGCCATCGAGTTCGCCCGCCGCTCGCCCGAGCCCGACCCGGCCACGGTCGACCGCCACATCCACGCACAGCCGTTGAACCCGGCGCAAGCCCAGGTGTGGCCCAACGCTGCGACGGCCACACAGACGCAGGGCTGGCTGGACGCCGTGCGCGACGGTATCGCCGAGGAGATGCGCGCCAACCCGCACCTGATCTACTTCGGTGAGGGCACGGGCGAGCGCGGTGGCACCTTCGCCCACACCAAGAACCTGTTCAAGGAGTTCGGCCCCACGCGGATGATCGACACGCCGATCTCCGAACTGGGCTTCACCGGCGCCAGCGTCGGGGCGTCGGCCGCGGGCGTGCGGTGCGTCGCCGACCTGATGTTCGCCGACTTCCTGTTCGAGGCCGCCGGCCAGATCGTGCTGCAGGCGGCCAAGCTGCGCTACATGAGCAACGGGCAAATGAACGCGCCGATGGTGGTGCGCGTGGGCGCGGGCGCGGTGCGCTCGGCCGGGCCGCACCACAGCGGCATGTACCACCCGGTGTGGGCGCATGTGCCCGGCCTGGTGGTGTGCGTGCCCTCGAACCCGGCCGACGCCAAGGGCCTGATGAAGACGGCCCTGCGCGCCGGGGACCCGGTGCTGATGCTGGAGAGCAAGGCGCTGTTCGCCAGCAAGGGCGAGGTGCCGGTGGGCGAGCACTACGTGCCCTTCGGTGTGGCGCGCATCGCGCGTGCCGGCCGCGACGCCACCGTTGCCGCCGCCGGCCAGATGGTCGGGCTGGCGCTGAGCGCCGCCGAGGCCCTGGCCCGCCGCGGCATCGAGTGCGAGGTGATCGACCTGCGCACCATCCAGCCGCTGGACGTCGACACGGTGGCGGCCAGCGTGCGCCGCACCGGACGGCTGCTGGTCGTCGACGAAGGCTGGTCGATGTGCGGCGTGGGGGCCGAGCTCGGCCAGGCGATGCAGGAACTGGCCTTCGACCATCTGGACGCGCCCGTGGCGCGGCTGCACACCGACGCCATGACCCACCCCTTCGCGCCGTCGCTGGAGCGGGCGATGCTGGTGAACGCGCAGCGCATCGAGGCGGCGGTCGACGACCTGGTGCGCGGCCTGGCACCGGCGCCACGCCGCATGCGCGGCGGCGTGGCGGCGCCGACGGATGGCGCGGCCCTGGCGCAGGGCGCGTCGGGTGCGGGGGCGGCATCGGCCCACGCCGCGTCGAACGCATCGGCCACCGCCCTGGCGTCCGGTGGCGCGCCCGGCGCCGAGGCTGCATCGGCCGCATCGGCTGCAACAGCCGCCGACCTTGCAGCCGCCGCTGCCACCCCTGCCACCGCGGCGCCGGCCCTGCCCCCCGGTGAGCCCCTGACCATGCCCTTCGGCGACCTCACCGTCAGCGAGGGCACGTTGGTGCGCTGGCTCAAGCAGGTGGGCGACGCGGTGCGGGCCGGCGAGACGGTGGTCGAGATCGAGACCGACAAGGCCATCGTCGAGGTCGAGGCACCCTGCGACGGCACGCTGGCGCACCAGATCGAGCAGGAAGGCACCGTCGTCAAGATGGGCCAGCAGATCGCGATCATCCAGCCGGCCTGACGCCATGGACACGCTGCACACCCCCGCACCGTCACCCGCGATCCGGCTGTTCGCCTCTCCGGCCGCGCGTGCCCTGGCGCGCAGCGCCGGCCTGCCGTTGCAGGGCCTGCGCGGCAGCGGCCCGGCCGGCCGCATCGTCCGCGCCGACGTGCAGGCCGCGCTCGACGCGCCGGCGGCGCGGGGCGCGTCGGCGCCTGCCGTCGAGTCCGCCGGCGCCGGGTGGCAAGCCCCGCCCGGCTCGCAGTCGCAGCCGCTGTCGCCGGTGCGGCGCGCCATCGCCCGGCGCATGTCCGAGGCCATGCGCGAGGCCCCGCACTTCTACCTCGAGGCCGACCTCGACGTCGGGCCGATGATGGCCGCGCGC
>Ga0172376_10001959_pt1 | contig 25676 bp, 25 predicted proteins | sample Lak35m_FD_121114 | JGI IMG/M metagenome (GOLD analysis project Ga0172376, IMG submission 121114) | Freshwater microbial communities from Kabuno Bay, South-Kivu, Congo - kab_092012_35m | ecosystem: Environmental > Aquatic > Freshwater > Lake | place: Democratic Republic of the Congo: South-Kivu...
CATGTTCAAGCGCGTGATCGCGACACTCATAACGGGCTCCCTTCGATCGGTCATCGAAAGGAATCAGCCCTCGCCCAGTCCGGAAAATCACAAACGAGTCAGAAGCTGTGGCCGCTGGTATAAAACGTCGCGAATTCGTTGGGAAAGCGTTTACCAAAAACCCTACGCGTCTTCACGTTTACCGAGCGTCCGCAGCAGGAAAGCAGGAACGTGGTCGCCCATGCCCTTGAAGTTGTCATCGCCGCCCTGGCCTTCGCCGGGTTGGCGCTCGCCATGCTTATTGCGACCTTCCCGACCCCTTGGCGCGCTTTCGCGATTCCGGCTGTCGCGATCGCGGCCGCGCTTGCGGTCGCGGCGACCCGGCCGTTCCGGGGAAGCTGCAGCCTCCGGGGCAGAGGGCCGGTCTTCGGCAGCTTCGAACACTTCGGCAGGCGGCGCCTCGATGACGGGTGGCTCAGCCTGAGTCGGCGGCGGGGCGCGCTCCCGGTCGCCGCCGCGTCCACGCCCGCCGCGACCGCGTTTGCGGTCGAAGCGGTCGCGGCCGGTTGCGGGTCCGCGGCTCCGCGCCTCGCCGACGGCATCGTCCATCCCTTCCGGTAGGAAGGCCTCGACGTCCTTGGCGATGCGCTTGACGACGGCGTCCCACAGGCGGCTGTCGCCAGGAGCGACGATGGTGAAGCTTTCGCCCGACCGGCCGGCACGGCCCGTGCGACCGATGCGGTGAACGTAGTCGTCGGAGTTCGGCGGCGGGGCGTAGTTGAAGACCTGGCTGACTTCCGGAATATCGAGGCCTCGAGCCGCGACGTCGGATGCGACGAGAAGCTTCAGGTTCTTGTCGCGGAAGCGATCGAGTGTGGCCGTCCGTTGGCTCTGCGGCAGGTCGCCGTGGATGGGCGCGGCATCGAAGCCGTGGCTGGCGAGTGATTTGGCGACAATGTCGACTTCGGTCTTGCGGTTGCAGAATACGATGCCCTGGTCGGTCAGCTTGGCGCGGATGATGGAACGCAGCACAGCGCGCTTTACCGTATCCTCGTTCGACGGGCAGTGCGTCACATATTGCTTGATGGTGGAGGCGGTCGTGGCGGGCTTGGCGACTTCGATACGCAGGGGGTCGTTCTGGAACTGCTTGGCAAGCTTGGTGATCTCGGGCGGCATGGTGGCCGAGAACAGCAGGGTCTGCCGGGTTTTCGGGAGCAGGGTGCAGATGCGCTCGATGTCGGGGATGAAGCCCATATCGAGCATGCGGTCGGCTTCGTCGATCACCAGCATCTGGACGCCGGTCATCAGGAGGCGGCCGCGCTCGAAATGGTCGAGCAGACGGCCGGGCGTTGCGATCAGCACATCGACCCCGGCGGTGAGCTTTTTGTCCTGGTCGCCAAAGGAAACGCCGCCGATCAGGAGCGCCATGTTGAGTTTGTAACCCGAGCCATACTTCTCGAACTGCTCGGCGACCTGAGCCGCAAGCTCCCGGGTCGGCTCAAGGATCAGCGAGCGCGGCATCCGCGCCTTGGCGCGGCCCTGGCCCAGCTTGTGGATCATCGGCAGGACGAAGGCGGCCGTCTTGCCTGTGCCTGTCTGCGCGATTCCCGTGATGTCACGGCCGCCCAGGACGGCGGGAATGCCCTGCTCCTGGATTGGCGTCGGGGTCGTGTAACCGGCGCCCTTCACGGCTGCCAGGATGCGGGGGTCGAGACTTAGCTCGTCAAACGTCATCAGGTTGGTCTTTTGGGCTCGATCGGCCGGGCCACGAGCGGAAACGCGCGCTTAGCGGGAACTGCCGGAGCAATAGGGCCCCCCGTTCCCAAGTCAATCCCGCAGCCTACCACGGGAGGGATAGAGCGCTTCCGTGACGGATTAACCAGCGCGCTGGCCTTAACGCCGCCTATGGCCGCTCGTAGGCCTGCGGCTTGTTCTCGTTCAGCTTCATGTAGCGGTCGCGCAGCTTGGTCTGGCGCGACTCCATCGGCGTCGCGACGCCATCGATGTAGACCGCGTCCGGGCTGGACATGAGCTCGAGAGGGTCACCGTCCCATATCACGACATCGGCTGTTGCCCCGGCCCGAAGCACGCCTAGGTCCGCGCGGCCATACATCGTTGCTGGAACGCTGGTGATCGCCCTGAAAGCGTCCTCCCACTTCATGCCGTTGGCGACGGCGTTGCCAGCTAGCTGCTGGATGAAGCGGGTGTTGTGGCTGGCTTCGCCTGGATCGGCGATTGCAACCGTAACTCCGGCAGCCGAGAGACGGGCTGCATTCTCCAACGTGGCGGCAAGGATCTCAAACCTGTCAGGCAGGTTGGCAAGCGGGTTGACGATCACGGGGACGTTGGCGGCGGCGATTTGGTCAGCGACGCGCCAACCTTCGGTCGCGCCGAGGAGGATCAGCCGCATGCGTGGCTCGCGCTGGCGCAACGTGAGGAGTTGCAGGATGTCGGCGGCGCGATGGACCTCAACCATCAGCGGGATGCGACCTTCCACAACCGGCTTAAGCGCGACTGCTTCCTTGCGGATCAGCAGGTCGCCCTCGCCGTCGTCTTCGAAGCCGCGGGGATATGCCTTAGAATCGTCGATTGCTGTCAGGAGCCAGGTCCATGCCGCAGCGCGCGAACCGCCGGCCGCGGACGCTCCGCCCTCGCCGAGTTCGGCCAGCATGAAGGCTTGCCGAGTGTCGATGCTGTTGAAGCCGCCCGAGAAGTCGACAACGGCGCCGTAGCCCCCAAAAAGGCCATTGCCCGGCGCGCCTACAATAGCAGCCCGGGTGAAGCCCTCGATGCGGTTGACGTCGATGGCTGTATCGTCCGGGTTGAAGGAGTCCGCGGCATGGAGCGATGCTTGGAATTTGCTACCACCAGCCGAGATGTCGTTGGCCGGGTCTTCCGACGGAATTTCTGTGAGCCCAACACGGCTGAAGGCCGCGAACAGGCCGGGCGTCACCCATTTTCCGCTGGCATCGATAATGGTCGCGCCGGCCGGAGCGGCCGCCGTGCCGACTGATACGACGCGGCCATTGTTGATGACCACAGTGCCGTTCTCGATGACGCCCTGCGGCGTGTTCGTGACGATGCGACCGCCGGTGATCGCGACCTGCTGGGCCAGTGCGGCAGGAGGTCCAGCAAGGACCGCAGCGGCGAAGAGAAGCTTCCGGATCATTTGCGATCTCCTTCGCCGGGTTGCCCAAGTTCGAAGTCGACGACCGGCTGGCTATTCAGGTTCGCGCGATCCCATGTAACTGCTCCGTCGACGAAGACGAGGTCAGCGCGCGTGTAGCTGCTGAAGGGATCGCCGGACCAGATCACGATGTCGGCCGATTTTCCGGGTTCAAGCGTGCCGGTCTTGTCGAGGATGCCGAGCGCCTTGGCCGGGTTGCGCGATAGCCAGGTCCAGGCTTCGGCCTTGGAGATGTTTAAACCTGCCTTGTTCCCGTCGGCGAGGGCCTTGGCGGCTTCCTGGTTAAGGCGCTGAATGCCGTAGGCGTCGTCGGAGTGGACGATGGCGCAGCCATTCTGCGCCTGATGAACCAGAGGGATATTCTCGCGGATGCCGTCATAGGCTTCAGCCTTGAAGCCCCACCAGTCAGCCCACAACGCACCACAGATGCCGTTGGCGGCGAGCTTGTCGGCGATCTTGTAGGCCTCGACGCCGTGATGGAAGGCGGAGACCTTGTAGCCGAACTCCTTCGACAGATCGATCACCTGAGCCATTTCGTCTGCCCGGTAGCAGTGGTGTTGCACGAGGATTTCTCCCTCGAGCACTCCCATCAGCGTGTCGAGTTCGAGATTGCGATCCGGCGGGCTCGGCGGGTCCTTGGGATCTTCCTTTTTCTGGCCGTCCGCGGGCGCGGGCGACTTTGCCTTTTTCTCCCAGGCGTCGAAGTCGGTTTCGTACTTGTCCCACTTGCGCTTGTACTCGCTCGCCTTCTGCCAGGCGTCGCGATAGCCGGCGACATTGCCCATGCGCGAGTAGGGGGCTCCGCCCGGGAAGCCGCCGCTGCCATAGCCGTAAACGCGCTTGGGGTTTTCGCCACAGGCCATCTTCAACGTGTAGGGCGCGCCGGGGAACTTCATGTCCTGCGCCGTCCGGCCAGGTACATTCTTCAGGATCACGCCGCGGCCGCCGAACAGGTTCGCTGAACCGGGCAGGATCTGCATCGCCGTGACCCCCCCCGCCATGGCGCGGGTGAAGCCAGGGTCGTGCGGCCAGATCGAGTGTTCAACCCAGACTTCGGCCGTCACCGGGCCTGAGACCTCGTTGCCATCCTGGTGGGCGCCGATGCCAGGCGAGGGGTAGGCGCCAAGGTGGGAGTGGATGTCGATGATGCCGGGCGTCACCCATTTCCCGGCAGCGTCAATCGTCTTGATCCCGGCCGGCATCGTCATTGCGGCTTCGGACCCGATCGCGGTTATTTTGCCGTCCTCGATCAGGACGGCGCCACGATCGATCATGCCGCCAAGCCCATCCAGCACCGTCGCGTTGCGAATGAAGACGTCCTCGGCCGGCATCGCCCTATACGTTGAGGGGTAGGGGTCCTTGGGGTAACTGACGCGGGTCGCCAGCGGCTTTGTGGGCTCGCCGGGTGGTGAAGCCGTGCCGCCGGTGTTCGGCGAGGTGGCCGTCGTGGCGCAGGCGGCCGCCGCCACCGCGATGAAAGGGATCAATTTCAACAGATGCATTCCGCGTCCCCGCTGGTGTCGCTGCGGCAATGTCTGCACAGGGCCAGTCGCGACGTCAAACCTCGTTCACGCGATGGGCGAAGGTCCTCGTTTGAGGGCTTCTGGCGCTGTTGCGCCCAACGCAACGTAAGCTGACGGAAACATGAGTGTCTCCCTTCGAGATTCCATCTCGCTGAGAGCGTGGGGTCGTGTAGCCTGTACAGCGTCAGCAGAAAGGTTGGAGACGTGCATGAAGGTTCTCGCGCAGATATTCGCTGGAGGCGTCGTGATGCTTTCCTGCGTGGCGCAGGCGCAGACTGCGGCCGACATTCCACGGACGCCCGACGGCAAGCCGGACTTCCAGGGCGTTTGGACGAATTCCTCGCTGACGCGGCTGGAACGCGCGCCGGAATTCACCAATCTCGTTTTGACCGACGCCGAAGCCAAGGACTGGGAGGCGGAAGCCGCAAGCATCGCAGCAGCGGACGGCGCGCCGACCGATCAGAGCGCGGGAGCCCCGGAAAAGGGCCAGGACCCGGAGGGGTACAATTTTTTCTGGATCGATCCGGGTACAAAAGTGGGCAAGGTGAAGGGGGAGCTGCGCTCGTCCTGGATCGTCGACCCTCCCAATGGGCGCGTGCCCTACACGCCGGCCGGTCGTGCCGCGATGATGAAGGAAGTTTCGACCTACAATCTCTACGACAATCCGGAGGAGCGGATTCCGATCGAGCGCTGCCTGATCGGCTTTGCATCAACGGGCGGGCCGCCGATGCTGAACGCACTCTACAATAATCATCACCAGATCATCCAGACGCCCGACGCAATCGCGATCAACGTCGAGATGGTGCACGACACGCGGATCATCCGCATCGACGGCCAGCACAATCCGCCGGAAGTCCGCCAGTATCTCGGCTCGACCGTCGGACGCTGGGAGGGTGATACACTGGTGACGGAGACGCGGGGCTTCAAGCCGAAGGAAGCAGTGCGTGTCGACTTCGGGTTCTTCGCCTACATCTCGCCGGACGCAAAGGTGACGGAGCGTTTCACGCTGAATAATGCGGACGAGATCCATTACGCCTTCGTCGTAGAGGATCCTGCCGCCTACACGCAGCCTTGGAAGGGCGAGCTGACGTTCAGACGCTCGCCGGATCGCATTCATGAGTACGCCTGCCATGAGGGCAACTACTCGGTGACGAACATCCTCACCGGCGCGCGCGAGATGGAGCGAATGGGTGTGAAGGCGGCTGTCACCCGTCCGCGTGCAAGGATCGATCGGCAGTAGCCTGGCGGCACGGCTGGCGCACGGGGGCCATCTCTGACAGGCTGCAGCAGGAAACGGACCCTTGCCGCAGCGAGCGCCGCGATGACCAAAGCTGACACTTATCTGGGCTGGAAGATCGACTTCCGGAACCCGCCGGGCGAGCCGGCAGGTCTCGAACCGGACTCGATGCACTGGAAGGTGTACAAGAATCCGGTGGCGATGGCTGTCGGCGGCGTTGCCGCCGTGCTGCTCGAATTCGCCGATGCGCGCATCCGGTCGGGCGTGTGGGATCACTCGATCTACAAGCAGGACCCGATTGGCCGGTCTAAGCGGACGGGTGTTGCCGCGATGGTCGGTGTCTACGGTCCCAAGCGCGCCGCAGAGCGCGTGATCCAGGGCGTGACCAACATGCATGCGCGCGTCAATGGAACGACGCCAAAGGGCGAGGCCTATCGTGCGCTGGACGTCGAGCTGCTGGACTGGGTGAGTGCTACAGCGGCTTACGGCTTCCTGACCGCCTATGACACCTTTGTGGAGCGCGTGCCTGAGGTGGACAAGGCGCGCTACTATGCCGAGGCTGCGCCCGGTGCGAAGCTCTATGGCGTGCAGCGTTCGCCTGGCTCGACCGCGGAATTCTTCGACATGATGAACAGTCTGGTCGATCGCTTCGAGCCGCACCCGATAAACGAGGAGTTCCTCGCCATCATCCAGTCGGGGCAGGCCGCGCCCGGCACACCGAAGTATCTGAGCCGCGCGATGGGCAGGGCGTCGGTGTCGCTTCTGCCGCCGGTGGTGCGTGAACGTCTGGCGCTCGGGCCGAAGTACGATCTCAGTGTCGCCGACAGGTTGGTGGTGATGGCGCTGGGCAAGTATCTCGACCGCACGCCGATCCGAGGCTCGCCACCGTGCGAGGCGAGTGCGCGGATTGGCCTGCCGGCCAACTTCCTGTTTCTGGGCAAGCGCAAGCAGGCCGAGTTGATGATGCGTTGGCGCGCGGCGGGTTTAGGAATAAAGCAGCCTGCCGCAACGAAAGTGGTGCAACCCGCCGAATGATATGCTGAATTTCTGGCGGCAAGGCCGCCGGCCCGGAGTACGCCATGAAACTCTACGATTCGATCGGACCCAATCCACGCGTCGTGAAAATGTTCATGGCGGAAAAAGATATCGACATGCCTAGGGTCACGGTCGACCTGATGGCCGGGGAAAACCGCCAGCCCGCCCATGTCGCACGTAACCCGGGCGCACAGATGCCGACGCTCGAACTCGACGATGGCCGTTATCTCGCCGAGGTAACTGCGATCTGCGAGTATCTTGAGGAGAAGCACCCCAGCCCGTCGCTGCTCGGCGCCACTGCCGAAGAGCGGGCGATGACGCGCATGTGGACGCGCCGCGTCGATCTCTACATCGTCGAGCCGATGCTGACCGGCTTCCGCTCGGCGGAAGGCTACGGCCTGTTCAAGGACCGGATGCGACTGTTGCCGCAGGCGGCCGCGGACCTTAAGCTGATCGCGCAGGAGAAGATAACCTGGCTTGACGGGCTGATCGGCGGACGGGACTTCATCGCAAGCCACAGATGCACGCTGGCTGACATACTCCTGTTCTGCACGCTCGATTTCGCTGCAACGGTTGGCCAGCCGGTTAATCGAGACAACACGAACATCGCCGCCTGGTTCGATCGCATGGCATCGCGACCGAGTGCCTCGGCCAGCAAGAGGTGAACGCGGGCGTGAATGTCGGCAACGTCATGCGCAAGGCAACCAAGATTCTTCACACGCTCGCCTCGTGCGGCCTTATCGGCGCGCTTATGGGCTACATCGTCATTCTTCTGGCGGCTCCACAGGATACCGCGGAATCTTATGCGAACGCGCGCGCCGCGATCGCGGCGCTCTGCAACTACCTGTTGCTGCCCTCGCTTGCTGTTGCATTGATGTCGGGGTTACTGTCGATGGTGGTGCATCCGCCCTTCCGGGAGACGCGATGGGCCTGGCTCAAGGCGCTGCTCGGCCTCAGCACGTTCGAGGCGACGTTGGGCATCATCGGCGCCAAGGCGACAGCGGCGGCAGACTTTTCGGCGCGCGTCGCGGCCGGTGAGGCGCATCAGAAGGCGCTCGCCGATGCCATCGCCAATGAGTGGGGCTCGCTGGTGGCGATCATGGTCCTTGCGGTAGCCAACGTCGTCATCGGCGTCTGGCGGCCGCGGCTCTGGAAGAAAGCCGATTGACCAGTTGTGGGCCGGCCGCGTCGGCGCCCGCGTCCCAGGCACGTTGGAGCTGACCCCGCCGATCTCAAGGGCGCAATGTAGCGCCGTTACTGCGCAGCCAGTCCGGCCGGCAATCTCAGATGGCTTTGCAGGAGGCAAACCGACTTGCTTTCGTCCTGCTGCCATGCCTCGGCGTGGACCACCGCGACGCGTTTTCCGAGACGACGGACCTTTGCGCGGGCGTATGTCGTCTCGCGGCGCGCAGGCCGGAGATACTCCACGCTGATATTGATTGCGCGAGCAGGGGCAGTGGTGCCGACTTCATGCGCCAGCTGCAGGAGGCATGCGATTTCCAGAAAGGATGCGACGCAGCCGCCATGCAGGGCGGGCAGCATCACATTGCCGACCAGCTGGTCGCGCACAGGCATTGTCGCAAAGACACCGCGTTCGTCAGCGTGCGCTGTGATCGCGAGGAAGCGGGCGAAGGGCGAGCTGTTGAGGATGGCGTTTAGGTCGACGGCGGTGGTCATGTTACGCTCCGACGATTGAGCGTGAAGGCGGCCTGTGCGGCGGCGACGGGATCATCAGGCGATACATCCCAGGCCTCGGCGCGCAGGAACGCTATCGTGCGTGTCGCGCGGTAGACATGCGCCGAGCAGGTGACGGAAGCGCGCGGCGCGGCGGGGCGCATATGGTCGATGCGCAGGTCGAGCGTCGCGGGCGCTGCCTCGAAGCCAAGTCCAGCCATGATGGCGAGGCCACAAGTGTGGTCGATCAGGGCTGTCAGCACGCCGGGGGCGAGGATGTCGGCGCCGTTCTGTCCGACCAGATCCTCGCGCCAGGGCAGGAGAATCTCGCCGCGGCCGGCTGAGGAGGATACAAACTTCATTCCCAGCGCCACCGCGTAGGGTGTGTATTCGACCATGCGGGCAGCGTAGGGGTTGCCGGCCCAATCGCCCACGCCATCTGTCGCTGTATCGTCACGCTGTTCAGTGTCGCTCATGTCGCATTTCATGTGCACAGGAGCGGGCTGGCGCCAACAGGGTAACGCACGAGGCCGTGGGGTGAAGCAATGACAGCCGAGGGGGTCATTGATCGTTGCCAGCCGGCCGTCCCGGTCCTGATCTCGCGCTGCGCCATGTTGCACCGAATACCGGATCAGCGTGGCTCGCTGCGGTCTTCGACGGAACGCCTCTTGCGTCGGTCGCGCCTTTGGCGGGCGGCAAGCTTCGTGGCGATGATCTCGCCCAGCGGAGCGTCCCGGCCCTTGCGCCATTTGCCCTTTTGCAAGTGACGCCTGGTGAGTGTCGAAGCAGCAACTTCGGCGCGTGAGTCCTCGCAATTGATAACCGTGGCAGTTTTCATTTTTGCCGTGCGGCGAACATTGCGCAGCGAAATGGCCCTCGAGCGCGGGATATTCTTCCGCGAGGACTTGTTGTTTTCGCCGTAGTCGTTTCGGCGATCGTGCCGCAGCGAAAGCCGCTTCTTTTCCTGAGGCGACTTCGGCAGCTTTGGCATCATACGTCCAGCTCGTCGACGAACTTGGCGTTGTCCTGTATGAATTTGAAGCGGAGTTCCGGCTTCTTGCCCATCAGGGTTTCGACGAGGTCCTGGCTCGACTTGACGCTCTTCGGCATCTGCACGCGCGCGAGGGTGCGCGTGGCGGGGTTCATCGTGGTGTCCTTGAGCTGCGCCGGCATCATCTCGCCGAGGCCCTTGAAGCGGCCGATGTCCGGCTTCTTGCCCTTGAACTCGGTGGCAAGCAGCTGGTCCTTATGCGCGTCGTCGCGGGCGTAGACCGACTTGCCGCCGGACGAGATGCGATAGAGCGGCGGCATGGCGAGAAAGAGGCGGCCAGATTCGATGAGGCCGGGGGTCTGGCGGAAGAAGAAGGTGATGAGGAGAGATGCGATGTGGGCGCCATCGACGTCGGCATCGGTCATGATGATTATGCGTTCGTAGCGGAGATCCTCGACGCGGAAGCGGTGGCCGAGGCCGGTGCCGAGCGCTGTGGCGAGATCGGTGAGTTCCTTGTTGTTCGACAGCTTGTCGTCGCCGGCGCTAGCAACGTTGAGGATCTTGCCACGCAGCGGGAGGACCGCCTGCGTGGCCCGGTCGCGCGCCTGCTTGGCAGAGCCGCCTGCCGAGTCGCCTTCGACGATGAAAAGTTCCGTGCCTTGCGCCGAGCCGTCGGAACAGTCAGCGAGCTTGCCGGGCAGGCGGAGTTTGCGGGTGGCGGACTGTCGGGCGACTTCCTTGTCCTTCCGCTTGCGCATGCGGTCTTCCGCTTGGCCGATCGCCCATTCAAGCAGGCGGTTGGCGTTGGCGGTGGATGCGGTGAGCCAGTGGTCGAAACGGTCGCGCATCGCATTTTCGGTTATGCGGAAGGCGTCTTGGGTGGAGAGCTTCTCCTTCGTCTGGCCGACGAATTCCGGGTTGCGGATGAAGACAGAAAGCAGTGCGCCGGCCGTACCGAGCACGTCGTCGGCGGTGATCAGGCCGGTCTTCTTGTTGCCGACCATCTCGCCGTAAGCACGCAGGCCCTTTGTAAGCGCCGAGCGCATACCTGCTTCGTGAGTGCCGCCTTCAGGCGTCGGGATAGTGTTGCAATAGGTGCGCGAGAAGCCGTCTGCCTCGCTGCCATACCCGTTGGCCGACCACACCACGGCCCACTCGACGGCGCCCCCGCCACTGCCCTCGACGCGTCCGGTGAAGGCTTCGGGCAGGACGAGCTTCGCTTCGGCGGTAAGCTCCTTCATCATGTCGGCGAGGCCATTGGGGTAGTGCAGCGTCGCTTCAGCGGGTGTCTTGTCGTCGTCCTTGAGAAGCTTCGGATCGCAACTCCAGCGGATCTCGGCGGCGCGGCTGAGATAGGCTTTTGAGCGGGCCATTGCGTAGAGTCGCGACGGACGGAAGTGCAGCTTGTCGCCGAATATCTGCGGGTCGGGATGGAACTTGATCTGCGTGCCACGGCGGTTGGGAGCTGCGCCGACGGGAACAAGTTTCGAGGTTGGCTTTCCGCGGCTGTACGTCTGGCGGTAGAGCTTGCGGTCGCGCGCGACCTCAACTTCCATGTCGTCGGACAGCGCGTTGACGACGGAGATGCCGACGCCGTGCAGGCCTCCAGCGGTCTCGTAGGCCTTGTTCGAGAATTTGCCGCCCGAGTGCAGCATGGTCATGATGACTTCGAGGGCGGACTTGTTGCGGAACTTGGGATGGGGATCGATCGGGATGCCGCGGCCATCGTCGCGAACGGCAAGGCAGTTATCCTTGTCGAGCGTCACATCGATGCGGGAGGCGTGGCCAGCGACGGCTTCGTCGATGGCGTTGTCGAGGACCTCGGCGAAGAGGTGGTGGTAGGCGCGCTCGTCGGTGCCGCCGATATACATGCCGGGTCGCTTGCGGACGGGCTCGAGGCCTTCGAGGACTTCGATGTCCTTCGCAGAGTAGCCGGATGTGTCAGCTTTCGCGCCGTCAAACAGCTTTGCCTGGTTGGTCTTGGCCATGAAATTCCCGAGTGCCGAATCAGCGCCTGATGGGCGGGCGCGTGAGCTAGCCCGAAGCTCGCCGAGGGGACAATTCTTGTGCTTAAGAAACCCTTGTAGTGCGGGCCCGGCGCCCCGCCAAAACCCTTCCCGCAACAGGTGATCCACAGGGGAAAGGGGCCAATTGAGCCGTTTCGCATCCACCCGGCGATCTGCCCGCTTTGAGGCCGTTGGTCACGGCCGGGGATGCGGTGCTCCTGAGCCCCAAAAGCAGGGCCCCTTGTGGTGAGACGCCTCTGCAGCGAGGCTGAGTTACCGGTCGACAAGAAGGATTGCGGCTCACCCCCGCCCCGGCAGGGCTTGGTGCAGTGGCGCGCAAACAGCAGCGCTTCTCGACCGCCTTATGACGCCTTGTCCGCCCGCATGCAGACCGGGCTGCTCCGGCCGGGTCCCGTGCGACAACAGAGGAAGTCCGGCCCGGCAACAGCGTGCTGCCTTGTCCCGGCCTTGCCTGCAACCGCGGTCCTTGGCGCCATTCACGAGGCTCTTCACGCTCGCCTGCGTCCACCTCTCGCGCCGTTGAACCGTGCTTGGCTGGCCTCCCATGCGGAATGGAGCGGCAGTCATCGCAATGGTTCGCGAGCGCGTGGGGGCAAGTGATCTGGGACCAGCACAAACCAGGCGCGCAAGGTTTTGATATTGCTAGGCTCTTGCTGAGATGGCCGAGATGGGTCAACCGTGGTGTGTCAGTCTGGCCGCGCCCGCAGGACACATCCCCTGCCTTCGCCGGGGACCGCGCCAGGGACGCATGCTTCCCGCGATCGCGCAATCCGGCGAGCAGTCTGCAGTGGGAGATCAATGCGCGCGGGTGGCACGCTTGCGGTAGGCGCCGCGGTCGTCGACTTCGAACATTTCCGGGATCTGAGGGTGGTTCACCGGTTCGGGTGCGTCGTCGGGCAGCAGGTTCTGTTTGGAGACGTACGCCACGTAGTAGGAAGAATCGTTCTCGGCGAGCAGGTGATAGAAGGGCTGGTTCTTGACCGGCCTGATCTCTTCAGGGATCGCCTGCCACCACTCTTCGGTGTTCGCGAACTGCGGATCGACGTCGTAGATGATCCCCCGGAACGGGAAGATACGGTGGCGAACCTGCTGGCCAATGCCGAATTTCGCAGCCTTGTTGGTGCCCATGTGTCGCGGCGCCCCTAGCCTTGCTCGCGGTCGAATTTCCCAGCGGGCGCAAGCGATTCTCGGTCGCGCTGCGATGCAGCGCCGAGCCCGCCCATGCCTCGGGCGCCATTAGACGCAGGAAATCGAGCTTCGCAATAAGCCATGACAGTAAACGCAGGATGACGCGTGCCATCGCCTGCGGAACGGGCTATGCCTGTCGCAAGAAGATCACGGACCACACATGGCGAAGCCTACCCGTTCCCGGCGCGGAAAGACGCCGGGCCGGTCCGGCAACGCGCCACAGACCTACGCGGCGCTGGACCTCGGTACGAATAACTGCCGGCTGCTGATCGCCGAGAAGTCGGCGTCGGGCGGACTGCGCGTTGTTGATTCCTATTCGCAGATCGTTGCGCTTGGCGAAGGGCTTGCTGCATCCGGCCGCCTGTCCGATCTGGCGATGAGTCGCGCGATGGAGGCGCTGAAGAAGTGCGCCGACAAGGTCAAGAAGCACAGGCCGGTGCGGGCGCGCTTCATCGCGACCCAGGCTTGCCGCGCCGCCAGCAATGGCCGCGCCTTCGTGAACGAAGTCCAGCGGCGCGTGGGCCTCAACATGGAGACCATCTCGCCAAAGGAGGAGGCGAAGTTCGCGCTTCTCGGTTCGCTCGATCTTGTCGATCCGGCGTATGATTTTGCCCTGGTCATCGATATTGGCGGAGGCTCGACCGAGCTGTCGTGGATCGATGCGAAGTCTGCCACGGCGCGGGGGGTCAAGGGGTGCGCGCTGCGGCCCCCGATTCTCGGCTGGGCGTCTTTTCCGTTCGGCGTGGTGACGCTGAGCGAGAGTTTCACAGGCGAAGACCGGTACTTGCAGATGGTGGATCATATCGCGGGCCTGATGCGCGCCAACGATGCGGCGACGCGCTTCGGACCGCTGTTCAGGGCAAGGCGCGGGCAGCTGATCGGCAATTCCGGAACGGTGACGAGCCTTGCCGGCGTGCATCTGGGGCTGGACCGGTATGTGCGGTCGGCGGTGGATGGTGTTTCGCTCGATCTTGCGGAGCTGATGACCACGATGGCGCGGCTGCGCGATGCGACGCCTGACGAGCGTGCGGTCGAGCCGTGTCTTGCCGGCGGGCGCTCCGAGCTGATGCTGCCGGGAATGGCGATCCTCGATGCAATCTTCGCGATTTGGCCGTCAGACCGGCTGCGCGTCGGCGATCGCGGCCTGCGTGAGGGGATTCTCCTGTCGATGATGCACGGCGCAAACGGCGACACGCGCAACCGGAACCGGAGACGACCGGGCCGGCAGTCGGCGAAGCGGCCGAGGGCAGAAGCGCCGGCGGGAGCCTCCGAATGAGCGTCGAGGAAGACAGCAAGGGCCGGCGGCGCTGGAAGCCGCCGGCGGACGCCAAGCCTGGCGGCGGCGGTCGGTCGATGGCCAGCAAGGAGAAGGTGCGCAAGAAGACGCTGTCCAAGTCCTCACGCGAGTGGGTCGATCGGCAGCTGCGCGATCCCTATGTGCGGCGCGCGCAGGAAGAAGGCTATCGTGCGCGGGCGGCGTACAAGCTGAAGGAGATTGACGAGAAGTTCCACGTGCTGAAGCGGGGCGCGCGGGTGATCGATCTCGGCTCGGCGCCTGGGGGGTGGCTGCAGGTAGTGAGCCAGCATGGCGCCTCGAAGGTGGTGGGGATTGACCTGCTGCCGGTCGATCCGGTCGCGGACGCCGTGATCTTTCTCGGTGACATCAACCAGCCGGGCATGACGGACAAGCTGGTGGCGGCACTGGGCGAGAAGCCTACGTTGGTGCTGTCCGACATGGCGGCCAACACGGTGGGGCACAAGCAGACGGATCACGTCAGGACAGTTGGGCTTGCCGAGTTGGCAGCGCAGTTCGCGGTAGACAACCTCATGAAGGGCGGGACGTTCGTCGCGAAGGTGTTCCAGGGTGGAGCGCAGGGCGAGCTGCTGGCGCTGCTGAAGGCGAATTTCGACGATGTGCGCCACTGGAAGCCGCCGGCGAGCCGGAGCGAGAGCCCCGAGACGTTCGTGATCGCGCGGGGGTTCCGGGGCTAGCCCCGCAGTTGCGCGAACGTCGCTTCGACATCCCACTCCGCGATCGCTGTGACCTGCTCGTCTGCCTCGAGGGGCTCGCTGCCAATGCCCACGGTGTATAGGCCTTCGGCGCGGAGGTTGGCGATCATCGGAGCGCCGTCTTCGATGCAGGCAGTGCGGCCCGGCGATGCACCGAGCGCCACGCAAGTGGTGCGGTATATTTCCGCGCTCGGTTTGGGCTCAGTCCTGCTGGGATCAGCGATGAAGTCGACCAGCGGCAGGAGGCCGAGGCGATCCAGCACTTCCTGCGCATTGAGACTGGCGGAAGCGACGGCGGTCGAGACATCCATCGCGCGGCAGCGTTCGAGGGCGGCGCGGGCGCCGGGGAAGGCGTCGTCCGGATGGAGACCGGCGATGAGCTCCCGGTAGCGCCGGTTCTTGAAGGCCATCATCGCGTCCCGCTCGGCGGCGGAGAGGGAGACGCCGGCATGGGCGAGCAGGGCGGAGAGGCTCGAGGCGCGCGGGATGGAGCGGGTGAGGCGAAGGGCGGCGGGGGTCACCGGAACGTTGAAGGCACGGGCGGCATCGCCCCAAGACTGTTCGTGTCGCGCCGACGTCGAGGTCAGAACGCCGTCAAGATCGAAGATGGCCGCGTAAACGGCAGACGTCATAGTGAATTTCCAGATGGCGTGGGGCCGTGGCCGCACTGGTTACCCGTCGCCACGCGCTCGGCAAGAGGGTCCGTTTCGGAGCCACTTCCCAAGGCTGGGGAGAATCGCTAGACGGGTCTATGGAACAGCACCCTCCCTCAATCCGCATCCGCCAGGCCATCACGTTCGATGACGTGCTGCTCGAGCCGGGCCCGTCCGAGGTCATTCCCGGCGAGGTCGACATCCGCTCGCGGCTGACGAAGGAGATCGCCATCAACGTGCCGATCGTATCGGCGGCAATGGACACCGTGACCGAGGCGGGGCTGGCGATCGCGATGGCGCAGTTCGGAGGGATCGGCGTGATTCACCGCAATCTGTCGATTGAAGAACAGGCCGAGCAGGTGCTCCGCGTGAAGCGGTTCGAGAGCGGTATGGTGATCAACCCTGTGACGGTGACACCCGACGTGACGCTGCGCCAGCTGCGCGTGCTGAAGGAGCGGCTGAAGGTGTCGGGTATTCCGGTGGTGGAGCCGGGGCCGGAGGGCGTGCCACGCAAGCTGTTGGGCATCGTCACCAACCGCGATGTGCGGTTCGCGGAAGACGACAACATGCCGGTGTCGGAGCTGATGACGAAGAAGGTCGTCACTATCCGGCAGGGCGCGGATCAAGCCGAAGCGCGCAAGCTGCTGCACAAGCACCGGATCGAGCGGCTGATCGTGATCGACGAGGAGGGGCGCTGCGTCGGCCTTCTGACCGTCAAGGACATGGAAAAGAGCCAGGCCAATCCCAATGCCTGCAGGGACGAGCAGGGGCGGCTGCGCGTGGCGGCGGCCTCAACCGTAGGAGATGCGGGGTTCGAGCGGAGCCAGATGCTGATCGATGCGGGCGTCGATGCGCTGGTGATCGACACGGCGCATGGGCATTCGAAGGCGGTGCTGCAGGCCGTCGAGCGGGTGAAGAAGCTGTCGAACCGTGTTCAGGTGGTGGCGGGCAATGTGGCGACGGGCGATGGCTGCAAGGCGCTGATCGACGCTGGCGCGGATGCCGTGAAGGTGGGGATCGGGCCGGGCTCGATCTGCACGACGCGGATCGTGGCGGGCGTTGGCGTGCCGCAGCTTACGGCGATTGCGGACTGCGCGAAGGCGGCGGAAGTAACGCGAACGCCGGTGATCGCCGATGGCGGCATCAAGTTTTCGGGCGATTTCGCCAAGGCGTTGGCGGCGGGGGCTTCGTCCGCCATGATGGGCTCGATGCTGGCGGGCACGGAAGAGGCGCCGGGCGAGGTGTTCCTGTATGAGGGACGCCCGTACAAGGATTATCGCGGCATGGGATCGCTTGGCGCGATGGGGCGCGGCTCGGCGGATCGCTATTTCCAGAAGGATGTGGCGCAGCAGAAGCTGGTGCCGGAAGGGATTGAGGGGCAGGTGCCGTTCAAGGGACCGGTCGGGCCGATCCTGCACCAGATGGCGGGCGGGCTCAGGGCGGCGATGGGCTATGTCGGCGCGAAGACGGTCGCTGATCTCCACGCCAAGGCGCAGTTCATCCAGATCACCAATGCGGGCCTGCGCGAGAGCCACGTGCACGACGTGAAGATGACGCGCGAGGCGCCGAACTATTCGCTGCAGAACGGGTAGGCCGTTCACAAACGGGGAGGGCGTGCCTTGAGCATGGAACTGACGGTCCTTGCATGGACGCTGGTGCTGGCCTTCGTGCAGATTCTGTTGTTCGACGTTGCGCGGACGGGACAGTACGGCCTCAAGTGGAACATGGGCGCGCGGGATGGCGAGATGCCGCCGCTGTCGCCCGTCGCCGAACGTCTGAAGCGTGCGCAAGACAATCTGTTCGAGACGCTCCCGATCTTCATTGCAGCGGTGCTGATCGTGCATGTGGCCGGACGCGAAAGCGCCCAGACGGCGCTCGGTGCGCAGATCTATCTAGCGGGGCGGGTTGCGTATGTGCCGCTCTATGCGTTCGGCGTGCCGGTGCTGCGCTCGCTGGTGTGGATCGTCAGCATTGCCGGGCTGGGCATGGTGGTGATGCCGCTGCTGGCGCCCTGATCTTCGGCCACTGCAACGAATTGGGCGGCGCCAAGGTTACCGAAAAGGCCCATTGTCAGGCTGGCCGGTTGCCGTTCTTCTGAGGTGGCAAGTTGGCGAGGCGTCCATGTTCGTTTTCATTGCCCATGCCGAGGCTGACCAGGCGGCGGCTGAGGAGCTGAAGGCTTTCCTCAAATCGCGTGGCCTCATCGCCGAAACAGAGACAGGGGCGCGGGGATTCCGGCATCTGCAGGCGAGCGACGTCGTCATCGCGCTGTGGTCGCAGAAGAGTGTGTTCGGCAACCATCGCATGGTGATGGAAAAGCGCATGCTGGATGCGTGGGCCGATGGCAAGCTCGTGCTGGTGAAGCTGGACAACGGCTTCCTGCCGGTGGGCATGCGCGACCTTGCGGCGATCGATGCGAGCTTTGAAAGTGCGCGCAAGATGACGGTGTGGCCGCAGGTGGAGCGCGCGGCGCGCGAGGCGATCAACAAGGTGCTGGCGGAGCGGAGCGAACAGTTCTGGAAATCAGCTCCGCCGCCGCCTTCCGAGCGATCGCCCGGCGGCGGGATGTTCGGCCCGGCCAAGCCGAGGAAGAAGTCTGCCGTGCCGGACGCCGAACTCACGCGGGACGAGGCTGCGCCGCAAGCAGGCGCGCCGGCGGTCGAGCCGGCTCCCGCGCCGGTGACGCCCGTGGTGTTCATTTCCTACGCCCATGCGGACAGCGCCTCGGTGCAGCCTGTGGTCGAGGTGGTGAAGGACAACGGGCGCCAGGTATGGATCGACAAGGGCGGCATTGCGCCGGGCGAGAACTGGGCTGGCGAGATCGTGCGCGGCATCAAGGGCTCAACCGGGGTGATGGTGATGTGCAGCCCGAATGCATTCGAGAGTGATCACATCAAGCGCGAAGTCTATCTTGCCGACCGCTACAAGAAGCCGATGTTGCCGGTGTTCATCGCCGAGGCGCAGCTACCGGAGGACTTCGAGTACTTCTTCGCGGGCGTGCAATGGCTGGAGTTGTTCAAGCTGCCCGAGGCGGAGCGGCCGGCGGCGATCGGCAAGGCGCTTGGGGCGGTCTAGGCGCGTTGCTCAACGGGCGGGATGAGAGCGGACGACAGCGATGGCCAGCGGACAGTGCAATTGCGGCGCGGTGGCTTTCGCGATCGATGGGACGATCAACGATGTGTTCGTCTGTCATTGTTCCATCTGTCGTCACTATACCGGGAGCAATGGCATTGCCGTTGTGGTGGTCGAAAACGAACGGTTCCGTTGGCTGCGCGGCGAGGACGCAATCTCCACATGGAAGAAACCTGATGCGGACTGGCATGCCTGGTTCTGCCGCATCTGCGGTTCGGCGCTGCCGGGGCCCAATGACGAGGTGCGCACATTCATTCCCGCCGGGCTGATCTCCGAGGGCGGCGATAGGCTGCGCGTTGCGCGCCATATCTTCGTCGGGTCGAAGGCAGTCTGGGACGAGATCGGCGACATGGGCCTACAACGCGAGGAACGATGAGGGGTTAAACCCGACCGTGACGGGGGGCAGACATGCGGGCGCTGCGGGGCTAAGACGGCGGCATGAAAGACATCCTGTTCATTCTGGGCGCTCCGTTTCCCGATGGGGGGTTCGAGTGGTATTGCAATGACTGCGCGACACTTGAAGGCGCGATGCTGGTCAATCCGCACTGGAAGGAGCGCATCGACGTTCGCCGCGTGGCATTTCCGCGGCCGCGCAAGGAGATCGTGGATCTGGTGGGTCCGGACTGGCAGGGCTGTCCCATGCTGGTGATGGCGAAGGAGCGCGCGCCGGGCGATGCGATCATCGTGGGCGAGTATGCCATCCTGCAGGATGTGCGCGCGATCGGGCGAGCGCTGGCGAGCCGCCACGGCGGCGCGGGGCCGCATCCGTGAGGGATGGCGGAAAAATCCAGGCTGCCATCGAGGTGCTGCGCGATGTGCTGGAGCGGCGCACGCCGGTGAAAGAGGCAGTGCGGGATTGGGGGAAGCGGTCGCGGTTTGCGGGCGCGCGCGACCGGGCGTGGATTTCCGGGCTCGTCGTCGACGCGCTGCGGCGGAAGAATTCGATCGAGCATGCGATGGAGGCGACCGGCGCGCGTGTGCTGGCGCTCGGCGCGCTCAAGCATGCGTGGGGGTGGGACGTCCGCAGGATCGAGGAGGCGCTGAAGGACGAGCATGCGCCGCCGCCCCTTGCGGGCAAGGAGCGCGAGAACCTACTGATGGCGCCGAACCCGGCTGCGCCGCCGCATGTGCAGGGTGATTATCCCGAATGGCTGGCGCCGCACATGGCTCGGGCGTTCGGGCCGGAGGCGGTGGCGGAAGGCATGGCGATGGCGAGCCGTGCGCCGGTGGACCTGCGGGTCAATACGCTGAAGAGCGATCCAGAAAAGGCAGGGCGCGCGCTGGAAAGCGTGAGGGCGAAGCCGATGCCGGAGCTTGTGAACGGTTTCCGGATACCGGCGGCCGAATCTGTTGAGCGTGGCGAGAGCGTCGAGGCGATCCCTGCCTATTCGAAAGGCTGGGTCGAGGTGCAGGACATGGGAAGCCAGATCGCGGCGGCGGCGAGTTGTGCAGCGCCGGGCGAGCAAGTGTTGGACTACTGCGCGGGCGGGGGCGGCAAGACGATCGCCATGGCCGCGATGATGCAGAACAAGGGGCAGATCTTCAGCCACGACATCGATGGGCGACGGCTGTCAGCGCTGATCCCGCGGATCGAGCGGGCGGGCATCCGCAATGTGCAGCTGCGGCATCCGAAAGAGAATGCCTCGCTTGACGATCTCGACCTCAAAATGGATCTCGTGATGATCGATGCGCCGTGCACGGGCGTGGGCACGTGGCGGCGCAAGCCGGATGCAAAGTGGCGCGTGCAGCCCAATGCGCTGGAGCGGCGTATGCAGGATCAGGCGATGATCCTTCGCCAGGCGTGCAACTATGTTCGTCCGGGCGGTCGACTGGTCTACGTCACATGCTCGTTCCTCGTGGAGGAGAACGAGGATCAGGTGGTGAGCTTCCTGGCGGACCGGCCGGACTTTGAGCAGGAAGATGCGGCGGAGGCTGCGGTGCGCTCGGGTCAGCTGACCGAGGCGGGGGCGAAGCTGGTGCGCAAATGCCGGCGGCCGGATGGCGCGGTGCGCCTGACGCCGCGCACTTCGGGGACGGACGGATTCTTCATGGCGGTGATGCGGAGGGTAGGGTGAATTCGTTGCCCGAGACGATGACACTGCGCCCGAGCCGGGTGCGGTGGTTGCTGCTGCTTATCGTGGCGGTTGTGCTTTCATCCGCAGCCGTGTGGGCGATGGAAGATTCCTTTCCTGCGATGCGCTGGGTCGTGGGGCTGTTCTTCGGCGTCGCGGCGGCGATAGCCGCGCTGAATGTGATCGGCGTGGCGTCCCGGCTGGAACTGAAGCACGACGGCTTTACCTGCTTGACGCTGTTCCGCAGCTTTACGCGGGCCTGGAAGGATTGCTCGAGGTTCGACCCGGTCCGGGTCGGGGTCAACAAGTTCGTCGGGTTCACCTCGGCAGAGGACGATGCAGCCAAGCCGAAGCTGGCCGCCGCAAACAAGCACATGATAGGTCATAGCGGGATGCTGCCGGACACCTACGGATTGTCCGCGGAAGACCTTGCGGCGTTGATGAACCGGTTTCGCGCGCGGGCGATGGGCGCGGCAAGCTAGCGGCTGTGGATCGTCGGGCGGCGGGATTGACGCTGCACGCGAACCCCTTCTATTTCCGCCATGGCGAGCAGCACCCCCACACTTCCGTCCTACAGTTCCAACGCGCACGAGCGCGCGCTGATCATCGATTTCGGCAGCCAGGTGACGCAGCTGATTGCGCGGCGGCTGCGCGAGATGGGGGTCTACTGCGAGGTGCACCCGTACAACCGGGCCGAGGCGGTGATCAAAGCCGGGTTCAAGCCGAAAGCGATCATCTTCTCCGGCGGACCAGACAGCGTGACGCGGGAGAAGTCGCCGCGAGCGCCGCAGATCGCGTTCGAGCTCGGCGTGCCGATTCTGGCGATATGCTATGGGCAGCAGACGATGGCGGTGCAGCAGGGCGGCGTCGTGGAAGGCGGACACGCGGCGGAGTTTGGACGCGCGGATGTCGAGATCAAAGAAGCCTCGCCGCTGTTCGAGGGCTTCTGGGAAGTCGGCAAGCGCTATCCGGTGTGGATGAGCCATGGCGACCGGGTGACCAAGCTGCCCGACGGCTTTAAGGTTGTCGGCACGTCGGAGAATGCGCCGTTCGCGATCGCGGTGGATGAAATGCGCCGCTGGTACACGACGATGTTCCACCCGGAAGTGGTGCACACGCCGGACGGCGCGAAGCTGCTTTCCAACTTCGTGAAGAAGATCGCCGGCATGAAGGGCGATTGGACCATGGCGGCCCTGCGCGCCGAACAGGTCGCGAAGATTAAGGCGCAGGTGGGCAAGGGACGCGTGATCTGCGGACTTTCGGGCGGTGTCGACAGCTCGGTGGCGGCGGTGCTGATCCATGAGGCGATTGGCGACCAGCTGACGTGCGTGTTCGTCGACACAGGGCTGATGCGCGCGAACGAGGCCGACGAGGTCGTGAAGCTGTTCCGTGGCCACTACAACATTCCGCTGGTGCATGTGGATGCCGGTGAGACGTTCCTTGGCGGCCTTGCGGGAATGACGGACCCGGAGGCGAAGCGGAAATTCATCGGCAAGACGTTCATCGACATCTTCGAAGCCGAAGCGAAGAAGGTCGAAGACGCGCAGTTCCTGGCTCAGGGTACGCTCTATCCGGATGTGATCGAGAGCGTTTCGTTCGATGGCGGCCCATCGGTGACGATCAAGTCGCACCACAATGTGGGCGGACTGCCGGAGAAGATGAACCTCCAGCTGGTTGAACCCTTGCGCGAACTGTTCAAGGACGAGGTGCGGGCGCTGGGCCGGGAGCTCGGCATGCCGGAGACGCTTGTGGGGCGACACCCGTTTCCGGGGCCGGGGCTGGCGATCCGGATACCGGGTGAGATCACGCCGGAGCGCGTGGCGATCCTGCAGAAGGCGGACGCGATCTATCTCGACGAGATCCGCAAGGCGGGGCTGTACGACAAGATCTGGCAGGCGTTCGCCGTGCTGCTGCCCGTGCGCTCGGTGGGCGTGATGGGCGATGCGCGCACGTATGAGAGCGTGCTGGCGCTGCGCGCGGTGACATCGATGGACGGCATGACGGCGGACTTCTATCCCTTCGACATGGCCTTCCTCGGCCGCTGCGCGACGCGGATCATCAATGAGGTGAAGGGTGTCTCGCGCGTGGTCTATGACGTGACGAGCAAGCCGCCGGGAACAATCGAGTGGGAATGATTCAGCGCTTTTCCGGGTGGTTCGCCATCTATCGGTGGTTCCGCCTAGAGCTCTGAAACTCCATTAGAAATTCAATCGACATCTATCGCCACCGTTCGCCTAGCAGCGTGACGGCCTGGCGGTATGTGCGACGGCGCGGCGGCATCGGTGAAAGCCGAATGATCCCCGAACCGTCACGACCCTTTCCCGCCATTTCCGCACGTTTCGAACGAAATAGACTGTGAAACCAAGCGGATAGGCGACTAATGACGGTATTTTGGCTGACGGTCTTTCAGCCCCGTATTTCTGCCTCTCCGCATCCAACAGGAGCGGAAAATGCTGACCGACACGGCACTTAAGAATTTGAAATCAAAGGACAAAACGTACAAAGTCACAGACCGTGACGGTATGTATGCTCTGGTCAAAACCACTGGCACCATCGTCTTCCGGCTCGACTACCGGGTGCATGGGAGACGGGAGACACTCACCCTTGGCCAATACGGTCGCGACGGGATCACGCTGGCGCAGGCGCGCGAGCGATGCATTGAAGCCCGAAAGGCGGTCAAGGCCGGCCACTCACCTGCCCAGGAAAAGCAACGCGAGAAGCGCCGCCTTTCGACCGCGCGCTCGCTGGGTGAGTGGGGAGACTACTACTTCAAGGAAGCGAAGATTGCCCAGTCGACGCGGGACATGCGGCGGCACATCTATGACCGGGACATCGCTCCGCAGTGGAAGAGCCGGCTTCTGACCGAGATCACTCCCGATGATCTGAGGGCGCTGTGCAACAAGGTCAAAAGCCGCGGAGCGCCGGCCACCGCGATCCACGTGCGTGATATCGTGAAGCAGATTTTCGGCTTTGCCGTCCTGCAAGGCGAGACGATCGCGAACCCGGCAGACGCGGTTGCTCCATCATCTATCGCAACATTTCAAGTCAGGGACAGGTCCCTCTCGCCGAGCGAGATCAGAATTACATTCAGGCTGATCGAGCGGGTCGCGACGATGCCGACAATCCGCCTCGGGATGAAACTCCTTCTCCTCACCATGGTGCGCAAGAGCGAGCTTCTGGAAGCGACGTGGAACGAGTTCGATTTCGAGAACCGGGTCTGGTCCATTCCGAAGGAGCGCATGAAGAAGTCCAAGCCCCATAACGTCTACTTGTCGGACCAGTCGATCGACATTTTGATCGCGCTAAAGACGTGTGCGGGTAATTCTCGGTTTCTGCTCCCGTCGCGGTATGACGCTGATGAGCCGATGTGCCGGGTTGTCTTCAATCGCGTCACAGCGGCTATCGCCAAAATCGCGAAGGACGATGACCTGCCGCTTGCGCCATTTACGGTACACGATCTGAGGCGTACGGCCTCCACTTTGCTCAATGAGGTTGGCTTCAACAGCGACTGGATTGAGAAATGCCTGGCGCATGAGCACGGGCGAACGGTCCGTGGGGTATACAACAAAGCTGAGTACGAGCCGCAGCGACGCCACATGATGCAGGAATGGGCCAACATGGTCGATGCCTGGATCAACGGCCAGAAGTACACCGCCGCATTCATGCCGCCGGCCGTTGAGCTGGTCGCGCATGACCCGCACGCCTAGGCGCGCACGAGACGCGATTTCCGCCGCCGCACGTCTGGATGCGGCGGCGGAGCAACGCCGGCAGCCGCGCGTCGTGACGCAAGCCAATGATTGATTTCACCGAGATCCCAGACAGGACAACGCGGGGTCAGGTAGAAGCGCTTCGGGAAGTCTCCCCGCTGTTCCATCTCGTAGATCGTGGTGTCGGCAAGCGGCACAAGCTCACGCAGCTGCTGACGACGAATAGCGGGCTTGGCCTCGATGATTTCAACAGGCAGTGTGGCAAGCATGATCGATCTCCTGACTTCGGGCGATGATTCTCGCATCGGACAATCAAAGCGGAAATCTCGCGGAAACGGTCGGAAATGATCGGAAAGGCATCGCTCTCGCGCGAAGCGAGACCGTGATGGAGGACGCCAAGAGCAGCTTGTTTTGAGCGGTTTGGGTATTCTCAGGGGCGCCGAAGACCGCGGGGGCAACCTATGCAATCTCGTCCAAATCTAATCGTTGGTGCGAACGGTCTGGATACGTCAGCGAGCGGCGAAATCACATTCTGGCCCTGACATCACGACGCATGCTAGTCGGTCAATATGCTACTATCGATTGCCACGATCTACCAGCCAGCCACCGATCTTGGGTTTCTACTGATGAAGCACCCCGAGCGGGTGCATGAGCAGGAGCTGGCCTTCGGCAAGGGCCTGGTCTTCTAGCCCGAGGCCAACGCAGCACGTTGCGAAGCTGTACTGACGATTGACGTCGATCCGATCGGCCTCGTACGCGGGCGCGGTGAAGGGGGGGGCCTGATCGACCGCTATGTGAATGACCGGCCCTACGCAGCGACGTCATTCCTTTCGGTGGCGCTCGTCCGCATGCTTCGCGCCGCCATGACGGGCGTTTCAAAGGAGTGATCGGCCCCCACGAGGTGATCCGGGTTCAATGTTAGTTGAGCAGCGCCTCTGAAGCGCTTTGATTTCTTGGTCCACGGACGGCGTTAGAATCCGACGGTCGTCTTTCAAGCAACTCTTGGTCCGAAAAACCTGATGCACGTCATGCTTGGTCTGGCTGAATTGGAGGGCGGGACGCGTGAGATGATGCAAGACGATTGCCCTTTGCATTGCGTGCGAGCGCCATTCTCCGCGCGCGTCCATTCATTCCTCTGGTGAAAACGTCCGTGCCCGCAATTGACAGCGTTGGACGGCAGTGATTGCCTGCTGGTGTGTAGCGTGAACTCTGGGGGACGGAGGGACGGTATGCGCAGGTTGAGCCTTGCGCTGGTGTTCGC
>Ga0172376_10001961_pt1 | contig 25672 bp, 26 predicted proteins | sample Lak35m_FD_121114 | JGI IMG/M metagenome (GOLD analysis project Ga0172376, IMG submission 121114) | Freshwater microbial communities from Kabuno Bay, South-Kivu, Congo - kab_092012_35m | ecosystem: Environmental > Aquatic > Freshwater > Lake | place: Democratic Republic of the Congo: South-Kivu...
ATCAGCATCATCTTCCTGTTACAGATTCTGGTAAATGCTGGTATGAATATGGGGATGTTGCCGACCAAAGGGCTGACCCTGCCATTTATCAGTTATGGTGGTTCATCGCTAATTATGTGTGCGGTGATGGTCAGTCTGATTTTAAAGATTGAAAGTACTACCCAGCAGACCAATCCAAGCCGTGAGGAATCAAGCTTCTAGATTGCTCTGCTGAAATGGATCTGGCTGAGCATGGTGCAATACCGTGCTCGGCATTTCCGTTTTACAGTTCAGACATTTGACAAATCTGCCTTTGGCTTTGGACAGCGGAATTAAAGGAATAAAAAATAAGGAAAAATAATTGCGCTGCTGCTTCAGCTCATAGCTGGTGCGGGTGCGACAGACCGGACAGACAAACTGGTTTTTCTCCAGCACTTTGGTTTTTGGACCAATCCCGAAAATAAAAAACATAGTAATCCCATCTTGCAGTTATTTTTTTCTAGATTAGCGCAAATTGTGTAGTTATGCGTAGCTGCCCTGTAGCTGAGTTGTATGTGGAATGGCGTCAATTGACCACTGGGCAATAGCCTGCTGCAGCATACGCGCCGGGGTGTCTAAAACTACCGGGGGTTGATGCAAAGCCGTGAGCGCCTGTTGTAACAGCAGAGGAGCCTGATTTAAATCCAGCGGCTGAGCCAGATTCTGCTTGGAGAGTTTTTGTCCCTGATTATTCATGGCTAGCGGTAAATGCAGATAGCGCAGTTCCGGATAGCCCAGCACCCGCCCAAGCCAGATCTGCCGTTCGGTATTGTCCAAGAGGTCGGCGCCGCGGACGACATTGGTAATGCCTTGCAGATAGTCATCGACCACCACGGCCAGCTGATAGTTAATAATCCCGTCACGGCGTTTTAAGACAAAATCACCCAGATCCTGCTGCAGGTTGGAGCAATGCCGGCCCTGCAAGCGGTCTTCAAAGCAGATGTCTGTATCGGTCACTTTTAGGCGGATGGCCTGCTGTGCAAAGGGGAGTTGCAGATTGCGGCAGGTGCCAGCATAAATATGATTGGAACCGAGCATTTTACGCGTGCATTGGCAGGCATAGACCCAGCCCTGTTTGGCGAGCTGCTCAAGAATATCTTCGTAAATGGCCAAACGGTCTTTCTGAAACAGAATCTCACCATCTGGCTCGAACTGAAAGGCATCTAAAGAACGCAGGATATGCGTTTCACTGCCAGGATAAATACGGGGAATGTCGGTGTCTTCAATCCGAACCAGCCAGCGCCCATGCTGGGCCTTGGCATCGCAATAACTGGCCACCGCGGTAATGAGGGAACCAAAATGCAAAGGGCCGGTTGGCGATGGCGCAAACCGGCCTGAGTAGCGAGTGAGCGAAACATCATTTCGCTGCTGCGCAAGCGCCGAACTGTGTTCGGCTGGGGAATTCTCAACAGTCACAATTAACCGTTATTTTGCTTCTCTTTGATTTCTGCCAAAGTTTTGCAGTCAATACATAAAGTCGCAGTTGGACGCGCTTCTAAACGGCGTAAACCAATTTCGATTCCGCAGGTTTCACAGAAACCGTAGTCATCGTTTTTAATGGCTTCAATTGATTGTTCAATTTTACGGATCAGTTTGCGTTCACGGTCACGGGTACGTAACTCGATGGCAAACTCTTCTTCCTGAGTGGCGCGGTCGTTTACGTCAGGCAATGCAGTATTTTCATCTTGCATTGTGTTTAGCGTACGATCAACTTCAGACATCAGCTCGGCTTTCCAGGCCAAGAGAATCTGACGGAAGTGCTCAAGCTGGCCCTCAGACATATATTCTTCATTTTTTTTCGGCTGATAAGGCTCAATACCAAATAAGCTAGCAGTAGAACCACCTTCTGACGCCTTTGGCTTTGTCTTACGCACGCGCTTTGTAGATTTTTCCTCTACAGCATCTGTTTGTTCGTCCAAGACTTGATTTTGGTTGTCATTCGCCATGTAGGGCATTCCTCATCATATACGTATTATCTATACGCAAAAAATATGGTGATATGCAAGTGTTTTTATCCACTCCCAAGGAGAAGATTATCCCTTCGGGGGTCGTCATCATATAGACTTTTTATGTATATTGATAGTCTTTGATGTTTGGATTTCGTCGTATCACGTTTTCCTTCGCAGCCATAACTTAAAGCAAAAAGATTAAAATGAAAAGTTAATAACCTGAAATTTCATTATTTATTTGACCGACCAAATTTTCAACGCGATGCACCTGTGTGTCGAACTCGCCATTATCCTTTAAATGCAAGACCCGATAGCCCGGTGCTTCCTGTCCCAGGGCAAAATCATCACTGTGCGGTTTAAACTGTACTGAAGTCGAAGGTGTTGAATAAAAAGGAATATTGTTCCAGATGTTCAGTGAATCCTGATGCACGTGGCCAAATAAAACCGCTTTAATGTTCTGATGCTTGGCCATCACTTCAGTCAGATCTGCGGTATTTTTCAGTTTATGCTGATCGACCCAATACGACTGCATGGCAAAAGGATGATGATGACAGGCCAGAATCACATGCTGGCCGGCATGTTCGGTTAACAGCTGGTCCAGTTGCGCGAGCTGGGAGGGTTCAATCCGGCCATCAATCTGATTCTTGACTGCACTGTTCAGCAGCATGATGATCCAGCGACCCAAATGAATGGCATGTACCCGATTTTGCTGCTGGTGAAACGGAAAATACTCCACTTCATCATGATTGCCCGGAATCTGATAAAACGGAATATTCAGGCGGTGCATAAATGCCAGATAGCGCGCATAGGTCGCCGGCACCGGCACCTGTGCCAGATCGCCGGTATGAACAATGGCATCCAGCTCAGGATAACGTTGCTGAATATCGCGCATGATGCCATGAAAGCTGTGCTCCGGATTCATCTGCACAAATTTAAGGTCTTCCTGATCCATTAAATGTGTGTCTGAAATCTGGACGATGGTCCAGCTTTGTGTATTTTTGCTTATAAAAGTCATGCCTGACCCCTTAGACATTCCTTATGGTTTAATTTGTTGTTGTAACCATTGCAGGGCGATGATCAGCGGCGCATTCCTGAGCCGACCATTGGCCAATAAGATTGGTAAGTGCTCATATTCAAAAATATGCAATTGAATATTTTCGCCTTCCTCACTAAGACCAAACACACCGCCTTGTTCAGGCAAATTTACTTTCGCACTATATAAATGAAAGATTTCCGCACAAGCTCCTGCAGAAGGATAGAAGGTAAACAGATGCTGCAGTTCTTCAACTTCGCAGCCTGATTCTTCTAGGGTTTCACGGCGAATGCAGCTTTCTGGTGATTCATCACCATCGAGTACGCCCGCAATGACTTCGAGTTGCCAGGGAGAATCCTGATCATCCATTGCCCCAATACGAAATTGTTCTATTAATGCAAATTTATGTTTTTTTTCATCATATAACAATACACCGGCCGCCTCCGGGCGTTGAATCAACTCCCGATGAATGACCGGTGTATAGTGGTTTTGATTAAACAGGCGATGGCTCAGACTGACTTTTTCAACCTGAATAAAGCCACGAAACAAGAATTCACGCTGTTGAATGCGCAGTTCATTTCGACCATAGGTCGCCTGTTTAAGTATTTCCATAAAACATCATACGGATGAAGAACATCAGTTTTCATCCTAACTGAGATTAAATGGAACACAAACTCTTTTTCGATAGTTTAGACGTCGTGGTACAATTTTTGACCAGTCTGCTGATGGGTCTCCTTCATGGCTTTGAGACCTTCCGCAACCTCTGTATCACTTTGCATGGCTTCTTTAGCAAGATTCTGATTTTGCGCATAATCTCTCACATTTTGGGTGATTTTCATGGAGCAGAATTTCGGTCCACACATCGAACAGAAGTGCGCCGATTTGTGTGCTTCTTTCGGCAAGGTTTCATCATGCATACTGCGCGCCGTATCCGGGTCCAGACTCAGGTTAAACTGGTCTTCCCAGCGGAATTCAAAGCGGGCTTTGGACAGGGCATTGTCACGCGCCTGCGCACCCGGATGACCTTTGGCCAGGTCGGCGGCATGTGCAGCAATCTTGTAGGTGATAATACCGTCTTTGACATCTTTCTTGTTTGGCAGACCTAAATGCTCTTTTGGCGTCACGTAGCACAGCATGGCCGTGCCATACCAGCCAATCATGGCGGCACCAATGGCCGAGGTAATATGGTCATAGCCCGGTGCAATATCGGTGGTTAGTGGACCAAGGGTATAGAACGGCGCTTCTTTGCAGACTTCCAGTTGCAGATCCATATTTTCCTTGATCATATGCATTGGCACATGACCCGGGCCTTCAATCATTACCTGCACATCATGTTCCCAGGCGCGATGCGTTAACTCGCCCAGGGTACGAAGTTCGCTGAATTGTGCTTCATCATTGGCATCCTGAATACAGCCCGGACGCAGGCCATCGCCCAGACTGAACGACACGTCATAGGCTTTCATGATTTCGCAGATTTCATCGAAGTGGGTGTACAGGAAGTTTTCTTCATGATGCGCCAGACACCACTGTGCCATGATTGAACCGCCACGTGACACAATACCGGTGAGACGGTTGGCGGTCAGCGGTACATAACGCAGCAGTACCCCGGCATGAATGGTGAAGTAATCCACACCTTGTTCGGCCTGTTCAATCAGGGTGTCTTTAAAGATTTCCCAGGTCAGGTCTTCTGCCACGCCGTTGACTTTTTCCAGTGCCTGATAAATTGGCACGGTACCAATTGGCACGGGTGAGTTACGGATAATCCATTCGCGGGTTTCATGAATATTTTTCCCGGTCGATAAATCCATGATGGTGTCGGCGCCCCAGCGGGTGGCCCAGGTCATTTTTGCCACTTCTTCGGCAATGTCGGAACCCAGCGCCGAGTTACCAATATTGGCATTAATTTTCACCAGGAAGTTACGGCCAATAATCATCGGTTCAATTTCAGGGTGGTTAATGTTGGCAGGAATAATGGCGCGGCCGGCAGCGACTTCCTGACGTACAAATTCCGGGGTAATTTCACGCAGGTTCTGCGCACCAAAGTTTTGTCCCGGATGCTGGCGCATATCGACGCCTTGCTGCTGGCGCAGGTTTTCACGGATGGCGATGTATTCCATTTCCGGGGTAATAATGCCCTGTTTGGCATAATGCATTTGGGTCACGTTATGCCTGCGTTTGGCTCGGCGCGGTTTCTGGATATGGGCAAAACGGATGTCGGCGGTACGGATATCGCGCAGGCGTTCCTGACCGAATTTAGAACTGAGCTGATCCAGAATTTCAGTATCGTTACGCTCTTCAATCCAGCGGTCACGCACATTCGGTAAACCCTGGTTCAGATCAATATTGACTTCCGGGTCGGTGTAAACGCCAGAGGTGTCATAGACCATTACCGGCGGATTGTGTTCACCACCTAAACTGGTTGGGGTTTCAGTCAGTTCAATCTGGCGCATTGGGACACGGATATCTTCACGTGAGCCCTGGATATAGACTTTGCTCGAAGCGGGTAAAATACGGGTGAGGTCTTTGGCATCTTGCTCGTGTTGAGCAGAAATAGCCTCAGAAGAAAGATTCGTTAATTGGTTCATACCATGATCCTTATGAAGAGCATCAACGAATCAAGCACGACCAAAACGAAACGGATTTATCCTGAACAATAAATCGAAACTTAAGGTTTAGTTGCGCTTGATTCCTACGCAGGTGTTAACCTGATCAGGTTCAACGGTACTTGTGCTTAATCATCTATACGGTTAGACAATTACACAATCTCAGCGAGGATTTACTCGCGCTCCGTCAAGCTGCTTAAATCTTAACAGGTTGGCTTAAAAAGGCCAGTGATAAAACTGCCAAATTGGTGGGGGCTTAATTATTCTGATAGGGCATACAGACCGCATCGCTAAAACAGTCACGGGTCGGACTTAGACCGTTTAGTGGTAAATCCAGATAATAGGACAGCTGCTTTAGCGCCAATGTATTGGCACGTTCATTGTTTTGTTCCTGTGCGGTCAGGCTGACTGGAATACGGTTACGCCGTTCCTGTGGCGACATCTGCACAAAGCTGCGGAATTTACGCGCCTGATCTGCCAGTCGCGACTGCTCCAGCTTGGCCAGCTTTTCAATTTCATACCAGACACTGGGCTGAATCGCATATTCTGCTTCATAGCTGTCTGAAACCGGGGTGTTTAAGGTGCCTTTGAACAGGAACATACGATAGACCTGATCCAGATAACGCGCATCGCGAATATAACTGCTGTCAGGATAGTTTTTGACATAATCTTCCCAGAACAGGGCGCGACGCACCACTTCCTGGGCATCAATGGTCAGGCCGCCATCACGAATCGGGCGTTGCATATTCTGCTCGGCCAGATTTTCAATAAAAATCCGTTCGGCATCGGGCAGATAAGGCGCAAAGATACGGGCCAGATACTGCGGATTACGCCGATAGACCAGTTGGCCTTCACCCGCATCATACAGGTCGACATAGGCCTGACCTTTGTGTTTCAGCAGATACTGGTCGCGTAAGGCAAACTGTTCGAAATGGCTTTGCTGAATGGTGGGATGCTGGGCCAGATCAAAGGCATATTGATCAAAAGCGGTCTGTTGCTGGGCGGTACGTTCGACTTTCAGAAAATTTTGATACATCTGGGCAGACAGTTCCAGCAGATGCTGCTGGTCGGGGAAATCCATTAGCGGCAAACAGACTTTTAAATCCTGGTTAATCTGTTCCAGGGCAAAGGTGGTGCGCTGCTGGTTAATCTCGCGCATTTCCTGTTCAATGCCGCGGCAGATCGACTTTAAATCGACCGCCTGTTCAGCCACGGCCTGCTTCGGCTTCTGTTCAATGACCACAGGGGGTTCTGGCCTTTGACACGCGGTCAAAACCATTGCAGAACATAAACTGAACAGTAAAGTACGCCAGCGGGGAGAAATAAGCTTCACGATAACCCAATTAAAAAAAAGCAGCAAAAAACAACAAGTGCGGAATGTATGGCGCTATTGTAACCAGCTTCGGGCAGGCGAATTGTAGCGTTGTGCTGAAGTTTGGTTACATGGCTGTGAGTGCGCTCCTGGCTCAACTCAACTGGACAGCTTGCTGCTTGAGTTAAAGCGGTAAAATATAAAAAAATAATCAAAAACATACGAAAAAAATGCGATAAATCGCTACTATGGAGCAAATTGAGTCAATGCTTGACTGAGACATGGCCATTTTGGCGAGATGAGTTAAACGAATAAAATGAAGAAAAAAATATGTGTATTGGGCCTGCTGTTGTTTAGCCCTTGGGCGCAAGCCTTGGATCTGGTCGAGGCCTATGAGCGTGCCAAAGCCACCGATCCCAACTGGCAGGCCAATCTGTTGCAATATGAAGCCGATCAACTGAATTTAGGCATTGCCAAAGGCAATTTGCTGCCGACTGTAACTGTGTCTGGCAATATCACCCGGCGCAGTCAGGATGCCAATACTGCGACAATTTCAGGTTTTCCAGTCAGCTCTGAAAGCCTGTCACCTTCAGCAACCACCACCCGTCAGGTGAGTGTCACTGCACGCCAGCCTTTATTCCGCTGGGATGCCTGGGAAGGCTTAAAACAGGTCAAAACCTCACTCAGTCTCAGTGAAGTCACCTTAAGACTGCAAAAGCAGGAGCATATCTTAAATGTGGCCGAGGCCTACTTTAATGTGCTACGTCAGCAGTCTTTAACCACCGCCTATTTACAGGAAGAGCAGGCGCTGCTGGAACAGCTGAACATGATGAATGCCAAGCTGCGTGAAGGACTGGTTGCGCGCAGTGATGTCAGCGAAGCCGAGGCGCAATATCAAAATGCCAAGGCCAACCGGATTGCCACTCATGTTCAGCTGGTGCTGGCACAGGAACAACTGGCACAGCTGATCGGGCCATATCGTGAAAATCTGGCGGTACTGCGAGATGACTTTCAGTTCCAAAAACCTTATCCGGCCAGTTTAGAGGCATGGACCGAGTTGGCGCAAAGTCAGAACCTATCCATTTTACAGGCCCGCTTGCAGCAGCGTTATGCCGAAGACCAGAAACGGGTCGAGCAGGCCGCGCGTTATCCGCAAATTGAAGCGGTCGGTACTTATGGCTATAACAAGCAGACGCCACAAAGCCTGATTTCTCAGGATGGCCAGTTTGATCAGGTCGGTATTGAAATGAACTGGAATGTGTTTACTGGCGGGCGTACCCAGCGCAATATCCAGAAAGCCACGGTAAATGTCGATAAAGCCGAAGCCGAGCTGGATGCGGCGATCCGTAAAGCCAATACCGATGTAAAAAGCGCCTATTTGCAGGTCGAAACCGATCAATCCAAGTTACAGGCACGACAGGCGGCCATGCAATCGGCGCAACTGGTATCGCGCGCATCGCGCGCCCAATATCATGAAGGCCTAAAAACCATGGTCGATGTCCTGCTGGCCCAGCGTAATGCTTTTTCGGCCAAGCAGGACTATTTGAATGCCAAATATGATTATCTGATTAATGTACTTCGCCTCAGGGCGTCGGTGGGGCAACTCAGTGAAAAAGATCTGGCCGAGATGAATCAGTGGTTGATAGAAAAACCTTAAATTTCAATAAAATAAAATGATGTAATCGGGCACTTGTTTAAATTGTCATAAAAGCTTAATGTTTAATATGATTTAATAATCAATGATCAAATAAGTCCGTTATTACTGCATTGGAGTACATCTCTTGAGTCCAAATAATCCTGTGTTAAATCACCATATTTCTTCTCAATTTAATGAAGATCTACAGGATGTCAATACAAAATTCATGACCATGGGTGGCTTGGTAGAACAGCAGGTGGCCAATGCGATTCATGCATTGCTGGACACAGATGCCGCGATGGCGATAGAGGTGCAATTTCAGGACAATGCGGTGAACCGTCTGGAAACTGAAATTGATGAAGCATTAACCCTGATTCTGGCACGCCGTCATCCCGCTGCAATTGACCTGCGTATGGTGATTGCCATGAGCAAGGCCAATACCGACCTGGAACGTATTGGCGATGAAGCCGCCAAAATTGCCCGAATTGCACAAAGCTTGTGTGAGGAAGGTGGTTCGCCGCGCGGTTATATGGAAACCCGCCATATTGGTAACCAGGTGCGAGTCATGATTCATGATGCGCTGGATGCTTTTGCCCGTTTAGATGTCGATCAGGCTTTACGCGTACTGCTGGCCGATGCCGATATCGACCGTGAATACCAGTCGGCCACCCGGACTTTAATGACCTATATGATTGAAGATCCGCGTCATATTTCCCGTGTCATCAATGTAATGTGGGTACTGCGTTCCCTAGAGCGGATTGGTGACCATGCGCGTAATATTTCCGAGCAAGTGATTTATATGGTCAAAGGTCTGGATGTGCGTCATACCAGCATGGAAGAAATTGAACAGAAAGTTCAAGAACGCTAAGTTTGAATACCAGAAACAGCCTGAAATAATTTCAGGCTTTTTTTATGGATTACGCATAAAATGGATAAAAAAAATCCCAGATTTTGGGGGAAATCTGAGATCGAAATCGGGGATATTTATATCTATTATAAGAGATGCTTCCATCTCCTTGATTGTTATTATAGGAAGATGATGCGCGGAAATCTTTAAGCTTATTGTAGTCTAATGTTGAGTTTTATGAACAAATGTATCGGCCAGTTACAATACCAATCGGTTAAATAGGGTAATGTTAATCTAAATTATAAACCACTGATTTTAGTGAAGTAAAACTTTATAGTTATCCAGATATACCTGTCAATTCAACAAAAACAGATCGCCTCAACGCTCGCTATAAATAGGGAGCTTGCGGCTGGAAAACAATAGAGTTCATCTACTTTTTGGGTACCAAGCCTGAAATGGGTGAATGAAGAGAAATTCATTTTTTATCGATGAAATTTTTGTAGATTAAGGGCTAAAAATATCTTCCAAGATAAAACCCTATGTACAGTAATTGATCTTGGGTTTGGATAGAGCAAAAGAAAAGCTCCATTTTTGGAGCCTTTCAAATTTAAGCCTACGCGCAGCATAGCTGCTTGTCTTGCGTAAAACTTAAAGCAGCGCTTTAAGTTTTACTCAGGCTTTAGCCCTTCGGCTTTTTCTAAAGTTTCATCATTATTGAAGAATTTTTCGCGTTGTTCTTCCAGAAACTTTTTCGCATCTGCTTCAAACACATTTAAACGCTTTTCATTGATCAGCGTGGTCTGGTGTTTCAGCCATTCGTTCCAGGCCTGTTTAGACACGGTATCAAATAACTCTTGACCTTTGGCACCCGGGAACGGGGCAAAGTCTAAGCCTTCCATTTCTTGTTGGTACTTACGGCAAAATACTTGTCGAGACATATCCATACTCCGAATTTAAGATTAAGCGTAAAGTTGCTCTAAACGGGCGTGGGCGCGTTCAATTGCAGCAGCGACTTGTGCTGGAGCAGTCCCCCCAATATGGTTACGTGCATTGACTGAAGCTTCCAGAGTTAAGGCTTTTTCAAATACATCGGCCTGAATCAGGTCAGAGAACTGTTGCAGCTGTTCCAGGGTCAGTTCAGTCAGGTCTTTACCTTCCTGCACGCCCAGTGCGACCGCTTTACCAACAATTTCATGGGCATCACGGAAAGCAACGCCATTTTTCACCAGGTAATCCGCAAGGTCGGTTGCAGTAGAGAAACCACGCAGCGCCGCTTCACGCATTTCTGCAATGTTAGGCACCAATGCCGGAATCATGTCAGCAAACGCCATCAGTGAACCACGTACAGTATCAATCGCATCAAACAGGGGCTCTTTGTCTTCCTGGTTGTCTTTGTTATAGGCCAGTGGTTGACCTTTCATCAGGGTCAACAGGCTCATTAAGTCGCCATAAACACGACCGGTTTTACCACGAACCAGTTCTGGTACATCCGGGTTTTTCTTTTGCGGCATGATCGATGAGCCGGTACAGAAACGGTCAGGAATATTCACAAATTTAAACTGGGCTGAGGTCCACAGAATCAGTTCTTACGACATGCGCGACAGGTGCATCATGATTAACGATGCCGCAGCGTTAAATTCAATCCCGAAATCACGGTCAGATACTGCATCCAGCGAGTTTTCAGCAACGGCATCAAAGCCAAGTAGTTCTGCAGTATAGGCACGGTCGATTGGATAGGTTGTACCTGCCAGAGCAGCAGAACCGAGTGGCATACGGTTCACACGTTTACGGCAGTCAATTAAACGCTCTGAGTCACGTACCAGCATTTCAAACCAGGCCATAAGGTGGTGACCAAAAGTCACAGGCTGGGCAGTTTGTAAATGGGTGAAGCCCGGCATAATCGTGTCAGTATTTTTTGCCGCCAGGCTTAGAATACCGGTTTGTAATTTTTTCAATAATTCTAAAATGGCATCAATTTCATCACGCACATACAGACGGATATCGGTCGCCACCTGGTCGTTACGGCTACGGCCGGTATGTAGTTTTTTACCGGTAATGCCAATGCGCTGGGTCAGGCGTGATTCGATGTTCATGTGCACATCTTCAAGGTCAATACGCCATTCAAATTGACCCGCTTCAATTTCGGCTTTAATGGTGTTTAAGCCGTTGATGATGTCGTCACGTTCCTGTGCAGTCAGCACGCCGACTTTGGCCAACATGGTCGCATGGGCGATTGAACCGGCAATATCTTGTTTATAAAAGCGTTGGTCAAATTGGACAGATGCTGTAAATTCAGCAACAAATGCGTCAGTAGCTTCAGAGAAACGACCGCCCCACATACCCGAAGTCTGGGTTTGTGACGGATTTGAGGAATTAGAAGATGTGGTCATGTCGGCTCAATAGAATAAAAAGCAGTAATTTGAAAACGAGTATAACAAATTCGGAATCACTTGCCGAAGGGCAGGTGAGATCATCTTTTGCAGATACGGCTGATGAAAAAAATTACAGTTATTTTTTTACGAAAATAGGGCGTTGGCAACATCTAATTGAATTATTTATTGCCAGCAATGTGCTGGCCATGGTGCTGGCACTGGCTGAAGCGCAGGGCTGGCAGGCATTAACCGGTTCACGGCTGCTGCAATATGTGCTGTATATTAACTGGGTGTTACTGGCCTTTACTGCCTTTATTGAATATTTTCAAAGACGTTTAGGCCGGATGAGTCTGGGCTTTTCGCTCGGTTTTGGTTTTTTATTGCTACAGCTGATTGTACTGGTGACCACTTTAAGCCTGAATCTGCTGACGCATTTTGGCCAGAATTTTCATCTGCGTGACTTGACTGCAGCCGAGCTGGGGGGCGGGCTGGATTTGCATTTAAGTTATGGCATCTTGCTGGGGGCATTCTGTTTTCGCTATTTATATTTGCGTGAACAGAACTATCTGCGCGAGCAAAGTGCGTTAAAGGCCAAGGTGCATGCCTTGCAAGCGCGTATCCATCCACATTTTTTATTCAACAGCTTAAATAATGTCATTAGCCTGATTGCGATTGATCCTGACAAAGCCGAGCAGATGCTGCTCAATCTGTCACGTCTGTTTCGTGCCAGTTTACAGGAAGTCAAGCTGGTCAAGCTGCAGGAAGAAGTTGAATTGTGCCAGCGTTATCTGGAGATTGAGCAGATTCGTCTGGGTGAACGCTTGCAGGTGGAATGGAAAATTGAACAGCCGCAACTGCTCAGTCAGGTACAAATTCCCTTATTAACTTTACAACCTTTACTGGAAAATAGTATTTTTCATGGTGTTGAAAAAATATCCAGACCAAGTACCATTAGCGTATTGGTAGAAATTTTGGAAAATCAAGTCAATATCGTCATTACAAACCCTTACGTAAACGCTAAAATGAATTTACGACAAGGACATGGTATTGCAATTCAAAATGTGCAACAGCGTCTACGCGCCTTTTATGGAAGAAAGGTGGTCTTTCAAACGTATGCAGGGGAGGGCATGTATACCACCGTGGTACAGTATCCATATAAATAAAAAAAAATTCACTTTAAGCTATAAAAATAAATGATTTAACGTAAAGGAGGGATAAATGGATATTCTGATCTGTGATGATGAACCTCTTGCAACTGAGCGCTTGGCCCGCTTGGTGACTCAACTTGGACATCAGGTGGTGGCAACCGCCAGTCATGGTGAACAGGCCATTGAGCTAGCAGATGAACATCAGCCAGATGTCGTGTTATTAGATATTCAGATGCCAGAAATGGATGGACTAAGCTGTGCCCAGCATTTGCGCGAGCTTGACCCCATGCCGGCAATTGTCTTTTGTACCGCCTATGATGAGCATGCACTTGATGCATTTAAATCGCAGGCAGAAGGGTATTTGTTAAAACCGGTCATGCAACAGGAATTGCAGCAGGTTTTAGATCACTTAACCAAACTCACGCAAGCCCAGCTGAGTCACATAAAACAAAAAGAAAATATGGAAGAATTGAATATAAAACGCCACCAGATCACGGCGAAAACTTATCGTGGTGTTGAACTGGTGCCTGTAGAAAATATTTATTATTTTTTAGCAGATCAAAAATATGTCACCGTGCGCCATAAAAATGGCAGCGTGCTGATTGACGAAACCTTAAAAGATCTGGAGCATGAATTTGCCGATCAGTTTATTCGGATTCATCGCAATGCACTGGTCTCGATTCATTATCTTGAAGGACTGGAAGTGATTAATACCGGTCAGTATCAGGTACGTTGTCGTGAGCTGGAAGAGCGTCTGGCGGTAAGCCGTCGTCATTTACCGACCTTAAGAGAACGTATTCAGAAACTGTAAGCACTGGCTGAAATGGCTTTTTCGCCATCTCAGGGCGCAAATTGACTTGCATTTTCAAGCGATCAGGTTAAGTTTAATGGAATCCTTTTATTTGCTTTCACTGACATGATGAACACCCTGAAAATTGCAACTCGACAAAGCCCGCTGGCATTATGGCAGGCGGAACACATTCGTGCGCGTTTAGAAGCCTTGCATGCCGGTCTAAACGTGGAGTTGGTCACCTTCGTGACCCAGGGTGATAAAATTCTCGATACCCCCTTAGCCAAAATTGGGGGCAAGGGACTGTTTGTCAAAGAATTAGAAGCAGCTTTGCTAGATGGCCGTGCCGATCTGGCCGTGCATTCCATGAAAGATGTGCCAATGGCGCTACCAGAAGGCTTAAGTCTGGCGGTAATTTGTGAGCGTGAAGATCCGCTGGATGCCTTTGTGTCCAATACTTATGCCAGCTTTCAGGACTTGCCGCAGGGCGCCAAAGTCGGAACCTCCAGTCTGCGCCGTAAATGCCAGATTTTAAAAGCACGTCCTGACCTGGAGATTATTGATTTGCGCGGTAACGTCGGTACCCGTCTGTCCAAGCTGGATGCAGGTCAATATGATGCGATTATTCTGGCCAGTGCCGGCCTGAAGCGTTTGGGCCTTAGTGAGCGGATTCGTCATACGCTCACGCCTGAAGTGAGTTTGCCGGCCGTGGGGCAGGGTGCTTTGGGACTGGAATGCCGGACTAATGATCAAGCTGTACTTGAGTTGATTTTGCCGTTGATGGATGATGAAACCAATGTCTGTGTACGCGCAGAACGTGCGTTTAATGCTTATCTGGAAGGCGGTTGCCAGGTGCCGATTGCCGGTTATGCCACTTTAAAAGATGGTCAGCTGTCGATGGAAGGCCGGGTGGGCAGTGTCGATGGCCAGACCTTGTTAAGCGCACAGCTCAGTGCCGCACCCGAGCAGGCCGAACAGCTGGGTGAGCAACTGGCACAGAACCTGTTGGCACAAGGGGCAGGTGAGCTGCTAAAAGCCTTATATTAAGATGCTGTTTATTAATACCCGCCCGGCCGATCGAGCCTGTGCCTTGTCACAGGCTTTAAGGCAACAGGCCTGGTCGGTGATTGAGCTGCCTCTGCTGGAATTACAGGCCTGTCCCTGGTCCGATGCATTGGCGCAGCTGTACCAACAATTACTGCAGGCGCAGCGGATTGTGGTGGTTAGCCCGACCGCAGTACACATCGGGATGGAGTATCTGGCAAAAAGCGGTATTCATCTCGATCAATTACAACATTTACAGTGGATTGCGGTTGGTGAAAAAACGGCGCAGGTACTGGCAGAATACGGAATTTCGAGCGCCGTGCCGGAGGTTGAAACCTCGGAAGGCATGCTGGAACTGCCTTTATTAAAATCCCTGGCGGCCGGTTCATGTATTGCCTTCTGGCGCGGTGAAGGTGGGCGTCAGTTTATGATGGACAGTCTGCAACAGGCCGGAATGCAGATTTTGAATTTTATTTTATATCAGCGTCAGTGCCCGGCTGCGTCGATTCAGCAGATGCCCACGCTATTGCCACAACTGCAGCAGCATCCGGATTATTGGATGCTGATCAGCAGTGAGGCCAGCTGGTTAAACTGGTTGCGGCTGAGTCAAGCGCAAAAAGAATTATTGAACCGGGGACGTTATCTGGTGCTGGGTGACCGCCTGGAAGCGCTGTTGATGGATTATCAACAACAGCATCACACCCGTTTTCAACTGATCAAGTTGACGAATTTAAAAACAGAAACAATACTGCAGCAGATTGAGCTTAAATCAGGACACGCATGAAGAAGCTACTTATTTTATTATTGATCATCGGCTTGGCCTGGATGTTAAAGCTGAGCTATGACGTATTTAAAATAACGGCGCAGCAGTCCGAATTGTCTCAGAGTATGCATCAGGCGGAAAAAAGCCGTGCTAATCTCAATGACCAGCTGGTGGCTTTGCAGCGCCAGAGTAGCAATCCTTCACTTTCTGTATCTTCAAGTGCGCCTGCAACTGATACTACGGTGCAGATCAGCCAGACCACGATCACGCCGCAGCAGATGCTTCAACAGCAGCTGGAACTGATCGAATTTGCCTTAAAGCAGGCGCAATATCCGTATGCACTGGAGAAGCTGGTAGCGCTGGATGTTCAGCTGAATCAGTGGGCTTTGTCACCGGCCCTGGCTGAAAGCCTGCATCAAACCCTAAGCAAAGACCGGCAGCTGATCCAGCAATTTGCTGCACAGCGCAGTGCCCAGCAGCAGCAGGTCACTCAGGCTCTACAGCAGCTGGATCAGCTGTTGCGTCAGGAAATCCAGCAGCCGCAGCTGCAGCCGGCGCAAGCGGCCAATCCGGCCTTCTGGCATAAGTGGTTGAAACTGGAAGCCGCCGAGCAGCCAGCGACGGTGCTTAGTCAGCGTCAATTGCTGTTAAAAGAAGCGCAGCTGCGCTTATTACTGGCACGTCAGTTATTAGGACAAGGCCAATATCTGAATTATCAGCAGGAGTTGACTGAAATTCTTCATCTGTTAAAGCCACTGCCGGATCGGGGGGCACAGCAGTTAAGTGCTGAATTGGCGGAAATTCAAAGTTTGACCGTGATTCCGGTGCCGGTGCTGACCAGCCGCACCTTATTGGATGAATGATCATGAAGCAGATTGTTCTGGCCTATGTCTTGGTCACGTTGGTGCTGGTGGCCTTGCTCAGTGTATTCAGTTATGGCTATGGCGCGGGCTATGTTTATCTGTATTGGCGTGACTGGCAGCTACAGACCAATATCTGGGTGCTTTTAATTTTATTGATGCTGATCAGTCTGGTGGTGCAGCTGATCTGGGCGATGCTAAAGCGTTATTTAAGCCGTGAACAGCGTAAGCAGGCAGCGGTGTTTGATTTCCAGCATTTACATCCTTATGAGCAAATGGCAGTAATCTGGCTGCTGGATGCCGCGCGTGAGCAGGATGCCTTTATCCGTCAGGTATTTAACCAGTCTGGTTTATTAAAAGCCGTGATTCATTCACGCCTGTCGCTGATGCAGCAGGATTATCCGGTGGCCTTGCAGATGTTAAACCAGAGTAATGCCATGGCCTTTGAGCTGGCTGAGTTGCAGCGTATTGAAATTTATCTGGCGCAGCAGCAACCGGAAAAAGCCCTGACCCATCTGGAATTTTTAAATGGCCATCAACTGTCGCCGTGGCTCAAAGATGTCAAACAGGCCTATGAACAGCGCTTAACCGCACTGTGGGGGGAGTTTGCGCTGCAGTATCCATGGTTATATTTGCGTGCAACCCAATATGGGCATTTAGGGCTGGACAGCAAGCAGTTATGGCTTGAGCAAATCTTGCAGCATTTTGAGCAGGCTACACCGGAAGCATTGCAGGATTTAAAACAGCGTTATTGCAACCTGTCCGGGCAGATGTTCAGCCAGCCGTATGCGATTAAAGTGTTGTGGTTAAAAGTGCTGGCACGTTTAAATGATATGGGGGAGCAGCAGGAACATCTGGCGGTGCATTTGCTGAGTGAACAGTTTCATCAGGATGTGTTCTATTTATGGTTCCAGCAGCAGCTGTTAAAACCGGCACCGGATTATCTCAAGATTGAAGATTATCTGAATCAGTGGGAACAGCAATATCCTGCTTTACCGGTATTGAGTTTTGCCAAATGGCATATATTTGAAGCCACCGGTCGTCATGATGACGCAGCACAGCTTCTGGATTTATATCCAGAACATATTTTAATGAACTATTTAAGAATTAAATCGGCATTAAAAGATCAACCGCATTTACAACAGCAGTTAAATCTGGTGTTTGAAAATAATAGTCATTTCATGAAAATTAAAATCTAGGTAAAGTCGCATGCAATTAACCGATTATCCAGTAATTCATCAACAAGTGGTGGCATGGGGCGATATGGATGCGCTCGGTCATGTCAATAATGTGATGTATTACCGCTATATTGAAAGTGCCCGCATTCATTATATGGATCAGATCAGAATGATGCAGCAATCCTTTTCGACGGTAGTGGCATCAAATCAGTGCAAATATATGCGTCCGGTATTTTATCCGGATACCTTAAAAATAGGTGTACGGGTTGAGGAAATCCGAAATAGTGCTTTTCGCATGCATTATCTATTATGGAGCGATCAGCAGCAGGCTGTAGTCGCGAGTGCAGAAGCCATCATGGTTTGTGTGCATTCTGAAAGTATGCAGAAAATGCCATTACCCGAGTCGATTCGGCAGCGTATTTTGGCTTTGGAAAACAGTGTGGGGCATTATCTGGATTAATTCCAATCCAGAATAAATAGATTATTTATCTCTGTTAATAATTGTTTTTCATTTCAAATAATGATTGAAACTTAATTCAGATAAAAATATGATGTATTAATGCAATTGAAGTAAATTAATATAAAAGCATACTTGTGGAGTAAATATGATGCCCGATATTAGTAATTTGTCTGTAGAACAATTAAAGCGCTTGCAGGAAGAAGCGGAAGCATTAATTGCATCGAAAAAGGACCAGGCAGTTGAAGATGCATATAATCAGATTTTGGCAATTGCTGAAAATGCGGGTTTAAGCATTGAACAGATTCTTGAGTTTGGTGCGTCTAAACGTAAAAAGAATGTACGTAAATCGGTAGAGCCGCGTTATCGTAATAAAGCCAATGCCAATGAAACCTGGACAGGTCGTGGTAAGCAACCGCGCTGGTTAGTGGCAGAACTGGAAAAAGGTGCCAAGCTTGAAGACTTCTTGATCTAAACTTCATCAGATTGTCATCTAAGCGCACTAGAGTGTCGAAACCAAGCAGAACTGCTTGGTTTTTTTATGTGTATCCGTTGGTGTTGTAAAAAAAGTGTGCATAATGTGTGCATGAAAATAACAATTTGTTCATGAATGCATTAGATAGGTTGGTCGTGGTGGAATGATAAAGAAACCGAGATACATCACGTGGTGGATTTTCGCCATCATTGCTTTTTTAATTTTTGTGTTATTACAGATTCCTGCAGCTTGGTTAATTTCAAAGTTTTATAAAAACAATCAGAGTTTACATAATGTCAGTGGCAACATCTGGCAGGGGCAGGCAGATTGGCACAAGGGACAGTTGCGTGGCAGCTTAAGCTGGAATACGCGTCCTTTAGACCTGTTATTGCTGAAAGTGGCAGCCGATGTTGAAATCCATAGTGGTCATACCGAATTAAAAGGCGTGATGGGGTACCGTTTTGGGACCTTCATGCTGAACGCTGTACATGGCCGTGTTGCGCCAGAAACTCTAAAAACCCTGGTCGACTGGCAATGGCCGACCAATCCGATTCAATTACAAGATATCGATCTGAACTATAGCAAGCAGCAAGGGTTTGCCCAGGCACAGGGCCAGCTGAACTGGGCCGGTGGGGAGCTGGTGTATCAGTTTGCCCAGCGTCAAGAGCGCATGACCGTGCCAACGCTGAAAGGCACACTGTCGGATGAAAGCGGAAAACTGAAAATTGATGTGCGTGATGCACGTGACCAGAAAATGATTAACCTGAGTCTGGATCAGGAGATGATGCTGGATGTGCAGCTGACCCAGCGTTTATTGATGCATGTTCCTTCTTATGAAGGCAAGGCCGGTGCCGATACCTATGTAATCAGTACCCGTCAGCCGCTGTTCAAGGGAGGCTTCTGATGCAGAAAATCTGGGAACAGCTGCAGACTCTCCAGCTGAAACAGGCCGATCGTGTCGCACCGGTATTGCTGGCGCTGCTGATTCTGTATTTATGCTGGAAGCTGGCCAGTCTGTTCTGGCTGTTAGTGGCGCCGCCTCAAGCGATGCAGCTGGATCGGGTCGAACTGGGTTCGCAGCAGCTGCGTGTACCGAATATCAGCAGTTTTGCCTTGTTTCATGAAGCGAGCCAGCGCACACAGGCCGAAGACAATCTGAACCTTCAATTACAAGGCGTGATGGTCGGTTATCCGAACCAGTTTTCTTCTGCCGTGCTCAAAGTCAATGAAGTGGCAGAACGCTATCGTGTCGGTGATGTGATTGAAGGCAGTGGCTATCAGTTGGCTGAAGTGTACTGGGATCGGGTGGTTTTGCGTCATAGCAGTGGCGCCACCCGTGAGATAGAGTTTAAAGGCATTGAAAACGGGCTGAATCAGCCGATTGTGTCGACACAAACCCCAGCTGCGCCCAACAGAAATCCGGCACCGGCAACAACTGCGCAAAATGCAATTGGTCAGGCGGTGCAAAAGATTCAGCAAGACCGGGAACGCTATTTACAGGATATGGGTGTAAATAGTGGCAATGGTCAGGGTTATGAAATTACCGCACGGACACCGGCGGCACTCAGAAGCAGATTGGGATTACAACCAGGCGACCGGATTTTATCCTTAAATGGTCAGACTGTCGGACAAGGGCAAAATGAAGCCCAATTGCTGGAACAGGCAAGACAGGAGGGTCAGGTCAGACTGGAAGTTCAGCGTGGTGACCAGGTCATCACGGTACAACAAGATTTTAAGTGACGGATTTGTCACCTTATAGGGTTAGGAAACACGGTAGATTATGGCTTTATTAAATCATGAGCGTCCGCTTTGGGCATTGGTGGTCGGCGCACCTCTGGTGGCTATGGTAAGTACGGCGAGCTATGCACAAACCTGGAAAATTAATTTACGTGATGCTGACCTGACTGCATTTATTAATGAAGTGGCCGATATTACCGGTAAAAACTTCGCGGTTGATCCGCGGGTGCGCGGCAATGTTACGGTCATTTCCAACAAGCCGTTGAACCGCAATGAAGTCTATGACCTGTTTCTGGGCGTGCTTAATGTTAATGGGGTAGTGGCTATTCCCTCGGGCAATACCATCAAGCTGGTGCCAGATAACAATGTCAAAAGCTCCGGAATTCCATTTGATGCGCGCCAGAATGCGCGTGGCGACCAGATTGTGACCCGGGTCATCTGGCTGGAAAATACCAATGCCAATGACATGATTCCGGCTTTACGGCCTTTAATGCCGCAATTTGCCCATCTGTCTGCGGTGGCCGGCACCAATGCCCTGATTGTTTCGGACCGGGCCAGCAATATCTATCAGCTGGAAAATATCATCCGTAATTTAGATGGCACCGGCCAAAATGATATTGAAGCCATCTCGCTACAGTCCAGTCAGGCCGAAGAAGTGATTGGGCTGTTAGAGTCAATGAGCTCGACCGGCAATGCCAAAGATCTTAAAGGTTCGCGGGTGCGGATTGTAGCGGATAACCGGACCAATCGCATTATCATTAAAGGCGATACCGCCACCCGCAAGCGTATCCGCCAGATGATTGAAATGATGGATGTGCCGGCGGCCGACCGTCTTGGTGGCTTAAAAGTCTTTCGCTTAAAATATGCCAGTGCGCAAAGCCTAGCGGAAATTCTGCAAGGACTGGTGTCGGGGCAGGCGGTCAGCAGCTCATCTTCCAATACGAAAAACAGCAGTAATAATAGCGTTAGCAGTCTGGTCAATAACAGCACGTCCAGCAATAGCACGGGCAGTAGCTCGCCAAGCATCACTTTGAATAACGGTTTTGATCAGCAGAGCCAGATCACCAGCTTTAATGGTAATGGCGTCAGTATTATTGCCGATAGTAGCCAGAACGCCCTGGTGGTCAAAGCAGATCCACAGCTGATGCGTGAAATTGAATCTGCGATTCAGCAGCTGGATACACGCCGTCAACAGGTTCTCATTGAAGCCGCGATTATTGAAGTAGAAGGCACTGATGCTGATCAGCTGGGTGTGCAATGGGCCTTGGGCGATTTAAGCAGTGGCATTGGCCTGATCAATTTTGATAACTTGGGTTCCAGCCTGAAAAATATTGCCGCCGGCTATCTAACTGGAGGTGCAGCGGGTGCCGGTGGTGCGATTGGCGCGGGTACCTCACTGGTGCTGGGAGATTATCAGGAAGGTGGTGATGGTTCACGCCGTTTGTATGGCGCGCTGATTCAAGCTTTAAAAGAAACCACCAAATCCAATCTGTTGTCGACCCCATCTATTGTCACCATGGACAATGAAGAAGCCTATATCGTGGTTGGTGAGAACGTGCCATTTGTCACCGGTTCAGTCAGTACCGGGAATGGTACCGTCAATCCCTACACCACCATTGAGCGTAAGGATGTCGGGGTCACTCTGAAAGTAGTGCCGCATATTGGTGAAAACGGCACGGTGCGTCTGGAAGTGGAACAGGAAGTCTCTGGGGTTAAATCCAGCAAAGGTCAGGCACAGGACTTGGTCACCAGCAAACGCGCAATTAAAACCTCGATTCTGGCCGAGCATGGTCAGACCATTGTCTTGGGTGGCCTCATTTCAGATAACACTGCCTATTCGCGCCAGGCTGTGCCGGGGTTAGGTGCCATTCCAGGACTGGGGCGTTTATTCCGTTCCGATGGTAAGTCTAATCAGAAGCGTAATCTGTTAATCTTTATTCACCCAACCATTGTTGGGGATCAGAATGATATCCGCCGGATTTCGCAGCAGCGTTATAGTCAGCTGTATAGTCTGCAACTGGCACTGGATCAGGATGGTAATTTTGCCAAACTGCCGGAGCGGGTGGAAGATATCTATCAGCAGCGTGTGCCGGTGTCTAAAACTCCACTAAATCAAACCCGTTATCAGCAGGTGCCATCCGCGACCCCTGCGGCACAGTCGGGGGCGGCTGTGGTGACCACGCCCGTTGCGGTAGAACCGGCGCTGCAGCGTCAGACCTTAAGCCCGCAAGTCAGCAAAACCATCAATACCACCACCACGACCACCTTAAGACCGCGCTCTTAACAGAGCGGACATGGAATCTGGTTTTGAGCATGTTATGATGGGCAAAAATTTAAAGAGAAGTTCGCTATGACTTGGAAATTACAAGCAATTACGGGTGAATTTACCGGGCAGGAAATTAGTGTTGATCGTGACATGCTGGTGGGGCGTCATCAGGAAGCTGATGTGGTGCTGCAGTCGGCTGAAGTATCACGCAAACATGCAGCGTTGTTGCTGAAAGCTGAAGACCTGTGGGTCCAGGACTTAAATTCATCCAATGGCACCTTTGTAAATGACCTGCGGATTGAGCAGGAAACCCCATTGCATGAAGGTGATATTGTCCAGTTCGCCAGCTTTAAATTTTCAGTCCTGGCACCAGCCAAACCGGAACTGTTGACAGATGAGCCGCTTGCGCCTGCAGGCACCGAAGTAGAACAGATTCCTGAGCTGGATGTGGTGGAAACCGCTACTGCAGCCGAGCCGACAGAAACTGTAGCAGTGAAAACGCCGGCACAGCAGATGAATGATCAGGGTATGCCTGAGCTGAAAGAGCGTGATGCATCAGTGCAACTGACACGTGATGGCATGCCAACCCATGTCGGTGTGCCAAAACCGGCACCAATTCCTGAAGGGACCGATTTAAGCGCGGCTACACCAGAGCCACAACCAGTACCGGTTGAGCAGCCTGTATCACGCGTGGAGCAGGAAAAAGAGCAGCAGAAAAATGCCTCTGTCGGCCTGATGACCATTATTGTGCTGGTGATCCTGGCAATTATTGCCTGGCTGTTGTTTAAATAAACCGCGACACAGCATACAATCGAGGCATGCTTTGGCATGCCTTTATTTTTTGAGAGGACCAAAATGTCTGTGGCTAAACTTGACACCCGTGAGCTGATTTTATTTGACCTGGACGGTACGCTGGTCGATTCAGCCGCCGATCTGTATCGTGCCATGAATATGAGCCTGAATGCCTTGCAGCTGCCCATGGTCACCGAAGCACAGGTACGTACCTGGATTGGCAAAGGCACCTCGGTATTCTGTCACAGCACCTTGCTGCATTTAACCGGAGAAGTGCATCCCGATCAGCATCAGCAGCTGCTGGAAACTTTTCTCGGGATTTACAATGCCGATCCTTGTCTGGATACCCAGCCTTTTGCCGGAATTCTGGAGTTTCTGGAATGGGGCAAACAGCAGCAGAAAAAAATGATCTGTGTCACCAACAAGCCCGAGCTGCCATCACGCGCCATTTTAGATGAGCTGGACATGAGCCATTATTTTGTTGATGTGATTGGTGGTGATCGGTTTAGCGAACGTAAACCGCATCCACGCCAGTTATTGCACTGTGTTGATACCTTTGGGGTAGAAAAATCCCAGGTGCTGATGATTGGCGACTCTTCCAATGATGTGGAAGCCGCACGTCGTGCCGGTATTGATTGTATTGTAGTCAGCTATGGCTATAATCATGGCGAGAGTATTTATGATTGTCAGCCACAGCAAGTGGTGGATAATCTGACAGAATTATTAGCTTCCTAATGTAAGAATAGATGTAAAAGGACACCGCAATGAGTGATTGTGTAGTTTTTCGATGGCGTCACTAAGTCAGCACCTACCAGCAACCTTCCTATGACCCCGCGAAAATGAAAGAGATTCAACATGACCACTCAAGCCCAATATCAACAACTGCAAGCTGCCGGCTATAACCTGATTCCTGTCTACCGTCAGCGTCTGGCTGATACCGAAACCCCATTGTCTGTGTTTGCGCGTTTAAAAGAGCATGAACAGGCCTATCTGTTTGAATCTGTCGAAGGTGGTGAAAACTGGGCGCGCTATTCGATTATTGGTCTGGGCGAGTCGACCGTATTTTCCTGCAATGAAGGGCAGTTGACCATTCAGCAGGCCAATGGCGAACTGCTACAGCAGCCGTGCAGTGATCCTTTCCAGTTTATCCGTGATTTCCAGGCCCAGTTTAAAGTGCCAACACAGGCCGATTTACCGGCGTTACCAAGCTTTACTGGTGGACTGGTCGGTTACTTTGGCTATGACGCCGTGCGTTATATCGAACCGCGCCTGAACAATATTCCAGACGCCGATCCGGTGGGCCTGCCAGATATCTGGATGATGCTGTCTAAAACCGTGATCGTGTTTGACAACTTAAAAGATACCTTATTCCTGATTGTGCATGCCGATAGCAATGATGCCGATGCCTATCAGAAAGCACAGGCACAACTGGATGCGCTGGAGCAGCTGCTGGCGACACCGGTGAATCTGCAAGCACAAACCCATACGGCACCGCATTTTGAATCTTTAACCGGTCACGACAACTTTATTGCCTCGGTTGAGAAGGTTAAAGAATACATTCGTGCTGGTGATGTCATGCAAGTGGTACCGGGACATCGTATGGTGTCTGACTTCGATGGTGAGCCGTTACAGGTCTATCGCGCTTTACGTCACCTCAATCCATCACCATATCTGTTCCTGGTGCAAGGGCGCACCTTGGACAATAACACTCCGTTTCATATTGTCGGTTCATCGCCGGAAATCCTGTCGCGTCTGGAAAATGGTATTGCCACTGTGCGTCCACTCGCCGGCACGCGTCCACGTGGTAAAACCAAAGAAGAAGATCTGGCCCTGGAAAAAGATTTACTTTCTGATGAAAAAGAGATTGCTGAGCATTTAATGCTGATTGACTTGGGTCGTAATGATGTTGGTCGCGTCTCAAAAATTGGTAAAGTGCAGGTGACTGATCAAATGGTGATCGAACGTTATTCGCATGTCATGCATATTGTGTCCAATGTGCAGGGTGAAGTGCGTGATGATGTCGATGCATTGGATGTTTTTAAAGCAACTTTCCCGGCAGGCACACTTTCTGGGGCACCAAAAATCCGTGCCATGGAAATTATTGACGAAGTTGAGCCAGTAAAACGTGGAATTTTTGGTGGTGCTGTTGGTTATTTAGGCTGGCATGGCGAAATGGACATGTCGATTGCGATTCGGACCTGCGTTATTCGTGAAAATAAGGTCTATGTTCAGGCCGGCGCAGGCCTTGTTGCCGACTCAAATCCTGAATCTGAGTGGAATGAAACCCAAATAAAAGCTCGCGCAGTGATCAAAGCGGTTGAATTATCGTCAAACGGATTGATTTTGTGAGTTTTTGACGGTTTTTTTAAAAAAAACACTTGCACGGATTTCA
>Ga0172376_10001963_pt1 | contig 25654 bp, 23 predicted proteins | sample Lak35m_FD_121114 | JGI IMG/M metagenome (GOLD analysis project Ga0172376, IMG submission 121114) | Freshwater microbial communities from Kabuno Bay, South-Kivu, Congo - kab_092012_35m | ecosystem: Environmental > Aquatic > Freshwater > Lake | place: Democratic Republic of the Congo: South-Kivu...
CGCGCGCAAGCTCGCCATGGCCACCATCGACTCCCAAGGCTTGAGCGTGCGCTACGTGCTGCCGCGGCGCGAGACGATCCAATCGCGACCCGAGCCGACCACGGTGCTGGTGGGCGAGGCATCGCTCTCGATGACGCCCGAGCGCCACGTGGTGCCCAGCCTCGACACGACCGCTTGGCTGCGCGGCCGCACGAAGAACGGTTCGCCGTGGACCTTGCTGCCCGGCGAGGCCAACGTGTTCCTCGGCGGCGACTGGCTGGGACGCGCGCGCCTCGAGGCGGTGCAGCCCGGCGAGGAGTTCACGCTGCACCTGGGCGCCGACGACGCCATCAAGGTCGAGCGCCGCCAAGCCGAGGACCTCGCCAAGGGGCCGGGCTTCTTCTCGTCGCGCAACTCGAAGGTCGAGGCTTGGCGCATCGTCGTGACCAACAACGGCGCCGTCTCCAGCCAACCCGACGGTTCGGTGGAGGTCGTGGTGCGCGAAGGACTGCCGCTGTCGACCGACGAACGCGTGTTGGTCGAGTTCGCTCGCATGGAGCCCAAGCCGTCGGAGGACGCGCGTTACAAGAAGGACCTCGACGAGCAAGGCATCCGCACCTGGATCGTGCGACCGGCGAAGGGCAAGGCCGCGGAGGTCAAGTGGCAGACGACGATCTCCTACCCCAAGGACGGAGTCATCGTGCCGCGCTGAAGCCGTCGTGCAGCGGGCCCCGGGCGGGGCGGCTTCCGTTTCCGCCCCGCGCGCGCCACGATGTGGGCGGCCGCGAGCCGCCCACATCCATGTTCATGCGCAACAGCCTGACCGTCGCGTTCCTCTTCGCCACTTGCGCCATGGCGTCGGCGGCGGAGACGACCCGCCTCCTGATCCTCCACACCAACGACTGCCATGGGCAGTGCGGCACGCGCAAGGCGACCTGGGTGCGCCGGCAGGATCCGCCGCTGGTGGGTGGCGTCGGGCGCGCCGCCGCCGTGGTGCGCGACGAGCGCAAGGCGCGTGGCGACGCGCTGCTCGTGCTCGATGGCGGCGACTGGTACGCAGGCACGCCCGAAGGCGCCATCGACGCGGGGCTCGAGTACCTCAAGTTGCTGTCGATGATCGGCTACGACGCCATGTGCGTCGGCAACCACGACTTCGACCACGGCATCCCGAACCTTCAGCGGCTGCTGCGCGAGGCGCGCCTGCCCGGCATCGCCGCCAACTTGTACGAGGTGGGTGCGAACTCGCGCGTGGCTTGGGTGCCGGCGTGGCGCATCGTGGAACGCGCGGGCTTGAGGATCGCGCTGGTGGGCATCGTGACCACCGCCACGCCGGAGATCTCGCATCCCGACGCGCGCACGATCGTCTTCCTCGAGCCCGCCGAGGCGTTGCGGCGCGCGCGCAAGGAGCTCGAGGGCAAGGTCGACTGGATCCTGCCGGTGACGCACCAAGGCGTCGAAGAGGATCGCCAGCTGGCGCGCGCGCATCCCGATTTGCCGCTGATCGTCGGCGGCCACAGCCACACCTTCCTCAAGGAGGGCGTGCGCGAGGGTTCCGTGCTCATCGTGCAGGCCGGCACGAAGTTGTCCGCCATCGGTCGCGTGGAGGTCGAAGTCGATCGCGCCGCGCGCAGGGTCTTGTCGGCGCGCGCGAGCCTGCAGGACCTCGACGCGCCGCCGAGCGAGCCTGTGGCGGAGGTCGAGGCGGCGATCAGCGCGATCGTGGCGAAGAGCGACGAGCGCATGTCGGTCGTCGTGGGCGAGGCGTCGGGGCACTTCGGCCGATCCAAGGATCCGCTGGCATCGAGCGCGGCGGGCAACCTCGTGGCCGACAGCCTGCGCGAGCACGCGCGCGCGGACGTGGGCATCATGAATCGCGGCGGCGTCCGGACGGACCTCGCCGCCGGCAAGCTCACGCGGCGCGATCTGTACGAGTTCCTGCCCTTCGACAACGACGTGACGGTGGTCTCGATCGAAGGCGCTGTGCTGCACGAGCTGTTCCGACGCGCCATCGAGGGCAAGTCGCACTCCGGGATCGAGGTGTCGGGGGTGGTGTTGCGCGCGCGCCGCGGCGCCGAGGGCAACGCGTTCCTCGGCGCGACGATCGGCGGCGCCGAGTTGGACAAGCGCAAGACCTACCGCGTCGCCATGCACTCCTTCATGGCGGACGGTGGCGACGCCTACATCGAGAAGGTGCCGCTGGGTCCGGCTCGGATCGACGAACCGCTCCTGCTGCGCGACCTGCTCGAAGAGCGTCTCAAGGCGCGCGGCTCGCTCGCGCCGGACGACGGCAACCGCTACGAGGTGGCGCCATGATGCGGGTCTGGGCCCGGGCCTGCCTGGTGCTTTGCTTGTGCGCCCCGAGCCGGGCGGCCGACTTGAAGGAGCTGCAGGCGCGCTTGCGCGACAAGGAAGACCGGGTGCGAGCGCAGGCCGTGGAGGAGCTCGGACGCGAGGGCTCGAACGAAGCCTTCGAGCTGGTGCTCGAGTGCTTCAAGGACCCCTCGTCGCGCGTGCAGGACGCCGCCGAGGCGGCGCTGGCGTTGGCGCGCTCGCCATCCACGGTGGACTTGCTGGTCGGCAAGCGCGGGCTCGGCGATTCGGACGCGTGGACCGTGCGTCACGCGCTCGGCGCCGTGGCGCGACTCGAGATCCCGATCGAAGCCGAGGCGTTCTCCGCCGCCTTGGCGCACAAGGACGCGGCCGCGCGCTTCGCCGCCTGCCATGCCATCGAGCAAGTCGCGTCGCGCAAGGGCTTCGGCGGCAAGCACGACAAGCTCGCCAAGTCGCTCGAGCGGCTCGTCGCCAAGGATCCCGACCTCGAGGTGCGCGCCGCCGCGCTGGTGGCCCACGCGCGGCTGGTAGAGCGGTCGCCTGCCGATGCCGCGCGGCTCGTGGCCGAGGCTCCGGCGCCGGTGGCCTGCGCGGCCCTGTGGCTGCAGGCGGAGGATCTGCGCGCAGGAGCCCTGCCGCTCTTGCGCGCCGGACTAGCGCGCAAGGAGCGCAGCGTGCGCGCCGCGTGCATCGACCACCTCGCGGCGCTCGGCACGCGCGAGGCGGCCCTAGCCTTGGTGGATGCGTTGGTGGCCGAGTCGAACCCGGCCGAGCTGTGGCGCGCGGCCGACGCGCTCGAGGCGCTGTCCGGCATCGCCTTCGGCGACAAGCTCGACTTGTGGAAGCAGTGGGCCGCCAACCTGCCCGTCGATTGGAAGCCCGGGCGGAAGGAGCCGCGCAAGCAGGAGCGTGCAGGCACCGGCACTGCTGTCATCGCCGGGTTGCCGATCCTGTCGACGCGCGTGGCCGTGCTGGTCGACTTGTCGGGTTCCGTGTGGAAGGAACGCCCCGACGGCACCACTCCCAAGCAGGATCTCGAGCTCGAGCTGGGACGCATGTTGGAGGGCTTCCGCCCGACCACGCGCTTCCTGATCGTGCCGTTCACCGAGGATCCCCTCGCTCTGTCGAAGGGCCTGGTCGAGGCGACGCCGCAGGCGGTGGCCAAGGCCAAGGCTGACTTCGCGGCGTTGAAGACCAGCGGCAAGGGCGACTACTGGGACGCGATCGAGAGGGCGCTCGCGGATCCGGAGGTCGACACGCTCGTCGTCTACGGCGATGGTGCTCCTTCGGGAGGCCGCCGCTGGGATGTGGCGCGCATGGAGCACGACTACCTGGCCCGCGACCGCTTCCGTCGCGTGCGGCTCTCGGCCGTGCTCGTGGGCGCGGGCAAGGCCTTGACCGAGCGCTGGACGAGCTGGTGCGAGGCCACCGGCGGCCAGGTCCAGGCCGTGGCGCGGCGCTGAGGTCTTCGCGTCGCGCTCCACGCGACCGGTTCGCGCGGGGTCGCTTCGTGCGTGGGCGAGGGCGCCCCGCTATCGTGTGCGCCTCTCGCCAAGGAAGGGCGCGCACGATGACGGCTGACACCATGACGAACGGCAAGGCCACCTACGTCCTGCGCGGAGCCGTGGCCGTGATCACGCTGACGAACCCGCCGGCCAACGGCTACTCGCACGAGATGATGCGCGACCTCGACGAGGCCGTGCTCAAGGCGCGCTTCGACGCGTCGGTGCAAGCCATCGTGCTCGCGGGCGCGGGCGAGAAGTTCTTCTGCGCCGGGGCCGACATCGGGATGCTCGGCGCGGTCGATCCGCACTTCAAGTACATGTTCTGCCTGCACGCCAACGAGACGCTGCTGCGGCTCGAGCACACGCCCAAGCTGGTCGTCGCCGCGTTGGGCGGGCACTGCGTGGGTGGCGGGTTGGAGATCGCCTTGGCGTGCGACCTGCGCTACGCGCGCAAGGCGAGCGGCAAGTGCGGGCTGCCCGAAGTCGCGTTGGGCGTGCTGCCCGGCACTGGCGGCACCCAGCGCCTCGTGCGCGTCGTCGGCAAGAGTCGCGCCATCGAGTTGATGGCGAGCGGTCGGCTGCTCTCCTTCGAGGAGGCCGCCGCGTTGCAGCTGGTCGACGACGTGCTGGTGGCCGACTCGGACGAGCAGTTCCTCGACCTCGTGGTCGCGCGCGCGCAGGCCATGTGCGCGCCGCACAAGGCGCCCCTCGCCGTGGGCTTGATCAAGCGCGCCGTGCAGGGCGGGGTCGACCTGCCGCTCGAATCGGGTCTCGCGCTCGAGCGCGAGTTGCAGGCCCGCCTCTTCGCCAGCGCCGATGCGAAGGAGGGCATCGCCGCCTTCAACGAGAAGCGCAAGCCCGAGTTCACGGGACGCTGAGGAGCCTCCACATGCAAGCGACCATGCAAGCCGTGCACATCGTCCGCCATGGCGGCCCCGAGGTGCTCGAACTCGTGCGGCTCCCGATGCCAAGCCCGGGGCCCGGCCAAGTGCTGGTGCGGATGCTGGCGGTGTCGATCAACCACCTCGACCTGTGGGTGCGGCGCGGCATGCCCGGCATGAAGTTGCCGCTGCCGCTGATCCCCGGCTGCGATGGCATCGGCGTCGTCGAAGCGCACGGTCCTGGCGTCTCGACTCCACCGATCGGAGCGCAAGTGCTGGTCGAGCCTGGTCGCAGCTCCGGCGAATCGGAGCACGACAAGCGCGGCGACGACCATCTGTCGGACGACTACCAGATCCGCGGCGAGCACTTCGACGGCCTGGCGCGCGAGTTCGTGGCCATCGAAGCGCGCCATGCGACACCCATCCCGCGCGAGCTCGATCCCGTGCAGGCCGCGGCCGTGCCGCTGGTCTTCCTGACGGCGTGGGGGATGCTGGTGTCGCGCGCCTGCGCCAAGCCGGGGGAGCGCGTGCTCGTCCTGGCCGGCACCTCGGGAGTGGGCTCCGCCGCCATCCAGATCGCGCGCGACATCGGTTGCGAGGTCGTGGCGACGGCCGGCAGCGAGTCCAAGCGGCGCTTGTGCCTCGAACTCGGCGCCAAGGCCGCGGTGGACCATGGCCTGGAGGACTGGGCCTCCCTCGCGCGTAAGGCTGCCGGCGGATCGTTCGATGTCGTGGTCGAGCATGTTGGCCAGGCCACTTGGGAAGGCTCGATGAAGGTGCTCGCGCGCAACGGGCGCCTCGTCACCTGCGGTGGCACCACAGGCGCCGTCGTGTCCATCGCGCTGCCGCACCTGTTCATCAAGAACCAGTCCGTGCTCGGCTCGACGATGGGCCCGCGCTCGGCGTTCCCCACGATCTTCGGCAAGGTGGCCGCGGGCGCCTACAAGCCGGTGGTCGACCGCGTGCTCGCCATGTCGCGTGTGCGCGAGGCGCACGAGTTGCTCGAGGCGCGGGCGGTGCATGGCAAGATCGTGCTCGTGCCCGGACAGTGAACCCACTCCAAGAACCCAGGCAGGCGAACGACATGGATGCGCAAGCGATGAAGGTGGCGGCGGTGCTCGGCTCCGGCACGATGGGCAACGGGATCGCGCAGGTGCTGGCGCAGACGGGCCTGGAGGTCCGCATGTACGACATCGCCGACGCCCAACTGGAGAAGGGCATGGCCGCCATCCGCGTCAACCTCGACAAGGGCGTCGAGAAGGGCAAGGTCGCGGCCGCCGATCGCGACGCCGCCTTGGCGCGCCTCTCGACGACCACCGACCTCGCCGCGGCGACGCGCGGCGTCGATGTCGTCGTCGAAGCCGTGCCCGAGAAGCTGGAACTGAAGCAGGAGTTGTTCCAGCGGCTGGGCGAGTCGCTGGGGGCCGAGGTGCTGCTCGCGACGAACACGTCCTCGCTCTCCATCTCGCGCATCGCGGCGGTCACGCGCCATCCGGGGCGCGTGGTGGGCATGCACTTCTTCAACCCCGTCCATTTGATGAAGCTGGTCGAGGTGGTCGAGGCCGAGCACGGCGCCGAGCCTTGCGTCCTGGCCGCGATGGAGCTCTCGAGGCGCATGGGCAAGGATCCGATCCGCGTCAAGGACGCGCCGGGCTTCGCTTCCTCGCGCCTCGGCATCGCCATCGGCCTCGAGGCGATGCGCATGGTCGAGGAGGGCGTCGCCTCGCCCGCCGACATCGACAAGGCCATGGTGCTCGGCTACGGCTTCCCGATGGGACCGCTGCAGTTGACCGACCTCGTCGGGCTCGATGTGCGCTTGAGCATCGCCGACTACCTGTACAAGGAGGTCGGCGACCGCTTCCTCGCGCCGCGCATCCTGCGCGACAAGGTCGCCCGGGGCGAACTCGGCAAGAAGAGCGGGAAGGGGTTCTACGAATGGCGCTGAAGCGCCGCCTCGCGGGAGCGCTCGAGTCGGCGCCGCCCTCGCGCTTCGCGCTGCCGCGTCGCCATGCCGGCGTGCTCGACGAGGCCGGACGCGAGCGCGCCTTGGCCATCGCGCAGGCCTTCGTCTCCGCGCCCACCGCGCCGTACGCCGAGGATGCGCCCTTCGAGCTCGTCCTCGGCCTGTACGCCGGACGCGAGGGCTTCGACGTGCTCGTCGACGAGCATGCCAACCTGATCGTGGTGTGGGCCGGCAAGGGTGCGTCGCGCGCCAAGTCGCGCTCCGCGCGGCGCACGCTGGCGTTCAGCGCGCACCTCGACCACCCGGGCTTCCTCGTCGAAGGACGCAGCGGCGGACGCTGGATCGCGCGCTTCCATGGCGGCGTGCCCGCCGCGCGCCTCGTCGGCGCCCGCGTGCGCTTCCGTCGGCCGGGACGCGCCGACGCGCTGGCCACCGCCGTGGTGGACGCGGTGCAGCCGGGGATGATGTGCACGCTGCGCGATGTGCACGGCAAGCTCGCCAAGGGCTGCTTTGGCGTGTTCGACCTCGCCGACGGAGTCGTGGCCGGGACGCGCCTGTCCGCGCGCGTGTGCGACGACTTGCTGGGCGCCGCCGCCATCGTGTGCGTGCTGGAGATGCTCGCCGAGTCCGGCCATCCAGGACGCGTCGCCGGCGTCTTCACGCGCGCCGAGGAGACCGGCTTCGTCGGTTGCATCGGCTTGTTGCAGGCGCGCGGCCTGTTGTCGGAGGCCGACGTGGTCGGCCTCGAGTGCTCGCCGCGTCGTGCCACGGCACGCCTAGGCCGCGGTCCGGTCGTGCGCGTCGGCGACAAGCGCTCGGTGTTCGATCCCTCCATCTCGCTCGAGTTGGCGGCGGCGGCCGAGTCCTTGGCGTCGCGCGCCCCGGCCTTCCGCTGGCAACGCGCGTTGATGGACGGCGGCAGTTGCGAGTCGACCGCCTACAACTTGTGGGGTGTGCGCGCCGGGGCGGCATGCCTCGCGCTGGGCAACTACCACAACTGCGACGAACGCGGCGGCATCGGCCCCGAGCGGGTCGACTGGAACGACTTCGAGGGGCTGGTCGCCCTGCTGCACGAGCTCGCCCAGGCGCGCGCCAAGGACTCGGACGCGGCCGGCGCCTTGCGTGAGCGGCTGCAAGCGGGCTTCGAACGGGACGCGGACTTGCTCGCTCGCTCCGCGACGCGCATCTTGGATCGATTGGAGGGTTGAAGCAGATGGTCGATGCCAACTGGGGCGCCGATGAGGCGCCGACCAAGTCGAAGCGAATTCCGCAGTGGTTGTGGTGGTGCGGCGGAGGCTGCCTCTTGGCGCTCGTCGTCGCGGCCATCCTCGGCTACATGGTCTTCAACTACGGCAAGCAGCTCGTGGCGGAAGGCACCGACCCCGAGAAGCAGTGGCCGAAGCTGCAGCGCATCCTGCCCTTCGACGAGAGGCCCGTCGGCTACGAGTTGAACTGGGGTAGTTCGCTGCTCGTCGAGACCTACGCCTTGCGGGACTCCGAGGGACGCGTCGGCCTCGTCATGCGCTTTCCCGAGTCGCAAGCCGGCGCGGTGGACGCGCAGCTGATGAATCCCGACCACTCGGGCGCGCTGTTCGGCATGGGCGGTCGCAGGGAGGTGTCCGCGCTCAAGATCATGGTGCAGGGCCGAGACTTGGAGGCCGTGCGCTTCTACCAGCAGCAGGGACAGGACATGGACGGCGATGGCCAGCCCGACCAGGGCCACACCGTCATGGTTCGCTTGACGGATCCGGGCGCCACCGAGCCAGTGGTCCTCCAGATCTTCACGCCCGGCCCCGAAGGCTTCGTGCCGCCGACGGAGGACGACGTGCGCGCGTTCCTCGCGCCGTTCCATGTCGGCCAGTAGTCCCCTCGCGCCCGCGGAGCCGGAGGCGCCGTCCAAGTTGACGGGTGGCGCGATCGTGCTGGTGGCGTTCCTGGCCATGGCCTTGTCGGCCGTGGCGGCTTGGCTGTACATCGCGCGCGCCCAGCCGATCGATGGCGCGGCGCGCGTACAAGCGCACTTCGGCGCGCCGCTGGAGCGCGTGGGCCTGCAGGTGGCCGCGGCCCAGCGCTTGCCGGACGGCATCGAGATCGTCGCGCTGCACGATCAAGCGCGGGGCGAGGCGGCGCAGTCGGCTTCCGCGCCAGCAGTCGCCGGCGAGCGCGTGGATCGATCCAAGGTGGACCTCGGTCCTTTGGGCGCGACGCCGCGCGAAGCGGTGCTGGTCTTCGCCCCCGAGGCGCGCTGGGCCGCCGTGCGCAAGGAGCACTTCGAGCGCGTGCGCTGGCGGGACATCGCGGAGCTGCCGGCCGCGGGCGGCGTGCAGACCGTGGACGAAGGCAAGCTGCCATGGCGCGCCTTCGAGGTGGCATGGGTGCACGAGCGCGCTTGGGACGCGGGCACGGGCTTTCGGGACGCCCTGCGCGCGGATGTCTCGTTGCCGGGGCAGGCGGCCTCGCTGCTGCTCGTGTGGCCGCGCGGCACGCGCGGCGGCCAAGACGGATTGCGCGCCTTCCTCGCGCGACTCGAGCCTTGAGCGAAGCGTCTTCCGGCGGCGCCTAGATCGCCACGCCGGCCAAGGCGCGATCGACGGCTTCGGCGATGTGCAGCACGCGCGTCGTTTGTCCAGTGCGCTTGACACCGCCCTCCCATTGCATGTGGCAACCCGGATTCCCGACCAAGAGCACCTCCGCGCCCGTGGCTGCTAGCGCGGCAAGGCGCGGCGCCAGCACGGCTTGCGAGTCGGCTGGGCGCAACAGGCTGTAGATGCCGGCCGAGCCGCAGCAAGCCTCGGGCTCGTCGATGGGCGCGTGGGTCACGCCCATCCACTCGATCAACTCGCGCGGTGGACGGCGCACGCCTTGACCGTGGCACAGATGGCACGGATCGTCCCAGGTGGCGCGCAGTCCGCGCCTCGAGGCGGATCCGGCCTGCAGCGCCGCGCGCACGCGCTGGCGCGCCGGTTCGCGCGTCATCCACTCGGTCCAGTCGTGCACGCGCCGCGAAAATGCTCGAGCGCGCTCGCGCCAAGCGAGGTCCTCCGCCAACAGGTGGTGGTACTCCTTCATGTGCGAGCCGCAGCCCGCGGAATCGACGACGATCGGGAGCGGTGCGCCATCCGCGTCCACCAGGGCGTCGAAGGCCGCGATCGTTTCGCGCGCCAATTCGCGCGCACCTTGGAGCTCGCCGTTGTGCGCATGCAGGGACCCGCAGCACATGTGCGCCAGCGGGACGTGCACATCGAAGCCCGCAGCCGACAGCGAGCGGATGGCGGCGGCGTTGACTCGCGAGTAGAACTCGGTCATCACGCAGCCCTCGAGGAAAGCCACGGCGCCGAGGCGCTCGCCGTTCGCCGGAGTGAAGGCGCGCGGCCGCGCGCGCTCGCGCGCCGCCGGGATCGTGGGCGCCAAGGCCAAGGCGCCGGCGCGCTCGCCCAAGGCGCGCGCGACCAGATCCAACGCGCCGCTGCGCTGGGCGAGGCGTCCCAGGGCGGAGGCCGCGCGCAGCGCGCCGCGCGAGCGCAATAGCACGCCAAAGCCCACTTCGCGCGCGACGCGGGCGAAGCCGGTGCTCGGCATGGCGCGTTCCGCTCCGTCGCGCGCGCCCTCCATCAACTGGCCGAACTGCACGCCCGAGGGGCACACGCTCTCGCAGTTGCGGCACAGGAGGCAGTAGTCGAGCTCCTCCTTCACGCCTGCGTCCGGATCCAATCCGCCCTCGGCGATGCTGCGCATCAGGTGGATGCGTCCGCGCGGGCTGGAGGATTCGGCGCCGGTGATGCGGTAGGTGGGGCAGGAATTGAGGCACAACCCGCAGTGCACGCAATCGAGGCTCTTGGCGTAGTCGATGCGCTCCTTCAACTCGTTCATGCTCCATCCCTCCTCGAGAGCACGCCACGTGGATCGAGGGCGGCGCGCAGTCGATCCTCCAGCGCCGCGCGCGTCGGGTCGCGTCGCCGCGCCAAGATGGCGCGTGCGCGCGGAGATGCCGCCCCGACGCGCACGCCGATGCCCGGCGGCAGGCAGGCGCGCAGGCGGTCGGCCTCGGCTTCCTCCAACCGCACGAGCACGCGCGCGAGTCCTGGATCGACGCAAGGAAGCTCGAAGCCGCGTTGCTCGAGCAGCGCCACCAGCGCCGTGCATTCGGTGCGCAGGCAGCCAAGCTCGATGTTCGCGCCGCAGGCGGCTTCGGCGGCGCGCTCCTCGCGCCAGATCGCGCGCGCCGGTGCATCGGGAGACTCGAAGTCGCTCGGGTCCGAGACGAGCGCGCCGGGCGCGGAGCGCCGCGCCAAGGACGACATGTGCGCGCAAGTGTCGACGCGGCCCGTGCCGAAGGCGAGGAGCCGCCAGCTCCCGCGCGTGCGCGAGGCGCGCAGCAGTTCGAGCTCGCAGCCGGCATCCAACAAGGCCTGCGCGGTCCTGTCGACCGTCATCCACTCGGCGTCCTCGAGGCGCAACATCCAAGCGGCGCGCGGCAGGGGCGCGAGTCGCAGCGATGCTTCGACCACGATGCCGGTGCTGCCGCGTGCTCCGACCGCCAATCGGTGCAAGTCGTAGCCCGTCACGTTCTTCACGAGGCGCGAGCCGCTCTTGACCACATGGCCGTTCGGCAAGGCGAGTCGCGCCCCGAGCAGATGATGGCGCAGCGGTCCGTGGCGCAGGCGTTCGAGTCCGCTGCGGCCGGCGGCGACCATGCCGCCCACGCTGGAACGAGCAGGATCGGGAAGTTGCGGCAGGACGCGCCAACCATCGCGCGCCGCGAGCTCCTCGAGCTCGGACATGGGTGTCCCCGCCAGCGCCGTGATCGTGCCTTCGTGCGGATGCCAAGCGACCACGCCCTGCAGGCGTTCCAAGGAGAGCCACGCGTCGGGCAGATCGTGCAACGTCGGCGCTCGCAACCCCGAGACTGGCCGCAGGCGCCGGCCTGCGCGCGCGGCATCGGCCAGCATCAGGGCGACCTCCTCGGCGGCGGCTGGGCGCAGCAGCGGCCGACCATGGAGCGTTTCGTCGAATTGCTCGAGCGCGGAACTCGTCATGTCCGCCCTTGGTCGCGCGTGCGCGTCTCCATGCAGGCGCGCAGCGGGATCGTCTTGCCCGGGTTCATGCGCACCTGCGGGTCCCACGCCTCGCGCACGCGGCATTGAGCGGCCAACTCCTCGCGGGTGTACAGCCATTCCATGCCGGCGATCTTCTCGAGGCCCACGCCATGCTCGCCGGTGAGCGAACCGCCGGCGGCGATGCAGACCTTCATGATCTCGTCGCCGGCCTCGAGCACGCGCGCGAGTTCGTCGGCGTCGCGCCGGTCGTAGCTGATGTTCGGATGCAGGTTGCCGTCGCCGGCGTGGAAGACATTGGCGACCTTGAGCCGCCGCGCGTGGCAGATCTCCGTCACCGCCCGCACCAGTTCCCGCAGGCGATGGCGCGGCACCACGGCGTCGGAGACGTACAAGTCGGGCGCCACCCGTCCCATGGCGCCGTAGGCTCCCTTGCGACCTGCCCAGAGCTTCGCGCGTTGCGTGGCGTCGCGCGCGCGGCGCACTTCGCCGGCCCCGTGGCGTCGCGCGATGCGCTCGACATCCTCCATCGTGGCGCGCACCTCGGCGTCGCAGCCTTCGGCTTCCACCAGCAGCACAGCCTCCGCGTCCTTGGGGTAGCCGGCGGCGAGCACCGAGTTCTCGACCGCCTCGATGGTCAGCTTGTCGAGGATCTCGATCGCCGAAGGCTCGACGCGCCGCGCGATCATCTCCGACGCGGCTTCGCAGGCGTCGTCGAGGCTGGCGTGGATGGCGAGCGCCGTTTCGACCACCTCGGGCGAGGGCACGAGCGCCACCGTCGCCTCGGTGGCGACGCCGAAGGTGCCTTCGCTGCCGATGAAGAGGCCGACGAGGTCGAGTCCGTCGGGCTCCAGCCCTTCGCGCGACAGATCGAGGATCGCGCCGTCGTGCTGCATGATCACGAGCCCGTGGATGTGGCGCGTGGTGGTGCCGTGCTTGAAGCAGTGCGGGCCGCCGGAGTTCTCCGCCACGTTGCCGCCAATGGTGCAGGCCTTCTGGCTGGACGGATCCGGCGCGTAGTGCAAGCCGTGGCGCTGGCAAGCGTGCGACAAGTCGACGTTGACCACTCCGGCTTGCACGCGCGCGCGGCGGTTTGGCGCGTCGATGGAAAGCACATCGCGCATGCGCGCCGTGCCGACCAGCACTCCGCCGCGCACCGGCGTCGCGCCGCCCGACAAGCCGGTGCCGGCGCCGCGCGCGACGACGGGCACGCCTGCGCGCGCCAAGAGGGCCATGGCGGCGGCGCACTGGGCCGTGTCGCGCGGCAGGAGCACCAAGTCAGGCAATTCGCGCATGAACGCGAGGCCGTCGCACTCGTAGGGCGTGCGCGCGGCGCGCGCGTCGAGCACTCCCCGCGGACCCAAGAGGGCGCGCAGCGGCTCGAGCAGGTCTGCGATCACCGTGTCCATGGCGCGGCGCTAGAAGTCCATGCGGCGCAGGCGCCAAAGGGCCAGCGCCATCAACAAGCCGCAGAAGGCGAGCGTGGAGCCGATGGAGGCGAAGGCGTTGTGCTCGAGGGGTGCTGTCCAGCCGAATTGACGTTCGCGCCAACCCACCGGATCGATCTCCGGACTGGCGCGATCGAAGGACAGGCCTTCCAGGAACTCCTTGCGGCGCCTCTCGCGCTCGGGTTCGTCGAACCAATTCGGGCGCGTGGACATGTCCACCGAGTACATCCACTCGCCATCAGCCAAGTACGCGCGCTCGCGTTCCATCCCATCGACGCCGTCCTCGCGCCAAGCGACGAGCTCCACCATGAGTCTCGCGCCGATCGAACGGGTCTCGCGACGCGTGGACTGGCCGGACAAGGAGTCCTGGAATTGGTCGGCAGCCTGACGCGCCGCTTGCCACCGCACGCGTTCACGGTCGTTCTCCCGCGTCGTTTCGCGTTTCAGGCGCTTCAACTCGATCCGCGCGTTGTCTTCGCCGTCTTGGCGAGCCACGCGCCAAACCGCAGGCGTCGCGTGCAAGTTGGTCGTCGGCGTGGCGAGCGTAGCGCCCCGGAAGTCCCCGGCCACGAGCAGGTCCGTCGCCTCGTCGCGTACCACATGGTCCGCGCCCATAATCGCGGTGCGCAGGCTAGCCGCCAATGCGTCTGCATCGCTTGTCTTCGGCATGATCCAATACGTGCAGTCCAAGACGAACGAAAATAAAATTGGGATCGTGCTCAGGTCCTTGGCCCGCTCTCCTTCGGCGATGCGGGCCTCCTGAGCGGCGAAACGTGCTTCTTTGTTCCTCCAGATCCACTGCACGGTCCCATTCATGGTGAAGAAGATCACCACCACCATGATCGCCGCGACGCTGGAGCGCGTGAACACGGCCACCATGGTCGACACGCAATGCAGGATGGCGAAGAGGTAGGTCAGCGTCAGCGCGCTTCCGAGGAAGCCGGGATCGCTGTGGCCGGAACGAAGCAGGAATCCGAGGTGCATTCCGCCCACCAACAGGGAGGAAAGTACTGCGACGAAGAGAACTCCAGTGAACCATCGCGAAGCGAGCAGCCTTGCGCGCGAGATGGGACGCGAAAAGACAACATCTGCCGCGCCTTTCTCGAGCATGCGTGGCACGAAGAAGGCAGTCGCGGCGATGCAGAAGATCACGCCACCAATGCCGACCAGATATTCCACGATCAACACTTGGACGGAGCGTACGAACTCTCTCGGCAGCGCTTCGCCCTCGAGGCGCCCGAAGCCGGGGCCGAAGTCGGCGTAGTCGAGCCTCCACAGGCCGAAGAGCACGTCGATGCCCTCCGGCGTGGCCGCCACGAGGAAGGTCGGCAGCACCAGCAGCACGGCGACGACCGCCAAGATGCGGAAGCCCGTGTTGTCGAGGATCTGCCGCCAGGCGTCCTCGAGCAGGGCGCGGATCGTGGGGTTCATGCGCGCTGCTCCAGCATGGCGCCGAGGAAGGACTCTTCCAGGCTCAACTTGCGCGGCGACATGGAGCGGATGGAGGCGCCGTGCGCGCGCAAGCGATCGATGCAGGCGTCGATTTCGTGTTCGTCCAAGTGCAACTCGGCGGACGCGCCCTCGAGGCGCAAGTTGCCGCCGATCCCGGCGAAGACTTCGGCGCGGACGGGCGAGGCGAACTCGAAGCGCACCACGCCCGTGCGCGGCGTCAAGTCGGCGATCGAGCCTTCGCGCACGATGCGGCCCTTGTCCATGATGACGATGCGGTCGCACATCTGCTCGACCTCGAGCAGGAGGTGCGAGTTGATAAAGATGGTCTTGCCCTGCGCCTTGAGCTCGGCCACCAAGGCGCGGATCGCCATGCGGCCCACTGGATCGACGCCATCGGTGGGCTCGTCGAGGAACAGCAGCTCCGGATCATGCACCAAGGCCTGCGCCAGGCCGATGCGCTGCTGCATGCCCTTGCTGTATCCGGCGATCTTGCGGTCGGCGGCTTGGGTCATGCCCACGCGTTCGAGCAACGCGGGCACGCGCGCCTCGACCTCGTCCCGCGTGCACCCCGACATCATCCCGTAGATGCGCAGCAGCTCGCGCCCGGTCAGGTAGCCGGGCATGCGGTGCGCCTCGGGCAGGAAGCCCACCTTGAGGCGCGAGCGCGCGTCGCCGGGCGGCAGGCCGAACAGGCGCGCCTGACCCTCGTGTCCGCGCACGAGGCCGAGCAGCACCTTGACCAGAGTCGACTTGCCGGCGCCGTTGGGGCCTAGCAGTCCGAACACGCTGCCGCGGCCCACGGAGATGGTCACGCCATCGAGCGCGCGCACCTTGGATCCGAACAGGCTGGTCCTGTAGCGCTTGACCAGGTTCTCCACCGACAAGATCGGATCGACGATGGTGTTGTTCACGCGGCGGGTCTCCAAGCGCGATGAGGATAGCGCCCCGCGCTCGCGATGCTTCTCTCGCGCGGCGCCTTGTCGCGTGCTTGGACGCGTGCTTGGGCGCGTGCTTGGGCGCGTGCTTGGGCGCGACGAGTCACGCGCTGCCGCGACGGGTCATGGCGTGACGGGTCATGGCGTGGCGCGCGGCCCCGATCCAACCAGCGTCCGAGCCGAGTCCCGCGGGCAGGATGCGCACGCTGGCGATGCGACGGCCGTAGCTGCGTTCCTCCAGGCCTTGGCGGACCCCGGGTTCGAGCAGGTCCGTCGCGGCGCCGAATCCTCCGCCCAAGACGAAGGTGCGCAGGTCGAGCAAGGAAAGCACCGCGCCCAGTCCGCGACCAAGGTCGCGTCCGATCTCCACGAGAAGCTCGCGCTCCGCCGCGGCTCCAAGGCGTGCGTTGGCGGCGAGTCGTTCGAGATCGCCCGGGGCTTCGCGCGGCAGGTGCTTCTCGGCGGCGCGCTTCGAAGCCGCGGTGGCCGAGGCCAAGGTCTCGAGGCAGCCTAGCCGTCCGCAGCCGCAGCGCGGACCGCGCGGATCAACGACCACATGGCCGACCTCGCCCGCCATGCCGCCCGGGCCGGAATAGAGTCGGCCGCCGAGCACCAGTCCGCCGCCTACGCCCGTGCCGAGCGTCACGACGAGCACATCGTCGACGCCGCGTCCCGCGCCCAGCCAATGCTCGCCCAGCGCCGCGACGTTGGCGTCGTTCTCGAGCGCCACTCCGCTGGACGGCAGCCCCAGTCGTCGCGCCAACTCGTCGCGCATCGGGACCTCTTGCAGGTCCTTCAGGTTCGGGCATTCGAGGATGCGACCGCCGGCGTGATCGATCAGCCCGGGCGACCCCACGCCCACCGTGCCGTCGAGCCCGAGGTCGCGCGCGAGCCCGGCCATGCGGTCGAGCACGGCACCAGCGCCGTCGGAAAGACCCGTGGGGATCGAACGGCGCTCGAGGACGTGACCCTCTTCGTCCACGACGCCGGCCTTGATGTTCGTGCCGCCGAGGTCGATGCCGACCGTGCGCACCTCAGCCCTCCGTGGCGCTCTTCTTGGCGCCCTTCTTGCCGCGCTGCGAGGCCTTCTTGTAGACCTCGAGGTACTTCTCGGCCGTGGCGGTCCAGGAGAAGTCCTGCTTCATGCAGCGGGCGGCGAGGCCCTTCCACTCCTCGGCGTCCTTGTACACCTTGCGCGCCGCGTCCAACCCGTCGAGCAGGCTGTCGCCGCTGTAGCCCTTGAAGAGGAAGCCGGTCGGCGCGCGGTTGGCGCCGTCGTAGTCGACGATGGTGTCCTCGAGGCCGCTGTTGGCGTAGGCCACGGGCACCACGCCGTAGCGCATGCCGATGGCGCACAAGCTGTTGCTGGCGTTGAAGTGCGAGGGGAGGAGCATCACGTCGGCCGCGCCCAGCAAGGGATGCAGCGCGTTGGCGTTGAAGCCCTCGATCAGCCGGCAACATCCGACGAAGGTCGACTCCATCGTCTTGACGCGCTCGATGATCTCGCTCCGGCCGGTGCCGAGCAGCACGACCTGCACGCCGCGCTCGAGGATGGCGGTCAGCACCTCGGCCAGGATGTCGAAGCCGCTGTCGGCGTCGAAGCGCCCCACGACCGCGGCGACCATGCGGCGCGGTCCGTTGTCGAGCTTGAGGCTCGATTGCAACGAGGACTTGCACTTGCGCTTGCCGTCGACGTCCTTGTCCTTGACGGAGTACATCTGCGGCAGCAGCGGATCGTTGCTGGGATCCCAGGCCTTGTAGTCGATGCCGTTGAGGACGCCGAACAGCTCCTTCTCGGCGGCGCGGCGCTTGAAGGTGTCCTCGAGGCGGTCGCCGCTGGCTTGGCGCAGCAGCCGGTCGCTCATGGCGGGGGAGAAGGTGCCCACCAAGTTGGCGAACTCCGCGCCGGCCTTGAGGAAGCTGACCTTGCCGCCGAGTTCGACGCCGCGCGCGTGCTGGAAGACGCTGGCGGGCAAGCCCATCTTGGGCAGCACGTCGCGTTCGAAGGTGCCTTGGCGCGCCGTGGAGTGCACCGAGAAGTACGTGCCGGCGCGCGCGGCGGGATGATCGAGGCCCTTCTGCGCGTACTCGAGTTCCTTGACGACAGGCAGGATCCCGGTGGTCCAATCGAGGCAGTGCACGACGTCCGGCTCGAAGGAGAGCAGCGGGAAGCTCTCCAGCACCGCGCGGCAGAACACGGTGAAGCGCCGCCAGTTGTCCTGGTGGGGCCCCTCCTGGTCGCTGTAGACGCTCTTGGTCCGCAGGAGCTGCGGGTGGTCGATCAACACGACCGGCAGGTCGCCGATGTGACCGGTGAGGATCGTGGCCGAGGTGCGACCTTGGCCGTCCTTCACGCGCACCTCGCCGACGGTGTGCAGATCCTGCAACGCACGATCTTGCAGGTCGCGCGTCCAAGGCAGGAACACGCGCACATCGGCGCCAGCTTGGCGCAGGGCGCGCGGCAGGGCTTCCGAGACTTCCGCCAGTCCGGTGAGTCGCACCAGCGAGTGGAGTTCGGGAGTGACGAAGGCGACCTTCAAGCGTCGTCGTGCGTCCTTGGGGGTTGTCTGGCTTGCGCGTCACGCGATGGCGTGGCGGCTCGACCGGACGGGACAGCGAAGTTGTGAGGGGCTTGCCTGCTGCTCGAGCAGGCCAAGCGGCCAAGAATCTAGGGGAGCCGCACTGGGGAGTCCGTCCCCGGGAGTTGCGGTGTTTCTAACTCTATATCAGGCAGAAAGTAATGTCGCTGAATGGACTGTGTAGCCAACTGTTTACTAATTTGTAAGCGTCGGCTAAAGCGCCTCGATTCCTAGGATCTGCCGCCAATGCAACCCGCTTTGAGCGATCTGTCCCTAGAGCAGTTCTCGCAACGCCTCGCCGAACGCACCGCCACGCCCGGCGGCGGTTCAGCCGCGGCGGCATGGATCGCCGACGCGGCGGCGTTGCTCGCCATGGTCGCGCGCTTCTCGAGCGGCGAGGCGCACGCGGCAGTGGCCGCGGACATGGAGGAGCGCGCGCAGCTCGGGGAACGCCTGCGAAGGCGCTGCCTCGAGCTCGTCGAACTGGACTCGCGCAGCTACGACGCGGTGTCCCTTGCGTTCAAGTTGAAGAAGGACGACGAGACCCAGAAGGCCGCGCGCTCGGCGGCCATCCAGACGGCATCCAAGGGTGCGCTGGAGACGCCGCTCGAGACGATGGAGCGCGGTTGCGAGGTGCTCGAGTGCTTGGCCGCGACGGCCGCGGGCTCCAACAAGAACCTCGTCACGGATCTCGCCAGTGGCGCGTTGGCCGCGCAGGCGGGTTTGGAGTCGGCCTGGTTGAACGTGCGCGTCAACGCCGCTTCCATCAAGGACAAGCCGTGGTTGGATGAGCGTCTGGCGCGCGGCGCAACGTTGCGCGCCCGCGCGCAAGTCGCCGCGCGCATCGTGCTGCAGCACGCCGAGGGCGTGCTGGCGGGCTGACCGATCTCCACCCCCCCCGACCGGAAACGACCATGCACAAGCTCGTGCTCCTGCGCCATGGCGAGAGCCAATGGAACCGCGAAAACCGCTTCACTGGATGGCGCGATGTTCCGCTGTCGGAGAAGGGCGTGCAGGAGGCGCGCGAAGCCGGGCGCCGCTTGAAGGCTGCGGGCTTCCAGTTCGACCGCGCGCACACGAGCTACCTCAAGCGCGCCATCACCACGCTCTGGCACGCGCTGCAGGAGCTCGACCAGTGCTGGATCCCGGTGCAGAACGACTGGCGCTTGAACGAGCGCCACTACGGGGCCTTGACCGGCCTCGACAAGGCGGAGACGGCCGCCCTGCACGGGGAGGCGCAGGTGCTCGTCTGGCGTCGCAGCTTTGACATCGCGCCGCCGCCCTACGCGAAGGGGGATCCTGGCAACCCCGCCAACGACGCGCGCTACAGGCACCTCTCGGATGCGCAGCGCCCGCTCGCCGAATCGCTCAAAGACACCATCGCGCGCGTGGTGCCGTGCTTCGACGCCGAGATCGCCCCGCGCATCCGGCGCGGCGAGCGCATCCTCGTGGCGGCGCACGGCAACTCGCTGCGCGCGCTGATCCAGCACTTCGAGCGCATGGATGAACAGAAGCTCGTCGGCTTGAACGTGCCCACCGGCATCCCGCTCGTGTACGAGCTCGACGCCGACCTCAAGCCGTTGTCGAGCCGCTATCTGGCCAGCGACGCCGAGATCGCCGCGGCCACGCACGCCGTGGCCGCGCAAGGCAAGGCGAAGCACTGAACTCCGGGGTTCCTGGCCGCGAGCGCGAGGCCCTGGGTTTGGGGCTTCGCGCGCCGCGCCCTCTCACACCTCGTCGAGCGAGCGCCCCATCAGCGCCTTCTGCGCCACGTTGTTCATCAGAAGCGCCGCCAGCGGCAACGAGGCGCGCTCGAACTCGTCGCGGGCCTTCTGCAGCGCCCGCGCGTCGCGTTCCCTCGCCGCGGCCTTGGCGCGCGCCAGCGCTTCCTCGAGGTCGAGCAGCGACTCCTTGTCGAGCCCGGCCCGCGCGGCGTTGAGGTTCTTCTCGACGGCGTGGACCATCGTGCCGATCTCGGTGGCGAGATCCGCGGCGCGACGCGCTTCGAAGTCGTCCTTGGCGTGCTCGAAGGAGCTCGCCAGCATGCCCTCGACCTCCGCGTCGGTCAGGCCGTGCATCGGTTGCACGTCGATCGATGCGCTGGCCCCGCTGCCCTCTTCCTTCGCCGTCACGGTCAGCACGCCGTCGGCGTCGATGTGGAAGCGCACGCCGACCTTCGCCATGCCGGCGGGCATGGGCGGAATGCCGCGCAACTTGAAGCGTCCAAGGCTGCGGCAGTCGGCGGCCAGTTCGCGCTCGCCCTGCACGATGTGGAAGTCGATGCCCGTCTGGTCGTCGGCGTAGGTGGTGAAACCCTCCGTGGCCGAGCACGGCACGGTCGAGTTGCGTTGGATGATCTTCGAGACCGCGCCGCCCATCGTCTCGACGCCCAAGGAGAGCGGCGTGACATCCAGCAGCAGGATGTCGCGCTTGCAGCCGACGAGGATGTGGGCCTGCACCGCCGCGCCCAGCGCGACGACTTCGTCCGGGTTCAATTCGCTGTGCGGCTTGCGGCCGAAGAAGGCCGCGACGCGCGCGCGCACGGCGGGGATGCGCGAGCTGCCGCCGACGAGCACGACTTCGTCGATGCGCTCGGGCGCGAGCTTGGCGTCGGACATGGCCTGCCGGCAGGCGGCCATGCTGCGCTCGACCAAGGGGGCGACGAGCGCCTCGAACTCCTCGCGCGAGACTTCGCGCCGCCAGGCGAGGCGCCGCTCGGGGATCACCAGGTGGATCTCGCCGCGCGGGGCGGAGGACAACTCGATCTTGCAGCGCTCGCAGGCGAGGCGCAGGGCTTGCTGGCAACCGGCGTCGGCCAGCACCTCCGCGCCGTGCGCCGCGGCGATCTCGGTGCGCGCTAACGTCACGAGGGCCGCGTCGAAGTCGTCGCCGCCGAGGTGCGTGTCGCCGGCCGTCGACAGCACGCGGAAGACGCCTTCCTCGATCGACAGCACCGTCACGTCGAAGGTGCCGCCGCCCAGGTCGTACACCACCACCACGCCCTTGTCGCGTTGGTCGAGGCCGTAGGCGAGGCTCGCAGCCGTCGGTTCGTTGACGATCCGCAGCACCTCGAGCCCCGCGAGCCGGGCGGCGTCGCGCGTCGCTTGGCGTTGGGTGTCGTCGAAGTACGCTGGCACCGTCACGACCACGCGCGTCGGCGCGGTTTCGCCCAAGGCGCGGCTGGCGGTCTCGTGGACCTTCCTGAGCACCAGCGCGGACAACTGCTCGGGCGTGTACTTGCGTCCATGCACTTCGAGCTGGATCAAGCCGCGCTCGGTCTCGCTGGCGGCGTAGGGCAGGGTGGCGAGTTCCTGCTGCACGTCCCCGAGGCCGCGGCCCATGAAGCGCTTGATCGAGAAGAGCGTGTCCTTGGGCGCGGCGATGGCTTGTTCGCGCGCCGCCTGGCCGACGACGGGCGCGCCTTTGCGCGGGAAGTGCACGACGCTCGGCACCAGCGCGCTTTCGCCTTCGACGCGCAGCACCTGCGGCCGACCATCCTTCCAGATCGCCGCCAGCGAGTGCGTGGTGCCGAGGTCGATCCCGAGCGCGCCTTGTTGCTGGGGCGCGACGGGTTGGTTGAGGACGTTGAGTTCGATGTAGCCCATGGGGGGGAGGGATGGATCGCGCGCCGTTGGTCAGGAGCGCGTGGCCGAGAGGCGCAGCGCTTCGAGCTCGCCGAGCGCGCGATCGAGGTAGCGCGCGGCGTTGAGCTTCGCTCGCGCAGGTTGGAGGCGCCCGTCGCCCCGCGCGGGCGTCGGCGCGAGGAGCGCGCGCACATCCGCCAGCACGCCATGGCGGCGCACGGCCAGTTCATCGCGCAAGGACTCGACGGTCGCGCTCCATGAATGCGCTTGGCGCGCCTCTTCGAGCACCTCGTTCCACTCGAGCACTTCGAGCAGGAACTCGCGCGGCATCTCGCGCGAGGTGGACTCGTCCGGTCCGCCAAGCAGCACGACCAGCGCGTCCGCGCGCCGCGCTTCGTCGGCGAGGATGGCGTGCGCGCGGTTCAGGCGCGCGCTGAGCGCCTCCGCCAGCGCGCGCGAGGCCGCGTCGGCGCCGTGGAAGTCGGGATGCACGAGGCGCGAGGCCGACAACAGGCGCTTCTTGAGCAGCGCTTCGTCCAGGTCGAAGCCGGGTTCGAAGCCCAGTTCGGTCCACGGGTCCCGCTCGGTCGCGAGCGGTTGCAGCGCCCCGCAGGCCTTGCAGGCGCAAGGCAGCTCCAGCGCCGCGCCGCAAGACGTGCATCGAGCCCCCATCGACTCAGACCGAGAAGCTCTCGCCGCAGCCGCAGGACTTGGCCGCGTTGGGGTTGCCGAACTTGAAGCCGCGCCCCATCAGGTTGTCCTCGAAGTCGATCTGCGTGCCGTTCAGGTAGAGGAAGCTCTTGGGGTCGCACACGACCCGCACGCCCTCGACCTCGGACATCTGGTCGACTTCGCTGAACTTGTCGTCGAAGCCCAGCGTGTAGGAGAAGCCCGAGCAGCCGCCGCCCTTGACGCCCACGCGCAGCGCGGTCTCGGGTGGCAAGTTCTGCTCTTGGATGATCCGGCGGATCTCCTTCTGGGCCAAATCGGTCAGCGTGATCACTTGGCTTCCTCCTTCTGCTTCGCCTTCCAATCGGCGATGGCCGACTTGATGGCGTCCTCCGCCAGCACGCTGCAGTGGATCTTCACCGGCGGCAGCGACAGCTCCTCGACGATCTGGGTGTTCTTGATCCCCATGGCTTCGTCGATCGTCTTGCCCTTGATCCACTCGGTGGCGAGCGAGCTGCTGGCGATGGCCGAGCCGCAGCCGAAGGTCTTGAACTTGGCGTCCACGATGCGATCGCCCTCGACCTCGATCTGGAGCTTCATCACGTCGCCGCACTCGGGGGCGCCGACGACGCCGGTGCCGACGCTGTGCTTCTGCTTGTCGAGCGAGCCGACGTTGCGGGGGTTGTTGTAGTGGTCGATGACCTTGTCGCTGTATGCCATGATTCGCCTTCCTTCTCTGCCCTGTCGTGTTCGTTGCTGGTGTCCGCGCGGTTCAGTGCCTGCGCGGTTCAGTGACCGCGGGATTCAGTGCCCGCGGGATTCAGTGCCCGCCTTGCCAGTTCACCGTCGAGAGGTCGATGCCTTCCTGCACCATCTCGTACAGCGGCGACAGTTCGCGCAGGCGCTTGACCGCGCCGACGAGCTGGTCCACCGCGAAGTCGACTTGCTCCTGCGTGGTGAAGCGGCCGAAGCCGAAGCGGATCGAGCTGTGCGCCAACTCGTCGCCGACTCCCATCGCGCGCAGCACATGGCTGGGCTCGAGGCTGGCGGAGGTGCAGGCCGAGCCCGAGGACACCGCGATGTCCTTGATGCCCATGATGAGCGACTCGCCCTCGACGTAGCTGAACGAGAGGTTCGAGTTGTTCGGCAGGCGATGCCGCACGTCGCCGTTGATCGTCACGAAGTCGAGAGCTTGCATCACGCGCGCTTCGAACTGGTCGCGCAGGCCTTGCGCATGGGCGCGGTCCTTCTCCATCTCGTCCTTGGCGAGCTTGCACGCCATGCCGAGGCCGACGATGCCCGGGACGTTCAAGGTGCCCGAACGCATGCCGCGTTCGTGGCCGCCGCCGTCCATCTGCGCCACCAAGCGCACGCGCGGGTTTTTGCGGCGCACATGCAGCGCGCCCACGCCCTTGGGCCCGTACATCTTGTGGCCCGACAAGGCGAGTAGGTCGACATGGTCGGCCTCGACGTCGATCGGCACCTTGCCGGCGGCTTGGGTGGCGTCGGTGCACAGCAGCACGCCCCTTTCCTTGCACAGCGCGCCGATCTCGCGGATCGGGTTGATAGTGCCGACCTCGTTGTTGGCCCACATCAGGCAGACGAGGATCGTGTCGGGGCGCAGCGCCGCGCGCACGGCCTCGAGTTCGACGCGACCGGCCTTGGTCGGTTGCAGGTAGGTGACCTCGAAGCCTTCCTTCTCGAGGTGCTTGCAGGTGTCGAGCACCGCCTTGTGTTCGACTAGGCTCGTCACGATGTGGCGGCCCTTCTCCGAGTACATCTGCGCGACGCCCTTGATGGCGAGGTTCAACGATTCGGTGGCGCCCGAGGTGAGGACGATCTCCTTGCCCGAGCCCCCGATGAGCGCGCCGATCCGTTCGCGGGCCTCTTCGACGGCTTCCTCGGCCTGCCAGCCGAAGGCGTGGCTGCGGCTGGCGGCGTTGCCGTAGTGCTCCGTGAAGTAGGGAAGCATGGCTTCGAGCACGCGCGGGTCGAGTGGCGTGGTCGCCTGGTAGTCGAAGTAGAGCGGCAGCTTCATGGTGGTGTGGCGCGTGGTGGGTTGTGCGCGTGGTGATTCAGGTGCCGGTCGGGCGCGCGACGGCGGTGGTGGTGGTCGGTTGCTGGGACAGCGGCACGAGCCTCGAGGGTTCGACCAGCGAGCGCAGCGTCGTGCGTTCCATCAGGCCCCAGATGCCGTCCCGAACGCGGTGCAGCGGCGAGCGGATCGGACAAACCGGTTCGAGGCCGCAAGGCGAGGACTTCGGCGCATTCGACTCCTGCGCGCCGCGGGCGACCAGTGCAGGTCCGGCGTTCGCGGGCGCATGCGTCGATTCGCACGAGGACACGCTCGGCCGGCCTTCGAGGGCCGCCACGATGTGGGCCAGCGTGATGTGCTCGGGTGCGCGCCGCAGGGCGTAGCCGCCGTCCTTGCCGCGCGCCGATTCGACCAGTTCCGCGCGCGAGAGGTCCTTCAAGACCTCGGCGAGCAACCGCTTGGGCACCGGGTAGTGGTCGGCGATTTCGCGTACCGACACGAAGGCTCCGCCCTTGTCCGCCAGATGGACGAGGGCGATCAGGCCGTACTCGGTGCGTTTGGTGAGCTGGATCATCTCGCCGCGGAGGCCGAAGGCAATCCGCATGCTTTGGGTGCTATTTAGCCCCACGCGAAGGGGGCTGAACCCCTTGGGAAGGGTCCCCATGGTGCCGCAACCCGCGCCCACGGGATTAGCCAGTTTAGGGCAGGACAAGCATGGCAACCATGCCCAGACCTTGAAATTCTCTCGTCCACGGTAGGGTTCGGGCTTGAGTCTCGCGTCCCCGCACGTGCACAAATGCGGATGTCCGGATCTGAAATTTACAACTGGCCGCTGGAAAGAGGCCCCCTTGTGTGCCTATTCCACCCTGACCTGACGCCACGCGGTCTAGGCAGGTCGTGGTAACAGCGAGATAGGGTCCAGCGGCGCGAGCTGGGCGTTCCGGCCCGAGCCATGCTGATCCGGGCCCAGCCTTGGTTCCCGGGCCAGTGCGCGGACCCTCAAGCGTGCCGTGCCGGAGGTCGAAAACCTCACCATGAGCGCCGAACCCGATCCGTTGTGCTTCACCTGCGGCTTGGCCTACGACGGGCGGCACTTCAACCGCCTCAAGAACGGTGCCGTCTGTCCTACCTGCCGGGAGCGGATGCTCGACAGTCTTCCGGCGCCGCTCCCGCGTCGCGTGAAGGTCGAGGAAGAGCAACAAGTGGGGACGGGTGCCCGCGCCGGCGTGCTGCACATCC
>Ga0172376_10001965_pt1 | contig 25648 bp, 24 predicted proteins | sample Lak35m_FD_121114 | JGI IMG/M metagenome (GOLD analysis project Ga0172376, IMG submission 121114) | Freshwater microbial communities from Kabuno Bay, South-Kivu, Congo - kab_092012_35m | ecosystem: Environmental > Aquatic > Freshwater > Lake | place: Democratic Republic of the Congo: South-Kivu...
CTCGTCCACGCTGAGGTTGGGGAAGACCTGGCGGCCTTCGGGCACCAGTGCCAGCCCCATGCGGCCGATGCGGTCCGGGCTCCAGCCGGCCACCGCCTGCGAGGCGAAGCGGATCTCGCCGGCGCGCGCGGGCTTCAGCCCCATCAGCGTGCGGATCAGCGTCGTCTTGCCCATGCCGTTGCGGCCGAGCAGGCCGACGACCTCGCCCGGCCGGACGGTCAGGTCCACGCCGAACAGCACCTGGCTGGCGCCGTAGGCCGACTCGATGCCGGTGGCTTGCAGCAGGGGCTCAGCCATGCCGGTCTCCGTCGGCTCGGGTGTCGCCGTGGCCTGCCGTGGCGCCCTCGACCGACGGCGCGGTATGGGCTCCCTGGGCGGTCTGAACCGGATGAACTGGATGGGCCGTCTCGGTCGTCTGGGCCAGATGCGCCCCGAGGTCCTCGCCCAGGTAGGCGGCCACCACCTGCGGGTCCTGGCGGATCGCCTCGGGTGCGCCCGAGGCGATCACCGCGCCGTTGACCAGCACCGTGATGCGATCGGCCAGGCGGAACACCGCGTCCATGTCGTGCTCGACCAGCAGGATGCCGCACTCGCGCCGCAGCTCGTCGATCAGCCCGACCAGACGCTGCGTCTCGTCCGGGCCGACACCGGCCATCGGCTCGTCCAGCAGCAGCAGGCGCGGCTGCGTGGCCAGCGCCAGACCGATCTCGAGCACGCGTTGCTCGCCGTGGGACAGCGCGCTGGCCAGCGCATCGGCCTGGGCCTGCAAGCCCAGGCGCTGAAGCAGGGCATCGGCGGCGTCGCGCAGCGCGCGCTCGGCGGCCACCGGGCGCCAGAAGCGCAGGCTGCTGCCGCTGCGGGCCTGCACCGCCAGCGCCAGGTTGTCGCGCACGGAGAAGGACTTGAACAGCCGCGTGATCTGGAAGGAACGCGCCAGCCCGCGTGCCACGCGCTCGTGGGTCGACAGCGCAGTGACGTCGGTGCCGTCGAAGCGCACCCGCCCCGCGTCCGAGCGCAGGTGCCCCGACAGCTGCGCCACCAGGCTGGTCTTGCCGGCCCCGTTCGGGCCGATCAGCGCGTGGATCTCGCCAGGGCGCACGTCCAGGTCGACGTGGTCGGTGGCCACCAGCGCGCCGAAGCGCTTGACCAGGCCCTGCACCTGCAGCAGGGCCGGCGACGTCCGGGCGTCGCTCATGGCCTGCCGTCCTTGCGCCGCCGCGGCCAGCGCAGCCCGGCCAGCCCCTTGGGCGCCAGCAGCACCACCGCCAACAGCACCCAGCCGACGTAGAACTGCCAGTGGATCGTGTACTCGGAGATGACGTCTTCCAGCGTCAGCAGCACGATCGCGCCCCACAGACCGCCGGCCAGCGTGCCCACTCCACCCAGGATCACCATCACCATCAGCAGCCCGGACTGCGTCCAGTGCAGCAGGTTGGGGCTGACGTAGTTCTGCTGGTTGACCATCAGCGCCCCGGCCAGGCCGCCGAGCGCGCCGGCCATCACGAACAGGATCAGCTTGTAGCGGTAGACCGGGTAGCCGATGGACTCGGCGCGCACCTCGTCGTCGCGGATGGCCAGGATCACGCGCCCGAAGCGGCTGTGCATCAGCCGATGGATGCCGAACAGGCAGGCCGCCAGCAAGGCCAGCACGAAGAAGTAGAAGGTGGTGTCGTCCTTCAGGTCCAGCCCGAGGCCGAAGGCCGATCGCTCGGACAGGTTCAGGCCTTCGTCGCCCCCGTAGGCCTTGACCGAGTTGACGAGGTAGAAGACCATCTGCGCGAAGGCCAGCGTGATCATGATTAAGTACACGCCGCGCGTGCGCAGCGACACCGCGCCGATCACGGCGGCGAAGGCCGCGGCGATCGCCATGGCCAGCGCGAAGCCGATCCAGCCGTTGGGCACGCCTTCGGTGATCAGGATGCCCACGGTGTAGGCGCCGATGCCGACGAACGCCGCGTGGCCGAAGGACACCAGCCCGCCATAGCCCAGCACCAGGTTCAGGCTGACGGCGGCCAGGCCGTAGATCAGCATCCGGCTGGCCATGCTGATGTAGAAGGTCTCGTCGAGGGCCTGCATCGCGAAGGGGAAGGCGACGGCCACGCCGGCAGCCAGCCACCAGGCCCAGGCGCGGGAGGTCTGCATGTGCTTCATCTGCCGTCCCCGCTCAGGACCGCGCCGCGAACAGCCCCTGCGGACGCAGGAACAGCACCACGGCCATCAGCAGGTAGATCAGGATGGACGCCACCGCCGGCGCGGCGGCGGCGGCCCACTGCGGCGGCAGGAACTCGCGGAACAGAAAGGGCAGCAGCGTGCGGCCGAAGGTGTCGACGAAGCCCACGAGCAGCGAGCCCACGAAGGCCCCCCAGATCGAGCCGATGCCGCCGATCACGATGACGACGAAAGCCAGGATCAGGATGCTCTCGCCCATGCCCACCTGCACCGCCAGCAGCGGCCCCAGCATCGCCCCGGCCACCGCGCACATTGCCGCCCCCAGGCCGAAGACGGCGGTGAACAGCCACTTGATGTTCACCCCCATGGCCAAGGCCATCTCGCGGTTGGACGCACCCGCGCGCACCAGCGCACCCACCCGGGTGCGCACGACCAGCAGGTACAGCAGCGCCGCCAGCGCCAGGCCCACGCCGATGATCAAAAGCCGGTAACTCGGGTAGTACAGCCCGGGGATCAACTCCACCGGCCCAGCCAGCGCGTCCGGTGGCGACAGCGCCAGATCGGAGCCCCAGATCATCCGCACCGATTCGTTCAGGATGAGGATCAGCGCGAAGGTGGCCAGCACCTGCGAGAGGTGGTCACGCGCGTACAACGTGCGCAGCAGCGTGGCCTCCAGCAGCATGCCGACCACGGCGGTGGCCGGCACCGCCAGCAGCACGCCCCACACGAAGGCGCCCGTCAGCGACGTGAACCAGGCGGCGAAGAAGGCGCCGACCATGTACAGCGCGCCGTGCGCCAGGTTGATCATGTCCATGATGCCGAACACCAGCGTCAGCCCGGAGGCCAGCAGGAACAGCATCAGACCGAACTGCAGTCCGTTGAGCGTCTGCTCGAGCAACAGGATGCCGGTCATCAGGATCGGATCTGAATGAGAAGGCCCGCCGAGGCGGGCCGGGGGTGTTCAGTCGGCCGGGGCCGGGTGTCGAGCGTGCCCCGGCAGGGAGACAGCCGATACGCCAGGCGGGACAAGCAGCCCCGCCAAGCGCGTCAGCGCATCGGGCACTCCTGCACGTAGGCGTCGCCGTGTGCGGTGAAGATGGGCTGTCCGACGATGCGGTTGACCAGGCGCCCTTGCGCGTCCTTCTGGATCTCGCGCAGGTAGTAGTTCTGGATCGGATACTGGTTGGTGTTGAACTTGAAGTCGCCGCGCACCGAGTCGAACTTCGCCGTCTTCAGCGCCGCGCGCAGCGCGTCCTTGTCGTCGAGCTTGCCGCCCACGGCCTTGACCGCGGCATCGATCAACTGCGCCGTGTCATAGCCCTGCGAGGCGTAGACGGTGGGCAGGCGCTTGTACTCCTTCTCGAACTCGGCGACGAAGCGCTTGTTGGCGGCGTTGTCCAGGTCCATGCCCCAGTGCGCCGCATCGAACAGGCCGAGCATGGGCTCGCCCACGGCGCGGATCACGTCCTGGTCGGTGCCGAAGCCGGGCTGGATCAGCTTGGTGGTCTTGTTCAGGCCGGCGGCGACGAACTGCTTGATGAAGTTGATGCCCATGCCGCCCGGCAGGAAGGTGTAGACGACCTCGGGCTTGGCGGCGCGGATCTCGGCGAGCTCGGCGGCGTAGTCCAACTGCCCCAGCTTGCTGTAGACCTCGGCCACCACCTGGCCCTTGTAGAAGCGCTTGAAGCCGGCCAGCGAGTCCTTGCCCGCCTGGTAGTTGGGCGCCAGCAGGAAGGCGCTCTTGACACCCTGGTTGGTCGCGTACTGGCCGGCGGCCTCGTGATAGGCGTCGTTGGGCCAGGAGACCGCGAAGAAGTAGGGGCTGCAGCCCTTGCCGGCGATGGGGGACGGCGCGGCGTTCGGGCTGAGGTAGAAGGTCTTGCCGTTCACGGCCTCGGGCAGGCCGGCGAGCATGATGTTGGAGAACACCACGCCGGTCATGAAGTCGACCTTGTCGCGCTTGACCAGGCGCTCGAAGGCCTGCTTGCCCACGTCGGGCTTGAACTGGTCGTCGACGATGGTCACGTCCGCCGGCAGGCCGCCGAGCTTGCCGCCGTTGAGCTTGACCGCCAGCATGAAGGCGTCCCGGATGTCCACGCCAAGCGCCGCGGACGGGCCGGAAAGCGTGCTGACGAAGCCGACCTTGACCTTGTCTGCGGCCCAGGCCGGGACAGTCCAGGTGGCACCGACGACGGAGGCGGCCATCAGGCCGGCGAGCAGACCGGATCGCATGTGAGAGGTCCTTTGAAGCGGGGATGTGGTCGATCTGACGACCACCCGGGGGTGGATCGGCATGTGGCCCGGCACGTGGCCCGCGAGCCGCAAGGCCACGCCCTGGCACACACTGGGCTGAATAATCTAGCACAGGGTCGCCGGCCCTTGAACCGGCAGAATCCCTGATCCGACGATCACCGCCCGTGCAGTCGCATGCGTCCGCGCAACGGCCTTCCCTGCATGCGCGAGGGACTCGCATCAGGGTGCTGCCCTGCGGCGGCGCAGGTGCGGCGCCGGTTCCGCGGCACCGGCTCGGCACCGGCTCGGCACCGGCTCTGCTGTGCACCGGCTCTGCGCTGCTGGCGATACACTTCCATCAGCGCCGATTTGCTCCAGCTTGCGGGCGCTTCACAAATGCCGCTAAACAGGGCCCGGTCGACCCGGCGTCCGTGTGTGATGCGGCGCCGGGTTTTCCTTTTGGGCGCCGCCGCGCGCCCGGGACGTGTCGCACCAGATGGGTTCGGTCGGAGAGGTCACGCCGCAGCAGATGCACTTCAGCGAGCCGCTGCCGCTGAGGAGCGGCGCCATGCTGCCGGCCTACGATCTGGTCTACGAGACCTATGGCACGCTGAACGCGCAGCGCAGCAACGCCGTGCTGGTGTGCCACGCCCTCAACGCCAGCCATCATGTGGCGGGGACCTACGCCGGGCAGGCGCGCAGCGAAGGCTGGTGGGACAACCTGGTGGGGCCGGGCAAGCCGCTGGATACCGATCGCTTTTTCGTCATCGGTGTCAACAACCCGGGCTCGTGCTTCGGCTCGACCGGGCCGCGCGACCTCAATCCCGCGACCGGCCGGGCCTGGGGCGCGGACTTCCCCGTCGTCACGGTCGAGGACTGGGTGGATGCGCAGGCACGGCTGCTGGACGCGTTGGGCATCGGGCAACTGGCTGCGGTGATCGGCGGCAGCCTGGGCGGCATGCAGGCCTTGGGCTGGACGATGCGTCACCCGCAGCGCGTGCGGCACTGCGCCGCCATCGCCACCGCGCCCAACCTGTCGGCGCAGAACATCGCCTTCAACGAGGTCGCGCGTCGCGCCATCGTCACCGACCCCGACTTCCACGGCGGGCACTTCTACGCCCACGGCGTGCTGCCCCGGCGCGGGCTGCGCGTGGCGCGGATGATCGGGCACATCACCTACCTGTCCGACGACGCGATGGAGCAGAAGTTCGGGCGCGAGTTGCGCGCGGCCGAGTTTGGCTACACCACCCAGGACATCGAGTTCCAGATCGAGAGCTACCTGCGCCACCAGGGCGACAAGTTCAGCGACTATTTCGACGCCAACACCTACCTGCTGATCACCCGGGCGCTCGACTACTTCGACCCGGCGCGCGAGCACGGCGGCGACCTGGCCTGCGCCTTCGACGCTGCCCGCGGCTGTGGCTTCCTGGTCGTCAGCTTCACCACCGACTGGCGCTTCTCGCCCGCGCGCTCGCGCGAGATCGTCAAGGCGCTCGTGGACAACCGCATCGACGTCAGCTACGCCGAGATCGCCGCCCCGCACGGGCACGACGCCTTCCTGCTCGACGATGAGCGCTACCACCGCGTCGTGCGCGCCTGGTTCGACCGCGTGGACATCGGCTGACCATGTCCCCACGCCGCGACCTCGAGATCATCGCCGGCCTGGTGCCGGCCGGCGCGCGCGTGCTCGACCTGGGCTGCGGCACCGGCGAGATGCTGTCGCACCTGAAGCGCACGCGCGGCTGCACAGGGTACGGCGTGGAGATCGACGACGCCAACGTGCATGCCTGCGTCCAGCGCGGCATCGACGTGCTGCAGCTCAACCTGGAGGACGGCCTGGCGCTGTTCGAGGACCAGAGCTTCGACGTCGTGCTGCAGCTCGAGACGCTGCAGCACCTGCGCAACACCGAGCGCATGCTGCGCGAGACCGCGCGCATCGGCCGCATCGGCATCGTCAGCTTCCCGAACTTCGCCCACTGGCCCAACCGGCTGCGGGTGGCCACCGGCCGCATGCCGGTGACCAAGGCGCTGCCCTACGAGTGGTACGACACACCCAACATCCGCGTGGGCACCTTCGCCGACTTCGAGGTGCTGGCGCGCAAGAACGGCCTGAAGGTCACCGACGCCTTCGGGCTGCAGGACGGCGAGGTGGTGCGGCGTTGGCCCAACCTGCTGGCCAGCGTGGCGGTGTTCCGGATCGAGCGCGGGTGAGGCCTGCCGTCTCGCGGACCGTGGCCGCGTCGCACACTTCATCGCGCCCGCCCCACCGTCTGCTGCCCGCCCGGCTGCCTGCCCGGCTGTCTGTTCGTCTACCCGTCTGTCCTTCGCCTGCGCATGGCGATTCCATCGCCCTGCCAGCCGTGCCGGCGCAGACATTGCTCACGAGGCCCCCGTCATGAACCCCTTTGAAGAGGCCGTCGCCTACGCCTTGGCGCATGAGGTCGACTGGACGCGAGACCCGCTGGCCGAGCCGGCGCGCTGGGGCATCCACCTGGCGGACCCGGCGCCGTGGAACCGCCTGCTCGGGCCGGTGCACGCGCGCGGCGGCGTCAGCGGCGTGATCCTGCAGGCCGGGCAGGTGCGCTGCGCCTGGGGCGAGCCGCACCGGGCCGACCTGACCTTCAGCGTGGCCAAGACCTATCTGGCCCTGCTGGCCGGCCTGGCGCATGCGCGCGGACTGCTGCCCGACCCCGACGCGCCCGTGTCGGCGACCCTGCCAGGCATCGGCTTCGACAGCACGCACAACCGGGGCATCACCTGGGCGCACCTGCTGTCGCAGACCAGCGAGTGGGAGGGCACCTGTTTCGGCGTGCCTGAGACGGTCGACCGCTACCGCACCGTCGCGCTCGACCCGCGCCCGGCCGCCGGTCGCAAGGGCGATGCGCGACCGCTCGGGCCACCGGGCAGCCACTGGGAATACAACGACGTGCGCATCAACCAGCTCTCGCTGGCGCTGCAGCACCTGTGGCGCCAGCCACTGCCCGAGGTCTTCGAGCAGGAGATCCTGCGCCCACTGGGCGCGCGCGACGCCTTCGCCTGGCGCGGCTACGACGGGGTCATCGTCGACCTGCCGGCCACCGCCACCGAGCCCGCGCAGCGCATCGCCTGCACGCCCGGCGGCTCCCACTGGGGCGGCGGCGTGTCGATCAGCGCGCACGACCAGGCCTTGGTCGGCCAGCTGCTGCTGCGCCAGGGACGGGCCACGATCGACGGGCGCGAGCAGGCCCTGATCCCCGCCGAGTGGATCGCGCGCATGGCCACGCCGCAGCCGCTGGCACCGTTCTACGGCTGGCTCACCTGGCTGAACCCGGGCCGCCGGCAGTTCCCGGCCGCCAGCGCCGACAGCGTGCTGATGATGGGTGCCGGTGGACACTTCGTCTGGGTCGAGCCCGCGCATGACGCGGTGGTCGTCGTGCGCTGGCTGGATGCGGCCTGCTTCGGCGGCTTCGTCGAACGCGTGGCGGCAGGCTGGTCGGGCACGGTGCGGGCCTGAACGCCGACCGGCGTGGTGGAATCATGCCGGGCCGGCCGGGTCTTTGCGGCCCATGCAGGCGCCGTCACCCGACGGCGCGATCCACGGAGAGGACATGCGATGACAGCCCAGGTGGTGGCAAATGTGACGGTGGGCCTGATCGGCCTGGGCGCGATGGGCGCCGGCATGGCGGCGTCGCTGCGGCGTGCGGGGATGTCCCCGCGGGTCTTCGACATCCGCCCCGGCGTGGCCGAAGCGTTCGCGCGCGACGGTGGCGTGGCCTGCGACAGCGTGGCGGCGCTGGCGGCCGACTGCGACGTGGTCGTCTCGGTCGTTGTCAACGCGCAGCAGACCGAGGACGTCCTGTTCGGCAGTGGCGGCGCCACGGCGGCGATGCGCCCGGGCAGCGTCTTCGTGATGTGCTCGACGGTGGACCCGAACGTGTCGATCGACTTCGAGCGACGCCTCGAGGCGCTGGGCCTGCACTACCTGGACGCGCCGATCTCGGGCGGGGCGGTCAAGGCCGCGGCCGGCCAGATCACGATGATGACCGCCGGTCGACCGCAGGCCTACGCGCGCTGCGAGGGCGTGCTAGAGGCGATGGCGGGCAAGGTCTACCGGCTCGGTGACCGGGCAGGCGCCGGCAGCAAGGTCAAGATCATCAACCAGTTGCTCGCGGGCGTGCACATCGCCGCCGCGGCCGAGGCGATGGCGCTGGGCCTGCGCGAGGGCGTGGACGCCGCGGCGCTGTACGAGGTCATCACCCACAGTGCCGGCAACAGCTGGATGTTCGAGAACCGCATGGCCCACGTGCTGGCCGGCGACTACACGCCGCTGTCGGCCGTGGACATCTTCGTCAAGGACCTGGGCCTGGTGCTCGACACCGCGCGGGCGACGAAATTCCCGCTGCCGCTGGCCTCCACCGCGCACCAGATGTTCATGCAGGCCTCCAGCGCCGGGCACGGGCGCGAGGATGACAGCGCCGTCATCAAGATCTTCCCCGGGATCGAATTGCCGGGTCGCTGACGCTGCGGGCCCGTCGGCCGGGCCCGCCACGCCCCGCCGACTTCTGGGTGGTCGTCCGTGCCCCACCAAGGCTTGACCGCTGTCAAGCCTGACGCTGCCTCTTGTGCCGACATTGACACCCCCTGGGGTATAAATCCGGCCATTCGACGCAGCGTCAGGAGGATGGCCATGACAGATGACCCCGCACCCGGCGCGCGCGCGATCGACGATCAGCGCGCGCGGCGACGTTTTCTCACCCGTCTGGGTGCTCTGCCGCTGGCCGCCACGGTGGCGCCGGCCCGGGCCGACAAGCTTCGCACCCAGGTCCGCATCGTGATCGCCGGCGGCGGCGTGGCCGGGCTGACCGCGGCCAGCCGGCTGGCGTCCGCACTGGACGGCGCCGTCATCACTGTCATCGACCCGCGACGCGAGCACTGGTACCAGCCCGGCTTCACGCTGGTGGCCTCCGGCATCAAACCCGAGGCCTATCCCGTCTCCGGCACGGCTGACTATGTCCCCAAGGGCGTGCAGTGGGTGCAGGAGAAGGTCGCCGAGATCGACCCGGAAGGGCGCAAGGTCGTGACCGACGCTGGCCGGACCTTCGGCTACGACTACCTGATCGTCGCCCTGGGCCTGGAGTTGAACTACGCCGGCATCGAGGGGATGGACACCGCCCGCATCGGCCGTGACGGCCTGGGCAGCATCTACCTGAGTCCGGCAGGGGCGGCGGCAACCTGGCGTGCCCTGTCACAGTTCGCCGACAAGGGGGGCGTGGGTCTGTTCGGGCGGCCCGCCGGCGAGATGAAGTGTGCCGGCGCGCCGCTGAAGTACACCTTCATCACCGATGACCATCTGCGCCGCCGTGGCCACCGCGGCAAGGCCGAGATCCACTACATGGCACACGCGAAGACCCTGTTCGGCGTGCCCATCGTGGCCGAGAAGGTGCGCATGCTGTACGCCGACCGCGGCGTCAAGGTCCACCATGAGCATGTGCTGCAGGCCATCGACCTGGACCGGCGCATCGCCACTTATCGCACACCCCTGGGCACGACCGAGCAGGCTTACGACTTCATCAACGTCGTGCCGCCGATGCGCGCGCCCGAGGTGGTGCGGCGCAGCCCGCTGCCCTGGACCGAGGGGCCTTTCGCGGCCGATGGCTATGCCGAGGTCGATCGCGCCACCTTGCGCCACAGGCGCTACCCGAATGTCTTCGCCGTCGGCGACGTCGCTGGGGTGCCCAAGGGCAAGACGGCCGCCAGCGTGAAGTGGCAGGTGCCGGTGGCCGTCGACCACCTGATCGGCGACCTGAGAGGCCAGCCCTCGACCCAGGCCTACAACGGCTACACGAGTTGCCCGCTGATCACCCGCCTGGGCCAGGCGATGCTGATCGAGTTCGACTACCAGGACAACCTGGTCATGTCCTTCCCGGGGGTGATCGCGCCGCTGGAGGAGTTGTGGATCAGCTGGGTGATGAAGACGATGGCGCTCAAGCCCACCTACATCAGCATGTTGCGCGGCCGCGCCTGAGACGCGAAGGAGTCATGACGTGAAGGAACTCGACCCTCTGGTCTTCCTGGCGGTGTTCCAGGAGATGCTGGGCCCGATGCTTTGGCTGATGCTGGGCCTGGCCGTGCTGGGCGTTGCCGCCTTCGTGGCCCTGTTGGCGCGCGAGAAGGGCATCGTCGCGCGCCGTCTGGTGCGTGCCGAACTGATCGGCCTGTTCGGTGGCGTGCTGGCGCTGGTGATCATGGCCCGCGTGTCGTCCTCGGGCTTCACCGACGCCGGCGGGCCGGCCGACTGGTTCCTGATCGCGTTGGTCTACGGCCTCGGCGTCGTGGCCACGGCCGTCCTGGCCTATGCGGTGATGGGCTGGCTCGCGCCGCGCAAGGCGGCCTGACGGTCCAGCAGCCCCAGGCGCGTCTGAGCCGATTCCAGCCGCTGCAGCCACCATTGCAGGGCGCGCCCCAGCCCGATGGGGCCGTGTTCGGCGCGCCAGGCGTAGGACAGGGCTTCCAGGTGCTCGCCCCGCGCGGTGGCGCGCGGCACCAGCTGGCCGACGTCGATCAGCGGGCGGGCCAGGGGCTCGGGCAGATAGCCGCCTCCCAGCCCCAGGCGCAGCGCCTCGAGCTTGGCGCGCATCGTCGGCACGGTCAGCACGTCCTGGCCAGGCAGCAGGTTCACCGTCGTCGGTGCGAGTCGTTGTGCGGTGTCGGCCACGGCCACGGCGCGGTGCGCCACCAACAGGGCGTCTTCGATCGGCGAGTTTCCGCCGGCCAGCGGGTGGTGCGGGGCCACGCAATAGACGAAGCGCACCTGACCCAGGGGCCGCGCCTCGAGGCCGGGCGGGGGCACCAGGTGTCCGGTCACGCCGATGGCCAGGTCGGCCTGGCCGGAAGTCAGGGCCTCCCAGGTGCCGGTCAGCACGTCGGTACGCAATTTGAGGCGGGTGGTCGAGCCCGACCCGGTCGACGGGTCGTCATCCTCCGCCGTGTCCTGTGCCCGCAGCGCGTAGAAGTCGGCGGCGATCTCCAGCACCGTGGTCACCGACACCACCTCGTCGACGCTGATCGACAGCTGCGTCTCCCAGCCGCAGGCCACGCGGCGCACACGGTTGGCCACCGCGCCCACTTCCTGCAGCAGGCGGCGGCCTTCGGTCAGCAGCTCGGTGCCGGCGGCCGTGAGCTGCGCCTGACGCGAGCTGCGGTCGAACAGCAGCACGTCCAGCGCCTCCTCGAGCTGGCGCACGTTGTAGGTCAGCGCCGACGGCACCTTGCCCAGGGCGCGCGCGGCCGCGGCGAAGCTGCCGGTGCGCGCGATGGTGTCGACCATCTCCAGCGCCTCGGGTGTGAGCGCATGGTGGCGATGGGTCGGGGGGGCCGGGCGGGGCTTCATGGGATTCGAACGTTGCGGTCAAGGGACCGCCACAAGCGTTGCCGAGGCGGTGCCTACAGTATCGGGAGTATCGGGAGTTTCGGGACATCGCCCCAGTGCTCGCCGGCGGCCTGATGGCAGCTTGATGGTGGCCTGATGGCGGTTTGAATCCGACTCATGCCCGTTCCGGGCCACACCCACGAAGGACGCGCCATGCTCACCCCCCGCAGGTCTGCAGAACGCGGCTATGCCGATCACGGCTGGCTGCGCAGCTTCCACAGCTTCTCCTTTGCCGGCTACCACGACCCGGCCCACATGGGCGTGGGCAACCTTCGCGTGATCAACGAGGACCGCATCGCCCCGGGCAGCGGCTTCGGCACCCACGGCCACCGCGACATGGAGATCGTCAGCTACGTGCTCGACGGCGCGCTCGCCCACCGCGACAGCATGGGCAACGGCGCGCCCGGCGGCGCCCATGCCGGCGTGATCCTGCCCGGCGACGTGCAGCGCATGAGCGCCGGCACCGGCGTGCAGCACAGCGAGTTCAACCACGCGAGCGACCGCCACACGCACTTCCTGCAGATCTGGATCCAGCCCGCGCGGCGCGGCATCGCCCCGGGCTACGAGCAGAAGCACTTCGACGAGGCCGCCAAGCGCGGACGTCTGGCGCTGCTGGCGTCGCCCGACGGCCGGGAGGGCTCGGTGACGATCCACGCCGACGCGGCGATCCGCGCCGGCCTTTTCGACGGTGCGGAGCGGGCCGACGTCGCGCTGGACCCGGCCCGGCTGGGCTACGTCTTCGTCGCGCGCGGCGCGGTGCGCGTCAACGGTTGCGCGCTCGAGGCGGGCGATGCGTTGACGCTCGAGGGCGAGCCGCGTCTGCTCGTCGACGAAGGGCGTGGGGCCGAGATCCTGGTGTTCGACCTCGCGCCATGACCGATCGCCTGTATCGGCTGGCTTGACCGATTCGGGCCGCAGGCCCGGCGTCCGGCCTGACGGCGCGAGCGTGGACGCCCGCGCGGTGCATCAGGCACCGCGCCGCGCCGATCGCCGACCTCGGCATCCGGCAGCGGCGGCCCCGCCTTGGCTTACAGTGCGCCGCTCGCCGCGCTGCGGCTACGACAAGGACAGCCCGCCATGATCCTCGGATGCATCGCCGACGACTTCACCGGCGCCACTGACCTCGCCAACAACCTGGTGCGGGCCGGGATGCGGGTGGTGCAGACCATCGGCGTGCCCGAGGGTGATGCCGCATCGGCTGGGCTGGTGGGGGTCGATGCGGTGGTCGTGGCGCTGAAGTCGCGCACTGCGCCGGTGGACGAGGCGGTGGGGCAGTCGCTGGCGGCGCTGCGGTGGCTGCGCGCGGCCGGCGCGCGGCAGATCTACTTCAAGGTCTGCTCGACCTTCGACTCCACGCCGCGCGGCAACATCGGCCCGGTGGCGCAGGCGCTGATGGCGGCGCTGGGTGGCCCCGAGGCACCCGCGTCGCGTGATTCGGACGATCCGCAGGCGCGGGCACCGGCTGGGGCCGTCACCGATTTCGCCATCGTCACGCCGGCCTTCCCCGAGAACGCGCGCACCGTCTACAAGGGTCACCTGTTCGTCGGCGACCTGCTGCTGTCGGACAGCCCGATGCGCCACCACCCGCTGACGCCGATGACCGATGCCAACCTGGTGCGCGTGATGCAGGCGCAGTTGACGGGTGCGCGCTGCGGCCTGATCGAGCACCGCACCGTCGCGCGCGGCGCGCACGCGGTGCGCGAGCGCATCGCCGCGCTGCGTGCCGAAGGCTGTGCTTTCGCCGTGGCCGATGCCGTGGCCGATGCCGACCTGCAGGTGCTCGCGCAGGCGGCGCAGGATCTGGCACTGGTGGTGGCCGGCTCCGGTCTGGCCATCGGCATCCCGGCGCTGCACGGTCTGGCGCCCAGCCCTCAGGCGACCCGGCTGCCGGCTGCCACGGGCGCCCGTGCGGTGGTCAGCGGCAGCTGCTCGGCGGCGACGAATGCCCAGGTCGCCGCCTTCCTGTCCCACCCTGACGGCGGGCCCGACCGCGCCTTCGCGATCGACCCGCTGCGCTTGGCCGCCGGGGACGATCTGGCAACGCAGGCCTTGAACTGGGTCAGCCCGCGCCTGGGCCAGCGGCCCGTGCTGGTCTACGCCACCGCCGCGCCCGAGGCGGTGAAGGCCGTGCAGGCGCAGCTCGGTGCCGAGCGCGCCGGCGCGCTGGTCGAGCAGGCGCTGGCGCGCGTGGCCGCGGGGCTGTGCGCGGCCGGCGTGGGCCAGTTGCTGGTGGCCGGTGGCGAGACCTCGGGTGCCTGTGTGCAGGCGCTGGGGGTGACGCAGCTGCGCATCGGCCCGCAGATCGACCCGGGCGTGCCGTGGTGCCATGCCACCCCGCCGGCGCGACCGGCGGGGCTGCACCTGGCGCTGAAGTCGGGCAACTTCGGCGGCATGGACTTCTTCACCCGGGCCTTCGAGACGCTCGAACGGGCTTGAGGCCCGACCTCGACCGATGCCCGGCATGCACGCGGACGCGGCAGCGCACCCGATGACGACTCTCGACGATCCAGCACACACCGAAGCCACGCTGCGCGAGGAGATCTGCCGCGTCGGCCGCAGTCTGTACGAGCGCGGCTATGTGCACGCGACGGCGGGCAACATCAGCGTGCGGCTGCCCGACGGCTTCCTGATCACGCCCACCGACGCCTGTCTGGGCCGGCTCGAACCGTCGCGGCTGGCGCGGCTGGACGCGCAGGGCGTGCAGACCGCGGGCGACCGGGCGAGCAAGACGCTCGCGCTGCACCGGCGGATCTACGACGCCGACCCCCAGGCGCGCTGCGTGATCCACACCCACAGCACGCACCTGGTGGCGCTGACGCTGCAGGGCGTGTGGCATGCCGACGACATCGTGCCGCCCATCACGCCCTACTTCGTGATGAAGGTTGGCCACGTCCCGCTGATCCCCTACCACCGCCCGGGCGACCCGGCGGCGGCCGACCTCGTCGCGCAACGCATCGCCGACGCCCGCGCGCGCGGCGCCCCGATCCGCGCCGTGATGCTCGACCGCCTGGGGCCCAACGTCTGGCACCGCAGCCCGTCCGAGGCCAGCGCCGTGCTGGAGGAACTGGAGGAGACCGCGCGCCTGTGGCTGCTGAGCCAGGGGCGCGCGACGCCGTTGACCGAGGAGCAGATCGACGCGCTGCGCCAGACCTTCGGCGCGAGTTGGTGAGGCTGCGACGGTGTCGCGCCGGCGCACGTGGCGTCGGTGGCCTCCGGTATCGGCCCGGTGCGATCCGGATACACGTCAGACACGAGCCCCGGCATGCGTCCGACATGAGCCCGGGTGCGGGTCCGGTGTATGTCCGGTGTGAGCCCGGACGTGGGCCCCTACACTTCGCGCGATGAATTCCATGCTCTCCAGCCTGGGCCCGGGTGCCGTGGCCTTCATCGGCGGCGGCAACATGGCCACCGCGATCCTCGCCGGTTTGTGCCGGGCCGGTGTGCCGGCCGCGACCTTCACCGTCGTCGAGCCCGACGAGGCCCAGCGCACCCGGCTGCGTGACGCACTGGGCCTGCAGCCGTTGGCGCAGGCGCAGCCCGTGCTCGCGCGCTCGGCGCTGGTGGTGTGGGCCGTCAAGCCCCAGGTTTTCGCGCAGGCGGCCGAGCCGTGCGCGCCGCACGTGCGCGACGCGCTGCACCTGAGCATCATGGCCGGCGTGCGCAGCCACGCCCTGGTCGATGCCTGTGGCAGCCCGCGGGTGGTGCGCGCCATGCCCAACACCCCGGCGCTGGTCGGCCGCGGCATCGCCGGGCTGTACGCGCGCGAAGCCGTCTCGGCCGAGGACCGGGTCCTGGCAGAGGCCGTGCTCGCGCCCACGGGCAGCCTGCTGTGGCTGCCGCGCGAGGCGGACCTGGACGCTGTCACGGCCTTGTCCGGCTCCGGGCCGGCCTATGTCTTCTACTTCCTCGAGGCCATGGTGCAGGCGGGCGTCGAGATGGGGCTGGACGCCGGCGCCGCGCGCCAACTCGCGCAGGAGACCTTCGCCGGCTCCGCCGCACTGGCCATGCAGTCCGACGAGACGCCGCAGACGCTGCGCGAGCGCGTCACCTCCAAGGGCGGCACCACCCACGCCGCGATCACCACGCTGGAGTCGCTGCAGGTGCGCCCGGCCTTCGTGCGCGCGCTCCACGCCGCGCGCGACCGGGCCGAGGAACTGGGGCGCTGAGCCATCGGCGTCCGTTTCGCGGCCTGCGCGCCGCCATCCCACAGAAAGACCGCCATGTCCGCGCCTTCCGCTTCAGACTCCTCAGCCTCTCGCGTCCTGCTCGTCACCGGCGGCAGCCGCGGCATCGGCGCAGCCACCGCGCTGCGCGCGGCCCGCGCCGGCTGGGACGTGGCCGTCAACTACACCCGGGATGCCGAGGCGGCGCAGGCCGTGGCCGACGGCGTGCGCGCGTTCGGGCGCCGCGCGCTGGTCGTGCAGGCCGATGTCGCCGAAGAGGCGCAGGTGCTGGCGATGTTCGCCGCCGTCGACGCCGGGCTCGGCCGCCTGACCGGCCTGGTGAACAACGCAGGTGTCGTCGACATGCCGCAGCGCGTCGAGGACATGTCGGTGGCGCGCCTGCAGCGCATGTGGGCGATCAACCTGACCGGCAGCTTCGTCTGCGCGCGCGAGGCGGTGCGGCGCATGGGCCGCCGCCACGGCGGCGCGGGCGGCGCCATCGTCAACCTGAGTTCTGCCGCGGCGCGGCTGGGCGCGCCCGGCCAGTACGTCGACTACGCCGCGAGCAAGGGCGCGATCGACACCTTCACCGTCGGGCTGGCCAAGGAGGTCGCCACCGAAGGCGTGCGCGTCAACGCGGTGCGGCCGGGGATCATCGACACCGACATCCACGCCAGCGGCGGGCTGCCCGACCGGGTGGCGCAGATGGCGCCGCTGGTGCCGATGCAGCGCGGCGGGTCGGCCGACGAAGTGGCCGCGGCCATCGTCTGGTTGCTGTCCGACGAGGCGAGCTACATCACCGGCACGGTGCTGGACGTGACCGGCGGCCGCTGAAGCCGCTGGCCGCAGGCGGCGCCGGGCGCTCAGGCCACCGCAGGGACGGCGCCCGGACAACCCGGTGGTCGGGGTGGCTGCATCGTACCGCGCAGACGCTCAACCGCGCCCGAGCAGCACGTCCTGGTAGGCGAACAGCGAGGTCATCCCGCCCGTGTGCAGGAACAGCACCCGCTGGCCGGGGGCGAACGTACCCTGTCGGGCCATGCCGATCAGCCCGGCCATGATCTTGCCGGTGTAGACCGGGTCCAGCAGGATGGCCTCGGTGCGGGCCAGCATCTGCACCGCCTCGACCATCGCGGCGTTGGGCACCGAATACTTGGGCTGCCAGTAGCCGCCCACGCAGCGCACCGCGTCGTCCGGCACCGTCAGGCGCAGGCCGAGCAGGTCGCACACGGCCTGCGCCTCGCGCCGCACCAACGGCGCTTGATCGGCCGGATCGCGGCTGACGCCGATGCCGGTCAGCGGCACGCCGATGCGGTTGCCGAGAAACCCGGCGACCAGGCCGCCGTGCGTGCCCGAACTGCCCGAGCCGACGACGACGTGGTCGAAGCCGACCCCGAGGTCGAACATCTGCTGCTGCAATTCCTGCGCGCAGGCGACGTAACCCAGGCCGCCGAGCGCGTTCGAGCCGCCGCCCGGGATCACGTAGCCTTTGCGGCCCTGCGCCGCCAGCGCCTCGGCCACCGCTTTCATCGCGGCGGGCATGTCGGTGCCCGCGGGCACCACGGTGAGGTCCTCGACCCCGAGCAGCCGGAACAGGAAGTGGTTGCCGCTGGCGTGCTCGTCGAAGCTGCCGGGCACCCGCTCCTCGATCACGAAGCGGCACTTCAGGCCTTCCTTGACCGCGGCAGCCAGCGTGATGCGGCAGTGGTTCGACTGCGGCGCGCCGCAGGTGATCAGGGTGTCCGCCCCCTGGGCCAGGGCGTCGGCGACCAGGAACTCGAGCTTGCGCGTCTTGTTCCCGCCCGGCGCCAGGCCGAGCAGGTCGTCGCGCTTGATCCACACCTCGGGCCCGCGCCCGCCAGGGCAGGTGGCGGCGAGTGCGGCACTGAAGCGCGGCAGGGCGTGGATGGGGGTCGGGCCGTCGCTGTAGCGACGACGGGGGAATCGGGACAGGTCCATGGGATGCGCCTGAGGGTGGACAGGAGAGCGTCCCATTGTGGCGAAGGTTCGCCCGGTGGCGGGCCGAAGCCGGACACTGCAGCCCTGCGTGGGCAATGTCTGGGTGCTGGCGCGACCGGCAAGGATCGAACTTGCGACGCGGCCTTCGGAGGGCCGCATGATATCCACTTCACCACGGTCGCCAGCCTGCGGATTCTAGCGCCTGGGCTCCGCGTGGGCCGGGACTGCCGGACGCGCCCGGCGGCGCGCCGAAGCCCATGCCGAAGGCTGCGCGTCAGGGGCGCCGCTTATACTTATGGGTTGCATCGGACCGAGGGACGGGCTGCGCACGAGCAGCGCAGGTCATGTGTTCGGGCACGACATCCAGAACCACCCAAGACTTCTCCACGATCCGCCCGAGGCCCCCCATGAGCGATCCGCATTCCGCCGCCGCCGAAGCGCACGAAGGTCCGATCAAGACGCCGCGTCAGCTGATCTGGGCGGTGGTCGCCTCCTTCGTGGTGCCGATCGTCATCATCGTCCTGTTGGTGAAGTTCGTCGTCATGGGCGATCGCGTCGGCGCCGGCACGTCCGCCATGGACGCGCAGTCCGTGGCCCAGCGGATCGCCCCGGTGGCGCGCCTGGAGTTGCGTGATGCGTCGGACGTCACCACGCTCAAGACCGGCGAGCAGGTCTATCAGATGGTCTGCGGTGCATGCCACAACTCGGGTGCCGCCGGTGCCCCGAAGCTGGGTGACGCAGCCGCCTGGGCGCCGCGCATCGCCACGGGTTACGAGGCACTGTTGACCTCGGCGCTCAAGGGCAAGGGCGCGATGGGCGCCCAGGGTGGCGGTGATTACGCCGATCTGGAGATCGGTCGTGCCGTGGTCTACCTCGCCAACCAGTCGGGTGGCAAGCTCGAGGAGCCCGCCGCGCCCGCTGCGCCGGCCTCTGAAGCCAAGCAGTGAGCTGAATCTGCGTCCGGCCGTCTGCGCGCTTCAGCGCCCGGCCGGGCGGGGCCTCAGGACGAAGCCGAATCGTCGGGGCAGCTCGTCGCCGGTGCAGGGCTGAGGGTCCCACCGGCCGGCCTCCACGGCATCGGCCGCGGCCTCCATGTCGAGCGTGTGCACGATGCCGAAGGCGTCGCCCACCGAACCCAGGCGACACAGCAGGAACAACCTTCCCGCCTCGTCCATCCAGGCGGACAGCACCTGCGAGGCGGGCTCGCCGGTGTGCGCGCACACGCGCCAACCGTCCCTCGAGCCGGCGGCCCGATCGTCGATCGCGCGGTCGACCCGCCAGACGTAGGGAGCAGCCTCCAGATCCACGTAGACCCGTTGCGGGCCGTTCTGGAAGTATGCAGCCCCGCGCTCGTCGCGCAGATAGTTGCGCTGGATGAAATCGCGCAACTTGTCATGGCGGACCATGCTGCCCTTGACCGAAGGGAACGGGCCGGCCGCCTGCGTCGTCTCGTCTCGCATGTACCACTGGCCCCGCGCGTCGAGCGCCAGCCAGCCGTGGCAATGCGGCACGCTCGGCCACTTTCGCATCGCGGCTTCGACGATGGGGTCCATGGATCCAGGCTCAGTTGGGCTTCGACGGGTGTGTCGGCGTCGACGGTGCCACAGGGTCGACGAACCCTCGGGCCCGCAGGGCGTCGGTCAGCTGATGCAAGGTCTGGCACACGGCGCGCGTCAATTCGCCCAGCGCCGTGACCTCGGCGGGTCCGGGTGTGGCCGCCAGCGGCGCGCTGTCTCCGGCCGTGCGCGAGGCGGCTGGCGACAGTGGTCGGCACGCCTGTTCGAGTGCATGCGCAGCCTCCTGCAACTCGGGTGCGGCGATGTTGGCCGCCACACCCTTGAGGGTGTGCGCGCAGCGGTACAACTCCTCCCACCGGGCAGAGGCCAGCGCCTCCTCCAGCGCGCGTCCCGTGCCCTGCCGGGACTGCGTGAACTTGATCAGGACCTTCCGGTAGAAGGCTACGCTGCCCCCGCACTGCCGGACCCCCCGATCGACGTCGAGTCCGGGAATCGGGTCCAGTCGCGTGGCGGAGGGCGCGTGGGCTGCACCGACCACGGTCGGGGAGGAGACGGCGACGGCGGGCGAGGGTGGGCCGGCCGTCGCACCACCCATCAGGCCTGCAGGCGTCGGCGTCGGCGTTGGCGTTGGCGCCGGCGCCGGCGCAAGGTCGACGGCGGACTGAGACGGGTTCAGCCAGCGCTTCAGCACAGCCCACAGTTGCGGGGGGTCGAACGGTTTGGCCAGATGGTCGTTCATGCCGGCTTGCAGGCAGCGTTCCCGGTCCTGCGCCATCGCATTGGCGGTCATCGCCACGATCGGCAACGCCGCGTGGCGCGGCTCGGTTCGGATCTTGGCGGTGGCCGTCAGGCCGTCCATGACCGGCATCTGCATGTCCATGAACACGAGGTCGTAGCGGCGGTCGGCCAGACGCCCCAGTGCCTGTGCGCCGTTGTCGGCGACATCGACCTGCATCCCCGCCAGGCGCAGCAATTCCGCGGCCACCTGCTGATTCAGTTCGTTGTCCTCGACGAGCAGCACCCGTGCCCCGGCCCGCGCGCGCAACCCGTCGTCGAGTTCCAGGACGCCTGCGGTGCCGGCAGGGGAGGCCGCCTGCCCGCTGACAGGAGCGACCCCGGCGATCGTGTCGGCTCCGGCGGACAAGGGGGGGCGGGGCTGCGGGGCACGCCCTGCCGATGCGGCCCCCGACGGCTCCACATGATCCCTGGCCCTGTCGTCCGCCACCCCGACCCGGGCGGTGAACCAGAAGGTCGATCCCATGCCTTCCCGGCTCTCGACGCCGGCCTCGCCGCCCATCAGGCGGGCCAGGCGCAGCGAGATCGCCAGGCCCAGGCCCGTGCCACCGAACTGTCGGGTGGTCGAGTTGTCCGCCTGCTCGAAGTTGCGGAACAGCCGCAGCTGCTGTTCATCGCTCAGCCCGATGCCGGTGTCGGCCACCTCGAAGCGCAGCGTCACCAGGCCCTGGGCGTCGGGCGGCTCGGCGTGGCAACGGAGCTCGATGTGTCCGCGCTCGGTGAACTTGACCGCGTTGTTCAGATAGTTCAGCAACACCTGGGTCAGGCGCTGAGGATCGCCCAGAAGACCTTGCACGGCTTCCGGCATCCGGTGGACCCGCAGGGTCAGGCCCTTCGCGTGGGCGCGGTCGGCCACCAGCGCGACGGCGTCGCCGATCACCTGGTCCAGGTCGAAGGCGACGTGTTCGATCGACAGCTTGCCGGCCTCGATCTTGCTGAAGTCGAGGATGTCGTTGATCAGCCCCAGCAGGTGCTGGCCCGAGCGCTGGATGTGGTTCAGGTGCTGGCGCAGCTTCGGCTCGCTGGCCATCGCCAGCGCGAGATGCGACAAGCCGATGATGGCGTTCATCGGCGTGCGGATCTCGTGGCTCATGTTGGCGAGGAACAGGGATTTCGCGTCGTTGGCGACCTCGGCCTGGCGTTTGGCGGTCGACAGGTCGGCCGTCTGCTCCTGCACCAGCCGCTGCAGGTCGTCACGATGGCGCGCGAGTTCCTGCTCGCGCAGGACGTCGTCGGTGATGTCCCGACCGGTGCCGCGGTAGCCGCTGAACACGCCCTCGGGGCCGATCAGCGGTTTGCCCCGCACCTCGTGCCAGCGCAGGCCGGCGGGGGTGCGCATCGGATAGCGCATCTCGAAGGGCGCCCGCGCCTGCATGGCCGCGTGCACCGGGGCCCAGGCGGATCCGTCGACTTCGATCGGCAGGTCCCACGGCCTCAGCCCGATGGCACCGCCGCCCTCCCAAGGGCTCTTGTCGAACAGCGTGTTGACGGTGAACCGCTGCGAGGGGTCGGTCTCCCAGTACCAATCGGAGGACAGTTCGGCGATGTCGGAAAGCCGCTCCTGCACCGCACGCCGCGATTGCTCGGCCTGCCGCAAGCGCCGGAACACCCCTCGATGCAGCCCGAAGAGCATCAGCGTGGCGAAGGTGCCGCCCCCCAGCAGCGCGGCCACCATGTAGGGCAGGCGATCGCTCAGCGACTGCGACACGTGCAGCGTGCCGACCGTCTGCCCGTAGATCTGGATCGGGTGACGGGCCTCGACCATGGGCGGCGCCGGCGCAGGGCCGATGGTCAGCAGCGCCTGCGTGCCGATGTGGACCTCGGTGCGCATCGCGGGCTCGAGGACCTCGTGGAGTTGCGGTTCGAGGTGGTCCGTGTTGAAGGTCCAGCTGTCCGGGTAGGCCATCGCGTAGCGGCTGATCAACCGGGCCTGGAGGCGTGCATCGCGCTGCAGGATCTCCTCGAGTTCCTTGAACTGGCGGATGTTGAACATCACCGGCGGCGCCATGCACACGAAGACGACCGACGCGATCGCCACGTAGCGCAGCAGGCGGTGTCCGGACTGGAATGGCCCCGGCGCGGGGCCTGGCATCGACGGGATCACGTCAGCGCGCCAGCGGGAGGTAGCCCAGTGGCGCCCCGACCCGCAGGGTGGCGGGGGCGCGCAGGAAATCGACGAAGCGGCTGACCTCGGCGGACGGATCGGACCGATGGACGAGATGGTAGCCACGCCACAGCCGATAGCGCTGTGGCAGCTGCGGGTCGGCCTGGGGCTGTACGCCTTCGAAGGGCAGGATCCGCACCGGGGCCTTCAGCGTGTTCACGAGACCCAGCGAGGTGGTGCCGAAAGTGCCCTTCACGCGCGCGAGGAACTCCAGGGCGGCGAGGTCGTCGTCGGGCATGGGCAGGTCCCGCCGGGCCAGGGCCGCATCGAGGGCCGGGTTCAGCTCGGGCAGGGCCTCGCGCAGCGCGATGGTCTCCGACTCGGCGGTCGCACGCAGCACGAGACGCAGCGGGCTGCCGTCTGGCCAGCGCCGGCGTTCGCCGCTGTAGATCGCCTGCAGCGTGGGCACGTCCAGTGCGTCGAGCATGCCGCTGGAGGACGCGAAGACGACGGGCGTGCGCAGCCACGGCAGGGCCAGCCCGGTCTCGGTCGGGCCGACAGGTTGGCCCGTGACCGCCACGTCGATCCGGTGTGCCGACAGGGCCCTGAGACTGCCGGTGGAGCCCATCGGGGGCTGGACGATCTGCACGCGCGTGCCGGGGTGGGCCCGTTCGAACTGCATCGCCAGGCGCTGGATCAGCGGCGACACCGAACCCACGCCGCCGACGGTGATGGTGCCCGACGTGCCGAGTGCCTTCGTCGCCATGCTCGACAGCCCCAGCATCAACGCCCAGCGCGTGCCCTGCAGCCACCACCTCCGGCGCGCCGGGGTCGCCGCGCCCGAGCCCATCGTGTCGACGGACGAGGGCGCGCTCCGGGTGCCTGCGGCGGTTTCAAGGTCTGGCGGTGAGGGCATCGGGCGGTAGGGGAAAAGAACCGTGGCCAGGACAGGAAGCGCCAGGACGAATCGGCGGCCGGATTATTGACCCTCGCCCGTCACGCGGTCACCCTGGCGTGCCATCCAGTCCAGCACCGCACGCGGCAAGGCGTCGAGCTCGCCCGGCGGCGCGCCGCGGGCGAAGCCCACGTGCCCGCCGGCGCGAGGTTGCCACAGCGTCACACCGTCGGCCACGTCGTCGGGGCCGGGCAGGCTCCACGCGGGGATGAAGGGGTCGTTGCGCGCGTGGATGACCAGGGTCGGCAGCTGCAATCGCTTCATGTGCGGCAAGGCAGACGCTCGCGCCCAGTAGTCCCGGACCCCGTCGAAGCCGTGCAGCGGCGCGGTGAAGGCGTCGTCGAAGTCGGCCAGCGTGCGTGCGGCGCGGACGCGTTCGGCGTCGAACAAGCCCGGGTGCTGCCGCCACTTCGCCAGGGCCTTGGGTTTCATCGTCGCCAGGAACATGCGTGCGTACACCTGCCGGTTGAAGCCGGTGTCGATGGCGTGCCCGGCAGCGGTCAGGTCCAGCGGCGCGCACACGGCGGCCACGGTGTCGACGCAGGTCCGCGCCTGCGCGCCGGCTTCCTGCGCCCAGCGCAGCAGCGCGTTGCCCCCGAGCGAGATGCCCACGGCCCACAGCCGGCTGTCCGTGCGCTCGCGCAGACGTTGCAGCATCCAGCCGACCTCGGCGTGGTCGCCGCTGTGGTAGGCCCTGGGGGCCAGGTTCATCTCGCCCGAGCAACCGCGGAAATGGGGGACGGCGAAGGCCAGGCCGCGCTTCTGCGCCGCTGCGGCGAAGGCCAGGCTGTAGTGCCCGCAGGACGACCCCTCCAGCCCGTGGAACAGCACCAGGGTGCGCGGCGGCCGTCCCGCATGCGGTGCGCGCGGCGCCAGGAAGTCGACGTCGACGAAGTCGTCGTCGGGGGTGGTCCATCGCTCGCGCCGCCAGGCCGGGGGCGGCCCGGTCCAGGGGCGCGACAGGCGTGCCGGCCAGATTGTCTGCAGGTGCCCGCCCGGCAGCCACCAGGGCGGGACGTAGGCAGCCAGTCCCGCATGCGGCGAGGCGTCCACGCGCGTCGGCGACATCGGTGGGCTCGTGCGCGGCGCCGGATCGGCGCGATGTCAGTGCAGCACGGTCGGCGTGCTGCCCACGGTCTGCGGCTCGGCCTCGAGGCTGCCGGGGCTGGCGTGGTGGACCAGCAGCCGCCAGCCCTTCTCGGTCTTCAGGTAGACGTTGGTGGCGAGCACCCAGGCGGTGCGCACGCCCTCGGCGGTCGTCATCGAGATGCGCTCGCTGAGATGGTGCACGGCGCAGCCCATGGACTGCACGCGATGCGCCTGTTCCGGGATCACCGGCACGCCACCATTGGCGAAGATGGCCTCGAAGCTTGCACGGATCGCCGCCGGGCCGATCACACGCGGGCCGCCCGGGTGCACGCAGGCGATCTCGTCGTCATCGGCCCAGACTGCCATCATGCGCTCCAGGTCGCCTTGCTGCAGGGCGTCGTAGAACTGGGCCTCGGTGTCCTCTGGCGTGGCCATCAAGGCGGCTGCTGGCGGTTTGACAGGGCGGTTCATGGCGATGTCCTGCGAGCCGGGGGGCCGGCCACCGAAGGGCCGTCGGTCAGTGGGCGTGGACCGTCTCGCCCGCCTTCAGACGATAGACGGTGCCGCAGTAGGGGCAGGCGCCCTCGCCCGTGGTGGCCACATCGATGAACACGCGCGGGTGGTGGCACCACAGCGGCATCTTCGGGTTCGGACAGAAGGTCACACCCGGGCCCTGCAGTTCACGGGCCGACAGTTCGACCACGGATTTGGGGGAGGCCGAGCCCATCGTCACACCGGTGCCAGCCAGCCGGCGTACCTGGGGTTGCGGCCGCCGACGATGTCGAAGAAGGCGCTCTGGATCTTCTCGGTGACCGGGCCGCGCTCGCCGGCACCGATCTGCACGCGGTCGAGCTCACGGATCGGCGTGACCTCTGCAGCGGTGCCGGTGAAGAAGGCCTCGTCGCAGATGTAGACCTCGTCGCGCGTGATGCGCTTTTCCACCAGCTTCAGGCCCAGGTCCTGGCAGATGGCGAAGATGGTGTCGCGCGTGATGCCGTTGAGCGCGCCGGCCGACAGGTCGGGGGTGTAGACCACGCCCTTCTTGATGACGAAGATGTTCTCGCCCGCGCCCTCGGCGACGAAGCCGGCCGGGTCGAGCAGCAGTGCCTCGTCGTAGCCCTCGTCGGTGGCCTCCATGTTGGCGAGGATGGAGTTGGTGTAGTTGCTCACCGCCTTGGCCTGCGTCATCGTGATGTTGACGTGGTGGCGGGTGTAGCTCGAGGTCTTGACGCGGATGCCGCGCTTCAGGCCCTCTTC
>Ga0172376_10001967_pt1 | contig 25632 bp, 25 predicted proteins | sample Lak35m_FD_121114 | JGI IMG/M metagenome (GOLD analysis project Ga0172376, IMG submission 121114) | Freshwater microbial communities from Kabuno Bay, South-Kivu, Congo - kab_092012_35m | ecosystem: Environmental > Aquatic > Freshwater > Lake | place: Democratic Republic of the Congo: South-Kivu...
CGCCTGGATGACCCGCCTGCTGGCCGAGGCCGGCCTCGTGGACGTCTATCGACGCCTGCGTCCCCAGGCCACCGACGAGGGCTACACCTGGTGGAGCAACCGCGGCCAGGCCTGGGCGAAGAATGTGGGCTGGCGCATCGACTACCACCTCGCCACGCCGGGCTTGGCGGCCACGGCGCACTCGGTGTCCATCCACAAGGCCAGCCGCTTCAGCGACCATGCGCCCTTGACGGTGGACTACGGTTTTGACCTCTGATCCGATCTGACCGGCTGAGCGCGCCTGGACCCGCCCGCGCAGTTCACGCCCCTTCGACGATCCGGACCTCGCGGTCCACGCCGTCGGGGCCCAGCGCCGCCAGCGCCTGCTGATAGCCTGGGCTCTCGTAGGCCGCCCGGGCAGCTTCGACGCTGTCGAACTCCACCAGCACGGTGCGCTGCATCAACCCCGCCTCCTTGACGAAGGCGGGCATGCCGCGAGCCAGGAAGCGCCCGCCGGACGCGGCCAGCGCCGGGCCGGCGAGTTGTGCGTACGCGGCCAGCGCGTCGGGGTTGCGGATCTCGCGGTAGACACTGATCCAGTAGGCCTTGGGCATCTGAGTCTCCTCGTTCACGGTTCAAGGGGTTGGACGACACCCGACATCATGGCAGAGGCTTCGAGGACCATGCGTTTCGTCAGTGACTGGGGCACTCGGCGTGCGGATGGGCCGCCGATACACTCGAAAGCGATCCGCACACGACGCAGGAGACGACGCGATGATCGATGAAGTCCCGGCCATCCGGACGCTTGCGGTGCAGCGCCCGGCCCCCGATCTGGTCGAGCAGCTGCGTGGCACACCCACCGGCTTCCTGTGCGACGCGATGGGCGGCACGGGCGCGCTGGATCACCGCCTGCACCCGGCCATCCCCGAGCAGGTCGCCTTCTGTGGTGTTGCGCTGACCTGCCACACCGGCCCGGCCGACAACCTGGCGCTGATCCACGCGCTGGCCTCGGTCCAGCCCGGCGACGTGCTGGTCGCGGCCACCGATGGTCACACGGCCTGCGCGGTCACGGGTGACCTGGTGCTGGGCATGGCGCGCAACGCGGGCGCGGTCGGCTTCGTCACCGATGGCTGCGTGCGTGATCTGGTGGGCATCCGTCAGGTGGGGCTTCCCGCCTGGGCCATGGGCGTCACGCCGAACTCGCCGCACCGCAGCGGCCCGGGCACCGTCGGCCATCCGGTGCTGGTCGCGGGCTGGCCGGTGCACAGTGGTGACGTGATCGTGGCCGACCTCGACGGCGTGGTCGTGATCCCGCAGCAGCGTCTGGCCGAGGTGCTGCAGCGCCTGCCGGCCATCCGCAAGGCCGAGGCCGCGGCCGACGAACAGGTGCGCCAGGGTGCCACGAAGCCCGGCTTCCTGGGATGACGCCGGCCCGTGCGCACAGCGTGGCTGCGCTGCGCACGCGGGCCGCGCAGCGTCTGCCGCGGCCGCTGTTCGACTTCATCGACGGCGCCGCCGAGGACGAGCGCACGCTGCGCGCCAACGAAGAGGCCTTCGGTGACTGGGCGCTGCTGCCGCAGCCGCTGAACGGGGCAGCCACGCGGGACCTGTCGATCGAGTTGTTCGGCCAGCGGCTGGCTTCTCCGGTGCTGATCGGACCCACCGGTCTGGCCGGGCTGTTCTGGCCCCAGGGCGAGATCGCCGCGGCGCGTGCGGCCGCGGCGCGTGGCACGGTCTACTGCCTCAGTCATGGGTCGGTGTGCTCGATCGAGCAGCTCGCGCAGGCGCACGACGGCCTGCGCTGGATGCAGGTGTTCATCTACCGCGACCGCGGCTTCACGCGCGAGCTCATCGACCGCGCCCGCGCCGCAGGCTACCGCGCCATCATCGTCACCATCGACAACCAGTTGCTGGGCAAGCGTGAGCGCGACCTGGTCAACGGTTTTTCCATCCCGCCGCGCTTCGGGCCGCGGCAGTGGCTGGACTACGCGCGCAAGCTGCCCTGGTGGTGGTCGATGCGCAGCGAGCTGCCGCGGGTGACCTTCGGCAACTACGTGCGTGATCGACAGCGTGAATCGGTGGCGCACCTGGCCGGCCGCATGGCCGGCATGCTCGACCCGGCGATGAACTGGCAGGACATCGCCGAGGTGCGGCGGCAATGGGACGGCCCGCTGCTGCTCAAGGGCGTGCTGCATCCGGACGAGGCCCGGCAGGCGGTGGCCCACGGCGTGGACGGTCTGATCGTCTCCAACCACGGCGGCCGTCAGCTCGATGGCGCGCAGGCCAGCGTGCGCGCGCTGCCCGGGGTGCTCGAGGCCGTCGACGGCCGGATCCCGGTGCTGATGGACGGGGGCGTGCGCCGCGGCACCGATGTGCTCAAGGCGCTGGCGCTGGGCGCGCGCGCCGTGCTCGTCGGGCGGCCCCACCTGTGGGGCCTGGCGGTGGCGGGGCAGGCGGGGGTCGAGCACGTGCTCGGCACGCTGGACAGCGAACTCGACCGCGCGCTCGGGCTCGCCGGTGTGCATCGGGTCGGCGACCTGCCCCAGGTGGGGCTGCTCATGCCAGCGACGAGCCCGATGCACTGGACAACGGCGCTGACCGAGCGAGCCCCCAACCGCGACGCGCCGAAGGCAGCCGCTTGACGGCGATCGCGGCCCGGCGTGAGCGCGAGGTCGGTCTGGACGGGGCGGACCGTGCGGCCCCCCGTGGCAGATGACTTGACAGCGCCAGGCGATCGCTGCCGTCGGGTGCGTCACTCGGCTCGCAGGGTGCGCAGGGCGTGGCTTGGAAGGTCCAGGGCATCTGGGTGCCGGTTGTCGTTCGCATCACGGTCTGCGCCAGACGGGTACACCTTTCGGCGCCCAACCCCGAGAGCAGGGCCTCCCAGCGCGCGCGCAGCAGTGGATGCGTCCAGACCCCCTCGAGCGCGGCCTGCGCGAGGTGGGCATCGGGGTCGCTGGAGCCCGCCGACAGCCTGCGCGCCAGCAGCGTGCCGAGGAACTGGAAATAGCAGCGGCGGGTCGCGGCATCGGGCAGTTCGACGGCCAGCGCGTCCAGGCCACCGAGTCTGCGGAGGCCGTTCACCCGAGGGACCGCAGTTTCCGAGGCCGGCGGCGGCGCGTCGTCCTGTGTGAGGCGCCAGCTCAGTGCGGCCTGCAGCGCGTGCGCGGGGTTGACCAGCGTCAGGCGTGGCGGTGGCAGCAGCGTCAGCGGTCGCGTCGCCAACGGCGCGTGCGCCTGCGGCTCGCGCATCGACATCAACGACGACAGCCGATGCCACTGACCGGCGTCGAGCCCGTGCGCCTGTGCGTCGGGCGCCCGGGCCTCCAGCGTCTGCGCCAGGCCGTACGCGCCGTCGGCGTCCACACCGTGCGCGGCCTGCGCCGCGCGTCGGCTCACGAGCACCAGCGTGCCTCGGCAGATCGGGCCCGCGCGGTCCAGGGGCAGCAGCACGGCGTCGTCCGCGGTCGGTGGGAGGTCGTGCCGCGCCCTGGAGAAGACCACCCCGGTGACCGGACACCGCTGCGCATCGAGCATCGAGACCTCGCGCAGCGCCACGCTCTGCTCATCGACCTCGCGGCCACACGTCCAGGCCTGCAGACGCAACGCCAGCCAACGGCGCACCGCCCGTGTGTCGGCCGCGGGACGGCGCGTGCCGCTGGCGCGGCCCGCCTCCCACCCCTGGCGCACCGGGTGCCCGGGGTGCAGGGCGTCGACCGGTGGCGTCATGCCGTGGCGCGCGTGGTCCCAGCCGATGCGAAACCCCACCGGGTCGAGCCGCTGCGCGGGCAGCGTGGTCTCGATGAGGGCGGGGGCGGACTCGAGGGGGAGGGCGATCTGCGGCATGACGGGCCTCGCGCGGAAGAGCCGGGACGACCCCGGCAAGGCACAGTCTGCGGGCTCAGTGGCTCATGGAGTGAGCCACTGAATGGCGTCACGGCATCACGGCGTCACAGCGTCACGGCGCCTGGGCCGCTCGTCTCTGCGTCTCGGTCGGTGGCCGGGCCCTGCGCCGACCTGACGGGCCGGTGATGTCCCCAGCTGCCGGACGCCTCGGCGTACGCAGGGTCTGCCAAGACAGGCCGGGGCAAGCAACGGTCGGCTGTCGGGCTCATCCCGGCGATCAGGATCCCTGCCGCGGTGCCTTGTAGCGGTGATAGCCCCAGAGATACTGCGCCGGGCACTGGCGCACGAGCGCCTCCATCGAGCGGTTCAGCGCCTGGGTGGCCTGCAGCGTCCAGGCTTCCTCGGCCCCGGGGTCACCGCTGGCGGACAGGGGCGCCGGCAGCGCAGCGGACAGGGCCTGCACGCGCACGCGATAGCCAGCGCCGCGCGGCAGGCGCTCGCACCAGGCGGCCAGCGGCAGCGCGCCGGTCTGCCGCACCAAACGTGCGGCCAGGGTCATCGTGTAGGCCGGACGACCGAAGAACGGCGCCCACACGCCCTGGCCCTCGGGGGGCACCTGGTCGGGCAGCAGGCCCACGGTCTGCCCCAGGCGCAGGGCGCGCAGCATCTGCCGCACACCGGCCAGCGTCGCGGGGGCGGTGGACAAACCGGGCCGCGCCCGAGCGGCGGCCTCGAGGTCGCGCAGCCAGCGCTTGCGCGCCGGCCGGTACAGCACCGTCATCGGCTGGCGCGCACCGAAGCGCTCGGCGTAGGCCTGCGCGGCGACCTCGAAAGCGCCGAGATGAGGGGTCAACAGCAGGACGCCACCTGGCCGCCCCAGGGCCTGCTCGATGAATTCCGCGCCTTCCCATTGCACCGGGTCCTGCAGGGGCGCGTGGGTCGGACGCAACCACAGACGAGGCGTCTCGGCGGTCATGCGTCCGGCTTGCGCAATGCTTGCGCGGCGGTCCCTGGCGCACACACCCGCCTGTGTGGTGTGATCGCGCACGCGCTGCCGGTACCGGGGCGAGGACCACCAGACCACCCAGCCCAGCAGAGTGCCCAGCGAATGGATCCATCTCAAGGGCAGGCGCGAGAGCCAGCCGACCAGAGCGCGCATCTTCGTATACTTGGCGGGTCGCCGAGTTAAGGACAACTTGCGGGGCGATGCGGCCGGAATCGGCCGTCGGGACCGGGCCTTTCGGCCAAGCCCCGAATACCGCTAAAGCGTCGCCGCTTTCCAGGGCACCCTGAACGGCCACGCCGATTCAACCCAACCTGGAGCACACAAGTGGCAAGAGATTATCTGTTCACCTCCGAATCGGTCTCCGAAGGGCACCCGGACAAGGTTGCCGACCAGATCTCGGACGCGATCCTCGACGCGATCTTCACGCAGGACCCGCGCTCGCGCGTGGCTGCCGAGACGCTGTGCAACACGGGCCTGGTGGTGCTGGCCGGCGAGATCACGACCAACGCGCATGTCGACTACATCCAGGTCGCGCGCGACACGATCAAGCGCATCGGCTACGACAACACCGAGTACGGCATCGACTACAAGGGCTGCGCCGTCATGGTCTGCTACGACAAGCAGTCCAACGACATCGCTCAGGGCGTGGACCACGCGAGCGACGACCACCTGAACACCGGCGCCGGCGACCAGGGCCTGATGTTCGGCTACGCCTGCGACGAGACGCCCGAGCTGATGCCCGCGCCGATCTACTACGCACACCGCCTGGTGGAGCGCCAGGCCCAGTTGCGCAAGGACGGGCGCATGCCCTACCTGCGCCCGGACGCGAAGAGCCAGGTGACGATGCGCTATGTCGACGGCAAGCCGCACTCGATCGACACCGTGGTGCTGTCGAGCCAGCACGCGCCCGAGTGGAGCCTGGGCCCGAAGATGAAGCCCGAGTTCGTCGAGGCCGTGGTCGAGGAGATCATCAAGCCGGTGCTGCCAGCCGAGTGGCTGAAGGACACGCGCTACCTCGTCAACCCGACCGGCCGCTTCGTCGTCGGCGGCCCGCAGGGCGACTGCGGCCTGACCGGGCGCAAGATCATCGTCGACACCTACGGCGGCGCCTGCCCGCACGGCGGCGGCGCGTTCTCGGGCAAGGACCCGTCCAAGGTCGACCGGTCGGCCGCTTACGCGGCGCGCTACGTGGCCAAGAACATCGTCGCCGCCGGCCTGGCCCGGCAGTGCCAGATCCAGGTGGCGTACGCGATCGGCGTCGCGCGCCCGATGAACGTGACGGTCTACACCGAGGGCACGGGCGTGATCCCCGATGAGCAGATCGCGGCGCTCGTCAACGAGCACTTCGACCTGCGCCCCAAGGGCATCATCCAGATGCTGGACCTGCTGCGCCCGATCTACCAGAAGACCGCCGCCTACGGTCACTTCGGCCGTGACGAACCGGAGTTCACCTGGGAGCGCACCGACAAGGCGCCGGCGCTGCGTGCGGCGGCCGGGCTCTGAGGTGGGCGCGTCGCTCGCCTGCACCCGCCGGACTGGCCGGATCACCGTTCGATGAGTGCCCTTCAAGGCTATCGTCCGAGCGAGCTGACGGCCGAGCAGGTCCGGGCCACGCGCGGGCCGTTGCTCCTGATCTTCGGCATCGACGCCTGCGGCCACTGCCGCGCCGCGCAGCCGGCGGTGGAGGCGGCGCTGCAGGCCCACCCTGGCCTGCTGGTGCATCAGATCGAGGACGGACCGGGGCGTCGCCTCGGCCGTGCCTTCGGCGTCAAGCTCTGGCCGACGCTGGTGTGTCTGTCCGACGGCGTCGAGGTGGCGCGGTTGGTGCGGCCTAGAGAGGTGGCGCCGGTGGCCCCGGCGTTGGCCGCCATCGACGCCCCGAGCCGCCAGGCGCCGGGGGCCTGAGCCTCTCAGCCGATCGGGCGATCAGGACCAGACATAGATCTCGTCCCGGCCCTCGTCCCAGCCGATGAAGGTGGCCACGACCACCCGCGGCAGCTCGCCGTCGACCCCGGGCACCTCGTGGATGCAGCGAGTGTTGAAGAAGTAGAGGTCGCCGGGCTCGAGGTCGACCGTCACGTTTTCGATGTCGTTCGATCGCGCGTAGTCGTGGAAACTGCGCGTGCGCAGGTAAGGGTCGATCTCGGGTTCCCACAGGCAGCGGTGCAGCGTGCACTGCGCCGACAGGCCGTCGCGCTGCGCGTTCTGCAGCACCAGCACGCCGGCGAACTGGTGCTCGAAGTCGTGGACCGCGTAGTCCGAGCGCTTCTCGCGCAGGCGCACCGAGTCGAAGTGCGGCGCGTAGGTGTAGCCGCCGTAGTGCGCCCGGATGATGGCCGGGCCGTACTCGCGTCCGTCGGGCTCGCGCGCGGTCATGACACGCTTGCCGCCGGCCACCGACTGCAGCGCACCGTACAGCGTCTTCACCGGGTCGTCGCCGCCGGCGAACAGCCGCGCGAACAGCGCGTGCGTCTCCTGGCTGTGCGTGAGGAAGCTGTCCAGGTCCGAGCCGCGGTAGCCCAGGCTGGTGCCGATGTCGATGCGCGCCTTGCCGGTGGACGCCGCCGACTCCCAGGCGTAGCGATTCTCGGCGCTGCGTCCTTCACGGTAGTAGCCCTCGGGGATCGCGCGCTCGCGGAAGGCTTCGGGCGCCGGCTGGCCCGGGTCGTACAGCAGTTCCTCCCGCACCAGGCGACGCATCAGCGCCTGGCAGGCCGTCGGCGCGAAGGCCTGGCGGAACACCAGTGCCGGCACCTCGGCGCTCGCCAGCGCGCGCAGTGGATCGGGGTATCGCTGCAGGATCGTGGCGGCATCGGGCTCGCTGATCTGCCAGGGGGAACGCGTCGTCATCGTGGGGACTCCCGCCCGGTGTGGGCGCTGCGGATGGTCAGGGGCCGAGCCCCCGGTCGCCGCTACGCACGGCGATCGGAAGGAACGATACCGACCTCCGGGCTGCAGTCTATGCGGCAGCGCTTGCCAGTGGCGCGCGGCGCGGACCGTGCGATGTTTCGCGCGCGCACGGGACGGGTCCGATGCGCGGGCTCCGCACGCGCAGCCGCGTCGCGTTCTTCGCGAACGCCGGGTGCCGATACGGGGCTGGGATGCTCTCAGGCCCTCAGCCCGGCCCGTCGAGCAGCATTTCTTCCTGCCGGGCGAGGGCCCCGGTTGCGCACAGGTCCGTCGCATGGGCCAGCGCCCAATCCCCGGTGCTGGCGTGCGCGTGCCGGCCATGCGCACCCCACAGGCCCTGCAGGAGTGGGGTGGCCTCCGCCCAGGCCCGGAAGGCTTCCACGGCCTGCGAACGCTCCTCCATCAGGTGGTACTTGATCAGCACGCGCGCGGCGTGGCGGGCGTGGCGCCGCGGGTCGGCCCGGAAACCTGCCAGCCGGGCGCGGGCGCGGTCGAGCGCGCCTTCGACGTCGGTGAAGGGCCGCCCGTGCCCGGGCACGACCACCTGCACGGGCAGGGCCGCGATCTGTTCCAGCACCTGGGCGACGTCGTCGAAGCCGGGCTCGCCCGCGACCTCGGGGAAGACGACGCCGAAGCCGTGCTCCCACAGCGCGTCGGCCGAGAGCAGGACGCCGGCCTCGCGGTCGAAGAGCATCACCGAGTCCGGGTCGTGCCCGGGGGCAGGCAGCACTTCCCAGCGGCGGCCGCCGGCGATGAAGGCGCCCTCGCGCGGCAACTCGCCCTGCGCGCCGTAGCGCGCGATGCGCTGGCCGGTGTCGCGGTAGGTCAGGCGCCGGTCGTCCCAGGCGCGCACCGGCTGCGCCATCCCGGGGGCCACCCAGATCGGCGCGCCATGCACGGCCTGCAGTGCCGCATTGCCGCCGCAGTGGTCGGAATGCAGGTGGGTGTTGACGATACGCGCCAGCGGCGCCCCTCGCAGCGCGTGCGCCACCAGCGCACAGGTCTGCTCGGCGTGGTTGACGTGGCCGGTGTCGACCAGCACCGCTCCGTCTTCGCCCGGGGCGGCGTGGATGAGGATGTTGTTGGATGACAGCCAGCCGCGCTCGAGGACGGTCAGGCCGTCGAGGGCGGGGTGGCCAGGCGAAGCGATGACCGCGGCTGTGGTCGGTGCAGGGGTGGCGGGCATGGTCGGGAGGGGGGTGTGGTCGGCGGGCCGCCAGGAGGTCAGATCCTCACGCAGGGCGGCCGGGCCGCGGCGGCGGCGTCACCGGCCGTTGGAAGGCTGCCAGCACCGCGCCCAGCGCCAGCGCGACGGCGCTGAGCGCGAAGCCGCGCTCGAGCCCGCCCGGCCCGTCGGCCACCCAGCCGACGACGCTGGGGCCGACGATCTGCCCCGCGGCGAAGACGATGGTGAAGGCGGCGATGCCCGCCGGCCAGGCGGCCGGCTCGGCGTTGTGCCGCACCAGCGCCGTCGTCGAGGCGACGACCGACAGGAAGACGGCCCCGAACAGCGCCCCCGAGGCAAAGGCGGCCGCCACCGGCCCGCCCAGCAGCGGCAGCGCCGTGGCCAGCGCGAGCAGCGCGTTCAGCAGCGCCAGCGGCAGCCCGCCGCGGTGCCGCTGCAGCAGCCCCGCCCACAGCCAGGACGAGGCCACCACGCCCACGCCCAGCAGGGCGTAGAAGGCGCTGACCGTGCCCGCCGCGTGACCTTGCTCGCGCAGCAGCGTGATGACGAAGGTCATGTAGCCGATGTAGCCGATGCCGAACAGGCCGTAGCCTGCCAGACCGAAGGCATAGGGGCGCCAGGCGAAGGCGGCGCGCGGCGCACCGGGGGTGGGCGGCGCCGTCAGCGAGCGCGTGCCCCGCGCGGCCGCCAGCCCGAACAGCGCCGACAGCAGCCCGACGGCCACCCAGCCGCCCGGCCAGCCCGCGGCCGGGATCTCCAGCAAGGGTGGCAGGCCGAGGGCCGAGGCCACGATGCCCAGCCCCACGCCGCCGTAGTACACGCCCAGCACCAGCCCGGCGTGCACCGGCGCGCGCTGCGCCAGCCGTGCGGCCAGCAGCCCGCCGCCGACGAAGCCGGCCGCGCTGGCCGTCCCGGCGGCAAACCGGACCGCGTACAGCAAGGCATCGGCGCGCGCCGCGCCGTGCAAGGCCAGCAACCCTGCCGACAGTGCCACGCCCGCGAGCATGAAGCGCCGCGCGTCCAGGCGCGCCAGCAGCCGCGGCGCCAGCAGCGCGCCCGCCAGGTAGCCTGCCGCATTGGCCGTGTTCATCGCCCCGGCGGTGAAGTAGCTCCAGGCCAGATCGGCGCGCATCGGCGGCAGCAGCAGCGCGTAGGAGAAGCGTGCCAGCCCGAGCGCTACCGCCGCCGCGAGCGACAGCGACGCGGCGGTCAGCAGCACCTGGCGCAGCGGCTGCGCCGGGGCGGCGGTCGCGCCCGCGGCCGGTGTCACGGCCCGGTCCTCACCTGGAAGCGCTCAGCCGTTCCAGAAAATCCTGCAATCGCGCTGGACGCCGATGCGGGCGAGTCCCGACCCTGGGGTGTGCGCGCCTGCAGCAGCGCCTGCGCGAGTTCGGCAAACCCCTCGCCCCGCTCGCCAGATGTGATCCAGGCCGGCCAGTGCGCCAGCTCGGCCGCGAAGCGCATCAGGTTGGCCACGCCGACGCTGGCAGGGAAGCGCTCGAACATGACCTGGTCGTTGGTCGAGTCGCCAACGTAGACCCAGCGCGCGAGCTCGGGCTCGAGCTCGCGTCCGAACAGCCGGCGCAGCATCCACTGCGCGCCGCTCCACTTCGAGTGCGTGCCGTACCAGCCGTTGACGTGGATCGAGCTGACGGTGGCCGTCATGCCCTCCGCGCGCATCAGCGCGACGACGTGGGCGATGGTGTCGGGCGCGAGCGTGGTGAACTCGCTGTGGTCGACGGCGATGTCGGTCAGGCGCCCGGCGCTGTCGCGCGCGAGCGTCGCACCGGGGACCTCGCGCAGGATGCGCACGGCGGTGGCCTGCAGGCGGCGCGCGTTCGCCGCGCGGGTGGCGGCGTCCTGCGCGAACTCGGTGCGCACCGTGTCGCCCTCGCGCAGCAGCGCCACTGCGCCGTTCTCGGCCACGATGGCCGCCACCGGCCAGTCGCGCGCGAAGGGCAGGCTCCAGCCGTGCGGGCGGCCGGTGATCGCCACCACCGCGATGCCCGCGGCGTCCAGCGCGCGCAAGGCCTCCAGCGCCACCGGCTCGATCGCGCCGTCGCGCGTGAGCGTGTCGTCGATGTCGGTCATGACACCGACGATGCCGGCGCGCGCGCCCGCCGGCCAGCCGGCCAGCGGCAGGGGCTTGGGGGGCGGGGCGGTCGGTCTGGTCATCTGGGTGGGGATTCTGCGGCAGCCCGTTGATCCCGGCAGCGACCTTCCCGACCGTGCAAGGGTTTGCGCCGACGTTCCCGGTGCTGTCGATGCCGGCATTGACAACAAAGCTTACACTCAGGCTGAATTCTGTCCAGTACCGGCACTCGATGGGCACTCTCGCCATACGCAACCTCGACGACGCGCTCAAGCTCAAGCTGCGCATGCGCGCTGCAGCGCGCAACCGCTCGATGGAGGAAGAGGCGCGGCAGATCCTCCGCGCCGCGCTCGAGGGGCCTGCGCCCGTCGCGGCGCCGGACCTGGGCGCGCGCATCCGCGCCCGCTTCGCTGCGCTTGGAGACGTCGAGCTCGACCTGCCGCCGCGCGAACCCGTGCGCGAGCCGCCGGATCTTCCCGACACCGCTGCCGCCCGGGGCGATTGAGCGGCCGGTTCTTTCCCGTGGGATTCCTGCTCGACACCAACGTCCTGTCCGAGATGCTGCGCGGGCGTCCCGCCGCTGCGGTCGGCGAGTGGTTCGCCGGCCTGCCGGGAGACAGCCTCTTCGTCAGTGTCGTGACGCAGGCCGAGATGATGCTCGGGGCACGTCTGCTGCCTGCGGGCAGGCGCAGGGCGGCGCTGGAGGCCGCGCTCGAGGCGATGTTCGCCGAGGAGTTCTCATCCCGTGTGCTGCCCTTCACCCCGCAGGCCGTGCCCGCCTACACCGACATCGTCGCCCGGCGGCGGGCTGCCGGGCGACCGATCGCCCAGTTCGACGCCCAGATCGCCGCCACCGCGCGCAGCGCCGGCTTGCGACTGGCCACCCGCAACACGCGCGATTTCGAGCTCTGCGGCGTCGAGGTCGTCAATCCCTGGGACCCCGCGTGACCGACTGCGGGTCAGCCCATTCCCAGCCGCGCACCTGCACGCACCACGCTCCGTGACCCTTCCCCAGGAACTCATCCGCACCAAGCGCGACGGCGCCGCGCTGACGACGGCGCAGGTCGAGGCCTTCGTGCGCGGGCTGGTCGACGGCGGCTTCAGCGACGCCCAGGTCGGGGCGATGGCGATGGCCATCGTGCTGCGCGGCATGGACACGGCCGAGACCGCGGCGCTGACGGCGGCGATGACACATTCGGGCACGGTGCTGGACTGGCGCGGCGCCGGCCTGCCCGCCGGCCACGGCCCGATTGTCGACAAGCACTCCACCGGCGGCGTGGGCGACAAGGTGAGCCTGATGCTCGCGCCGCTGCTGGCGGCCTGCGGCGCCGTGGTGCCGATGATCAGTGGCCGCGGCCTGGGCCACACCGGCGGCACGCTGGACAAGCTGGAGGCCCTGCCCGGCTACGGCGTCACCCCGCCGCAGGCGCAACTGGTGGCGGCGCTGCGCGCGGCCGGCTGCGCCATCGTCGGCGCGAGCGAGCGCGTGGCGCCGGCCGACCGGCGCCTGTACGCCATCCGCGACGTCACGGCCACGGTGGAGAGCCTGCCGCTGATCACCGCGAGCATCCTGAGCAAGAAGCTCGCGGCCGGGCTGCAGGCGCTGGTGATGGACGTCAAGGTCGGCAACGGCGCCTTCATGGCCACGCCCGGGGCGGCGCGCGAACTGGCGCTCAGCCTGGAGCGCGTGGGCCGCGCCGCCGGCCTGCCCACGGTGGCGCTGCTCACCGGCATGGACGAGGTGCTGGGCCACCACGCCGGCAACGCGTTGGAGGTGGCCGAGGCCCTGGCCTTCCTGACCGGCTGTTGGCCCGCGGGTTGGGGCGGCGAGGGCGTAGCCGCGCCGCCCCCGCGCGAGCCGCGGCTGCTGTCGGTGACGCTGGCGCTGGCGGACCGGGCGCTGCAGCTCTCGGGCCTGTGCGCGACGCCGGCGCAGGCGCGCGAGCGCTCGCAGCGCGCGCTGGACGATGGCTCGGCCGCCGAACACTTCGCGCGCATGGTGGCGGCGCTGGGCGGCCCTGCCGACGTGCTGCGCGACGCGCGCCTGCCGCGCGCCCCGGTGTGCCTGCCCGTGCCCGCGCTGCGTGCCGGCTGGGTGGCGGCGATGGACACGCGCGCGCTTGGGCTGGCCGTGGTGGAACTTGGCGGCGGCCGCCGCCGCCCGGGCGACCGCGTGGACCCGCGCGTCGGCCTCGCCGGCGTGCGCCACGTCGGCCAGCGCATCGAGGCGGGGGAGTCGCTGGCCTGGGTGCACGCGGCCGACGAGGCTGCGGCCGCGCACGCGGCCTGCGCCGTCGCCGCCGCGTTCAGCCTGGGCGAGGTGGCCTGCGCGCCGACGCCCGCCGTGATCGGCGAGGTCGACGCGGCCGCCTGAAGACCCCCGCACGGCCCGCAGATGCCCGGCAGGGCCTGCGGCCGCGCGCTTCAAGCCCCTTTCGCCTTGCCTGGCGCCCCTCGCCTTCCAGGGGGAGGAGGCCTCGCCATCACGGTGCCGGCTGGCACACTGCACGACCTGTCTCCGTCGCCCGTGCAAGCCGTGCCCCCCATGCCCGCCCCCATCGTCAAGATCTGCTGCATCGCCAGCGTCGAGGAAGCCCTGCTCGCGCTCGGGGCCGGGGCGAGGGCGCTCGGGCTGGTCTCGGCCATGCCCAGCGGACCTGGTGTGATCGACGACGAGGCCATCGCCGCGATCGCCACGGCGGTGCGTCGGCACGCGCCCGGGGCCGACACCTTCCTGCTGACGGCCCGCACCCACGCCGAGGCCATCGCCGAGCAGCACGCCGCGGCCGGCACGACAACGCTGCAGCTCGTCGACCACGTGCCGCACGAGGAACTGCGGCGCCTGCGTGCGCTGCGCCCGCAAGCGCGGCTGGTGCAGGTGATCCACGTGCGTGACGCCGACGCGCTGGAAGAGGCCCGCGCCGCCGCACCCCTCGTGGACGCGCTGCTGCTCGACAGCGGCAACCCTGCACTTGCGGTCAAGGAGCTCGGCGGTACCGGCCGCACACACGATTGGGCCGTCAGCCGCCGCATCCGCGACGCGGTGCATCCGCTGCCCCTGTTCCTTGCTGGCGGCCTGCATGCCGGCAACGTGGCCGAAGCCATCGCCACTGTCCGGCCGCACGGGCTGGACCTGTGCAGCAAGGTGCGCACCGAGGGCCGGCTCGATCCGGTCAAACTCGCAGCGTTCATGGGTGCGGTGACAGGCGGCGCAAACCTGGCCTGAATCGCGGCAGCCTGGTTGACAGTGCGCTGCGCCTGTCCCCCGACGAACCGGGTGCCCGGACGATCAGGGTACGCGGGGGACGACGCTTCCCCCATTCGGATCGCCCAGCCACCTGCGACGGCGGTCGTTTAGAAGGCCCTGATTCAGGGCTGGTGTGAAGTGCTATGTGCTGCGCCCGGACGTTTCGCTGTCGGCCGCCACCACGCAACCGCTGATGCGCCAGCCGACGTCGGCTTGCCGCTCCAGCAGGTAGGTGGCCCGCCAGAGGCGTCCTTCGCGGTCGCGCACTTGCACGACCTGCAAGACCTGCATGGCCCGCTGGGTCGCGGGCGAGGGCTCGTCGGACTCGTCCCGCGTCTGCGCCCTGAAGAAGGACACGGCGGCGGGCCGTATCAGCATCGGGTAGCCCGCCCGCACCATGGCCATGAAGGTGGCCGCATCGCCGAACCTGGCGCGGATGCCTGTCGAGGCGTGGGCGTACGCGCGCTCGGGGTCATCCTCGGCGAAGGCTTCAAGCTGGGATTCGATGACGTTTCGAACGGCGCTGGCGTCCGGCTCGGCCAACACCGCCGCCCCTGCCGTGACCTGTGTGAGCAACCCGAACAAGGCGATGCACCCGAGCCACCTTCGCAGCAGTGCCTGCACCGCGGCGCGGCCCGCCAGATTGCGGCTCATGAATGGCCCCCGGCAGGCAGGGCCAGTCGATCCGCACGATCGGTGACTTCAGGCGCCGGAGCAGGTGCCAGCGGCGCCTGGCACATCTTCTGGCCATCCCACTGCTGACCGCACCAGCAGCGGCCTTCGGTGTCGATGATGCAGGTACCGCTGCCGCAGCAGCGTGGGTCGTCAATCATTCAGCACTCCTGATCAGGTCACGCAGCCCGCCTCGCGACCGCTCCGCATGGCTTCGCACCATGCCCGCCGTCCGCGGATCCGCATGAATCCACCACAGTATCTGTAGAAACCGCGCCAAGCGCTGGGCGCCGGATATCCGCCACGAAGATCGAGCCCTGCGCTCACCGTTCAATTCGACGCCTGGGCTCTGCGCGGACAGATGCGCAGGCGGGTGACGCTCGCGGAGGTCTCCTGCGGCACGGCGCTGGAAGCGGCGCCGCCCGCGGGTGTGCTCTCAGCGTTCCCCCTTGCGATACGGCTTCATCAGCGCCTGCGGGTAGGCCGCGCGCCGCGCCACCAGCACGAGGGCGATGATGGCCATCGCATAGGGCAGCATCAGGTAGAGCTGGTAGGGCAGCTCGACGCCGAGCACGCCGCCACCGGCCTGCTGCAGGCGCAGTTGCAGCGCGTCAAAGAAGGCGAACAGCACCGCGCCCAGCAGTGCCTTGCCCGGCCGCCACGAGGCGAAGACGACCAGCGCCACGCAGACCCAGCCGCGGCCGTTGACCATGTTGAAGTAGAAGGCGTTGAAGGCCGCCAGTGTCAGAAAGCCGCCGGCCATGCCCATCAGCGCCGAGCCGGCGGCGATGGCGCCGATGCGCAGGCCGGCCACGCTCAGGCCCTGGCCCTCGGCCGCGGCCGGGTTCTCGCCCACCATGCGCAGCGCCAGGCCGAGCGGCGTGCGGTACAGCACCCAGGCGATGGCCGGCACCAGCGCCAGCGCCAGCAGGGTCAGCGGGGTCAGCGACTGCAGCACCGGCACGGGCAGCCAGGTCATGGGCTCGAAGGTTTCCACGGTGGGCGGGCTGTCGACCTTGGGAAAGCTCACGCGGTAGGCGTAGCTGGCCAGGCTGGTGGCCAGCAGCGTGATGCCCAGGCCCGAGACGTGCTGCGACAGCGACAGCGACACCGTCAGCCAGCCGTGCAGCAGCCCGAAGACCAGACCGATGAGGCCCGCCACGGCCACGCCCGTCCAAAGCCCGGCGCCCTGGTACACCGCGAGCCATCCGGCGAAGGCCCCGGCCACCATGATGCCTTCGATGCCCAGGTTCAGCACGCCGGCGCGCTCGCACAGCAGCACGCCCAGTGTGCCCAGGATCAGTGGGGTGGCGATGCGCAGCACCGCCACCCAGAAGGGGGCGGACAGCAGGAGTTCGAGGGTTTCGCTCATGGCGGGTGTGAGGTGGCCCGGGGTCACCAAAGGGTGACGAGCCGGCTGCGGCGGATGTTGCCGTCGCGCGTGGCCAGGGGCAAGCCGTGGGCGCGTGCGGTCGCGACGATCAGGCGGTCGGCCGGGTCGCCATGAAAGCGGTCGGGCAGTGCATCGACTGCCAGCACCACGGCCGCGTCCAGGGGCAGGATCCTCACGGTTTCGGGCGCGGCGGCCAGCGGCAGCCAGCGGGCCAGGGAAGTCGACAGGGTCAGGCGTCCCTTGCAGGCGAGCGTCTGCGCCTCCCACAGGCTGATCGCGGCCAGCGCGGGTGGCCGCCCACTGGCGACGAGGTCGTCCAGCCGACGGCGGTCTCGTCCGCCCAGGTCCTCCTGGCCCAGCAGCCACCAGAGCCAGACGTGCGTGTCCAGCAGGACCGGCGCCTCCATCGTGGGCAGGTTCAGCGCAAGGCCTCGAAATCGGAGGCCTCGAGAACCGATTCGCCTGGGGCGGCCTCCAGGCGACCTGTGCCGAGCAGCCGTTGCCAGGGGGGCACGCCCGAATCGGCGCTAGTGGTGGGTACCAGCCGGGCGACCACCTTGCCCCGACGCACGAGATCCACCGGCCTGCCGCCCGTCTCGACCTGTCGGATCAGGTCCAGGCAGTGGGCCTTGAAGTGCGTGACGCTGACGGATCTGACAGCATCGGAAATGGTCATTTCGGCCTCCAAAGTGGTCATGAATTCTACGCGAGACCGCTTTGATTCATCGATGGGCGCACGGGCGCGTCCTGCCCGAGCACTCAGGCGCGCCGCACGCGGTACTGCGTCAGCATCGTCGCCACCAGCATCGAGATCAGCGCCACGGCGACGATGACGTCGGCGATGTAGGTGGGCACGTTGACGGCGCGGCTCATGCTGTCGGCACCCACCAGGATGCCGGCGACGAAGACCGCTGCCGCGACGACGCCCAGCGGGTTCAGCATGGCCAGCATCGCGATCACGATGCCGCTGTAGCCATAGCCCGGGCTCATGTCCAGCGTGACGTAGGACGCGCGGCCGGCCACCTCCACCGCCCCGGCCAGGCCGGCCAGCGCGCCTGACAGCAGTGCCACCTTGACGGTGACCCAGCCCACCGGCATCCCTGCGAAGCCCGCCGCGCGGGGGCCGGAGCCGACGGCGCGAATCTCGAAGCCGGTGGTCATGCGCTGCAGCAGCACCCAGGTGGCCACGGCCAGGCCCAGCGCGATCAGCAGCCCGGTGTGCACGCGGCTGCGCTCGATCAGGCGGTCGAGCTGCATCGCATCCTGCAGCGCCACGCTTTGCGGCCAGCCCATGGCCGTCGGGTCCTTCATCGCGCCGTCCAGCAGCGCTGAGATGCCCAGCAGGACGATGAAGTTCAGCAGCAGCGTGGTGACGACCTCGTCCACGCCCAGGCGCGCCTTCAGCAGCGCCGGGCCCAGCAGCAGCAGCGCACCGGCGGCCATGGCGGCTGCGATCATCAGCGGGAACAGCAGAGCGGGCGGCCACTCCAGGCCCGTGCCGCCGTGCAGTCCTCCCACGGCCACCGCAGCCAGCGCGCCGGCGTAGAGCTGGCCCTCGGCGCCGATGTTGAACAGGCGCGCGCGGAAGGCCACCGCGGCGGCGAGCCCGGTGAGGATCAACGGCGTGGCGCGCGTCAGCGTCTCGGTCAGCGCGAAGCGCGAGCCGAAACCGCCCTCGAGCAGGAGCGCGTAGGCGCGCCCGACCGGCGCGCCAGCCCAGGCCACGAGCGCGGAGGTGACGAGCAGCGTGAAGGCGATGGCTGCCAGCGGCGCGCCCAGCAGCAACGCGCGCGGCACGCGGGGGCGGCGTTCAAGTCGCATCGTGGGCCTGCCGTTCGTCGGTGGAAGAGGGCGCGGCGGTTGAGGCCTCGGCAGTCCCCCTTCTATCCGAACCGTCCTTCCCGAGGGGAGGCGGGTCATGGGGGTTGTCGACGCGGCCACCGGCCATCGCCAGACCGATCGACGCCAGCGTCCAATGCGCGGCAGGTCGGGCCGCGGTCAGCCGGCCGAGGTGCATGACGGCGATGCGGTCGGCCAGCGCGAAGATCTCGTCCAGATCCTCGCTGATCAGCAGCACCGCGCTGCCAGCGGCGCAGGCATCCAGCAGTTGCTGGTGCACGTAGGCCACGGCGCCCACGTCCAGGCCCCAGGTGGGCTGGTTGGCGACGATCAGGCGGGGTGTCCCGGCCGGCGGGACCCTGGCGTCCGCCGGGGCCTTGCCGGACGCGCCGTCCACGCCTGCAGGCTCGGCCATGCCTGCGCCGGCGGGCGCCATCAGCGCCCGGCCGAGGATCAGTTTCTGCATGTTGCCGCCCGACAGCGAGCGCGTGACGGTGTCGACGCCGCCGCCTTCGGTGCCACGCACGTCGTAGCGGCTGATCAGGGCCTGTGCGTGCGCCCGCGCCGCGCCGCGCCGCACGAAGCCGGCGCGCGCGAACGCCGGGCTGGCATAGCGTTCGAGCACCGCGTTCTCCCACAGCGGCAGGTCGCCCACCACGCCCACGGCATGACGGTCCTCGGGGATGCGCGCCACCCCGGCCTGCACCGCCGCGCGCGGCCGCGGCGGCAGCGGCCGACCCAGCACGCGCACTTGCCCGGCGGCGAGCACGCGCTCGCCGCACAGCACCTCGGCCAGCGCCGCCTGCCCGTTGCCGGCCACGCCGGCCACGGCCAGCACCTCGCCGGCACGCAGCGTCAGGTCGACACCATCCAGCAGTAGGCGCGGGCCCGCACCGCGCACGGTGGCGCCACGCAGCTCGCAGACCGCCTGCGGAGCCGTGCCCTGGATGGCGTCCCTGGGTCGTGCCGAGGCGTTCGCACCCGCGTCGGGTGCGTGACCTGACGCCTGCCGCACGGCCGGCGCCACGGCGCGGCCCACCATGGCCTCGGCCAGGTCCTCCTTACGTGCGCCGGCAGCCGACAGTTCCGCCACCAGCCGGCCGCCGCGCAGCACCGCGACGCGGTCGGACACGCGCAGCACCTCGTCGAGCTTGTGGCTGATGAAGATCACGCCCAGCCCGCGCGCCACCATCTGCGCCAGCGTCGCGAACAGCGACTCGCTCTCCTGCGGCGTCAGCACCGCGGTCGGTTCGTCCAGGATCAGGATGCGGGCGCCGCGGAACAGCGCCTTCAGGATCTCCACCCGCTGACGCTCGCCCACCGAGAGCTCGCCCACGCGGGCGTCGGGGTCGACGTGCAGTCCGAAGTCGCGGGCGGCGTCCAGCAGGCGCTGCCGCGCGGCGGCGCGACGTGAGAAGGGCTGCCACAGCGGCTCGGTGCCCAGCATCACGTTGTCGAGCACGCTCAGGTTGTCGGCCAGCGTGAAGTGCTGGTGCACCATGCCGATGCCCGCAGCCAGCGCAGCCTTGGGCTGGCCCGGTGGCAGCGGCTGGCCGAAGACCTCGACCGTGCCCGCGTCCGCCACGTAGTGCCCGAACAGGATGGACACCAGCGTGCTCTTGCCCGCGCCGTTCTCGCCCAGCAGTGCCAGCACCTCGCCGGCCGCCAGGTCCAGCGAGATGGCATCGTTGGCCACCAGCCCGCCGAAGCGCTTGGTGATGCCGCGCAGGCGCAGGACGGGCGTCATGCGCGCCGGGATTCCGACGTCACTTGGCCGTCGGCTTGGGCTGGTTGTCGTCGATCTTGACGCTGGCCTTGCCGTCATAGATCGCCTTTTCCTTGGCCCGTACCTTGGCCACCAGGTCGGCCGGGATCTTCTTCTCGAAGGTGCCCAGCGGCGACAGCTCCGAGCCCTTGTACTTCATCATCGAGTACTGGCCGTAGTCCTCGGCCTTGAACTTGCCTTCCTTGACGGCCTTGAGCGCGCGGTCGATCGTCGGCTCCATGTTCCAAAGCGCCGAGACGACGACGGTGTCGGGGTAGTCCTTCTGCGTGTCGATCACGTTGCCGATGGCCAGGATCTTGCGCTCCTTGGCGGCGTCGCTGACACCGAAGCGCTCGGCGTACATCACGTCGGCGCCCTTGTCGATCATCGCGAAGGCGGCTTCCTTGGCCTTGGGCGGGTCGAACCAGCTGTTGATGAAGGTCACCATGAACTCGACCTTCGGGTTGACCTCCTTGGCGCCGGCCATGAAGGCGTTCATCAGGCGGTTGACCTCGGGGATGGGGTAGCCGCCGACCATGCCGATCTTGTTGGACTTGCTCATGCCGCCGGCGATCATGCCGGTGAGGTAGGCGGGCTCCTGGATGTAGTTGTCGAAGACGCTGAAGTTCGGCGCCTGCGGCTTGCCCGAGGAACCCATCAGGAAGCTGACCTTGGGGTAGTCCTTGGCGACCTTGCGCGCCGCGGCCTCGACGGCGAAGGACTCGCCGACGATCAGCGTGTTGCCCTGCTCCGCGTACTGGCGCATCACGCGCTCGTAGTCGGCGTTGGCGACGTTCTCGCTGAAGACATACTCGATCTCGCCGCGCGCCACGGCCGCCTTCAGCGCCTTGTCGATGCGGCTGACCCACTGCTGCTCCACCGGCACGGTGTAGATGGCGGCGACCTTCATCTTCGCCTGGGCGAAGGCGGGCGAGGCGCCGGACGCCAACGCGGCAGCCGTGGCGAGCGTGAGGGTCAGGGTGTGACGACGGGTCAGGGACATGGAGGAACTCCTTCGGGGATGACGGCTGTGTGACGAAGCCGAACGCGTATTTGACAACAGTGCGAGCCCAAGCAAGGCACGTTCCAGGGCTCGGATGAGACACGTGGCGGCGCGCACGCCGCGCCTGGGCGCAGAGCCTGCGGTTGCGATCCTGTGTGGCCGGGCAGCCACGCCCGGCTCCCTAGAATGCAGATCGAGTGCACGCTGCTGGAGCGGGCCATCCACCTGCTTCCTGCCGCATCGCCGTGTCGACCCTGTCAGCCCTGTCAGCCCTGTCCCCCCTGGACGGCCGCTACGCCGCCCGCCTGAACACCCTGCGCCCGCTGCTCAGCGAATTCGGCCTGATGCACCGGCGCGTGCAGGTCGAGGTGGAGTGGTTCATCGCGCTGTCGGATGCGGGCTTTGCCGAGTTCGCGCCGCTGTCGTCTGAGGCGCGCGCCTTCCTGCGTGGCTTGGTCAGCGGCTTCGGCGAGGCCGACGCGCAGGCCATCAAGGACATCGAGCGCACCACCAACCACGACGTCAAAGCCGTGGAGTACTGGCTCAAGCGCCGCTTCGAGGGCCGCGCGGAGTTGGTGGCGGCGCAGGAGTTCGTGCACTTCGCCTGCACCAGCGAGGACATCAACAACACCAGCCATGCGCTGATGATGCAGGCCGCGCGCGCGCAGGTGCTGCTGCCGGCGCTGGATGCCATCGTCGAGCGCATGGCCGCGCTCGCGCACGCCCACGCCGCGCTGCCCATGCTGGCGCGCACGCACGGGCAGACCGCGAGCCCCACCACTGTGGGCAAGGAGGTGGCCAACGTCGTGGCGCGGCTGCGCACGGCGCGCGCGCGCATCGCCGCGGTGCCGCTGCCGGCCAAGATGAATGGCGCGGTGGGCAACTACAACGCCCACCTCGCCGCCTGGCCCGGTTTCGACTGGGAAGCCTTCAGCCGGCGCGTCGTCGAGCAGCAGCTCGGCCTGGCCTTCAACCCCTACACCATCCAGATCGAGCCGCACGACGGCATCGCCGAACTGTTCGATGCGGTGGCGCGCTGCAACACCGTGCTGGTCGACTGGTCGCGCGACGTGTGGGGCTACATCTCGCTGGGCTACTTCCGGCAGAAGACGAAGCCGGGCGAGGTCGGCTCGAGCACGATGCCGCACAAGGTCAACCCGATCGACTTCGAGAACGCCGAGGGTAATTACGGCCTGGCCAACGCGCTGCTCGCGCACATGAGCCAGAAGCTGCCGGTCAGTCGCTGGCAGCGCGACCTGACCGACTCCACCGTGCTGCGCAACATGGGCGTGGCCTTCGGCCACACGGTGCTGGCGCACGACAGCCTGGCGCGCGGCCTGGACAAGCTGCAGGTTGACGAGGCGCGCCTGGCTGCCGACCTGGACGGCGCCTGGGAGGTGCTGGCCGAGGCCGTGCAGACGGTGATGCGCCGCCACGGCCTGCCCGAGCCTTACGAGCAGCTCAAGGCCTTCACGCGCGGTCAGCCGATGACGCGCGAGCTGATGCGCGGCTTCATCGACGGCCTGGCCCTGCCGCCGGCCGAGAAGCAGCGCCTGCTGGCGATGACGCCGGCCGATTACACCGGCGCCGCGGCGGTGCTTGCGCGCCGGGTGTGAGGGGTGCAATGACGAGCCCGTTCACCGACCAACTCCGCGCCGCCGAGACGCGCCACCGTTCCATGCTCTGCGTCGGGCTCGACCCCGAGCCGGCAAAGTTCCCGGGCGACTGGAAGGGCGATGCCGCGCGCATCTTCGCCTTCTGCGCCGCCATCGTCGACGCAACCCGGGATCTGGTGTGCGCCTACAAGCCGCAGATCGCCTATTTCGCGGCGTATCGCGCCGAAGACCAGCTCGAGCGCCTGTGCGCGCACATCCGGGCGGTGGCGCCGGGTGTGCCGGTGATCCTGGATGCCAAGCGCGGTGACATCGGCGCCACGGCCGAGCAGTACGCGCGCGAGGCCTTCGAGCGCTACCGCGCCGATGCGGTGACGCTGTCGCCCTTCATGGGCTTCGACTCGGTGGAGCCCTTCCTGCGCCACGCCGGCAAGGGCGTGATCCTGCTGTGCCGCACCTCCAACCCGGGCGGTGACGATCTGCAGGCGCAGGTGCTCGATGGGGGCGAGCGCGTCTACGAGCGCATCGCGCGGCTGGCTGCCGGGCCGTGGAACCGCAATGGCGAGGTCGGTCTGGTGGTCGGCGCCACCTACCCGGCCGAGGTGGCGCGGGTGCGCGAGCTCGCGCCGACGCTGCCGCTGCTGATCCCGGGCGTGGGCGCCCAGGGCGGCGACGCCGCGGCCACGGTGCGTGCCGGCTGGCGCGGCACCGTAGGGCAGGACGGTGCTTGGTCGACCACCGGGCCGATCATCGTGAATTCCTCGCGCGCGGTGCTGTACGCCAGCGCGGGAGCCGATTTCGCGCAGGCCGCACGTCGCGTGGCCGAGGCGACACGCGCACAGCTCCTGCCTGTCTGAGCGGCGGAGCCGCTGGACCGCCGAGTCGCTGATTCACTGATTCGCCGAGTCGCCGAGTCGCCGAGCTACCCGCGCGCCGGGGTTGCCGAGCGCTCGAGCTTCCGAGCGTCATCTCCCCTGCCCGGCGTCGGTCCGTCCCGCCCGGTTGTCGGCGCCGCAGGCGATGGGACCGCGATCAGCGCAGCGCGTCCGGGGCTGGCGTCCCGCCATCCCCCGCGGGCGTGGCCCCCAGCACCACGGCCGCGCGGAGGGTGCCGGCGCGGTCGGCACTCGCCGTCAGGGCGATGCGCGTGCCTGACGGCGCGCGCACGGTCCACTCGACCACGCCGCGGTCGGCGGTGACGTCCCGGCGGTTCAGGAAGGCCTGCAGCGAGTTCTTCGGCGCGTGGCCCTCGAGGTGGTCTCCCACCTCGCGCGCCTTGCCGGCGAGCAGTTGCGCGCCCTCGGGCAGGTCGATCGTGCAGACCAGGCCACGCGCGGCCTTGCGCTCGAGCGCGCGGCGCGTGACATAGCTCGGCAGGTAGCCGGCGTTGGCCACCGCCAGGCGCACGCGCCAGGTGTCGGGGCCGAGCGCCGTGGCGTCGGCCTGCAGCAGCTCGAGTTTCGGCAGCGACAGCGCGAGTTGCTCCATCCACCCCGGAAAGCGCGCGGCCTCGCGCTCGCGCAGGTGCGCCGGCGGGTTGCGCCAGAAGTTCATGCGGTCCCAGCCGCCGAGCTCGACGGGGCCGAACTGCGGATGCTCGAAGGGGTACCAGTCGACGTGCGCCTGCCCGCCGCAGGCCTCGTCGCTCCACTTCAGCAGCTTCAGGTCGTCTTCGGGCGGGTGCTCGCGGTACCAGTCGATCCAGGCGTAGTTCTCGATGCCGGCCTCGCGGTTCGGGGCCCAGATCTCCACCGTCCAGAACAGCGCGCCCAGGTGCTCGTAGAGCCAGTCCTGCGTGCCGGTGATGACTTCCTTGGGGTGGTACTTGAAGTCGTGGAAGATGCTGATGGCCGGGTAACCCGTCAGCTGCGAGCCGATGTCGCTGAGCCGCCGGTACTGCCACAGGTCTTCGGGCGTGAAGTCGTCGTCGCTCTGCGTGCCCATCGGGCGCAGGATCACGCCGCTGTGGGTGTGGAAGCTGATCGCCGCGCCGATGTTGGGGTGGCGCGTCACGAAGTCGACCATGGCCCGCACCTCGGGCTCGCTGGTCGGATACGGGCCGGCGCCGGGTTGCTGGAACTCCTGCCGCCAGTAGGCGGGGAAGTTGCGGTTCAGGTCCAGGCCTTCGCGATCGGGGTTGACGCTGTATTTGAGGGTGTCACCGCTGCGCAGCCGTCCTTCGGGGACGATGCGCCAGTAGCGCCCGCCGAACTCGCCGGGCTCGCGCGGGATCATCAGCCGCGGCTCGTCGGGGTGGGCCTTCCAGCTGCCGTGCGCATCGGGCAGGCGCATCATCAGGATGCGGCCGTCCCCGTCGACGTCCTCGATGTCCAGGCCGTCGACGGTGGGCTCGTCCCAGGGGTAGGGCCGCTTGGATGAGCGGATGTGGCGCGGCCGGTCGGCCAGGGCGAGCTCGGCGCCGTCGGGGTTCAGGCGCGGCACCATGTAGACAGTGCGGGTGTCGAGCAGGTGGGTGATGCGCTCGTCTTGTCCGTACTGGTCGGCCAGCCGATGCAGCCAGTACAGGCAGGCCGTGCCTGCGGTCAGCTCGGCGGCGTGGATGTTGCCGTCGACCCAGAAAGCCGGCTTGTCGGTGTCGGCACCGGTGGCCTGCTGGGTGATGATCAGCAGCGCGATGTCCCGGCCCTCGTGGCTGCGGCCCAGGGTGCGCAGCTCGATCAGGCCAGGGCGGGCTTCGGCGTAGGCGCGCAGCAGCCCGAGCAGTTCCTCATGGCGGTAGAAGCGGTCGAAGGATGGGGTGGGCAGGCTGGACATGGGGTGGGCTCGCGTGGGGGGCAGGGCGGGGCCGGGCGGCCCCTGACCCGGACGACCGGGCGGCCGGCCCAGTCACCGGGAACGCCCGGCCCTGGGGCCCGGGTGCCGACCAGCATGCCAGACGCCGGAGCCTCACGACAGAGCAGAAACGCCAAGTCCTCGTGGGGTCGAGATCCCTGTTACCGCTTGCACGGCACGGGGCGCTCTCGAGTCGTCAGCTTGTCAGCAATTTGACCATCCCGCGCCAGGTGATCAACTGGGCCGGCGTGGCCCGCTCCTCGAGCAGGTCGGCCATGCGGTGCCGGA
>Ga0172376_10001968_pt1 | contig 25629 bp, 24 predicted proteins | sample Lak35m_FD_121114 | JGI IMG/M metagenome (GOLD analysis project Ga0172376, IMG submission 121114) | Freshwater microbial communities from Kabuno Bay, South-Kivu, Congo - kab_092012_35m | ecosystem: Environmental > Aquatic > Freshwater > Lake | place: Democratic Republic of the Congo: South-Kivu...
CCTGCAGCGCACTCGCCGACGGACCCGACATCCAGACGCTGACGGCGGCGATCGCCGCGAAGACCGACACGGGGACCCCGATCACCACGGCGACCTCCCTTCGGCGCCGGGTGTGTGAGCCGCGCGGCACGGACGGCATCGCCGGGGTCGGTCAGCCCCTCAGGCAGCGCACGAGCAACGCCATCTCGATGGCACCGACTGCGGCCTCGTCGCCCTTGTTGTCGGTGCCGTCGCCGGCGCGGTCGATCGCCTGCTGCTCGGTGTCGACGGTGAGCACCCCGAACATCACCGGCACGCCGGTGTCGAGTTGGGCCTGTTGGATCCCGCGTGCGGCCTCGGCACAGACGTAGTCGAAGTGCGGGGTGTCGCCGCGGATCACGGTCCCGAGACAGATCACCGCGTCGACCTTGCCGGCATGGGCCAGCACCTTGGCGGCGAGGGGAAGTTCGAACGCGCCCGGCACCCACGACTCGATGATGTCGGCGTCGGCGACACCGAGTCGCGCGAGACCTCGACGCGTGCCGTCACGGAGCCGTCCGACGATGTGGTCGTTGAAGCGCGCCGCCACGATCCCGACGCGCAGGCCACGACCATCGAGGTCGGGTGCGGGCACCCCGGACGATCCCGCCCGCGTCACTTGCCGGCTCCGTCGCCGAACTCGATGAGGTGCCCGAGACGCTCGCGCTTGGTGCGCAGGTACGCCTCGTTCTCGGGGGTGGGCATGGTGTTCAGCGGGACCCTCTCGACCACGCTCAGACCGTAGCCCCCGAGGCCGCCGTACTTGGCCGGGTTGTTGGTCATCAGCCTGATCTGCTCGACCCCGAGGTCGGCCAGGATCTGGGCGCCGATCCCGTACTCGCGGCTGTCGACGGGGAGTCCGAGCTCGACGTTGGCGTCCACCGTGTCGAAGCCGCGGTCCTGCAGCGAGTACGCGCGGATCTTGTGCCCGATGCCGATGCCGCGACCCTCGTGGCCGCGCAGATAGACGATGACCCCGCGTCCCTCCTGCTCGACGAGGTGCATCGCGGCCGCCAACTGCGGCCCACAGTCGCACCTGCGCGATGCGAATACGTCGCCGGTGAGGCACTCGCTGTGCACCCTCACGAGCAGGGGAGCGTCGTCGATCTCGCCCTTGACGAAGGCGAGATGCTCGACCCCGTCGATCGTGGACCGGTAGGCGATGCACTCGAACGAGCCGAAGTCCGTGGGAACCGTCGCCTCGCCCATGCGCTCGACGAGGCGCTCGTGGTGCCGGCGGTAGACGATTAACTCGGCGATCGACGACAGGAGCAAGCCGTGCTCGGCGCAGAACTCGCGCAGTTGCGGGAGGCGCATCATGGTGCCGTCGTCGTTCTGGATCTCACAGATCACCCCTGCCGGCTCGCAGCCGGCGAGGCGTGCCAGGTCGACGGCCGCCTCGGTGTGCCCCGCGCGCTTGAGCACCCCGCCCTGCCGGGCGCGCAACGGGAAGATGTGTCCCGGTCGGGCGAACGCCTTGAATGAGGCGCCCGGGTCTGCGAGTGCGCGCAGGGTCGCGGCGCGGTCGGCCGCACTGATGCCGGTGGTCGTGCCGTCGATCAGGTCGACCGTGTCGGTGAACGCGGTGCGCTGGCTCTCGGTGTTCTGCTCGACCATGAGGGGAAGCCGAAGATCGTCGCAGCGTTCGTCGGTGAGCGGCGCGCACACCACGCCGCTCGTGTGGCGGATGATGAAGGCGAGCTTCTCGGGGGTGGCGAACTGGGCCGACATGATGAGGTCGCCCTCGTTCTCGCGGTCCTCATCGTCGACCATGACCACCATCTCGCCGCGGGCGATGGCCGCGATGACCTCCGAGATCGGGGCGAATCCGTTGTCGCTCATGCCGTGACCGTCCTTTCACGAATCGGTTCGATAATCATCTCGACGTCGCCGTCGAGCACGCGGTGCGACACCAGGGCGCACCTCTGCAGTCCCGCACCCGGGCCGACAACACCCTCTGTGGCCCCACTGAAGAGCCCGGGTGCCGTGTCGTCCCCGCTCACCACGGGTGCCACGTGCAGCACCCAACGGTCGACGAGATCGGCGTCATGGAACATCGTCACCGTGCGGGCGCCACCCTCGAGGAGCACCTGCAGTGCGCCGTCGGCACCGAGGGATCGGAGGAGCTCTGCCGGATCACCGTTCCACTCGAGACACGGGTGCACACGCGCATCGGCCGGGAGAGGCGACGAGGTGAGCACCACGCGTCGGGGCGATTCGCCGTCGGCGTCGCGCACGGTGAGCTGCGGGTCGTCGGCGCGGATCGTCCCGGCCCCGACCACGATCGCATCGGACTCGGCGCGCAACCGGTGCACCTCGCGTCGCGCGGTCTCACCGGTGATCCAGCGTCGTCCGCCGGGTGCGACGGTGCGCCAGTCGAGCGTGCATGCCATCTTGGCCACCACGAAGGGCCGCCCCGTGCGGCGGTGATGGAGATAGGGCGCGAGTTGCGCCGACACATCGGACGCGAGGGTGCCGAGCGTGACCTCGATGCCCGCTGCGCGGAGCCGGGCAATGCCGCCACCTGCCACGCGATGGTCGGGGTCCTCGACACCCACGGTCACCGACGCGACGCCAGCTGCGATGATCGCCTCGGTGCAGGGCCCGGTGCGGCCGGTGTGCGAGCACGGCTCGAGCGTGACGACGAGATGTGCACCGCGGGTGTCGGCCCCGGCTCGGTGGGCAGTGTCGATCGCGACGATCTCGGCGTGGGACTGTCCGGGGGTGAGCGTGGAGCCGGCGTGGATCGAGCCGTCGGCACAGACGATCACCGCGCCCACCCAGGGATTGGGTCTGCTGCGGAACCGCGCCCCGGAGGCCTCGGCGATCGCGCGTCGCATCAGCGTCTCTCGCGCGTCGTCATCGAGGCGCACGGGCGCCACATGTCCATCCATGTCCTGTCCTTGCTCCCATCCGGACTGTGACCGTCGGCTCCGGAATTCCACCGAATCGGCCCCGACACCTGGGTGTCGGGGTTCGCGGGCTGTGACCGCCGGTCGGGACTTTCACCCAACCCTGCAAGGGGTGTTCAGTTGTGCGCCGGTTCCCACCGACCCCGAAAGGCTATGCCAGGGGGTGCTCGGCCAACAACCCGAGGATGTGTCGCCACTGCCCCAGCAGGGCCGCGACATCGTCGTTCGACTTCACTCCGATCACATCGCCGAAGAGCACGAGAGCGGCTCCGATCGCGACCACCTGTTGGGCCGCGATGCGGGCGGTCCGCGGCTCGATGCCCTCGACGTTCACGTATCGGTCGACGAAGGCTTTGATGACGATCGGGTCATCGAAGAGATCACCGAACGATGCGCCCTCCAACTTGAGGAACATCACGAGTCGCAACGCCTGTTGCGCCACGGGGTCGAATGGTTGGATCGCCGGTGCGCCGGCAGGGGACGACGCGGTCTGCTCGGCCGCCTCGACCATGAGGTCGCGCAGCACCTCGAGGAGGAGGTCGTTCTTCGACCCGAACCACGTGTGGACGAAACCGTGGTTCACGTCGGCTCCGGCGGCGATCTCCCGCACGCCCACATCGGTGAACGGGCGCTCGGAGATCAACTTCCGGGCGGCGTCCTTCAGGCGTCGTTCACCTTCGGCCCGGGAGATGGGCGACCGTCGCTTTGCCGGCGTGGAACTCTTCTTGGCAGCCATCGATTGTCCTCTTCCGACGCTAGGGGACGGGTCGTGGCTCGACGTTGATCGTCGGGTTCACGGCGCATCCGACAGTCAGTGTATGTTAAGGGGGTCAACGCAGTGTCCCCGGCTCCCGGGCCGGACGACGAAATGGAGCCCCGATGATTCGTTTGCGCGCGCGCCTGGCCGTGATCGCGGTGTCGATCACCACCGCTGCGATCCCGTTGGTGTCGATCGCCAGTCCGGTCTCTGCGGTCGGCACGACCCGCTACGTCGCGGCCACCGGTTCGGTTGGTGCGGGCACGAGCTGTGCCTCGCCGGGATTCGTCGGCTCGACTCATGCGTCAATTCAGGCTGCAATGAACGCTGCCAGCAGCGGAGACACCGTTCATGTCTGCGCGGGAACGTATTCGATCTCGACGCGTCTCGAGATCACAAAGACGTTGACTCTTCGGGGCGCGGGGGCGGCCTCGACAATTCTCGACGGCGGTGGAACCACGCAGATCTTGATCGTCCAGGACGCATCAATAGATGACAATGTGAATGGCGACGAGATCACCGCGACAGTGGAGAGCCTGTCGTTCATCAATGGCTACGCCCAGAATGTCAACGGGACCGAATGCGGGGACGGCAATCGTTGTGGCGGGGCGATCTTCGTGGAGAACGAGAGTCGCATCAACATCTCGTCGGTGCACTTCAAGAACAACAAGGCGGACTTCATCGGTGGCGCATTCGCTCGGTTCCTGAGCTCGAGCAAGTACCCGACGGTTGTCTCCTCTATCAACGACAGTTCGTTCGAGTCGAACAAGGCACTCCTTGACGGTGGCGCAATCGCAACCCTCTTCGGGTTCGGCCTCACGGTGAACCGGTCCACCTTCTTCCAGAATGGGTTGTTGCCCACCCACATGGCGAGGAGCGGGGCAGCTGTGATCGCGAACTTCGCGAGTGCCGTGATCAACGATTCCACGATCGTCGACCACGATGCCCCTGCGGGAATCACAGTCCTCTACGGTGCCCTCACTCTCAACCGGTCACTCGTGGCGCAGACGAGCGCGAGCACCACGAACATCTGCAACGGGCAGCAAACCCTCTCGGGCACTCGCGGGAATCTGGTGACCGACGGGACCTGCGGGGTGACTCAGAGCAAGGCCGCAGCTGGTGCCGGCAACTCGGCGCGTGTGACCTACGCCGATCTCAAACTCGGCACGTTTGCGTACCGTGGCTATGCGACCAAGTCCATCCCGCTCCTCGCAGGCAGTGCCGCGCTTGATCATGCGAGTGGTTGCACAACGACCGACCAGGTCGGGTTGACCGCGCCCCAGGGTTCGGCATGCGCCGTCGGTGCGGTGGAACGGTCTGCCTCTCAGACCGTGAACACAGTCGACACTGCTCCGTGGTCCTATGGCGGTGCGACCCTGTACCGCAGCTCCGGATCCACCGTGGCGCTCGTTGCCGGAGCGACCGATGCTGCTGGGCAGGGAGTGACGTATTCATCGAAGACATCTGGTGTCTGCACGGTCAATTCATCGACAGGCGCAACGACACTCGTCTCCGATGGAACATGCACTCTGACTGCCTCGGCTCCTGGGTACCTCTTGCGAGACGAGGCGAGCGCGGACAAGTCGTGGCAGGTGGCAGCGACTGCGCCTTCCACAACGACTTCGACCACCACGACGACGGTCGCCCAGTCGACCACCACGACGACGGTCGCCCAGTCGACCACCACGACGACGGTCGCCCAGTCGACCACCACGACCATCGCCTCGGCACCGACGTCCACATCGACGACGGTTGCGAGCGGTGCCGTCGCCCCGGTGTCAGCCACCACGACCACCACCACGATCGTCAGCGATCCCACCGGATCGGATGAATCGGCGGCCACCGCCGAGAACAGGCGCACAGTGACGGCAGTACCGCCCGATGCGGCGACTGCATCCTCCACGACAATTCCCGCGACGACAACGACGGTCTCCGGTGTTCGGGCTCCCGACGCTCCGGGGGCAGAACCGGGTTCTGCGTCGGCGAGCGTCGACGGTGAGTCGATCGATGCGACACTCGAGCGGCTCGACAACTCCTATGTCGTCTCGGGTGCGGGGGTCAACGTGACCGTGTCCGGTCTCGGTGCCGACGGATCGAGGATTCCCCTCGATCCCGATGGCACGCTGCGTCTGGAGTCCGGTGACTCGGTGGTGGTCGATGCTGCTGGATACGCGGCGGGCTCCGACATTGAGGCGTGGATGTTCTCGACCCCCACGAAGCTGGGTGTGTTGAAGGCCGATGCTGCGGGCAAGGCCTCGTCGAGATTCGCGGTTCCCTCGTCCGTCGAGATCGGCAATCACCGACTCGTCCTGCGGGGACCGAACTCGAATGGTTCTGATGTCGTGCTCAGCATGGGTCTGGCCCTCGGCGCGTACGAGTCGGGCGCCTCGGTGCAGACGTGGATCATCGCCCTGCCGATCGCGGCGGCGGTTATCGTTGCCGTGGTGATTCCGACCACGCTGCGTCGACGCCGAAAGATCCGAGTGAGTGCCTAGGTTCAGACGGAGACACTCATCGGGTGACGATGGAATCGGCTGGATCTACGCCGACCTCTTCCTCGCCATGACCATCGTGGGTCTCGGATCGTCGATCGTGACGGTGTCCAACCCTTCTCCGGGAGCTGCCGCGCCCACGACTGCTCCGAAGACCTTCCAGCTCAGTTGTCGCGAGTTCCCCGTGCGGGTCCCCGGCAACATCGGGTCGACAGGAGGTGGTCAGCGCGTCGAGAAGGCGATCAACGACGAGATCGCCGACCGCGGGTGGACTGCCGAGGTCGCAAAGCCAGGTCTCGTCCTCGTGATGGGCGGGTTCGCCGGCTCCGAGACGCCCGGCCAGGGTGACGGACGCGCCAAGGCACTCCTTCCCACGCTGCGCAAGGCCTCGCCATTGCTCGAACGCGTCGAGATGCGCACCGGTGGGGCGCGCAGCGTGCGGGTCGATGGCGACAACGTGTCCGTGGGTGGCGCCGGTTCGTATGTGATGATCGTGTACTTGTTGTTCAGCGGCCCCCCGCTGGACGAGGACTGCACCACCTGAGTGAGCGGGAGAGACGGGAACATGTCCAGATTGATGCCTTCCTTCGAGGATGCGCACACGAACGCGGTTGCCGCGATCGACAGGTGGATCAAGGTCTCCAAGCAGACCCGCTCGATGTCAGGGTCGGCGGCGGTGTTCGTTGACGACATGCGCAACGAGCGCAACATCGCGGTGTGGTCACGGGTCGACGTGGAGCAGATCCTGCCCTACCGGCTCGAGGCCCCGCGACTGTTGCTGGTGGTGCGATCGGGCGCGCTCTTCCTGCCGATCCTGCTCACGTGGCTCGCCCTCTCGCAGGTGATCGGGCCGTTCGCACAGTTCATCCAGAACCAGCAGCCGAGCGCGAACTTCCTCTGGTTCTGGCAGGCGAACCCCGGCGAGTCGTTCGCCGGTGTGTGGGAACTGGGGCACGTCGCTCTGACCGATGCGGCCGTGCTCGCATTCCTGACCGTGCTCGCGATGCGGATCGAGTGGTGGCAGACCTCGCGCGCCGAGCGCGCCGAACACGCCTATTCCGAGATGCTCTCGGCGGTCGAGATGTACTTCGTCTCGGTCCGTGAGAAGTGAGCCATCGCCGCGACACCCGCCAGAACCGCCACCGCGCCGAGCGCGCGCTGGGCGGTGAGTGACTCGGAGTAGACGAGCACACCGACGAGGACCGAGACGACCGGCTCGGTCGTGCTGAGGATCGCCGCGGTGCCGGGCGCCAGGCGCGCGACGCCGGCGAAGAAGAAACCCATTCCGATGATGGTGGACACGATCGCCGCACCGACTGCGGCCCACCAGCCCGCGGCGTCCGTGGGGATCTGGGACCGGTGCAGGGGGAGAGCGGCCAGGTGCGTCACCGAGGCGCCAATCATCACGATGGTGAGCGAGGTGAGTGCGCCCGCGATGTGTACCGTTCTGCTCGAGACGAGGATGTAGAGCGTGTACCACGCGGCCGCAGCGAGCATCGCCGCAACTCCGGTTGCACTGCCCGCACCGACTTGTCCGGCGGTGAGCGCCGCTCCCGCGACAACAACAGCCAGGCACGTGGCCGCTGCCCGTGAGGGTCGGGTGCCAAAGACCGCCCATGCCGCGAGTGTGACCATGACCGGATAGCAGTAGAAGATCACCGTCGCCAGGCTCACATCGATCCGGTCGATCCCATAGAAGTAGAAGCTCGACTGCCCTGCGTACCCGATCGCGCCGAGACCCAGGAGCGTGACCAACACTTTTCCCCTCGGCCAGGGGACGCCGTGTTCCCGCACCAGCCGGAGTGCCAGCAAGCACACCGCTGCGATCGGGAATCTTGCGGCGAGGAGTCCGAGGGGTTCGGTGCCATGGTCGTAGGCGACCCGGGCAAAGAGCGGGAGCAACCCGAATGCGGCACCGCTCACGAGGATGTAGACGATGCCCATCCGGTCAACGCTAATGATCGAGCCGAACCGGTGGGTGATCTGGGCATAGGTTGTTCCGCGTGGTGCACGAGACCCGGTTCGCACGTGCAGGCGATCTGCGCATGGCTCACTGGCGCGCTGGTCGCGTCGGTGCCCCTGTCGTGGTGTGCCTGCACGGGTGGCCCGAGACCAAGCTCATCTGGGAGAGGGCCATCGATCCGCTCGCAGATGCCGGTTTCGATGTGATCGTGCCCGACTTGCGCGGCTTCGGCGAGACCGATCCCGCCCCGGACGACTTCCACGATGTCGTTGCGCACGCGAGCGATGTCGCCGCACTCGTGTTCGACACGCTCGGATGTGCGACGGCGACCCTGATCGGTGGTGACCTCGGCGGGCCGGTCGCTCAGGAGGTCGCGCTGCGCCACCCCGATCGGGTGGAGGGTCTCGTTCTCTTCAACTGTCCCTTGCCGTTCGACAAGGAACGCATGGCCGGTCTGCGCACGCGGGCCCCGCGCGAGACCGCCGACTACTACATCCGCCAGGGCACCGATGCCGACGCCCTCGCGGCCGAACTCTCGGACCCGGCCGCTCGCCGCGCATACATCTCCCGCTTCTATGGCGACCGGAACTGGGCGCATCCCGGTGCGTTCACGCCCGAGGATGTCATGCGCCACGTCGAGCCGTTCGCCGATGCCGCGAGACTGCGGGCCACCTTCGGCAACTACGAGGCGGCTTTCGATGCGACGAAGCGCCGCGAGCGGCCGATGTTCGGCCCGAACGACATCCACGAGGTGCTCGTGATGTTCGGGACCTCCGATGCGGTGATCTACCCGGACTTCGACCAGATGGCGGCCGTGGTGTTCTCCCGGGTGTGGAAGTCGGTGCGGATCGACGGGTGCGGCCACTTCGTGCCGTGGGAGCAGCCGCGGCGATTCACCGAAGAGACGGTGTCGTTCCTGTCGCGTCGGCGCTGAGTTTCATCCGCCGTTGCGAAGTCGACGCGCGATCTCCCTGTCGCGACGCACGACGTTGCGAGCGAGCACGGTGCCGACCGTTGCCACGCCCGCGATGATGACGCCGAAGACCGCCCACTGGAGGGCGCCACCGCGATCTCCGGCTTGCTGGGGCTCCTTGCCGCACCCGGGCTTGGGGAGGAAGCCGATGCACTCGCTCGGCTCTTTCTCGAGATCCCACACGAACGTGGTGTCGGTGACCGGGATCGTCGTCTCGGTCGGTGTCGTGTCGGCCCTGGTCGCACCGGTCGCGTCGCTCGCGGGTGTCGCGGCAGTTGCCGACGCAGCGGCGAGAGGTGCGCACGTCACCAGGGTGACGAACGCGAGAACTCGGAATCGGGGCACGGAACCATCGTCACACCGACCACTAGGGTGGAACAAGTCATGACGACGTCGCCCCGCCCCGCACTCCACGACACCGTCCTCGTCGTCGACTTCGGGGCCCAGTACGCACAACTCATCGCGCGCAGGGTCCGCGAGGCACAGGTGTACTCCGAGATCGTCCCGCACCGCATCACCGCCGATGAGGTGAGAAACAAGTCACCGCGCGCGATCATCCTCTCTGGTGGCCCCAAGAGCGTCCATGTCGAGGGATCGCCCGTCCTCGATCCGGCGATCTGGGATCTCGGCATCCCGATCCTGGGCATCTGTTACGGATGTCAACTCGTCGCCCAGCAACTCGGCGGCACCGTCGCGCGCGGGGGCCGCGGTGAGTACGGGCGCGCCCAATTGACGCGCAACGGGGCACCCTCGCGGCTCTTCGAGGATTCGATGGGTGGCGGCTTCGAGGTATGGATGAGCCACTTCGACTTCGTGAGCGAGGCACCACCCGGGTTCACCACGACGGCATCCACGCCGGATGCGCCGAATGCAGTCATCGAGGATCCGGTGCGGGGCATCTACGGCGTGCAGCACCATCCCGAGGTCGTGCATTCGCGGCACGGCCAGCGCTTCCTCGAGAAGTTCCTCCGCGAGATCGCGGGGTGCGCCGGGGACTGGACGATGTCGTCGATCGTCGACGAGCAGGTCGCAGCGATCAGGGAGCAGGTCGGCGATGAACGCGCCATCTGCGGTCTCTCGGGCGGCGTCGACTCGTCCGTGGCGGCCGCACTCGTGCACCGCGCAATCGGATCACGGCTCACGTGTGTGTACGTCGACACCGGTTTGATGCGCCGCGGTGAGAGCGAGCAGGTCGTCGAGACGTTCCGGCGCACGATGGGCGTCGAGTTGATCCATGTCGATGCGGGATCACGGTTCTTCGCGGCGCTCGAGGGGATCACCGAACCGGAGGCCAAGCGAAAGACCATCGGGGAGCTCTTCGTGCGCATCTTCGAGGAGAACACCGGCGGGATCACCGATGCCAAGTTCCTCGTGCAGGGCACGCTGTATCCCGACATCGTCGAGAGCGGCGGCCACGACGGCACGGCCGCGGTGATCAAGAGCCACCACAACGTCGGGGGTCTCCCCGAGGACATGACGCTCGAATTGTGCGAACCCCTGCGCGCACTCTTCAAGGACGAGGTGCGAAAGGCCGGGCGCGAACTCGGTCTTCCCGACGACATCGTGTGGCGCCAGCCGTTCCCCGGACCGGGCCTGGGTGTGCGGATCATCGGCGAGGTGACATCCGACAAAGTCGAGGTGCTCCAGCACGCCGATGCGATCGTGCGCGAGGAGATCCGCGCAGCCGGGCTCGAGCGGGAGATCTGGCAGTCCTTCGCGGTGCTCGCCGACATTCGCAGCGTCGGCGTGATGGGGGACGAGCGCACCTACGGCTGGCCGATCATCATCCGCGCGGTGACGAGCGATGATGCGATGACCGCCGACTGGGCACGGCTGCCGCACGATCTCCTCGAGAAGATGTCGAGTCGCATCATCAACGAGGTCGCGGGCATCAACCGTGTCGTCTACGACGTGACATCGAAGCCACCGGGCACGATCGAGTGGGAGTGAGCGGGGGCGGCTGCGTTCACTCGTGAACAACCGGACGGGAGAAATTTCTCGCCCCGCAAATCCCTTGCCCCGCAAGGCGCAACGCGCGGAACCACGGAGCCGACGGCCAGCCCGCAGGGGACAGAAGTAGCCTTTCGGGGTCATGTTGTCGACCCGCACGACGAGCCGACGAGGACTGCGCACCTCCCGCGTCCCGGCTCTTTCCCCCGCCCGGGCGAGCCTCCGTGCGCGCCGTGTGGTTGCTGCTGCCCTCCTGGCGGGGGGTCTGGTCGCGGTCCCGGCTCGGTCCGGAGCCGAGCCCGTCGACGACAAACGCCGCCAGGTGGCCGCTCTCGCCGATGAGCTGGAGCGGATGACCGACCGACTCGATTCGCTCGCCGAGGACTATGTCGAGGCGATCGCCCTCGAGGAGGACCTGACCGCCGAGATCGCCGACGCCCAGGCCGAGGTCGCCGCCGCCGAGGCCCAGTTGGCCCAGATGCGCGGAACCCTGTACCTGTCCGCGGTCACGCAGTTCATGCACGGTGGCCGCAATTCCACGTTGACGAACCTCCTCGCGTCCTCGGGCGGGATGCAGGACGCGCTCCAACGCAGCCAGTTGACCTCGATCGCGCTCAACCAGGGTTCTCTCACCACCGACGGACTCGATGCGACGGCGACGGAGTTGACGAAGAAGCGTCGTGAGCTGGAGAAGAAGAGGGCCAAGGCCGAGTCGGCCGCCGAGTACGTGCTCGCACGTCAGGGCGCCACCGAGGAGTTGGCGCGCAAGTTCGAGGAGTTGAAGAACTCGGCCCAGGGTGAACTGGCCGACCTCCTCCGCGCCGAGCAGCGCCGCCGGGAAGAGCAGGCACTCGCCGATTCCGAGCGCGAGGCCGCCGGCTTCCGTGGCAAGTACTCGTCGTTGCAGGCCAAGTACCGCAACATCCCCAAGGTCTCGGCGCGCAGCCAGGCGGCGATCAGGTACGCACTGTCGCAGTTGGGCACGCCGTACCGCTACGCGATGTCGAGTCCCGGCAAGGGATTCGATTGCTCGGGCCTCACCGCGTACGCATGGGGCAAGGCCGGTGTCGGTCTGCCGCGCAACTCCCGTCGACAGTTCAACGCCCTGCCCAAGGTGCCCAAGGAACTCGCCCAGCCCGGTGACCTGATCTTCACCGGCAGCCCCATCCGCCACGTCGGCATCTATCTCGGTGGCGGGCGAATGGTCCACGCCCCACAGACCGGCGATGTCGTGAAGGTCGGCCCCATCCGTTGGTGGAAGGTGGTCGGCGTCGTGCGACCGGGCTGACGCCCACTACCGTCGCTGACCATGCGGGGGATCGACGCCGACCGGGTGAGCGCGTGGCTCGATGCGAACATCGACGGCGTCTCTGGCCCCTACACGTGGGATCTGATCGCAGGGGGGCGCAGCAACCTCACCTTCAAGGTGACCGACGCATCGGGCACGACGGTGGTGCTGCGTCGTCCGCCGCTCGGGCATGTCCTCGCCACCGCGCACGACATGGCGCGCGAGCACCGCATCATCTCGGCGGTGGGTCTGACCGATGTGCCTGTTCCCCGCACACTGGGTCTGTGCACCGATGACGAGGTGAACGGCGCACCCTTCTATGTGATGTCGTGGGTGGACGGTGTCGTGCTCGACAGTCCCGAACGGGGCGAGCAGCTCCCCGAGCGGCTTCGCACCCCCGCGGCCGAGCACCTGGTCGATGTGCTCGCCGACCTCCACGCCGTCGATGTCGACGCGGTGGGTCTCGATGATCTCGCCAAGCGCGAGGGCTATGTCGAGCGCCAGGTGCGGCGGTGGTCGACGCAGTGGGAGAACTCCAAGACCAGGGAGTTGCCCGCGATCGAGGAGGTGAGTCGCCTGCTCGCGGCGTCGATCCCGACCCAACAGGGCACCTCGATCGCCCACGGTGATTACCGCTTCGGCAACTGCCTCACCGACATCGGACGCGGCCGGATCGCCGCCGTGCTCGACTGGGAACTCTGCACGCTCGGTGATCCCCTCGCCGACCTCGGCTATGTCGGCATCTACTGGACCGATCCGGGACGCAGTGTCGTGCGCGCGAACGACCCGACCGGGATCCCCGGATTTCCCGCCTTCGACGATCTCGTGCAGCGCTACGCCGCGCGCACCGGCCGCGACGTGTCGAACATCGGGTACTACAAGGCGTTCGCGAGTTTCCGACTCGCGGTGATCTCCGAGGGGGTCTATGCGAGGTACCTTCACGGCGCGATGGGCGACCAGCAGATCGACCTCGAACCGATGAAGATCGGCACCGAGTTGTTGGCCGAGGCGGCGCTCGCCGCGATGAAGGGGGATTGAACATGGGTGCAGGTGCAGTGGAACTTGGCGGCTGGACGCGCAGCGCCTTCAAGTCGGCCGCGATCGAGCGCGACGTCTACCGACGCGGCTCCGGCCCGGCCGTCATCGTGGTTCACGAGGTGCCCGGTATCACCCCGAAGGTGCTCGCCTTCGCCGAGGAGGTCGTGGCGCGCGGGTTCACCGTGGCGATGCCGGCCCTCGTCGGCACCCCGGGCAAGGAGTTCTCGAACGGCTATGCGGCTGCGTCACTGGCCAAGGTCTGCGTCGCGCGCGAATTCTCGGCCCTCGCCACGAACCAGACATCGCCGATCATCGGATGGTTGCGCGCGCTCGCACGGTCGTTGCACGGCGAGGTGGGCGGAAAGGGAGTGGGTGCGGTCGGCATGTGCTTCTCGGGAGGGTTCGCCCTCGGGATGATGGTCGACGACATCATGGTGGCACCCGTGCTGTCGCAACCCTCGCTGCCGTTCGTGTTCGGCAAGAAGCGCGCCAGAGACCTCCATCTCTCGCCGGCCGATGCCGCGGTCGTGGCAGAGCGCGCGGCACAGGGTTGCCAGGTGATGGGCTTGCGCTACGACGGTGACCGACTGGTGGGCGATCGCTTCGCGTCGTTGCGCGAGCTGCTGGGGGACTCCTTCATCGCGGTCGAGCTGCCATCGACGAAGAAGAGCGACCATTCCGTTCTCACCGAGCAGCGCGACGAGGAGAGCGTTCGCCGGGTCCTCGACTTCTTCGCCGCCAAACTTCTCGGCTGAGCTGGCACCCCGTACCGGCACCAAGCACCGGGACACGATTCAGCGTGGTCCGCCGTCGACGTTCACGAGGGTTCCCGTCACGTAGCTGCTCGCGTCACTCGCGAGGAACAGTGCCGCGCCGACGATCTCGTGCGGTTCCCCTCCCCGCTGCAGGGCATAGGCCATCCTCGCCCGTTCGCGGAACTGGTCCATGTCCCAGGCCCTCGAGATGTCGGTGAGGAATGGCCCGGGCACGATGCAGTTCACTCGCACATGGGGGGCGAAGGTCCGCGCGAGTCCGAGCGTCAGGTTGTTGATCCCCGCCTTGGCGGCGCCATAGACGACCTCGTTCGCCGACGGTCTCTGACTGGCCGTCGACGAGACATTGATGATCGCACCTCCGCGCACATGGCCGTCGGGTCCCGGGGTCGACATATGGGTCGCGAGCACCGCCGAGAGGCGGAACGGGCCCTTCAAGTTGACACCCATCACCTTGTCGTAGAGATCCTCGGTGACTGCGTCGAGCGACGGATACAGAGGCGACATCCCGGCGTTGTTCACGAGAATGTCGACACGGCCGAACTCGGCGAGTGCCGCGTCTGCGAGCCGGTCCGCATCGCTCCACGAGGCCGCGTGGTAGTCGACGGCGAGGGCGCGACGACCCGTCGCGCGAACCTCGGCGGCGAGCGACTCACAGTTCTCGATCTTGCGACTCGCGATCACGACGTCGGCGCCCCGGTCGGCGAAGGCGAGCACCATCTCCCGCCCGAGTCCCCGACTGCCCCCGGTGACGACGGCGACCTTTCCCTCGAGTGAGAACAGTGTGTCCGTGTCCATTCCTGCGACCCCCTCGGGGTGCGCGCAGGCGACCCCACGCGATGAGTCTTCTCAGTCGATGCGGCGAACGACGAATTCAGGATGCCGGAACGACGCGGCGACGTGCACGGGGTCGGCGCGACCCGCATCGAGGAGGGTCCGCGCCAGGAGACCCTTGGCGGCCTTGGCGGCGTGACCACCCGCCTTACCGCCCGACCGAGTCACCAGATCCAGTCGCACCGCCGGAACGCGAGCCCAGTCGATCGCGGCCCGGTGTTCCTGGGGCAGGAGATCGACCACCGTCGGTGCGCCGATTCTCGGAAGAGTCTCGAGCAGGGCGTCGGTGAGGTCGTCGCGCCACCATGCAGCGAGCGGACCGGTGCCGGGCAAGCGCGCCGACATCTTCAATCTGTAGTCGGGGAGCGGGTCTGTCGCGGCAACCAGGCCAGCCAGGCCAGACACGACCCAGATCCTCGCGCGGGAGGTCTCAGAGAGAGTCCCGGGATCGAGGTGATCCCAGACGACACCGGTGTAGCGGCGCCACGCAGGAAGAGTCGGTGCACCGATCAACGAGGAGTTCGCCGCACGGGCGCGCGTGAGGTGGTCTCCGCCCACACCCAGCAACTGCTCGCCACCCCCGCAGATCCGGCGCAACTCGTCGGCCAGTTGGTCGCGCCACTCGCCGAGGGACTCCGCGAACAGACCCGATTCCCCGCGCCACGCGGGTCGCGTCGAGCCGCCCAGCGCTTTTCCCTCCGACGGGGGCAACAACAGTACAAAGGGAGCATTCGGCACGGTGGAGTTCGCGGATCAGTCGAGTGGTGAAACGGGGGAACCCCGACCATAGACTTCGCAGCATGCGAGTGCGTGTCGATTCCTCCAAGTGCCAGGGCCACAACCGTTGCTATGCGTTGGCACCCGAGTTGTTCGATGTGGACGACCTCGGGAACGCCTTCGAGTTGAACGACGGTGTCGTGCCCGCCGGCCTCGAGGACAAGGCCCGACTCGCCATCGCGAACTGCCCCGAGTTCGCGATCATCATCGAGGAGTGAACCCCCCATGACCTCCGTCTACGGACCGGTCGCCGACTGGCAGACCGACTTCGACCACGCAGATCCGGAGTACAACCGGAACATCCACGCCATCTGGGAGGACCTGAAGGCCGCCGGCTGTCCGATTGCGCACACCGAGCGCTACGGCGGGGTGTGGCTGCCGCTCACCCACGAGATGGTGCACGAGATCGCCTACGACACCGACCATTTCACGAGCCGCAACGTCGTCGTCGGCCAGATCAAGCCCCACGAGGTCGACCACGACCCCGAGCTCGCCTCGCCGCCCGCACCGATCGGTGGCGCTCCGCCCATCACGAGCGACCCGCCCTTCCACCAGCACGCACGACGGATCCTCCTGCCGGCATTCGCGCCGAAGAAGATCGATCCGCTGCGATCCGAGATCGAGAAGATGTGCAACGAGCTCATCGACAAGATGGGCGACAAGGACGTGGTCGACGCCGCCGTCGAGTACTCCCAGCACATCCCGGTGATGATCATCGCGCACATGCTCGGTCTGCCGCTCGAGGACGCGGACCGGTTCCGCGGATGGGTGCACCTGGTGCTCGAGTCGGTCAACGCCCCCCGCGAGGAGCGCGAGGCCAAGTTCCAGGAGTTCGGTGAGTACCTCGAGATGCACATCCGGGACCACATGGAGAACCCCCGCGAGGATCTGATCAACGACCTGCTGAACGCCGAGGTGATGGGCAACACGCTCACGCCCGAGATGGTGCAGGGCATGGTGATCCTGATCCTCATCGCGGGCATCGACACCACCTGGAGCGGTATCGGGAACTCGATCTGGCACCTCGCCACGAACGCCGTCGACCGTCGGCGTCTCGCGGAGAATCCCGACATGATCCCGATGGCAGTCGAGGAGTTCCTGCGTGCGTATGCACCGGTGACGATGGCGCGCCTGGTGACCGAGGATCACGAGTTCCACGGTGTGCAGATGAAGCAGCACGACTGGGTGCTCCTGCCGTTCCCGGCCGCAAACCGCGACCCCGAGCAGTTCGAGAACCCCGCCGAGGTCGTGATCGACCGAGAGGTGAACCGTCACTCCGCGTTCGGTCTCGGTATCCACCGTTGCATCGGGTCGAACCTGGCCCGACTCGAGATGAACGTCGCGGTCAAGGTATTCCTCGAGCGCTTCCCCGATTTCGAACTCGTCACCGACGAAGAGACGGTGTGGAGCACCGGTCAGGTGCGCGGTCCGCGCCGCTTGCCCGTTCGCGTCCTCTCCCGTCACTGAGCCCGGTTCGTCCGTCGGTCGGCCACCGGTCGGCAGCCCACAGGGCGACACAGGTCGCGCCTACGATGACCTGACCATGACGGAGTCGCTGAACGTCCCCTCTGCGGTTCTGCTCAACCCCGACCAGCACGACGCCGTGCACCATCCCGGTGGGCCGCTTCTCGTCGTCGCCGGCGCAGGATCGGGCAAGACTCGTGTGCTCACCCAGCGCATCGCCTGGCTCGTCTCGACCGGGGTGCACCCCGGCGACATCCTCGCCATCACCTTCACCAACAAGGCAGCCGAGGAGATGCGCGAGCGTGTCGTCGCGTCGGTGGGCGAGTCGGCGCGACGGATGTGGGTGACGACCTTCCACAAGGCGTGCGTGCGGATCCTGCGTCGCAACGCCGAGGCCATCGATTTCCCGTCGCAGTTCGCGATCTACGACGCCCAGGACTCGAAGCGGCTCGTGGGGTGGGTGATCCACGACATGGGGCTCGACCCCCGCAAGTTCCCCGCGGGCACGGTGCAGTCTCGTATCAGCCTCTGGAAGAACGAGATGGTCTCGGTTGCTGCCGCCGTCGATGGCGCCGACAATCCGGCGACCAAGCGGATGGCCGAGGTCTACCGCGAGTACCAGGCACGTCTTGAGCGCGCTGGCGCCATGGACTTCGACGATCTGTTGCTGAACACGGTGAAACTGCTCGAGAGGCATCCCGAGGTCCTCGCTCATTACCAGCGGCGCTTCAAGCACATCCTCGTCGACGAGTTCCAGGACACCAACCGTGCCCAGAACCGGATCGTGCTCCTCCTCGGCGCGGGTCATCACAACGTCTGCGTGGTGGGGGACAGCGACCAGAGCATCTACAAGTTCCGCGGGGCGGACCTGCGCAACATCTCGGACTTCGAGCGCGCCTTCCCCGATGTGACGGTGATCGTGCTCGCGCAGAACTACCGCAGCACCCAGAACATCCTGACGGCGGCCAACGCGGTGATCGCACGCAACTCGGGCCGCCTGCACAAGGACCTGTGGACCTCGGGCGGCGAGGGTGAGCGCATCGTGCGCTTCTGGGCCGACGACGAGTGGGACGAGGCGAACTTCGTCGCCACCACCGCGAGGGAATTGTGTTCCGAGACCGGTCTCGAGTGGCGCGACATCGCCGTCATGTACCGCACGAACGCCCAGAGCCGCACGATCGAGGAGACGATGATGCGGGCGGGCATCCCCTACAAGGTGGTCGGCGGAACACGGTTCTACGACCGGCGCGAGGTGCGCGATGCGATCGCCTACTTGAAGGCGGCGGTGAACCCGCACGACGAGGTGAGTGTGAAGCGCGTACTGAACGTCCCCAAGCGCGGCGTCGGCGAGACCAGCACCGCCAAGCTCGATGTCTGGGCCGCCGACAACGGCGTGTCGTTCCACGAGGCGATGCGCCGGGCCGGTGAGGCGGGCGTGTCGGGCGCGGCCGCGAAGGGGATCGCCTCGTTCCTCGGCCTCGTCGACGAGCTGGCAGCGGCCCTGTCGGATGGCCCCTCGGCGGTGCTCGAGATCGCGATGGTGCGCAGCGGATACCTCGACGAACTGGCCACCGAGGACACCGTCGAGGCCGCGGGCCGGATCGAGAACTTGCACGAGCTCATCGGATCGGCGGCCGAGTTCGCCGATGTCGAGGAGTTCCTCGAGCAGGTCGCGCTCGTGGCCGACACCGACGAGATCTCGGGCGACAACCGCATCGTGCTGATGACGCTGCACTCCGCGAAGGGTCTCGAGTACCCGGCCGTGTTCCTGGTCGGGATGGAGGAGGGGATCTTCCCCCACAGCCGCGCGATGTCCGACGAGGACGAGCTCGAGGAGGAGCGCCGCCTCGCCTATGTCGGTATCACCCGTGCACGCGAGCGGTTGTTCGTCTCGCACGCCTGGCAGCGGATGCTCTGGGGTCAGTCCCAGTACAACCCTCCGTCGCGGTTCCTCTCCGAGGTGCCCCCGGAGTTGTTCGACCGGCGCGGCAACGTCGACTCGGGCATCGACAACGAGCGTGCGACCACGTACGGCCGCACACCCGGGGACTGGCACTCGGCGTCGGTTCCCCCGTACCGGCGTGCTTCCGAGTCCGATGAACCCGAGGGCCGCACGTTCGGGGCGCGCCGTGCCGAGGCCGCCACGCGTCCCTCGCGCGAGCCCAAGGTCGCAGCCAACATGCCCGACCTGCGCGTCGGCGACGACGTCGAGCACGCCACCTTCGGTGAGGGCGTCGTGATCGGGATCACCGGTTCGGGCGACAAGACCGAGGTCACCGTGCGGTTCCGTGACCGCGGGGCCAAGCATCTCGTGCTCGCGTGGGCTCCGTTGAAGAAGATCTGAACAACTGTTCCGATTCGGTCCGACGTTCCCGCCGCTGTGCACCGAGATGTCAGAATGGGATCATGAAGGCAGCGATCCTCATCGAGAGTCTCACCGGCAACACCTGGCGCGCCGGGGAGATGATCGCCGGCAACCTGCAGCAGGAGGGATGGTCGATCGCGGGTCTGTCCCCGGTGCGCGCTCCCGACCATGCCGCGATCCAGGAGGCCGACACCGTCATCGTGGGCACCTGGGTGCACGGGCTCTTCGTGGTGGGTCAGGCCCCGTGGGCGATCGACCGTTTGCGCGCACTTCCCGCGATCAGCGGCAAGACCACCGTCGCCTTCTGCACCTTCGCGTTGAATCCGGGCAGGTCGCTCGATGCGATGACGCGGGCACTCGAGTCGCGCGGGGGTCGTGTTCTCGGTGGGTTGGCACTACATCGGGCCAAGCTCGGGGCGCACACCGAGGAATTCGCCGCGCGCCTCGTCGACGCGGTCGCCGCCGGCTGACGGACTCACGACCGGGACCCGCAGTCGGCGGGTTCGCCTCAGTCGCTCGGGTTCAGCCCGCGCAAGTCGACATACAGGGTCTTGCGGTTCTCCACGATCGGGCGCACATCGCCCGGTGGTGCGAGCAACGACGCATCGAGTGTGCGTCCGCCGCAATCGGTGAAGTCACGCGTTCCCTGCACGTGCACGACGAGGCACGAGGGATCCCTGTCGGCCGGATAGCCGTAGTAGACCTGCCAGCCCTCGGCCGGGTCGTCACCGGAGTGGTCGAGCACGATCGAGCGCACCCCGTCGGGGCTCTTCAGGTCGGGGAACAGCAGAGGACCGTCGTCGGCCACGGCCTCGGCGAGGGAGTCGACGGGGCCCACCTCGAACACGGCCTCGGCGATCCTGGTGCCCGGCTCGGCTCGGTCGTTGATCACGGTGGCCACGACCCAGAGCCCGCCGAAGAACACCGCGAAGAAGGCGACGCCGCCCAGCACGGGAACGAGGGCACGCGCGAGGGGGGAGCGCAGGCGGGGGGTCCGCATGAGACCATTGTGGCGGGTTGGTGCGCCGGTTGGGCGAGGGCGTAGGGTTTTCTCCTTGTGAAGCGCACCTACCGAGTCGTCGTGGCAAAGCCCGGTCTCGACGGGCATGACCGCGGCGCCAAGACCATCACCCGGGCCCTGCGCGACCACGGTTTCGAGGTCATCTACACCGGTCTCCACCAGACGCCCGAGCAGATCGCCGAGACCGCGCTCCAGGAGGACGCCGATGCCGTGGGGCTGTCGCTCCTGTCCGGTGCGCACCTGACCCTCTTCCCCCGGGTGATGGAGGAGCTGCGTTCCCGCGATCTCGACGACGCGCTCGTGTTCGGCGGCGGGGTCATCCCCGATGCCGACGCCCGCGCGCTCCGTGAGCAGGGTGTGGGGAACATCTTCGGACCCGGTTCGTCGTTGAAGGCGATCTGTCAATGGCTCGAGGAGGAACTCGACTCGCGCGAGTGACCACCAGGGCGCCGCGTGCGTCCGGTCGCTCGTCCCCATCCGCCCCGTCCCCATCCGCCCCGTCCCATCCAGCCACTCTTGCTCCAGAAGAACTTCTGTCGCACCCGATTCCGACCACAACCACAACGATCAACGGAGACAACACATGGACCTCTTCGAGTACCAGGGCAAGCAGTACTTCGCCCGCTTCGACATCCCGGTGTCCGCCGGCGGCGTCGCCCTCACCGTCGACGAGGCCGTCGCGGTCGCAGACGAGGCCGGGTACCCGGTCGTGGTGAAGGCGCAGGTCCAGGTGGGTGGCCGAGGCAAGGCTGGCGGCATCAAGCTCGCCAACGACGCCGCGGAGGTGCGCACCCACGCCGGGAACATCCTCGGCATGGACATCAAGGGTCATCTCGTCGAGAGGATCTGGGTCGAGCATGCCTCCGACATCGACGAGGAGTACTACGCGTCGTTCACGCTCGACCGCGCCGCCAAGAAGCACCTGCTGATGCTGTCGGCACAGGGTGGTGTCGACATCGAGGAGGTCGCCGCCAAGGACCCCGATGCGATCGTGAAGCTGCACGTGAACCCGGTGGAGGGCCTCTCGCTCGAGGCTGCCAAGAAGGCCGCGGTCGACGCGCGGATCCCGGACAAGGCGCGCGATGGCGTCGCATCGATCCTCGTGCAGCTCTACCGCTGCTTCACCGAGGGCGACTGCGATCTCGCCGAGATCAATCCGTTGATCCTGAAGCCCACCGGCGAGGTCCATGCACTCGACGCCAAGGTGAGCCTGGATGCCAACGCCGAGTTCCGTCATCCCGAGTGGGAGGAGTTCAAGGCGACCGAGAAGCTCGATGCCCGCGAGAAGCTCGCACGGGAGAAGGGTCTCCAGTACATCGGTCTCGACGGCACGGTCGGCATCATCGCCAACGGTGCGGGGCTCGCGATGAGCACCCTCGATGTCGTGAACCAGGTCGGCGGCTCGGCGGCGAACTTCCTCGACATCGGCGGCGGCGCCAATGCCGACCTGATGGCGGGTGCGCTCGAGGTCATCAACTCCGATGCGAACGTGCGCAGCATCTTCATCAACATCTTCGGCGGCATCACGCGCGGCGAGGAGGTCGCCAAGGGCATCGTCGAGGCACTGGGCCGGGTCGACCTGCGGGCACCGATCGTGATCCGGCTCGACGGCACGAACGCCGAGGAGGGCCGCGAGATCCTCGCCAACGCGGGCATCCCCGAGTCGAAGCTCGTGTCCAAGCCCACGATGCTCGAGGCCGCCGTGGCGGCCGTGGCGATCGCCAAGTGACGGCGTGACCCGGACCATCCCCATCGAGAACTGACAGACACAGAGAGAACGGACAGAGACCATGGCAATTTTCGTCGACGCAAGCACCAAGGTGATCGTGCAGGGCCTCACCGGTGGCCAGGGCAAGTACCACGGTCTGCGCAATCGCGCGTACGGAACACAGGTCGTCGGGGGTGTGACCCCGGGCAAGGGTGGCACCGATGTCGAGGGCATCCCCGTGTTCGACGGCGTGGCCGAGGCCGTCGCTGCGACCGGTGCGACCGCATCGTTCGTGGCCGTTCCACCCAAGGCCGCGCCGGCTGCGATCCTCGAGGCCGCCCGGGCGGGAATCTCCTTCATCGTGTGCATCACCGAGGGGATCCCGGCACAGGACGAGGCGCGCACCTACAACACCTTGCTGCGCGATCACCCGAACGTGCGACTGCTCGGGCCGAACTGCCCGGGGATCATCAGCCCGGGAAAGTGCAACATCGGCATCACCGCCGGTGAGATCGCACAGGAGCCCTCGGCCTCGGGCCCGAACGTGGGCATCGTGTCCCGGTCGGGAACCCTCACCTACCAGGCGTTGTACGAGTTGAAGCAGCGCGGCATCGGCGTGTCGACCTGCGTCGGGATCGGCGGAGACCCCGTTCCCGGAACCTCGTTCATCGACTGCCTGCGCGAGTTCCAGGCCGACCCCGAGACGCACGCGATCATCATGATCGGCGAGATCGGTGGCTCAGCCGAAGAGGAAGCGGCCGAGTTCATCAAGGCCAACGTCACCAAGCCGATGTCGGCCTACATCGCCGGAGTCACCGCACCCGCGGGCAAGAAGATGGGCCACGCCGGCGCGATCGTGTCGGGTGGCAAGGGGACCGCGGGCGGCAAGATGGACGCGTTGCGCGACGCGGGGGTCAAGGTGGGCCAGAACCCCACCGAGGCCGGTGCGCTGATGGCCGAGATCGTCGCCGGACTTCGCTGAGTGTCCCGAGTTCTCCTTTCGGTCCACGACAAGACGGGCATTGTCGGGTTCGCCTCGTCGCTACACGGGATGGGTTGGTCGCTGCTCTCGAGTGGTGGCACCGCGCGCGTGCTCGCCGAGGCGGGACTACCGGTCACCGACGTCGCTGAGATCACCGGCTTCCCGCCGTTGTTCGGTCACAGGGTCGTCACGCTCCACCCGAGAGTGCACGGCGGCATCCTCGCCGACCGTGACGATCCCGACCATGTCGCCGAGATGGCAGAGCACGGGATCGAGGGGATTGATCTCGTGGTGGTCAATCTCTATCCGTTCGCCCAGGCGCCCGGCACCGAGATGATCGACATCGGCGGTCCCGCGCTCGTGCGCGCGGCCGCCAAGAACCATGCCCATGTCGGAGTGGTCGTGGACACCGCCGACTACTCAGAGGTGCTCGAGATGATCGAGGGCGGCTACTTCGGTCCCGCCGCGCGCCGGGTGCTCGCGCAGAAGGCATTCCGCATCACGAGCGCATACGACGCCACGATCGCCTCGTGGCTCGCCGAGGACTCCGCGGATCCGGCACCGGCGAGTCTCCCCGCGCTCCTGACGATCGTGGCCGAGCGTGCCGAGGTCCTGCGGTACGGCGAGAACCCGCACCAGGTGGGTGCGCGCTACCGGCTCCCCGGTGTCGAGAGTTGGTGGGACTCGGCCGTGCAGTTGAACGGCAAGGAGATGAGCTTCCTGAACGTGCTCGACACCGAGGCCGCCTGGCGACTCGTCAACCGGTTCGACCGCCCGGCCGCCGTCGTCATCAAGCACGCGAACCCCTGCGGGGTCGCACTGGCGCCGACCATCAGTGAGGCCTATGCCGCAGCGCACGGGGCCGATCCGGTGAGCGCATTCGGCGGCATCGTCGCGGTCAACGGTGAGATTGACGCCGCGACTGCGGCCGCGATCGCGACCGTCTTCACCGAGGTCGTCGTGGCACCGTCGTTCTCCGCCGAGGCGCTCGAGATCCTGTGTGCCAAGGACAATCTCCGCCTGATCGAGGCATCCAGTCCGTATGGCTCGATGGCCATCGACGTGCGGTCGATCGACGGGGGGCTGCTCGTGCAGACCACCGACGACGTGGACGAACCCCTCGACGACTACGAGGTTGTCGGGTCGCGCACGCCGTCGGCCGAGGAGTGGTCGAGTCTGCTCCTGGCATGGCAGACCGTGGCTGCGACATGGAGCAACGCGATAGTGCTCGCGCACGGCGACACCGTGGTCGGAATCGGTGGTGGACAGCCGAACCGCGTCGATGCCGCACGAATCGCGATCGAGCGCGCGGGGGACAACGCCCGCGGCGCGGTGGCTGCGAGCGACGCGTTCTTCCCGTTCGCCGACACCGTCGAGGCACTCGCCGCCGCCGGAGTCACCGCGATCATCCAGCCCGGGGGGAGCGTGCGTGATGCGGAGTCGACCGCGGCAGCCGACGCCCATGGCATCGCGATGGTCCACACGGGCGTGCGCCACTTCCGTCACTGACCTTGGTTGTCACGGCATGGATCGGCCCCGCCCGTGGGTCCACCCGTCGTAGAATGGTGCGATGACGCGCATCGGTGATCTCCTGGCGGCCGGGCGCACGTTCTCGTTCGAGTTCTCCCCGCCCAAGACGGCCTCGGCCTCGCTGAGCCTCGGGCACACGATCGCCGAGTTGGCCCCGCTCGGGCCCTCGTTCGCCTCGGTCACCTACGGTGCCGGGGGCAGCACGCGCGAGCACACGCGCGACACCGTGCTGTGGGTGCGCAAGGAGACCCCCGTGCCCCCGATGGCGCACCTCACCTGTGTCGGACACACCCGCGACGAGATCTCCTCGATCGTGTCCACCTATGTCGAGGCGGGAGTCGACAACGTGCTCGCCCTCGGGGGCGACCCGCCGAAGGACCCCTCCGAGGCGCGTCCCAGTGAGTACGAGCACGCACTCGACCTGGTGCAGCACCTGCGCGCCGACTTCGATCTTTCGATCGGGGTCGCGGCCCATCCCGAGGGGCATCCGCGCTCACCCGACCTCGCCACCGACCGCCGTCATCTCGCCGGGAAGTTGCGCCTCGCCGACTTCGCGATCACCCAGTTCTTCTTCGAGGTCGACCACTGGGTTCGGCTCGTCGAGGACCTCGCGGCCCTCGGTGTCGACAAACCGGTGATCCCGGGGATCATGCCGGTCACCAACATCGGTCAGGTCGAGCGGATGGCACAACTCTCGGGTGCTGCGTTCCCCGGGTGGCTGCGTGAGCGTCTCGAGTCAGGGTCGACGGCCGAGGACGTGCGCCGGATCGGTGTCGAGGCCGCG